>Ga0137451_1000310_pt1 | contig 14769 bp, 10 predicted proteins | sample EasRivERMGT500_2_FD_102336 | JGI IMG/M metagenome (GOLD analysis project Ga0137451, IMG submission 102336) | Soil microbial communities from meander-bound floodplain in the East River, Colorado, USA - East River MetaG ERMGT500_2 | ecosystem: Environmental > Terrestrial > Soil > Floodplain ... | reverse complement strand
GTTCAGGTGGCAGTCATCACGCGTCGCCCGCAAGGCTTTTTCATCACTCACGTGGAGGGCGCGAGCTTTCCGGTCGTGAACGGCAAGCCCCTTGATGCTCAGGCGCATTCCTTGAATGACCACGATGTCATCGACTTGGCCGGCGTCAAGATGGAATTCTTCTTCAAGACCTGAGAAGCGGCTTCAGAATGACCGAAACAGCCCCAAGCTCTGGAGGAGCATGAGGGGCCCAAGAAGGGGAGAGGCCCTACCTTTCCCTCTCAGGTTTCCTCGCATTGAAACTCGTCCGAGATTCAGGTCTTGCTGAGAGCCGACCCGGCGGAGGGAGCTTGAGGCAGCACATCGTCCAGATCGCGTTCGGTCTGCTGGTGGTTCTGGTATTCGTAGGCCATGCCGCCAAGTTCTACCAGATCGGCTTTGTTACCCAGCTCGACAACATCATCTACGACTACCGGCTGCGGCTGACCATGCCGGGTACGGTCGATGACCGCATCGTCATCCTCGATATCGACGAGCGCAGCCTCGACCGCCGGGCGCTCGGGCGCTGGCCTTGGGGACGCGACAAGATCGTTGCTCTGCTGCAGAAGCTTTTCGACAAGTACGGCGTGACTCTGATCGGTTTCGACGTCGTGTTCGCCGAACCCGATGAAAGTTCCGGACTGCCGGTGCTTGAGAGGCTAGCTCGATCGCGGCTCAAAGACATCGGCGCGTTCCAGTCGGCACTAAAGGAGCTGCGTCCTGAGCTCGACCGGGACGCGATCTTTGCCAGTTTTCTCAGCGGCCGGCCGGTGGTGCTCGGATACTATTTCAGCAGCGAGGAAAACAATGCGGTGGAAAGCGGCATGCTTCCGGAGCCCGTGCTTCCGGCGGGTACGTTCGCCGGCAGGAAGATCGGTTTCTTTGCCTGGAAAGGCTACGGTGCCAACTTGCCGGAGCTTGCAAACGTAGCCAACGCGGGGCATTTCAACTCGCGCGTGGATGACGATGGAGTTTCGCGGCGCGTTCCGATGCTCGTGGAGTACAAGGGTAAGTACTACGAAGCTCTTTCTCTCGCAATGGTGCGGCTGTACCTGGGCATGCAGGACGCTGTGCGTAACAACCAGGCAATAGTCACGCTGCCGAAGGTCACCCCCGGTATTGCGTCCGAGCGCTTTGTCACAAAAGGCTACCCGGGACTTGAGTGGCTGGAAGTCGGGTCGCGCAGAATTCCGGTTGACGATGAGGTAGCCACTCTCGTGCCTTACCGCGGTCCGCGCGGCAGCTTTCCGTATATTTCGCTCGCCGACATCTGGTCCGACAAAGTGCCTGTGGAGAAGCTGAAAGGCAGAATCGCTCTTATCGGTACGTCCGCGCCTGCCTTGTTCGATCTTCGCTCGGCGCCGGTTGACAGCGTCTACCCCGGAGTCGAAATTCACGCCAATCTGATCGCGGGTATGCTCGACGGTAAGCTCAAGCAGAGGCCGCCGTACATGCTTGGAGCGGAAGTGATCCTGCTCCTCATCGGTGGTGTCGCGCTCTCGCTTCTCATTCCCATGTTGGCGCCGCTTTGGGCCACGGTCGCAGCAGTGATCGGCATGGCGCTCATCACCCTGTTTAACACGGGGGTTTGGTCGTATGCGGATTCGGTGCTGCCGCTCGCCGCGTCGGTGCTGATGACGGCCACCCTTTACACGGTCAACATGGTATATGGGTACTTCGTGGTAGCGCGCTCCAAACGGCAGTTCGCCGAGCTTTTCGGGCAGTACGTCCCGCCCGAGCTCGTGGACAGGATGGCCGAAGATCCGGAAAAGTACAGCATGGAGCCGCGTAACGCCGAACTCACGATCCTATTTTCCGACGTGCGCGGGTTTACCAGCATATCCGAGGCGCTGAGCCCCGAACACCTGCGCGAGTACATCAACACTTACCTGACGGATATGAGCACGATCATCCGCAGCAAGTACAAGGGCACGCTCGACAAGTACATCGGCGACGCCATCGTGGCGTTTTGGGGGGCGCCGGTGGACGACCCGAACCACGCGCGCAACGGCGTACTTGCGGCGCTTGAGATGCAGCGTGAATGCACCGCCTTGAACCGGAAATTCTTGGACCGCAACTGGCCGCAGCTGAAGATCGGCGTGGGCGTAAACTCGGGCAATGTGCGGGTGGGTGACATGGGATCCAATATCAGACGTGCCTATACGGTGATGGGAGATCCGGTGAACGTCGCTTCGCGCCTTGAGGGCAGGACCAAGTACTACCGGGTGGGGTGCCTTGTCGGCGACGCCACGCGGAGTTTCGTCAAAGATGTGGTATTCAAGGAGATCGACAAGATCAAGGTCAAAGGCAAGGATGAAGCACTCAGTATCTACGAGCCGATCGCCGTCGAATCCGAGGCCGACAAGAACACGCTCGACGAGGTCAGGCTGTGGCACCAAACACTCAAGCTATATCGCTCCCGGCAGTGGGACCAGGTTGAAGTCAACCTCCTCAACCTGCTCCGCGCCAATCCGGGGTGCCGGCTCTACGAGCTCTATGCCGAGAGAGTGACCCGACACCGCCGTGTCCCCCTGCCGCAGGATTGGGACGGGGTAACCGTGTTCGACGAGAAGTAACTATGGGCGCCGGTCGATGAAGCTGCGGATCTTGGGATGCAGCGGCGGAATAGGCGGCCGGCACCTGCGCACCACGTCCATGCTCCTCGACAACGATATTCTCGTCGACGCCGGGACGGGGGTCGGCGATCTTTCGCTCACCGAGCTCTCGCTCGTCGATCACATCTTCCTCACCCATTCGCATCTCGATCACATATCGAGCATTCCGTTCATGGTCGATACCGTCGGGGGGATGCGTAACAAGCCGCTAACGATTTGGGCCGTTCCGGGGACGCTGGAGATCCTACGCAATCACATCTTCAACTGGAGCATCTGGCCGGATTTCGCGCAAATTCCGAGCCCCGAAAAACCGTTCCTCCGCTACCGCGAGATTCAAGTCGGTGACACGATCGAGCTGCAAAAACGCAGGCTCACGGCGTTGCCGGCCAACCACGTCGTGCCGGCAGTGGGTTACCACCTCGATTCCGGCAAAGGAAGTCTGGTATTTACGGGCGATACGACCACCAACGACCCCCTTTGGGCGGTGGTCAACAAGATATCCAACCTGAAGTATCTGATAATAGAAACCGCTTTTTGCAATCGCGAAAGGGACTTAGCGGTCATCTCGAAACACCTCTGTCCGAGCATGCTCGCCGAGGAACTCGCAAAGCTGGAGCGCAGCGCTGAGATCTATATTACGCATCTCAAGCCCGGTGAGATCGAGCTCACGATGCAGGAAATCGAGGAGGATGTGGGCCAATACCGGCCGCGGATGCTGCAAAACAACCAGGTTTTCGAGTTTTGAGCAGCACGGATAACGGTCAGGGCGCGCGATGAGCAAAAGAGGCTGTCTCAGAACTGCCGAAACCATCGTGAACTGCGTCCCCAAGTAACCGGTTGGAAGAACGGGCGATGTGCGCAACCGGAGTACGCGTTGAAGTGCTAGGGGCCCTCGATCCGATCGCTTCGCTGTCCGAAGCAAGGCTCGACGAGCTGGCGGGACTTTGTCACTTAGAGAGCGTGAGCAAGGATTCGGATCCGTTTCGCGTGCGCGGCACCGCTGGTCAGACCGTGTATCTCGTTCGAGGGGATCTGGCGCTCAGTTATCCCGACGGCTCTTCGAAGGTGCTGGTAGGCGGTTCAGATCAGGCTCGCCACCCGCTGGGTCGGGGCGGTCAAGTCTTTACCAGTGCCAAGGCGATTACCGATATTGAGCTGATACGCATCGACGATGATCTGCTCGATATCATGGCGACCTGGGATCAAATCGCTGTGGCCGGAACCTCGACAAGGCAGAGCACCGCCGAGAGCGGCGAGAAGTCGCTCGCCAACTGGAGTCTCCTCTCCGGGACGTTCAGTGTCAGCAGTCTCAGATACGGTGCATTTGCGCAGTTGCCCTCGGCTCACATCGACGAGCTGCTGCACCGTTTCCAGCGTATCGACGTCAGGAAAGGCGATGCTGTGGTTCGGGAAGGGGCCCAGGGAGACTACTACTACGTCATCGAGACTGGCAGATGCAAGGTCGAACGCATGATCGGGGGAGTGTCGATGCTGCTCGCTGACCTAAAGAGCGGCGACGCCTTCGGCGAAGAAGCGCTCGTATCGGAAGCCAAGCGCAACGCCACGATTACGATGAAATCCGATGGAGTGCTCCTTCAGCTCGCAAAGGAAGATTTTGTCGAACTACTCCGCGAGCCGCTGCTGCTGCGCGTCTCTGTCGAAGAAGCCCGCGAGAAGATCGCCAACGGCGGCCAATGGATTGATGTGCGGTACCCGTCGGAATATCAGTACGATAAGCTTCCTGACGCCATCAATATCCCGTTGTCTGAGATTCGCAATGCTTTTGGCGTGTTGGACAAGGGCAAAGAGTACGTGCTCTATTGCCAGAGCGCGCGCCGCAGCGCGGCAGCGACTTTCCTTCTCGCCCAACGCGGCTACCGTGCATTTCTGCTCGCGGAGGGTCTTTGGGGAGAACTCAGGCGGTGAGAGGAATGAAGACAAACGGATGGCCTGGGTCGAGCAATCCCCGCCCCGTAGTGGAATGGGTTTGCAATCCAGGCGCGGTTTTCGCTTGTCTGATAGCGCGAGGCGAGCGGTGCGGTACGCCCGCGGGCAGGTGCTCCGGGCCGGGAGTGCCTTTCTGTGGCCGCTTCATGGTTGCGTTGCGAACGGCGCAGCCATCTGGGTCGAACAGTGGTAAAGTTGGTTGATTCGAGAGGTATTTTAGAGTCGTGAACCCTAAGGTGAATCGGCTATGAGCGCGGTACTGCAAGCTCATCCAGGTGTGGCGGGTGACGTCAACAGCCGGCTGACGTTTCAAAAAAACCTCCAGGTCGTCACCAACAAGATCCACGCTACCAGCAACGTGGACGAGATCATGCTGGAGGTCAGTGCCGACGTCTGCACCCTCTTTAACGCCGACCGCCTGACTATCTACACCGTTGGTGAGGACAAGCAAACCATTATCTCCAAGGTGAAAACCGGCCTCAACTCGTTCAAGGACCTGAAGCTGCCGATCGCCGAGCACTCAATCGCGGGCTACGTCGGTTTGTCGAAGAAGATGCTCAACCTTAAAGACGTCTACGACGAGGCCGAGCTCAGGTCCCACAACCCGAACCTGCGTTTCCTGCAGGAAGTCGACAAGCGCACCGGGTATCGCACCAAACAGATGCTGGTGGCGCCGGTTGTGGAACAGGGCAGCGAGCTGATAGGTGTCGTTCAGCTGATCAATAACAAAGCGGGGACGTCGTTCGGCCAGCTTGCCGAGGAGGGAGTCGCCGAGCTTTGTCAGACGCTGGCCATTGCGTTCAAGCAACGGCAAAAACCGCAAGTTCTCAAGACAAAATATGATTTTCTGGTCAGCGACGCCGTGATCTCGGCCGCGGAATTCGAGTTGGCGGCCCGCTCGGCGCGCAAGAAGGCGGTCGACGTGGAAACCGTGTTGGCCGACGAGTTCCAGGTCAAGATTCCGGCGATAGGCGCCGCGATCGCGAAATTCTTCGGGGTTCCGTACGAGCCTTTCAAGCCCGATCGCATGAAGCCAATGGAGCTGCTGAAAAACCTGAAGCGCGAATACGTTGAATCGAACCAGTGGGTTCCGATCGAGGACTCGAAGGAGGGTTTGGTCATCCTGTGTCCTGATCCGGAGAGGGTGAAGAGTTCCCGAATCGTCCAGAACGTGTTTCCCAAGGCCAAGCTCGTCTATCGCGTCACGACGGTCAAGGAGTTCAAGGACACCCTGAATCATTTCTACGGCGCGGAGGCGGTCGATACGGGCGACATCGGCGACATGCTTTCGGATCTCGAGCACGAGCAGGTCCTCGAGGAGGGCGGGGCAAGCGATGATGTCTCCGCCGCCGCGGACAATGAGCTGGTGAAGCTTGTCAATAAGATCATCATCGAGGCCTACCACCAGGGGGCCTCCGATATCCACATCGAGCCCTACCCCGGCAAGGCCAGAACCGAGGTCCGCTTGAGAAAAGACGGGTCGCTCGTTCCCTACATCGAGGTCCCGGGGGCCTACAGAAACGCCATCGTGGCGCGGATCAAGATCATGTGCGATCTCGATATATCCGAAAAGCGCAAACCGCAGGACGGCAAGATCAAGTTCAGGAAATACGGACCGCTCGATATCGAGCTGCGCGTTGCGACGATTCCATCGCAGGGCGGAGTCGAGGACGTGGTCATGCGTATCCTCGCGGCGGGCGAGCCGATTCCGCTGGACAAGCTCGGGCTTTCACCTTCAAACCTTCCCAAGCTCAAGGACACGGTGAGCAAGCCCTACGGCCTGTTCTTTTGCTGCGGCCCGACGGGCTCGGGGAAGACGACCACGCTCCACTCAGTCCTCGGCTTTCTTAACACGCCTGATACCAAGATCTGGACCGTGGAGGACCCGGTCGAAATCACGCAAAAAGGCCTGCGCCAGGTGCAGGTCAACAAGAAGGCGGGACTCGATTTTGCATCGGTGATGAAGTCGTTTCTGCGCGCCGATCCGGACATCATCATGGTCGGTGAAATGCGCGACAAGGAAACCGCCGGCACGGGCATTGAAGCCTCGCTGACGGGCCACCTCGTTTTCGCCACCTTGCATACGAACAGCTCGCCGGAATCGATCATCCGGCTGCTCGATATGGGCATGGACCCGTTCAACTTCGCAGACGCGCTGCTCGGGATCCTCGCGCAGCGGCTGGCCAAGCGTTTGTGCAGCAAGTGCAAGCAGGCTTATGCTCCTGCGGGGGAAGAAATGAGGCAGATTCTCCAGGAATACTGCTCCGAACTGCTCAACACCGCGCCATTCAAGAAAGACACCAAGTCCGCCTACGAGAACGTCTACCGAGATCTGGCCAAGAGCTACGGCAACGACAAGGGGCAGTTCACGCTCTACAAAGCCAAGGGTTGCGAAGCCTGCAATGCGGGCTACAAAGGACGGGTCGGCCTGCACGAGCTGCTGATCGCCTCCGACACGATCAAGAAACTCATCCAGGAGCACGCTCGCGTTGCGGAGATCCTGGCGGTGTGTCTCGAGGAAGGCATGCGTACCTTGAAAATGGACGGAGTCGAAAAGGTGCTGCAAGGAATCACCGATATGCCGCAAGTACGCGCGGTCTGCATCAAGTAGCGGTTCGCTCCACGCCGGCGAGCGTCCACCCAGGGGGTGTCCTTGGAGACTGTCGAAGACCTGTTTGGTCGCCTCGAGCAACTCAACGAGATCGGTACGGCGCTGTCCCAGGAAAAGGACACCGGCCACCTGCTCGAACAGATCCTCATCGCCGCCAAGGCGATCACGCGCGCGGATGGCGGTACTTTGTACGTGTTGGAATCCTCCGACGAGGGCCCGCGGCTCAGGTTTGCGATCATGCGGACCGATTCGCTGGGCATCGCGATGGGCGGTACCACGGGCAGCCCTATATCGTTCTATCCGGTCCATCTCTACGGGAAGGACGGGAAGCCCAACAACCAGATGGTTGCCGCCTACGCCGCTCTGACCGGTAAGACCGTGAGCATCGCCGACGCGTATTCGGAGGAAGGCTTCGATTTCTCCGGGACGCGCAATTTCGACAAGAAGACCGGATACCGCTCGAAAGCATTCCTCACTGTGCCGATGAAGAACCACCAGAGCGAAATCATAGGGGTCCTTCAGCTCATCAACAGCAAGGATCCCGCGACGGGCGAAATCGGCTCTTTCTCGCACTCGGACCAACGATTGGCGGAATCGCTCGCGTCACAAGCCGCCATCGCGCTCACCAACCGGCAGCTGATCGATCAACTGGAGAGGCTGTTCGAGTCTTTCATCGCGCTCATCAACACGGCCATCGACGAGAAGTCCCCCTATACGGGCGGGCACTGCCAACGAGTTCCGAAGCTCACCATGTTGCTTGCCGAGGCGGTCAACGAGACCACTGAGGGGCCGCTCCGAAATTTCAACATGACCGAAGCGGATCGATACGAGCTAAAAATAGCAGGTTTGCTGCATGACTGTGGAAAAGTCACGACACCCGTGCACGTCGTGGACAAGGCGACCAAGCTGGAGACGATTTTCGACCGCATCAATCTCCTGGACACGCGTTTCGAGGTGCTGAAGCGCGATTTGGAAATCGCTGCGCTTAAGCAGAAGATCGACCTCGTGCGCCAACCCTCGCTGGAAAATGTTGATGCGCGCGACCGATTGGGCCAAATAGAGCAAACATTGCGGGAGAGCTTGCGTCGGCTGGAAAGCGACTGCGAGTTCCTGCGCCACTGCAATGTCGGGGGAGAATTCATGCCGCCTGAGGCACAGGAACGGGTGAAGCAGATCGGCACCGGCTTCAGGTGGATCGACGCCTCGGGCAGGACCGCCGACTTTCTCACTCAGGACGAAATCAAGAATCTCACGATCTCACGCGGCACGCTCACCCACGAGGAGCGTGAGACGATCAATCATCACATCAAAGCTACGATCAAGATGCTGGAAGCGCTGCCGTGGCCGAAGCACCTGCGCAACGTGCCCGAGTACGCCGGAGGCCACCACGAGCGCATGGACGGAAAGGGTTACCCCAAGGGCCTGACGCGCGAGCAAATGTCGGTGCAGGCGAGGGTCATGGGGATCGCGGATATTTTCGAGGCGCTGACCGCGAAGGATCGGCCTTACAAGCGCGGCAAGACGCTGACCGAGTCTCTGAATATCCTCGGGCGCTTCAAGCTGAACGGACACATCGACCCGGACTTGTTCGACGTATTCGTGCGCAGGAAGGTGTACCTGCGCTACGCCGAGCAATTTCTCGATCGCGAACAGATCGACGAAGTCGATGAGAGCGCCATACCCGGGTATTCACCCTAGTCCAACCCGGCAGGCCGACTGCGCGCGCCGCCGAACCCAAGCCCGGAACATTACGTTGGCGGACAGTGAAACTGGCTCTGTTTTCTTTCAGCAGCGTGAACGCCCTCGCCAAGAGCTTGGCGCAGCGCATTACCACACGCTGTCCCACGGTCATCGCCAATGCTCCTGAACAGACGGTTTCGCGTAAGCGAATCGAGGAGATCCTCGAGGGAATTTTCTCCAGCGAATTTCAAGAAAGGAGGCTGGGAGTCCTCGGCAGAAGCAAACTCGGATATGCGTTTAAATGGGAACTGCGGGAGATTGGATACAACGAGAATTTCGTCGATTTCGCCGTCAAGAAACTCACCGAGCAGCTGAAGCACCGAATCGAGTAACGGGCCCAGCGTGCTCGCACCGAGTCCCGCTCGATACCCTACGCCTTGAGTCACTCGGATTCCCCGTAGAGAGGCCCGTGACGCCCAGCGTCATACTTTGCCGCAACTTGGGCGGCGTGCACGTCCCTAGACCTACCAGCGATCCCTAAAGGGCATGAAAAAACACGTTATTACAATAAGATACCGTCAGTTCCCCGGGCGGGCACGCCCTTTGCTCCAATACCCGGCATACGCCATTCCCGGCGTGTCTAGTAAGGAGAATCCATGAGAACGATTCAGAAGGGCTTTACGCTGATTGAGTTGATGATCGTGGTTGCGATCATCGGCATTCTGGCCGCGGTTGCACTTCCCGCGTACCAGGACTACAGCAACCGCGCCAAGATATCCGAAGTGATTCTGGCCGCAAGCGCATGCCGGACCTCGATCACCGAAGTGTTCCAGAGCGGTAGCAGCGCTCCGGGGGCCGATAACTGGGGTTGCGAAGTCACCAACCTGCCAGGCGGCGCTTCGAAGTACGTGAAAACCATCACTACGGACACCAACGGCGCAATCACGGTGACGATACAAGGCTTTGCCACGACCCTAAATCCCGCTATCAACGGCACGAAGGTCACCCTGGTTCCGCTGAAGGCTGCAAATGTGCCAGCCGTGGCTGCCGACGTGGGTGGAATGGCGATCTGGGGCTGGCGTTGCGGCTCAACTGTTGACCTCACGGACTTGAACCCCAGGTACCTGCCGGGTTCCTGCCGCGGATGATCGTAGCTTAGCTCTTAGCAGCACAAAAAAGGTACCCTTCGGGGTGCCTTTTTTTTTGCCCACGATCGTGAACGTCATCAGGCGGTTCCCGCACTGGGTCGCAACAGGCCTGATCGGTGGGCTTGCCTGCGGTCTGTACTGGCCTTTTCTGGAAAGTCCGCGAGTCTTCGACGACTGGGTGTTTTTCTCGGGATACCGGTTTTCGTATTACGCCACGCATCCGTTCGGCCTCGAGCTGAGGCTTCCTCCCTACTTCTCCCTCGCGATCACCGAGGTGCAGTTCGGCGGCATGCGGGCGCACCGGATCGCGAGCCTGGCGTTCCACATCGCCTGCGCGCTGGCGCTGTACAAACTGATTTACGACCTGCTGCGGGCGGTTGCGCCGTCAAACACCCCGGAACCCATGCCGCAAGAGCGCGCCGCCGCATGGGCTTTCGTCGGCGCAGCCGCGTTCGCGATCCATCCGGTGGCCGTGTACGGAGCGGGATACCTGGTACAACGAACCATCGTTTTCGCCACGTTGTTCTCGCTGCTGTCTATCGTGCTCTTCGTGCGCGGGCTTGCGCAAAGTCGCCACGCCGATGCGCTCTCGGCGGCCCTGATGTATTCCATAGCGGTGCTCTCCAAGGAACACAGCATCCTTTTGCCTGCTGCAGCGGTGCTTGCCGTGTTCCTCGCCAGGCCCGAACGTGGTTTCGCCATTCGTCACGTCGCAATCTACTGGGTGGCCTGCGCCCCCGTGGCGATCTTCGTGACGCTGTTCAGAAAGTGGCTGATCGGCGAGGCCTACGAACCCGACTACGGGGTCGTCGCGACGCAGATGGAAGGCGTTTTTGGCCACGCCATCACGACCCTCTCCTGGCCGATGAGCGCGGTCACCCAAGCGGGGCTTTTCTTCAACTACCTTGCATTGTGGCTATGGCCCGATGTACGGGCGATGTCGATCGACCTCCGCGCAGATTTTCTCCAGACGTGGTCGCCGGGCTGGATACTTCTGAAAAGTTCGGCTTTTATTGCGTTCGGCGTGCTCGGCTTTGCGCTGCTGCGCCGCGGCGGCAGGTTGGGACTCGCCGGATTCGGCATGCTCTTCACGTGGATTCTTTTTCTGGCTGAGTTTAGCACCGCCCGATTTCAGGAACCGTTTGTTCTTTACCGCAGCTATTTGTGGGCGCCTGGGATCCTGATCGTTGTGGTCGCGCTGTCGAGCGCGGTTCCGCTTAGGGCAGGGCTGGCCGCGTTTGCTCTGGCGGTTCCGGTCTTGTCGTACCAGGCCTATGACCGCCTGGTGACGTTCTCCAGCTCTTTTCGTCTTTGGGAGGACGCCGTTGCGAAACTTCCCGAGAAACCCGTTCCTTGGGGCTCGCGCACGCTGTACATGGTGGGCAGGGAGTACGTGTACGGAGGCCAGCCGGACAAGGCCGTTGAGGTCGCCGAAAGGTGCATGGCGCAGTACCCGGACACGGTCCACTGTTATTACGCCCGCGGAGTCATTCATTTCCTCCTTGGGCAGTACGAGCTTGCGCTTCCCTATCTGGCTCGCGCTGTCGAGTTGCGGCCCGATAGCGGGATCGCGCATCACCGTCTCGGTTTGGTGCTGGAGCGCCTTGGCCGAGTCCCGGAGGCCAGGACGGAGTACGGGCGCGCATCCGATCTGGGCTACAAGGCCGCCGACTTTGAGATCGGGCGCCTGGAATCCTCCGATGATGGTCTCTTGGCTCCGAAAGGGACGGTTCCCGCCTCGCGCTGAAGTACGCGGCGCATCGGTCAGCGCGCATTGTCCGGCGCGCTCAGGTTATGACCTGCGAAAATGCCCCGATCTTCCGCCGGCTTTCTCAAGCAGCTTGATGTCCTCGATCGTCATGACCCGGTCCACGGCTTTGCACATATCGTAGATTGTGAGCAATCCGACGCTCACCGCCGTGAGCGCCTCCATCTCTACGCCGGTGCGGCCGATCGTTTCGACGGTAACCGCGAGTCGAATTGCCGACCTGCGCTTGTCCGCGGTGAATTCTGCGGCGACTCGCGTAAGCCCCAGGGAGTGGCACAACGGGATCATCTCACCCGTTCGCTTGGCTGCTTGAATCGCGGCGACCCGCGCCACTCCGAGGACATCGCCCTTGCTGGCGCTGCCGCCAAGGATAAGCTTCAAGGTCGAGGGTGCCATGTGAATCGAGCCGCTGGCGAGTGCGACGCGATGCGTCTCGGGCTTGGCTCCGACGTTCACCATGTGGGCCTGCCCGGAACTGTCGAAATGGCTGAGTCTCTTTGAGCGATTCATTTTCCCGCCTTCGAGCAACGCGCGGCCGGGAACTCGGCCAGGACAGCGGTATCATATTATCCATGAGAATCCATCCAGTCTGCCTGGCTCTTGCCTTGCTGGTTCCGCAATCGAACGCGCAGACCCTGCCGGAGCTGGGGGACTCTTCCGGCGCAGTCCTATCGCCTCATCTGGAACGCAAGATCGGGGAACAGGCGATGCGCGAAATTCGCTCGCGGGACCGGCGCTTCCTGGACGATCCGGAGCTGACCGAATACGTCAACGAAATCGGTCGGCGCATCGTGGCGGCGAGCCCCGAGGCGCGCCAGGACTTCGAGTTCTTCCTGATTCTGGAAAATTCCATCAACGCTTTTGCGATGCCCGGGGGCTTCGTAGGAGTACATACGGGCCTGCTGCTGGCGGCTCAGACGGAGTCTGAATTCGCCGGAGTGCTTGCCCACGAAGTGGCCCATGTCGCCCAGCACCACATCGCCCGCTTGGTGGGAAAGCAGGAACAGATGTCGATGCCAATACTCGCAGCGGTCGTTCTGGGATTGCTCGCGGCGCACCGGAATCCCGAACTGACCCAAGCGGTCATTGTCGGCGCGGGCGCGACCAGCATCCAGACGCAGCTCAATTACACGCGCGATTTCGAGCGCGAGGCCGACCGGATCGGATTTCAGTTCCTGCAACAGGCGGGCTTCGATGTCGGCGGCATGGCTGCATTCTTCGAACGGATGCAGAAAGCGACGCGGCTGCACGAGAACAACGCGCCGGCCTATTTGCGCACGCACCCGCTTACCGGCGAGCGCATCGCCGACATGCATAATCGCGCACAAACCGCGGTTTACAGGCAGGCACCCGACAGCATTGAGTTTCACTTTGCGCGTGCTCGGCTGCGCGCCGAGCAGGGCCTGCCGCGCGAGGCCGTCGCGCATTTCGGCGAGCTGGTACGGGAGCATCGCTACGCGGAGGAGGCTGGCGCGCGCTACGGCCTGGCCAGTGCGCTCGCCAGGGCGCGCGATTTTTCCGGCGCTGCAAGAGAGATCGGAACCGTGCGCAAGCTCGTCGGTACCCATCCCATGGTAGAACTCCTGCTGGCGCGCATCCGCCTGGGTGCCGGTGACCCGGTGGAAGCTCGGGCCGTGCTGCGCGCCGCTCTGCAGCGCGTTCCCAACTATCGGCCGCTTCACTACGCCTATGTCGAGGCGCTGCAAGGTTTGGGAGAGCACCCTGCGGCGCTTGCGTGGCTTGCCGACCTTGCAAAAAGCTATCCGCGCGATGCGCGTACTTACAATCTGCAGGCCAAATCCTACGCCGCGTCCGGCAAGCGCCTGTTGCACCACCAAGCACTCGCCGAGACCTACGTTCTGCAGGGTAGCTTGCCGGCCGCAGTCGAGCAGTTGCAGCTCGCGCAGAGAAGCGGGGACGGTGATTTTTATCAGCTCTCCGCCGTCGAGGCCCGGCTGCGAGATCTGCGGGTGCTGCAGGCGGAAGAAACGAAACGTCGTTAGCAGGGTGTTGCAAACGGCTGCCAGGTCGGCAAGTCGCATGCGCCTGGGGGTGTGCCTTTTTTTCTAAGCAACCTCGTTAGCGAGAAGCGGCACCCTTGCCCGGTGCTTCGAGGTAGGCTTCGTAAAGAAGATCGAACGTTTTCTCGCTTTCCGAGAACAGCTCCTCCTCACTGCCGCTACGCCGGCGCGCTCCCTGGAGCAGGGTTTCCACTCCGGCGGCCTCCGCAACGGGCGGGCCTCCTGTATCAAGGGAATGCACGAGGAGTCCTATTCGGGTTAGGGTTTCGTTCTTGTCCAGGCTGAAGCTCCTGAGCAGTTCCTGGAACGTCACCTTGTCCCTGATATTGGAAAAGCGCGCGCCTTCAAAACCAAACCCAACTGCGTTCGAAGGGCATTCCTGGGTTTTGTCCAGCCACATCAGGGTCGCTTCCGGATCGATGAAGCGCCGGATCAGCCATGCGGAGGCGAGACGGTCCGCCCAGAGGGGTTTGCGGGTCGCCCAGACTCGATTGAGGTAATCCCTCCCCGCAAGGGAAACTCGGCCGGACTTGGTGGCCTCCGGGAACATCCTTTTCCGGACCTCGAACTCCGTGTCGCGCAGGACCTGTTCGACCTGCTCCTTTGCCGGAGAGTCAAAAAAGTCGAGTGCGCTGATCGCTTCGAATTCTCGGCGCTGCTTGTTCAGGACGCGGGCAATCGCACTGGGCTCGGAGATTCCGAATCCGGCGCGCAGCCCCTCGACTGATTTGATAAGCCCTTCGTACTTTCCGGTGCGGTCGAAGAGCAACCGAAACGTCTTACCTTGCTGGGCATCGAAATGGGTCACCTTCAGAACATGGGCTGAACCGTTGATTCGGGTCACGTGCTCGTACAAGCGCATTAGGCCTTGCTGGTTTTCTGGATTGTCCGGCAGCAGGTAGACGCCTTCTCGCAGCACCGCGCAACCCATGGACTCAAGCGTGCGCAGCACCCGCATCCG
>Ga0137451_1000309_pt1 | contig 14777 bp, 14 predicted proteins | sample EasRivERMGT500_2_FD_102336 | JGI IMG/M metagenome (GOLD analysis project Ga0137451, IMG submission 102336) | Soil microbial communities from meander-bound floodplain in the East River, Colorado, USA - East River MetaG ERMGT500_2 | ecosystem: Environmental > Terrestrial > Soil > Floodplain ... | reverse complement strand
CACGGCCGGAGCCATGTTGCTTCTGGCCAGCCCGCGTACGGCTGCACAGGCTCCACCGACCACCCAGAATTCGACAACGGGCCCCCTCAGCGCGCCGCCTCCGGCGGCGACGACGCCCGTTGAAACGACGACCGCGCCGGTAGTCGCCGAGACGACGACAGCGACCAAGCCGACGCCGTCAACGCCGGCCACGGCGCCGAAGACGGCTCCGAAGGCCGCCGCGAAGCCGGTCACCCCCGCACCGAAGAAGACGACGCAGACGCCGGCCACCTCGACGTCGACCTCAACTTCAACGAAAACGCAGGCCGCCCCGAAGCCGGCGACGCCATCGCGCGCCAGCGTCTCGCGCGCCCTGGCTGCCGAGCGCAAACGTGTTGCAGACAAGAAACGCGAAGAGCGCGACTCGAAGGCGATGTTCACGCGCGACGCCAACGGCAACATCGTGCCCGAGGTGCGCGCCGCCGCCGCAATCATCTACGACCCGAAGAGCGGTGACATCCTCTGGGATCAGAACTCGCACGACCAGCGTTCGATCGCCAGCCTGACGAAGGTCATGACGGCCGTCGCGTTCATCTCGGACAGCCCGGACCTGACGCAGAAGGTCACCATCACGCGCGCCGACACCATCAGCGCCTCGACGACGTATCTGAGGACCGGCGACCGCGTCTCGTACGACGACCTGCTGCACCTCGCGCTCATCGCCTCGGACAACGCCGCGGCGCGCGCGCTGGCCCGCACGTCCGAAGGCGGCACGGCCGCGTTCGTCGCCCGCATGAACGAGTGGGCGAGCCCGGCCAAGCTGAACCTCACGGACACGAAGTACGTCGACCCGTCCGGCCTCGACGCGGACAACGTCTCGTCGGCCTTCGATCTGTCCCGCCTGATTGCGTATGCCTCGTCGAACGACCAGCTCGGTCCGATCATGCGGACGCCGGACTACGTGATCAGCACCGCGACGCGTGAGTTCTCGATCCACAGCACGAACCGTCTGCTCGCCACCGCCGTCGGCGCCGAGGTCCTCGGCGCGAAGACCGGATTCATCAGCAAGGCCGGGTACTGCCTGGCGACCCTGCTGCAGATGCCGCAGGGCAGCCGCGTGTCGGTGGTCGTCCTCGGTGCGACGACGAGCACGACGCGTTTCAACGAAGCGGTGAATCTGTTCAACTGGATCCGCGGCAAGTCGCAGGGCATCGACACCGGTGACCTGATCGACCTCCTCCTGCCGTCGCCGCGTCATCACCGCTAGAAGTCTCGTCGCAGTTTTCCAACGCCACTTTTCAGACTTCAGTTAGACTGCCCCGGCGGTGCCGGGCGGATACCCGACATCTGAGTGCCGAAACGCACACGGACCGGCCGGCATCAAAGCCGTGTCGGGATGTGTCAGAGTTGAGAGGCAGCTCCGGCCGGCGGTCTGCCGCAAACTCGCGGCGACCCCAGGGTGTTCAGGGAAGGGTGACGAAGGGCAGATGGCGTCAGAACATGTGAAGACGTTCACGGATGGCAATTTCGAGAGCGACGTGCTCAAGGCCAGCACTCCGGTGCTCGTCGACTTCTGGGCGGAGTGGTGCGGCCCGTGCCGCGCGATGGAGCCCGCGATTAGCGCGGTCGCAGCGGACTACGTCGGCAAGGTCGCCATCGGCAAGCTGAACGTGGACGATAATCCGGGCATCACGATGAAGTACATGGTTCGCGGGATTCCGACCATCATGCTCTTCAAGGGCGGCCAGATCGTCGATCAGGTCGTCGGCCTCGTCGACAAGGGAGCCCTCAAGCAGATGCTCGACAAGCACGCGTAACGCAGCATGTCTGCTCCTCACAACGTCGTCATCATCGGATCCGGCCCGGCCGGATTGACCGCCGCGCTCTACGCCGCTCGCGCCAACCTCGCACCGTTGATGGTCGAAGGCCTCGAGGCCGGTGGCCAGCTCATGCTCACGACCGCCGTCGAGAATTTCCCCGGCTTTCCGGGCGGCATCATGGGCCCCGACCTCATGGCCAACATGCGCAAGCAGGCCGAGGAGTTCGGCGCCACGTTCGTGCGCGGCAACGTCACGGCCATCGACCTCCACAGCCGGCCCTTCACGATCACCACCGACGATGGCGCGGTACAGGCGCGCACGCTGATCGTCGCGACCGGTGCGTCAGCCAAGCTGCTCGGCTTGCCTTCCGAGCGCAAGCTGATGGGCCACGGCGTGTCCACGTGCGCGACCTGCGACGGGTTCTTCTTTCGCGGGAAACCCATCGCGGTGGTCGGGGGCGGGGACTCGGCACTCGAAGAGGCAACCTTCCTCACGCGATTCGCCTCGCACGTCACGCTCATTCATCGCCGCACCTCGCTCCGCGCGTCGAAGGTGATGCAGGACCGCGCCTTCGCGAACCCGAAGATCTCGTTCGAGTGGGATACCGAAGTCGCCGAAGTCCGCGATTCCGGCGGCGCCGTCAGCAGCGTCCTCCTCCGGAACCTCAAGACCGGTATGGAGAAGGACCTCACGATCGAGGGGCTGTTCGTGGCCATCGGCCACACGCCGAACACCGCGCTCTTCAGAGGCCAGCTCGAGATGGACGAAGGCGGCTATCTCATCACCCTCGGCGGGTCGAAGACGAACGTTCCAGGCGTGTTCGCTTGCGGCGACGTTCAGGACCACACCTACCGTCAGGCGATCACCGCCGCCGGATCAGGCTGCATGGCGGCCATCGACGCAGAGCGGTTTCTCGAAAGTCACGGACATTAGGTGGACTACGAAGTACGGGTTACTTCGCTCAAGTACGTGCTACTTCGCGGAAGTACTGGTTGCTTCGGAGAAGTGCGGGTTCCTTCGCCAGAAGTACAAGGCACTTGTCTTCTGCGCCAGCGCCCGCACCGTGTATTAGCTCCCGTGCTTCTGCGTCAACTCCCGTACTTCAGCGGAGGCTCCCGTACTTCAGCGTCAGTTCCCGCACTTCAGCGAAGTAACCCGTAATTCACATTCACTCGATCCATCCACCGCCCAGCACCTCTTCGCCCGCGTAGAAAACTGCGGCCTGGCCGGGGGTGATGGCGAGTTGTGCGTCGTCGAAGCGCACCTGGGCGCGGGCGCCCGGGAGTGGCGTGATGGTCGCCGGCGCGTCCTCGTGCCGGTGACGGATGCGGGCGGTCGCGCGGATCGCCGATGCGGGCGGGGTCCCCGCAATCCAGTTCACGTTCCCGGCGGTCATCTCGTCGCGGCCGAGTGCTTCTTTCGGACCTACGACGACCCGGGACTGCTCGGCATCGAGCTTCACGACGTAGAGCGGGATCGTCGAGGACAGTCCGAGTCCGCGGCGCTGGCCGATCGTGAAGCGATGGACACCCTGGTGCCGGCCAATCACGCGTCCCGACGTGTCGACCATCTCGCCCTCACGGGCCCCATCGGGAAGTGCACGCTCGACGAACCCGGCCGCATCGCCGTCCGCGACAAAGCAGATCTCGTGACTGTCCGGCTTGTCGGCCACCGCCAGGCCGAGACGCTGCGCCTCGGCGCGCACCTCGGGCTTCGTCAGATGTCCCACAGGGAACATCGCATGCGCGAGCTGCTGCTGTGAGAGCCCGAACAGGAAGTACGACTGGTCCTTGTTCCGATCGACGGCGCGCAGCAGCTTGTATCGCCGTGCGTCCTCATCGAAGGCCACGCGAGCGTAGTGCCCGGTCGCCACACACTCGGCGCCGAATGCCTCAGCGCGTCCCGCGAGCTCGGCAAACTTCAAATCGGCGTTGCAGTGCACGCAGGGAATGGGCGTCCGGCCGGCGGCGTACTCCGACACGAAGTTCTGCACGACCGTTTCCCGGAAGCGCTCCTCGAAGTTCACCAGGTAGTGGGGGATGCCGATCGAATGTGCCACGCGGCGAGCGTCGTGCAGGTCGTCGAGGCTGCAGCAGGATCCGAACGCCTCGGGCGACGATCGCTGATCGTAGAGCTGCATCGACAGACCGATGACGTCATGACCCGCTGCTGCGAGCAGGCCCGCAGCGACGGAAGAATCCACGCCGCCCGACATGGCAACGACGACACGCATGATCAGCGAACCGCTGCGGCCGGCCGGGTGAGGCGCCGCAATTTGGCGACGAGGCTTGGCAGAACCTCGACGACGAAGTCGACTTCAGCGCGCGTCGTGGCGGGTCCCAGGCTGAAACGCAGGGAGTTCCGCGTGCGCGCGTGGGCCAGGCCCATGGCCTTCAGCACGTGCGAGGGCTCGAGCGATCCGGAGGAACAGGCCGATCCGGTCGAGACGGCGACGCCCTCGAGATCGAGCGCGATCAACAACGACTCGGCCTCGATGCCGTCGAAGCTGATGTTGGTCGTGTTCGGCACGCGGCGGGCGACGTCTCCATTCACGTTCGCGCCCGGAACGTTCGCGACGATGCCGTGTTCGAGGCGGTCGCGCAGTTCAACCAGCGCGTCCGACGCGTGCGCCAGTTTCTCGCGCGCGATGCGCGCCGCGACGCCAAGGCCTGCAATGGCCGGGACGTTCTCGGTACCAGCGCGCCGGTTGCGCTCCTGGCGTCCGCCGGTCATCACCGGCGAGAGCCGGACACCGCGACGAATCCAGAGCGCGCCGATTCCCTTCGGTCCGCCGAACTTGTGTGCGGACAGCGCCAGCAAATCGACACCGAGACGCCGGACAGAGACCGGAATCTTGCCCAACGACTGCACGGCGTCGGTGTGAAAGATCGCTCCGTGCTCGCGCGCGATCGTCGCCAGCTCGGCGACCGGCTGAATCGTGCCGACCTCGTTGTTGGCGTGCATCACCGAGACGAGCGAGGTCTCGGGAGTCAGCGCCGCGCGCAACGCGTCGGGCGCCACGATGCCGGTTTCGCCAACGGGCAGCGACGTCACCGTCCAGCCCTGGCGCGAAATGGACTTCAACGTGTTGAGGACGGCCTCATGCTCGATGGCTGTCGTGATCGCATGTCGCCGGCCGAGTGGTTCAAGCGCCTCGGCGGCGCCCCTGAGTGCCATGTTGTCGGCTTCGGTGCCGCCGCCCGTGAACACCACCTCGCCCGGATCCGCATCGATGAGGGCCGCGACGTCGCGCCGGGCCTCATCGACTGTCGCTTTCGCTCGCTGCCCGAAGGCGTGTACCGACGACGCGTTGCCGAAATCCGCCGCCAATACTCGCGTCATCGTCTCGACGACCTCGGGAAGTGGAGGAGACGTCGCGTTGTAGTCGAGGTAGATCCGCACAGGTCTTCTCATCGTAGCACTGGCGCTAAGTCCTAGATAGAAAAGCAGTAGACACCGTCTTTTTCGTGCCGATATACTGGCCGCTGCCGTAACTCACGGTGGGCCCGACCGTCTTTGGCGGTCGGCATCCAGGGGCAGGTTTTGGAGATCACTGGAATGTGGAAGCGCGACGAGGCCGTACGGCCACCTCAACCGACGAGTGGAAATGCGACGAGCGGCACAGCGGAACCATCCGCCATCAGGACGGAGGCGACGCGGCAGCAAGAGAGGGATATGGTCAACATTGGGAAGAGCGTCGTCATCAAGGGCGAGCTGAGCGGCAGTGAAGATCTGACCATCGAAGGCCAGGTCGAAGGTCGCATCGAGCTCAAACAGAATGTGCTGACGATTGGTCCGAACGGCCGAATCAAGGCAGAGATTTTCGCCAAGTCGATCGTCGTTCAGGGCGAAGTGCACGGCAACATCACCGCGAGTGAACGCGCGGACATTCGCGACAACGGTTCGGTCGACGGCGATCTGTCGGCACCGCGCATCGCGATTGCAGACGGCGCGCACTTCCGCGGCAGCATCGACATGCAGCGCACCGCCGGCGGCACCAAGCCGACCGTCGAGCACAAGGGATCGGACAGCAAGTCGTCCGACAAATCACCCGAGCACCGTTCGGTCGTCGAGACGAAACCGGCCGCGACGGTCGGGTCCGCCGCTCAACCGGTGTCGCAGACCACCGTCTCGCCACCCGTCCGGTAAGGGGCCAGCGCCGCGAGGCGATGAGGTCACGTATTGGCGGAGCTGTTCAAGTGGAGTGGCCGTAACAGAGATGATGCCGCCGGTTCGGCTCCTACGCCGGCGGCAGCAGAAACGGTCACGTCGTCAAAGGTCTTTCAGCGGTTCATCGCGGCCCTGACCCCCCGGCCGTCGCCCGTACTCCTTGACCTTGGACCCGTCGTCGGCGCGAACATCAGCTTTTACGGCGAGCGTCTCGCGTGCAAGCTGTACGTCGAAGACCTGTTCGCGGAGATCGAAGCGATCCACCGCCGCGGCGCCGCAGACACGATGTCAACGGCCCTTGTCGAGCGCCTGCACCACGGTGAGGCATCGATTGACGGCATTCTCTGCTGGGATCTGTTCGACTTCCTCGACCGTGCCACGGGACAGGCGGTCGCTGCACGGCTGATAAAGATGCTCAAGGCTGGTGGCGCCCTGCACGCGTTGTTCGGCACCACGGCCGTCGAGTTGACGCACTACACGCGCTTCATCGTCGAGGCTGACGACAGCCTGCGGCAGCGCCCCTATCCGGCGACCAAGGTCAAACGGATGGTGCGTCAGATGGGCGACATCAACAGGCTGTTCGATGGCCTGAAAGGGATCGAGTCGGTGCTGCTCAAGACCAGCGCCCGCGAGACACTCTTCCGGAAGTAGCCCGCAAAGGCGGGCCGTCGATCTCCTTCTCTGGCAAGTGCGGTTGCCGCTATGGCGAAACCCCTCATTGCCTTCCTCACTGACTTCGGCGCACGCGACCACTACGTCGGTGTGATGCGTGGAGTTGTCCTCGGCATCAACGCCGACGTCACGCTCGTCGACATCTCCAACGATCTGCCGGCGCACGACATCGGCTTTGCGGCGCTCGAGCTGGCGGCGGCGTACAAGTACTTTCCCGCCGGAACGATCTTCCTCGTCGTGGTCGATCCGGGTGTCGGCACACAGCGCCGGGGTATCGCCGCGGAAGTGGGTGAGTGGCGGTTCGTTGCTCCCGACAACGGCGTGTTGACCGGCGTGTTTCTGGAAGCTCCGCCCAAGAAAGTCGTGGAGCTGACCGAACGCCGTTTCGCGCGCCCGACGGTGAGCCGAACGTTCGAAGGCCGTGACCGCTTCGCGCCGGCAGCCGCCTGGCTCGCGAAAGGGGTCCTCCTCACTGCGCTCGGCCGGACGATTACCGACTACCATGTGCTCGACCTTCCGAAGCTTCACTTCGAGGACGGCGCGCTTCGTGGGGTCGTGGTCCGGATCGATCGCTTTGGCAACGTCGTGACGAACCTCGATCGCCGCTCGTGCGAGCGGCTGACAGACGGTGGCGGCTCTCTGCAACTCACCGTACGCGGTCAGGCCATCGGCCGCATCGTCTCAACGTACTCGGATATCCCGCCGGGAGAGATCGGCGCGCTGTTCGGCAGCACGGACCACCTTGAATGTGCGGCACAGGCCGAGAGCGCAGCCGACCGATTGGGCGTCGCAGTGGGCGATCCCGTCGAGCTGCGACGATCGTGAAATGATCCCCGGAATCATTTCGAGGACCTCATGTTCGACCTTTCACTCGAGCTGACGCGCGTCGTTGAACGGGCCGCCATCGCCTGCGCCCAGACGATGGGCCAGGGCGATCACATGGGCTCGGATCGCGCCGCCGTCGAGGCGATGCGTCAGACGCTCGACGATGTGCCGATCGACGGGACGATCGTGATCGGCGAAGGCGAGCGCGACGAAGCGCCGATGCTGTACATCGGCGAGAAGGTCGGCCAGGCGGCGCGCGGCCATACGGGCCTGCCGGCCGTAGACATCGCGGTCGATCCCCTCGAAGGCACGAACCTGTGCGCCACCGGTGCGCCGAACGCGATCGCCGTGCTGGCGGCGTCGACCAAGGGCGGACTGCTGCACGCGCCGGATCTCTACATGGAGAAGCTGATCGTCGGCCCGCGCGCGCGTCATGCGGTGAGCCTCGATCGTCCGGTTGCGCAGAATCTCCGTTCGATTGCCAAGGCGCTCGAGCGCCGGGTCGAAGACCTCGTCGTCATGGTGCTGGAGCGGCCCCGGCACCAGCAGCTCATTGCTGACATCCGGGCCGCCGGCGCGCGCATCCGTCTGATTGGCGACGGCGACCTGTCGGCCGGCATTGCCGCCGCGATCGAAGGATCCGGCGTGCACGCGGTGATGGGGACCGGCGGCGCGCCCGAGGGCGTGCTGACCGCCGCGGCGATGCGATGTCTGGGCGGGGAGATCTACGGGCGCCTTGTGGTGAAGACTCCAGCGGACGAAGAGCGCAGCCGCCAGATGGGCATCACGGACCTGCGCCGCATCTACTCGTCGGCAGACCTCGCCTCCGGCGCGACGATCACGTTCGTCGCCACCGGCGTGACGGATGGCGCACTGATGAAGGGCGTCCGGTTCTTCGGTCATGGCGTCCGGACGAGCTCCGTGGTGATGCAGAATGTGCCGCACCAGATTCGGTTCATCGACACCATTCACGTGCATCAGACAGATGAGGACTTGCGGATTCGGTTCTGACATCAACTCGTACGTAGCGCGGACCGACGTTGGGTCCGCGTACTGATGGCGGACCTGAGTTCGGTCCGCCCTGCGTACGGCGAACTTCCCGACTGGCGCCGCAATCAGGCTGCGGTGACCGTCGCCACGTTCATCGGCTTCACGGCGTTCACGCTCGTGATGCCGTTCCTGCCGCTCTACTTCGAGCAGCTCGGCCTGCACGATCCCAGCGCCATCGCGATCTGGTCCGGCGTCAGCCTTGGCGTCACGCCGGCGATCACGGCGGCGATGACGCCGCTCTGGGCGCGCGTCGCCGATCGGTACGGTCGCAAGCTCATGGTCGCGCGATCGCTGGCGAGCTTCGTCGTGGTGATGGCGCTGATGGCCGCGGTTCGTCATCCGTGGCAGGTGCTGGCGCTGCGGATTCTGCTCGGCCTCTTCGCCGGCTACGGGACGATCGCGATGACGATGGCCGCCGATTCGGCGCCGCCGGCGCACATGGCGACGGCCATCGGGTGGGTGCAGACGGCGCAGCGACTCGGGCCGGCGCTCGGTCCGATGATCGGCGGCGTGCTGGCCGCAGCCCTCGGATTGCGCGAGACGTTCATCGTCGCGGCCGTGTGTTACTTCGGGGCGTTCCTGCTCGTGGTGTTTGGTTATCGCGAGGTCGGCATCAGGCGAGAGCAGAGTGACGACGCGCCGGTGGTGTCGCCGACGTTTGCCGAGCTGAAACTGATCCCGCACTTCGTGTTGTTCGTCGGTCTCGTGTTCGGGTTCCAGCTCGTCGATCGCAGCATCGGTCCGGTGCTCCCGCTGTATCTTCGGGAGATCGGGACCGCCGAGTCGCGAGTGCCGTTTCTGAGCGGGCTGGTGTTCACGTTGACCGCGGGCGCGGCCGCCGCCGGCAATCAGGCGGCGGGCTGGTTTCTCCGGCGATGGCCCGCGCCGAATATCGTGGTGGTCTCGGCGGCGGTCGCGACGGTTGGCGCCGCCGGCTTCGCGCTGGGCCCTTCGGCAAGCGTGCTGATGGCGCTCGCCCTGCCGTTCGGTCTCGGCATCGGCATCGCGACGACGTCGATCTACACGACGGCCGGCCAGGCGGTGACGTCACGGCAGCGTAACGTCGCGTTCGGCTATTTGAGCACGGCGTATCTGATGGGACTGGCGGTGAGCCCGATCGTCGCAGGTCTGATAGGGTCTCGCAGCATGCGGGCCGTCTTTGTCGTCGATGCCGTGGGCCTCGCGCTCATCACGTGGATCGTCCGCCAGCGGATGCGAGCAGCAGCGTGATGCCCACGCGTCGACTGACCGTCGATCCGCAGACGGTGCAGACCGAGGACCTGGCGGCGGCCGTCGCGTGGCTGCGCGAGGGGAGCGTCGTCGCATTTCCCACAGACACGCTCTACGGTCTTGCGGTTGATCCGTTTTCGGACGCCGCCGTGCGGGTCCTTTTCGATCTCAAGGGACGCCCGGCTCGAGCGGCGATCCCTCTGCTCGCGGATTCGATCGAACAGGTGGAAGCGGTCTGCGGGCCGATGGGGTCGACGGGCGCTCGTCTGGCGGCCGCGTGGTGGCCCGGGCCGCTGTCGCTCATCCTCGACGCGCCGGCCCGCGTCAGCGTCGCGATCCATGGCGGACGCCGGTCGGTGGCGATCCGGGTGCCGGCACATCCGGTGGCGCGGGCACTCGCCCGGGCCTTCGGCAGCGTGGTGACGGCGACCAGCGCCAATCTCACGGGCGAGACGCCGGCCGCGTCCGTCGACGCACTAGCGCCGCTCGCAGATGATCGCCGCGTCTTCGTCATCGACGCAGGTCCGGCGACGGGCGGCGCACCGTCGACGATTGTCGACGCGCGCGGATCGACGCCGGAGCTCGTGCGCGCGGGCGCGATCCCGTGGGAGCGCGTGCTAGAATCGCTGCAAGAATGAACGTCGAACGCGCGGCGCTCATCAGCCTCATCACTCGAGCGACGCACCACGAAGATCCTGACCATTTGTTGGACGAGTTCGCCGGGCTCGCGCGCGCGGCCGGTGCGGAGGTCGTGCTGCGCGCGGCGCAGGAGCGGCGTGCACCCGACCCGGCGACGTTCATCGGCAGCGGCAAGGCCGCGGCGCTCGCACTGTCCTGTGAGACCGCCGGCGCCACGCTCGTGCTCGTTGACAACGAGCTGTCGCCTGCGCAGACGCGCAACCTCGAGAAGGTGCTCGGCCTGCCCGTCCTCGACCGCACGGCGCTCATTCTCGACATCTTCGCCAGACGCGCGCGCACACGAGAAGGGCAGCTGCAGGTCGAGCTCGCCCAGCTCCAATACCGCCTGCCGCGCCTCGTCGGCTCCAGCACGGAGCTCTCTCGACTCGGCGGCGGCATCGGCACCCGCGGCCCTGGTGAAACAAAACTCGAAACGGATCGCCGGCGCATCCGGCTGCGCATCAGCGCGCTGAAACGTGACATCAGCGAAGTGCAGCGGCGCCGCGCCTATCTGCGCGCACGCCGTCGCCGCGCGGACGTACCGACCGTGGCGCTCGTCGGCTACACGAACGCGGGAAAGACCACGCTCTTCAATCGATTGACCGGGCACGACGCCAAGGTCTCGGACGCCCTGTTCGTCACGCTCGACCCGCTCGTCCGCCGCGTCAAATTGCCGGACGGACGCCAGATGCTGTTGTCGGACACGGTCGGCTTCATCGATCGGCTGCCGCACGAGCTGGTCGCCGCCTTTCACGCCACGCTCGAAGAAGTGACGGGCGCCGACCTGCTGCTGCACGTGATCGACGCCGCCGCGCCGGACCGCGAGCGCCGCGCACAGGCCGTTCGCTCGGTGCTCGCCGGGATCGGTGCCGAGACGGTGCCGATGGTCGATGTCTTCAACAAGGTCGATCTGCTCGACGACCCTGAGCAATTCACCAGGGTGGCCCAGGCGCCCCCGCACGGTGTGGCCGCGGTATCGATTTCCGCACGGAGCGGCACGGGCCGGAAAGCGGTGATCGACGTCATCTCGAGCCAGCTGGCCATGGACGTCGAGCGGGTACATCTCGCGCTCGACAGCCGGCGTGAAGACGATCGCAAGTTGCTCGCGGATCTCTACCGGCACGCACGCGTCCTCAGTCACGAAGCCGACGGTGACCGCGTGTCGATCGAGGCGGACGTGCCGCGGCGTTTCCTCAAGCGCGTTGAGCGCGCCGAGGTCCGCGCATGACGTCCGTGCTCACGGCGGCCAACCAGCTCACGATGCTGCGGCTGCTGCTGGTGCCGGTCTTTGCGCTGTGCATGCTCTACGGGCTGCCCGGCTGGGCGCTCGTGACGTTCGTCGTGGCCGGCGCCACCGACGCGCTGGACGGCTTGATCGCCCGCTACACCGGCCAGCCGAGCACGCTCGGTGCGTGGCTCGATCCGATGGCCGACAAGCTGCTGTTGCTCACGATGTTCGTGATGCTGACGATCCCGGGGCTCGGCTTCGCGAACCGGCTGCCGCCGTTCCTGACGGTGTTCGTCATCGGTCGAGACGTCGCGATCATCCTGACGGTGGCGATCGTGAATCTGGCTGTGGCGCCGCGAACCTTCCGGCCGTCGCTGCTCGGCAAGGCCGCGACGGTCATCTACGTGATGACGGGCGTCATCACGCTCTACGCCAACTACCTCGGCGAGGTCTGGCCGGCCGTGACCTTCTTCGTGTACTTGTCACTCGCCATCACCGTCGTCTCAGCGGGCGACTACGCCGTCCGCATGATGCAGACCGGGCCGGCGCCGAAGGGGTGATCGGGCCATCGGGTGATCGGGTGATCGGGTGATCGGGTAACCGAATCAGATCGCCCGATCACCCGATCAGATCGCCCGATCACCCGCTCGCCAGATCACCCGATGCAAATCACTTTGGCATCTTGCTTCTGAAGTAATCGATCGTCGACGTCAACCCTTCCTCGAGTGAGACGTTCGGCTGCCAGCCGAGCAACGTCTTCGCGCGCGTGATGTCGGGCTGACGGACCTTCGGGTCGTCCTTCGGCAGCGGCATCTGAACCAGTTTGCTCTTCGAGCCGGTCATCTTGATGATGAGCGTGGCCATGGCCTCGATCGACATCTCCTGCGGATTGCCGATGTTGACCGGATCGTTTTCCTTCGACTCGAGGAGCGCGAGGATGCCGCGGACCAGATCGCTGATGTAGCAGAACGAGCGCGTCTGTTTGCCGTTGCCGTAAATCGTCAAGTTCTCGCCGCGCAGCGCCTGCGCGATGAAGTTGGGAACCGCGCGCCCGTCATGGATGCGCATCCGGGGACCGTACGTGTTGAAGATGCGCACGATCTTCGTGTCCACGCCGTGATAGCGGTGATAGGCCATCGTCATGGCCTCGGCGAAGCGCTTGGCTTCGTCGTAGACGCCGCGCGGGCCGACCGGATTCACGTTGCCCCAGTACGTCTCTTTCTGCGGATGCTCGAGCGGATCGCCGTAGACCTCCGACGTCGACGCGATGATGAAGCGCGCGCCTTTGGCCTTCGCGAGGCCGAGCGCCTTGTGCGTGCCGAGCGCGCCCACCTTGAGCGTCGGAATCGGCAGCTCGAGGTAGTCGATCGGGCTCGCCGGGCTCGCCCAGTGAAGGACGCGATCGACCGGGCCTTCGACGTGGATGTAGTTGGTGACGTCGTGCTTGATGAACTGGAAGTCGCGCCCGATGAGGTGCGCGACGTTGGCCATGTCACCGGTCAGCAGGTTGTCGATGCCGACGACCGAGTGGCCCTGGTCGAGTAACGACTCGGTCAGGTGGGAGCCGATGAACCCGGCGGCGCCGGTGATGACAATTCGCATGATCTCGGAGCGCTCCTAGGCCGGACGGTGGAAGCCCTTCAGCACCGTCAGCCACATGATCTTGAAGTCCAGACGGAGTGACCAGTTCTCGATGTAATACAAGTCGAACTCAATGCGCTTTTCGAGCGACGTGTTGCCGCGCCAGCCGTTGACCTGCGCCCACCCGGTGATGCCCGACTTCACCTTGTGGCGCAGCATGTATTGCGGAATCTTGTACTTGAACTGCTCGACGAAGAACGGCCGCTCCGGGCGCGGGCCCACGATCGACATGTCGCCCTTCAGCACGTTCCAGAACTGCGGCAGCTCATCGAGGTCGTGGCTGCGCAGCCACTTGCCGATGCCGGTGGCGCGCGGGTCGTCGTCGCGCGCCCAGACCGGTCCGGACGCGTCCTCCGCATTCGAATACATCGACCGGAATTTGTAGACCTTGAAGGCTTTGCCGTCGAGGCCCATGCGCGTCTGCGTATAGAACGCCGGGCCGGGAGAACTGCGCCGGATGGCCCACACGATGAGCAGCGTGGGAATGGCGGCCACGGTCAGCAGTCCGAGCGACAGCACCACGTCGACGGCGCGCTTGACGACGCTGTTCATGCCGCGCAGGGGAATGTCGTTGATGCTGATGAGCGGCAGGCCGTCGAGATCTTCGAGTCGCGCACGGAGCGCGATGAACTGCAACAGATCGGGCACGACATGCACGTCGATGCACTCGCGGCTGGCGACTTCCACCACGTGCAGCATCTGCAAGTGCTCGTCGAGCGGCAGCGCGACGTAGATGATGTCCACCTTCTCGCGCTGCGCGACCTCGGCGATGTCTCCGATCCGCCCGAGGAGCGGCAGCCCGCGATACCCGATCGCGTCCGTGCCGGCCTGCTCGTCCACGAAGCCGATCAAGCGGAAGCCCATCTCGTCGTGTTCGAGCAGACGATCGGCCACCATGCGGCCGAGATCGCCGGCGCCTGCGACGACCACCCGCCGAAGGCCGCGGCCGGCACGCCAACGCCGCCGGAAGAGGTCGCGGACGATCTCCCGTGACGCGAACGTGAAGAAGACGTTGAAGCTGAGGAAGAGCACCCACACGAGCCGGGACACTTCGAGGACGCCGGCCTGCTTCAACTCGGGAGCCAGGTAGTACGTGCGGAAGTACAACGTGCCGCTCACGCCGACGATCACGGCCAGCACGGTGCCGACGAGGACCGCGAAGAAGTCGTCAACGCGTGTCCGGCCTCGTCGCAGCCGATAGAGGCCCTGGATCTGAAAGGCCAGGGGGATGAGCAGGGCGACGAACGGCAGCAGCGGCAGATACTCGGCGAACGGGGGCTGCCCCCTGGGCACGTCGAAGAAGCCGGACTGAAACCGCACGAAGTACGCGGTGGCGAATGCGAGCCCGCCGGCCAGTGAGTCGGCCGCGACATGAATCGCGACGAGCAGCCGGTTGTAGCGTTTCAACATGTGGTCGGCGCCGCGAGGGCGTCGTGCAGGATCGCGCGGAATCCGGTTTCGAAGTGTTCCGTGCTGAACGATTG
>Ga0137451_1000308_pt1 | contig 14825 bp, 17 predicted proteins | sample EasRivERMGT500_2_FD_102336 | JGI IMG/M metagenome (GOLD analysis project Ga0137451, IMG submission 102336) | Soil microbial communities from meander-bound floodplain in the East River, Colorado, USA - East River MetaG ERMGT500_2 | ecosystem: Environmental > Terrestrial > Soil > Floodplain ... | reverse complement strand
TCGTTCCCCTTGACTCTCGTAATCCTTGATACGCGCGTTACTCTCGACGGTCTTCTGGAAGGCTTCCTGTTCCTTCAGTTTCCGCTCCCGTTCAGCCTGCTCTCTGGCATACTGCATTTGCCTTTGTTGAGCGAGTTGGTTATACCCCGCAGTTACTGCGTTAACGGCGTTACCAATGCCGCTCTCGCCGGGGTATCTCGCGCGAGTCATCTGCTGCCCTGCTGCCAGCGCCACGCCGGCAAGGCTGGGGTTAGTCAACGCCCCCCAGATAGAGCTTCCCGCGTTCTGTGGCGACTGCTGCGGAGCGCCGGGAGCCCCGGCTTGACCGCCAGGAGCAGTGCCCGCAGGAAGCGGGGTGCCGGAAGCGGGACCGGCTGTCGGACCGGGAGCGCTGGAAGGGAAGCCAGTCGCCGGTGTTTGCGAGGGCGGCAACGTTTGCGGCATCCCCGGAGTGGGCATGCTGGGCCTGCCGAGCACCTCGCCCCGTTGAGCCGTACTGCCAGGGCGAATGAAGGGAGGCGTGCGGATCGTGCGGTTCTGCATGCCGCCGAAATACTGGCCGAGCGCGGCGATGATATTGGGGTTGATGGGCGGCATGATGGCTGGCATTACTTGACTCCTGCGAGAAGCTGACCGATTGAGGGAATGGGGTTGCCGCGGCCTTGCGGCTTGAAGACGGGGGCGACGGGGGTGTGCGGGCCGAGGTGCGCGTAGGGCGCAGGCGTGGTGGTGGTGCCGCCCTGGAACGCGGCGAGCATGGGGAGCGCCGCCAGTAGGTTGCCGGTCTGCGATCCCTGCTGCCCTTGCTGGCCCGGTTGCGATGGCTGCTGAGGCTGCTGCTGGCCCCCGCCTCCACCACCGCCCCCTCCGGTGATGAGACCGGGAAGCTTATCCAGCCACGGGAACAGCGAGACCGGAAATCCCCCGCCGCCGCCGGTGGAAGGAGAGACAAGCGAATTCATCGGACCGGTCTGGAAGCTCGTCCCTCCGATGGAAGAGGGAGGAATATCAAAGTAAGTGTGGTAGTCGCCGGTGGTCGGGTTATTCGGATCACCCCATCCGGTGACGCTGAAGTCAGGCGGAACCTGAGGAGCTTGGCCGGTGCCGGTGACTGAGAAGTTTGGAGGCGTGCTTCCGCCGCCCCCCATCCCGGCAAGACCGGCTAGTCCCGCACCGAGACCGGCACCAAACCCTACTTCGCCGAGCGGAATGTTATTGCCCCACACGTCCGTCGACCAAGTGGGATTGCCGCTCTCATCGACCGTGGGGTTCTGCGGAGTCTCGCTGACTTGCCCCTCGTTGGGCTGCTGCGGCTGCTCTAGCGGCTGCTCTGGAGGCGGCGGCGTTGGCTCTGGCATCGGCGGGTCCACCGGCCGAGGACCAGGAGCGGAGCCGCCCTGACCTGCTGTTCCGAACGGAGGCGGGTTCATTCCCCAGATGCCCCAAGGATTCAGCCACCAACGCTGGGAGAGTGTGCCGCCTGGATCGGTATTCCACGGATCGTTGTATGTATCGTCGAAGGGATTGTATCCGGCTGGCATGTTATCCTCCCCAGAATCCTTGACCCGGCATCGTGGGCGTTGGCGTGCCTACCGTGGTGCCCGCCGGAATGGTAGGTGGCGTGGCTCCGGTCTGCTGATTCTTCTTGCGCCACTCCTCGATCATCTGAAGTAGAGCCGGAACACTCAGACCGGCGCCGATGATGGCTGACGCCGTACTCGGCTGCGGCACCTTCACCTCTGACACCGCCTCCGCACCGAATGGCTGCCGGATCTGGTTCCCGTAGTTCAGCAGGTTCTGATACGGCAACTGCTGGTAGTACTCGTACCGGTTGGCGTTCTCGTTCCGCTGCGCTTCCTCCTGCGCACGGATCTGCGCGCCCACCGCCCCCGTGATCTGCCCCGGCGCCGTCAGGTTAGCCTGCAGTTGCGGGATGTTCTGCATCGTCTGCATCGCCTGCTGCTGAGCAGACAGATAGCCCTGGTTCGCCAGGCCGGACGACACTTCCCCCGCCACGCGCTCGGCATCGCGCACCGCCTGCGCCTCCCCGATCGATTGCCTCGAGCCGCCATAGCCCCCGCTGGCAATCCCCTGGTGTCGGATGGCCGGCAGCGCCCGCGTCAGAAGCTGATCGCCGATGGGTCTCACTGCCGCGCTGATCGCATTCTGCAGGTACGGGTTCGTTGCCGGATCGCGCCCCGCACCAAGGTTGAACTCCGCGCTCTTCGTCCCAAGCTCAGCGAGATACTGCGCCGGCGTGACCGCGGCACCGAGCTGCTTCTGCGCGGCAAGCTCGTCCTGATTGAAATCGGCCACGCGAGGCTCGGGCGAGAGCTTCGGCCCACCCTGCTGATACAGCCTCGTACTTTCGTCAACGAACTGTTTTACCGCCGGTTGTTGGAATTGGGGGTAGGACGAGGTGCTAGTCGAGACGTTTCCGCCTGCGGATTTTCCCATTGGTTAATCTCCTTTACCGGTGCCTTTAGGGCGCGGCAGTTCATAGATCAGCGTTGTGTATGCCACTGAAAATCCGAGCGGAGCCAAGAGTCTGGCGAGGCCCTTCCTGCCGCTGGCCTCCAGCCGCTGGCATTGGTTCTCTCTCGCAAAGGCTTCGAGAGCGCATCGTGCGTGGCCCGACCAATCTCGAAATGCGGTCCCCTGCAAAAGAACGATGCGGAGCGTCCGGAGACACGGAAATTCCGTGATCTCGGAAATTATTACGCCGAGCAACTCTGCGCCTTCGCCGCTGAGCGCGATCCACACCTGCATTTTTTCAGCTGCAATCAGTGCCTTGATGCTCGACTCCGATAGTTCGCCGTTACACCAGCGCAGAGCCTCAGTGATGTATGGAACCAACCTGATCCAGACGGCTGGCTCGACGGCAGTTTCAGAGTTGAGCCGCATTACTTGGAGCTTGCGAGGTGCAAGTTGTTTGGCAATCGGAGGTGCTACGACTGGCACTATCTCTACACTACTCATGGCGCGGCCGCTTTCAGTTCATCGACAAGAGGAGCTAACCAGATGGCGTCTGCGACTCTCATCGGCGTCAGCGCTTCGATGGCCAAGATGAGAGCTTTGGCTTCATCACCCTCAAGGTCGATGGTCTTGGTCCCGTATCCATTGGGCTGCGGCTTCCATGTGTACTGCGGTCCGTTGAGGGCGAACTCGGTCTTGGCCTGCTCCTCATCGCTCAATCTCAATTTATTGATGATCCTGAGGAAGACACTAGCCTCCTTGAGATTGCCCGCATTGTGGTTGCCTGCCATATTCCAGAGCCAAATTCTTTGGAAAAAGGGCAGTGTTAGGCTTTGCATTGGGCTTCCCTGTGGTTATGATAAGTGGGCGGGTAGACGTTACTAGCGTCCCCCGCCCGACATCCAGGAAAATCGAGGTTTCCAGAATGCCACGAACCAATTCTATCTACCGCCCCAAGACGATTGAAGAGTTGTTGGATAAATTTGTCCCAGACAGACAACCGGACCAGTGCTGGCTCTGGAGAGGGTCGATCTGCGGGGGATATGGACAGTGTGGCTGGCGAAAGAAGAGCTACCGCGCGCACCGGCTGGTTTATGAACTCCTGGTCGGAGCTATCCCGAAAGGCTTGGAGCTTGACCACACTTGCAGAACGCCGCACTGCGTCAATCCGGCTCACTTGGAACCAGTCACTCACAACGAGAACATGCGCCGTGGCAGAGGCCACAGGCATAAACGATCCCACTGCGTTCATGGCCATGCGTTCACCCCGGAAAACATACGTTGGAGGGGCACATGCCGCATTTGTAGAACTTGCGAACGACAGCGCAAACACTGGCAGGGTGGGGCTTGGAACCGAGACAAGGTCCAATGCCCGCAGGGTCACGCCTACAACGTAGCCAATACCTATATCGACAAAACCGGATGTCGCCACTGCCGGGTATGCCGCCGCCAGAGTGCGTTTAACTATTACCATCGGAAGAAAGCCTCATAGGTCATAAGAGCTTATTTACGACTCCCTCAACGGCAGCTTGGAGAGCTATATCTGTCACCGCCGCGCCGGCCGTCTGCACTGCCGGGTCCATTACCACGGGCGGCTGGATCTGCCCCGCTACCATCTGCGGGTTCTGCATGGCGTTCTGCGCCCACTTCTGACGTGTGTTGTGCGCCGGGGTACTGGTGGCTTCGATCATGATGGAGTCGGCGTACTTGAGGGCCGCCACCATGACCCGGCCGCGAAACTCTACATTCCCCATTAATTCGGCGCTTTCCTGGTATGTCATGCCATCTCCTTTTATAGGGCTGTCGTCGCCATCTCGGCTAACCGCAAGCCGCCATCAGACCTCCTGATGTAGATGATCCATCTGTTGTCTGATTCCCTCAGGTAGAACGTTATGCAACCGTTGGGCAGGGCACCACCGATATCCGTATTGCTGCTCAGGGCAACTGACCCACCCGCGCAGTTCAGAAGCAAGGCTGTCCCGGTGCCACCATTCCAAGCCTGGATATTGCCAACCCAATTGGTGAAACCAACCATACTCCCGTAACCCATCGTCATTCTGTACCCGGCGTTGTCGGTAGGTTCGCCAATCGAAAACTGCTGGACGTTAGCAGCCAAAGTGGTTGGAATTGTGTTATTGACAGACAGTTTATTGGCCGGAGCCGCCACCCCGATGCCGACTTTGCCGCCATCCCGGCAAAGCAGGATGGGGCCATAGACACTGCCATTCCAATGATGAACAAGGCCCCCGGTCGCTTGGGACTGGAAGACCATGAACGTGCCTGCGCTCGCTCCGGATACGGTTATCCCGTTGACGCTGGCACTATCCGTACCGGTGAATACTTGCAGGCTCGCGTTGGGACTGGCCGTGCCAACGCCGACCTGCGCGACGTTGGTCAAGGAGAAGTTCGCCCCATTGATGTTCTGTAGCCACGGTGTCTGGATAGAGGCTATGGTCGGCGCTCCCGTGATCTTGGCGTAGGCGAGCGCGGTGATCCAAGAGGGATCGGCATAACTGCCCAAGGTGGAAACCGCGTTAGTCACCTGAGCCGCCGTGTAATCGCCGCTCACCGCGACCACCGCGCCCGTCCTGGTGAATACGCTGGTGACGGCGCTCGCTGGTAAAGCGGTCCAGACCCCGTCCCCGCGGAGCCAGTTACTCGCGCTCGGCGTACCGGACCCAAGGCGCGCGACGGCGAAGATGCCGGAAGTAGTATCCGCCGCTGCGTGAACGTGCGCCGCGGGCGTGAAAGTAGTAGGCACGCCGGTCAGTTTCGAGTAAGCGTAACTGGGAATCCATGTCGGGTTCGGGTAGCTGCCCAGGACTGATACCGCATTCGTAACCTGCGCGGCAGTGTAGTCTCCCGTGACGGCGACGACGGCCCCGGTGCGTGTGAAGACGCTCGAGACGACACCACCCCCGCCGCCTGAAATCGTCACCACCGTGCGCGTGCCGTCATCGGTGGCCGTGACGCCCGCGCCCACGAAGTTGAGAGTCGTTCTCACGGTGAGGGCCACGCCTTCGTCCTGAACGATGGTGTATCCACCGCCCCCGCCGCCGCCGCCGCTCATCGGGTGCCATGCGCCCGCGTAATAGACGTAGTAACCGGCGCCCGACCCCGGATTCCAGTTGACGCCGTCAGCATAAACGAGCATGCCTTCCCGCGGTTTCACGGGTGCCACATGCCAGACCTTGTGGAGCGAATCGCGGTGCCGGTCGATGTTGGCCTGCTGGTCCTCATTGATGCTCCAGAGCATCTTGAGCGCCTCGCGGGTGTCGTCGGGAAGCGGGCGGTCTATGGGCATGTCATAGGCTCGCAGTCGGCTCGAGATCTAAGTCAAAGCCGATGAGCTTCCAACTCGTTCCCGGCTGGAAGCACTCGACGCGATAGGAAAGATACCGGAACGTGCCGAAGAAGCCGAGCTTTACCGTCGTCCCCTGGATGAAGGTCTGCGGAGGCTGCCAGGCGACCGGAGCCTTGCGGCTCATCGAGAAACCTACGCTGATCGAGAAAGCATGGCCATCGTCGCAGACGAACTTGGGCCAGATCTCGCGCATCACCGCCAGGCGTCCGTGGTCGATGACCACCTCGCCGCGCGACAGGCCCTTGACCGCCACGCCGATGCGCTCCACGTAATTGACGGTCGAGTCGGCAAGATCAACCGTCTCCCCGTTCGCGCGGAGGCGGAGCGCGGTACTCATCAGAACGAGGCCCTCGACGGAACGCTCGTAGGTATTCGATTCCCAGGTGAGGGGATCCTGCGCGGCCCAGGTGCCTACCGCCGAACCCCAGGAGTTTGTGCTGGCAGTAAGCGTGGTAGGCCCGGAGGAGATGGCGTGGTGGTTATCTTCGATGTCGCGGATCGTCCAGGTGTCGAACTGCCAGTTCCACACCAGGGCAAGGTTGTTGACCAGGGTGCCGCCGGAGGAGAAGGTGATCCAGATTTCCTTGGCGGTCATCTTCCGGACCACCCGCACTTTGTCGTAAGAAGAGGGAGTGAGCTGGGAGAAGAACCAACGCTTGGTACGGTCGTAGCCTACGCTCGTCACGCTTTGCAGATCGTGGATGACGAAGTCGTCGGAGGTCACCTGAAAGACTTTGTTGAGGAAGCTGGTCGCGCAGCCCTGCGCGAGCGAACCGATCTCGGAGAAGACCCGCCGGAAGGCCATGATGTCCTGCCCGCCGATGAAGGTCATCGCCCAAGTCTGCGCGCTGGTGGTGATCATGAACTGATTGCCGACCTGCATGCCATCGATGATGCGGTCCTCGCCTTCGGACAGCGAAACCTGCCCGGCATCGAGCGTCTCGTCGGCCACGTCCCAGGAGGGCGGGATGCCGAGCGGATCTGCCGGATGCGACCACATGATGAGGCGATCATCGCGCTCGCCCGAGATCGTCACATCGAGGGCGACAAGGAACTCCTTGAAGGGAGCGACCACCTTGGCTCTATGGGTAGCCGGCCAGTTGGGGAGATCGGCGAGATCGGCGGCGGCATTGGGCAGATCCCAGTGCTGGGGCACGTCGACACCGTTGTTCAGAATCAGGTGGTCGTTGAACATACCGCCCTGCCAGAAGTCCTGCGAAGTCCCGGTGTAGGGACCGGCGAGGCGGGTGATATCGGTCACGGTAGCCCCGGCCATCGAGACCACACTGGCGAGGCCGGTAGCGACCCAGAACCTGCCGATCAGGCTATGGACGAAGAACAGGCCGTAGGGCAGCGGAGCCCCGGCGGCCGTGGTCAGGGTGCGCCAGGAGGGCGCCCGCTGGACTCCTCCCAGTTCGAACTGCACATTGCGGCAGTCGTTCCAGAAGTTGGGCGGCAGATCGTAAGGGGGCTGATCGATGATCAACCCGGTCTTGCCGACGAAATTGACAGGAACGATCATTGATGACCGGTCTCCCAGTGAACTTGCCCGAGCAGGGCGTCTTCCCCGGAAGCGATGACGGCGCGGCGCATGGATTCGAGGCGTGACGTGGTCTCCTGGGCGAGGCGGCGGCGGACTTCGGCGCGGTCCTGCCCGAACTCGGAAGCTCGCTGGGCGTCCCGGATGTTACGCGCCACATGCCAACCGGCTTCGGCGATGAGTAGATCCTCGGCCTTTTTGCTCCAGGTGTTCTCGCTCGACGGACTGGTTAAAACAACGTCCTTGCCGTAATAAAGGTAAGTGAGATCGTAGTCAACATCAGGATGAGGCCAAAGGCCGAGGTAAGGACCGACAACCGAGAAATTCTTCGGCATGCCGGAGGAATTATCGTGGATGTGCTCGAACTCGCCGCCGTAGATTTTGACCGGCGGAACCCATAGTTCTCCCATGCCGGTCCTCCCAGTAATGAGGATGATGTCCATATAGAACTCGATGAAATCATCCGGCAACAAACTGAGATTTTGCCCGACGAACGTGGCAGCCGGCCTCGCCAGGAACCAGGGATAGGGCGGCGTCTTTTCGAGCGTCGTCTGTGCCTGCCGGAGTTCGGCGTAGATCATGTCGTCGATGTCGGTGCGCTGGCCCAGGCGCCCGGCGAGCAGGGATTTCATGTCGTCGAGTGTCATGGCGCTACCATCCGAACTCGAAGACGATCGCGTAACCCGTGCCGCCTGCGCCGCCGGCTGAGGAAACCCCAGGAGCGGAGAAGCCACCGCCCCCGCCCCCGCCGCTGTTGGGCTGGGCCGTCGCCTGGTTATAGCCGCCCGCTCCGCCGCCGTTGCCGCCAAACGTATTGCCTGCCTGGGGAGGGATGCCGAAATGACCTTGCTGCCCGGTGAAGATGATGTCTCCGATACTGGCGCTCACGGCATTGATATCCCCGCCCGAGTAGGAGGCGGCGCCGGAAAGACCCGGCGCGGCTATGCAGTGACTCCCAAAAGAAGTATTGGTTCCGGCTCCGCCCGCTGCGCCGATTGCGCCCGCCGCGCCGCCCGCGCCGATGGTCACCGTGACCGAGGCGATGGCCGTCACATCGACCCACTTCAAGGCGCTGGCCGCACTTCCGCCGCCGCCCCCGGAATATCCTGCCACGATCCCGCCGCCCCCACCGCCGCCCCCGCCGAGGCAGTAGACGAGAACGCGCCTCACTCCTGTGGGGCGGGTCCACGTTCCCGACGCCGTGAAGGTAACGATGTTCTTGAAGAAGGTAATGCTTTGCATCACCGTCTTGATGAGGCGGATATGGTCGTCACCCGAGGAGACCGCGTCGGTCGAGAGCGGATTGGTGGGGACCAGATCCCCGATGCCAGTGCCTGTTTCAAGCCCCATGATTCACCTCCTCGGCAGTGCGTCCTTCGTAAATAACCGTGGTATTGTCCACTCGTTGTTCCTCGTACCGCGGGAGGGAATACATCTTGTTGCCCCAATGGCCGACCAGTGCGGAAGTATCGTGGTCGACCCAGATGGGGATGCCTGCTTTTTCGAGCTTCTCGCAGAACCCCCAATCTTCACCCACCCAGCGTTGCTCTTCCTCGATCCACTTGACCGGAAACCACGGCTTCTTCAAATCGTGGAACACCGTTGAGCGGACCATCATGACTCCGGTGCCGACGCGCCAGACCTTCTCGAGTCCGGTGGTGCGCTCGCAGGGGATGAGCTTGCCGTGCTCGTCGAGTCCCAAGCAGGCGGTCTCCTGCGGCGGATCCACCTTAGTAGCGATGTTACAGGCGACGACTGCCCGCTGGTGAGTGAGCAGCCGCGCGACAACGCTCGCGGGAAACGATTGATCGGTGTCGATGAACAGTAAGTGCGTGAACGAGTATTTCAACGCCATCTCGCCGAAGTGCTGGCGCGCCGCCCACAGCATGGAGGTCTTGTGGTTCAAGACCGCCATCTCGATTTGAGGCTCGTGGCGCATCGTCTGGGTGAGCATGTTGCACATGGCCATCCCAAATTGATCGCTCCAGTGGCCTGTGGTGGGAAACCCGACCAACACTTTGGCTGAGATCACGCGAATTACTCTCCCGGCGTAGTGAACTAAAGGACGACCATATTTCCGATGTAGGCGCAGGTCTCTTCGGCGAGCACCTCGAGTCCGCACTCGGTGAGCCAGCCGTCGATGATCGAGTCGGTGCCCTTGTCCTGTTGATCCTCGATCAGCTTGGTATCGCGGAGGAAGCGGTACTTCAGCACCGTGGGATCAAGGATGAAGGCGGAGTTCGTATATTGCGCGTGGACGTTCATGAGCGGATGGGTCTTGAACCCGATCTGTCCCTGCGGCAGGGTCCAGACGTTGAGGTTCATCCCGAACATCTTGACGACGCCGTCCTGGTTGATGACCGAATCGGTCTTCGCCAGTTTGTTCAGCGAGTTCAGGAAGCCATTGCCGCAGAAAGCCACGCGCTGATCGCCGGCGCGGGTATCCCAATTCCAAATCGGATACGTCGCATCCATGAAGGTGCTCGTAGTGATTCCCGTGCTGGATTGGAAGATCGTCACGTTCGAAGTGATGAAGCTTCTCAACCCGCCGGTGGTGCGCGTCAGGTTGCCGGTGGCTTGCGGGGAGGGATCGACGACTTCCGAGGCCAGCCCGTAAAGGAACTGCATCTCGATGTCGCGGCCGTGAGCAAATGTCGCACGCTCCCGGTCGTTCTTATAGGCATCGCCGGTGCGGGCAAAGGTCTTATCGGCGGTGCCGGTAACGGCCCAATTCGTGCGGAAGATCTGGCAGTAGTTGGTGTACTTGGTCGGGTTGTTCGATACCGACGCAGGCCGGGTCGAACCTTCGCCGAACGCTGTGCCGAGCGCGGTCAGGAAGGTGAAGCCGGTGGTGAGGGCCACGGGCGTAGTGCCGAACTGGCCGCGCTTGAGCACAATCGCCGTATCGGAGGTAACGGACGATACCAGGGCGATTTCGACATTGGCGGCCACGTAGGAAACCGGCTCGGTGGTGCCGATCGAGTCGACCTTGATCAGTTGGTTAGGACGGAGGGCTAACGCTCCGCCGGTGACGGTGAGGGTGTTCGACGTGGTGAGAGCGGTGGCCGACATCGTCAGGCGGATGACGGTGTTGCGCTCGTTCCACCACGAGAATTGCGGATCAGTTACAGAGGAGCTGCCGAGCTTCTCGGTGAGGGCAAACAGCGGCGATTTGCCGTTGGGGTTGAGGAAGAGGATGGTCTCCCGGAAAGATTTGGGGCGCTCGTCGGTGCCCCAGTCATCGGTGGCGCGAACGCCTGCGAAAAATGCCATTGAAGTTCTCCTGGGTTCGAGCCCTTATCGGCCGCCGCGCGCGAAGTTCACCATGTCCGCGAACACGTTGGGTTGCGGGGATGGTGACGGGGCTACGCTGCCGGGTCCAAGCGGGGTGCGGGCAACGATATTCGAGTTGCCGTTCTGATACCCGTTTTGGTATTGGGGCTGGGCCGCAGGAGGCTGTTGAGCATTGGGTGCTGGGGCATTGGTGGAGGGAGACAAGCCGAGCATATTGCGTACCAATATGCCGATCTCCCGGGTGGCGATGTCCCGGGTGAGTCCCGGATTACCGCGGTTGGCCTGTATGTAGAGGGCCGAAATTCTGTCGATCTCGTGCTTGGGCACTTGCCGCAAGTCCTGATTGACGGTGAAGAAATCGTTCTCGGCCTGATGCACTTGGAACATCTGCTGGATGGTCGACTGAACCACCTGCGCCATCTGCTGCCGGATCTGCGGATGCTCGGCAATGATCTGGGGCATCTGCTGCTGGAGCGTGGCGACGGTCGCCTCGTAGGCGTTGAGCGTAATGTCCGCTGCCATGTCCGGTAAAACGCGCTCTGGCTCGGTCGCCATCATCAGCGCGCGATCGGGGGTGAGTTGGTAAGAAGAAGCAATCTGCTGGCGCACCGTGTCGCGGACTTGCGCGTGTTGAGCCGCCTGCTGCTGCTGCGTCATGGGCGGCGCTTGTTGCTGGTATGGCTGCGGAGCTTGCTGCTGATATTGCGGCTGCGCCTGCTGCTGACCCGGCTGCGGTGGTCGCTGCTGCTGCTGGAATTGCGGGGGCGCGCCGGCGGGGGGCGCTCCGTTAGCCCCTTTCCCGATTGAGGGCACCACGGGCTGCGGAGGCTTGGTCTCCGCCGGACCGCGGGCGTGACCCATGATGTCGGCGAGCACCGATTCCTGGCGGGCCGCAGTTTCTTTGCCGGGCGCGCTCGAAGACGGAGGAGGAGAGGCGGAACTGTCTGAAGGCGGGGCTGCGGAGGTGCCTCCACCGCCAAGATCCGCCCCCCCTCCCTCGCCCTCGATGGAGAGGATGCCTAACGATTCTATTTTCTCAAAGTCATTCTTCGGCATTTTCAATCTCGCTCTTCAACAACTCGATGGCGTTGCGCCAGTTTTCCGAGAACCGTTCGGGAGCCTGCCGTGCCCAGTCGAGGCCCTCGCAATAACCCTGCAAAATAGCGGATTGCTGAAGCTGGTCTCCCACCAAAGGCTTGGCGGCCAACTCGTCCCGCTTGTAACGGAGGATGGCACCCAACTCCCGGCGGAGGATGCGCCAGCCGGGATGCTGCTCGAGGCTCTCCAGGTGCGTGAGGTCATTGCGTAGCCCCGCCAGCTCCGTTGACCATGCTTGCAATCGCTGCTGTCGGACTTGTTCCGGGGTATCCGCCACCGCCTTCGCCGCCTCCCATTGCCTGCCCCGCGGGGACTAGATTTCCGGCCTGCGCCTGCTGCATCGCCGCCTCGTCCGGCGTGATGCGGAACTGCGTGATGTTCTTCAAACCCGCCAAGCTTGCCATGTGCCCGAAGATGCGCGAGATGTCGTACTGCTGGGCGATCTGCGGGTTCTTGCCGATCACCGAGAAGATCTCTTTCCAGAGCGTTGCCTGCGCGAACCGGTCGACCGGGAGCGTGCCGTCGACGGGCACGTAATCGAATTCGCCGGTGATCATGGTCTTGTCGACGTTGACGAACTTGGTGCCCTGCATCAGGTCGCCGGCGATGCGGAACATCTTCTCCTGGTCGTAGAACTGTTGTAAGTTCGCCACCATTTTGCGGCTTAAACGAGACCAGCCGAGCGCCGAGGCGAAGTCGCAGAATGTCTTCATGCGGTTCGCCCCCTGCGCGGCGGCTGTCCGTACTTCGGTAGCCGTTTTTCGCCCACGCCCGAGCGAACCCATGAGGGAATCATTCGACCCGGTGATCTGCTGCATCAAGCCTTCGGTGAATTGCGTGTCGGAGAGATGCCCGCGCGTCGGATCGACGTTCATCAGTTCGGCGACGGCGGAGCGCACGTCGGTGCCATAGCCTGTGCCCGGGCGCATGCGGACGATCCGTCCGGGTCCGCCGTCGATCAAGTCTTTCACATTGATCCGGTCGGGATCGATGATCAGATTGCCGTTGAGCGAACGCCGCACCGAGAACATGTGCGTGTTGTAGAGCCAGTTGATCACGTCGTTCAGCGGCTTGGTGACTTCCATCATCCCGCGCGTCGAGGTGTCGTAGCCGTCGGTCTCCCACGCAATGGCGTCATAGGGGAACTTGCAGTGGCGCAGTCCCAATGGCGAAGCCTTGATGATGACGGAATTATTGGCGATGAGCAGTTCCCACGGCTGATAGTATTTGCCAGGAAATTTCCAATCAGCCGGGACAAGATTCACCACGATGCGGAACAGCCCGACTTTCCCGGATTTCAAGTCTTTGGGGTCCCACACCTTTTCTGCCGCCAACATATTGTCGCGGCTGCCTGAGGTGGAGGGGGCCATAGCGTTGCCACCCACGCCCGTGCTGCCGCCTTCGATTTGCTCCAGGTTGAAAAGGTCCCATTCATTCGCCATCGAACGCAGACGATCCAGCGACATGAGCAGCGTATGGCCGCAGAACTCGCCATCCTGAAAAGTTACGAGGGGGACGGACGGATCTGGATACCAATCGTACGGTCTGATATTCGTTAGCCGATTCCCGCAGTAGCCCTCGACTCTTTCTTCTACAAGCTCCCACTTGGGGTCTGCGCCTAAATCAATACCACCTAAGGTTGGAGCGATTGGCTGGTATTCAGAAAATATGTGATACTCTTTTGCGTAATCTGACGCAATTACTCCCATTCCGTACTTGATACTATCAAGCAACCAAATGAACTCAGGAACAGCCATGTCCCCGATGTCCTGGTTGTAACCCATTAAAGCTTCAAGACATTGCGTGGATTGCTCGGTCTCGCCGTGGCGCCCCTTAAACATCCAAATAGGATCTCTTCCTAGAAAAACACTAGAAGAATAAGTGTGACTTGTCAAAGCAAGAGCATAAGAATACGGCAATACGACTTCACTAAACTGAGAAGCCGACCCCTGCTCTCTGGCTCTCTGCTTCTTCGAGGACATCTCTGTCTCTGGAAGGTACGCGCGAAACAGCGATTCGGCCGCCTTCCACTTCTCATGCCTCGCCGACATCTTATCCCTCGAAGCCTGGAACATCCGGAGGACACGGGAGAGCGTGTCTTGGTGAAGTTCACTGTCAAATTTGATCGAGAACTTGCCGGTCATCGTGAACCTTCCATGGGATAATTGAGCGAACCGAGAGGCGCTGCGACACGCCGCTCGGCTCTGACCTTACAGCCTGAATAGGAGGCCGCATGGCTAGCAATAAGTCTAGACTGCTCCAGGAAATTTCCGAGATCGAGACAGAAAGATTGTGGGCGCTCGTCGACCGGAGCGGCGGCGAGGATTCCTGTTGGCCCTTCCAGGGTTGCCTCGACCCGAAGGGCTACGGACGGTTCGGTTACGGCGGAGCAGGAAAGCATAGGCAGGTTTTCGCTCACCGCCTCGCCTTCAAACTCGGGCACGGCAAAGATCCCGCGCCGTTTCTTGTCTGTCATCGTTGCGATTTTCCCGCCTGTTGTAACCCCGCTCACTTGTTCCTTGGCACCAACGCGGACAACTTCCATGACGCGATATCCAAGGGGCGCACGCGATCCTGGGGCAATGATGGCTCCTTCCAGAGCCACCCGGAAAGAGCAAATCCCGGAGAACGAAACGGTCGGGCCAAGTTGGGAGCGGCTGCAGTCATCGCGATTCGGGAACTCCACGCCACCGGCTTGTACACTTACATCGCCCTCGCTGCACAGTTCGGGATTCAGCCGCCGCAATGCCGCCGCATCGTGACTCGAAAGCAATGGGGCCACATTCCGTAGTTTCACGGCATTTCCCCCAGCAGAAACGCCATGCTGGTGAGGGCGATCACGGCGAGCAGCAACGCATCGATCCAGGTCATTGCTTCAACTCGTAGATCAGATACACGATGCCCACCACGATCACCGCGAGGATCAGGATTTCCGGCCACGTCATCTCGCGTTTCCACATCGGCTCGAGGCCCTTCAAATCCTGGAAGCGTAAAGGTGTGCGGCCCATAGAGGAACTTCATATTCGCATGTAAACGCGGATAGGCGTGAATTTT
>Ga0137451_1000306_pt1 | contig 14855 bp, 24 predicted proteins | sample EasRivERMGT500_2_FD_102336 | JGI IMG/M metagenome (GOLD analysis project Ga0137451, IMG submission 102336) | Soil microbial communities from meander-bound floodplain in the East River, Colorado, USA - East River MetaG ERMGT500_2 | ecosystem: Environmental > Terrestrial > Soil > Floodplain ... | reverse complement strand
CCTGGGGAGCGGCAGTTACGTCCTGACGGGCTCCGCGGTGTCGTTGGTCAAAGCGGGGCTCGGGATACCGATTGCGAAGCATCACAGCACGGGGGTCATCCCCTCGCCCCATCGGAGTACCGGCACCGTGCGGACGTTTGTCGGGGAAAGCGTCACGCGCACCTACACGGGCGACAACGATGTTATCACGGGGGATACCACCTTACTCGACGGTTCCGTCACGCCGGGGATGGGATAAATGGCCCAGCTTCCACTGAATTACGGCACGGTGGCGAACGACCATACCGGGGCGCCGCTGCGGACGCTGTTCAAGAACACGCAGGACAACTTCACCGACCTCTACTCCCTCCAATCCCGCATCATCAGTGCGGGCGAGAAGCGATTCGCGGGTGCTCCGACCACGGAGGCCCGTATCGTCTTGGCGGATGCGGCGTGTGTCGCAGAACTGGCGACGATCCTGTTCATCCCGGCGTTCATGCTGCCCTATGATATCACGCAATGCCCTCCGTCAGCGGGCGTGCGGCGGGTGCGGGAGGGGGGCAATTTCAGCGGCTACGATGTGCTTGCGTATGGGGCCGTTGGGACTGTTTCGCCAGCCGTGCCCACACAGGATTCCTCGGCCTCTATCCAGGCGGTACTGAGCACGGGCTTTCCGCTGGAGTTCTCGGGGCTCGTGTACCTCGCGAACAATCTGACGCAAAGCGCCAACGGGCAGATTCTCTACTCCTCAGGGGGCACCGCCCAGATAATCAAAAACGCTAACGGGGTCTTGTTCACGTCGTCAGGTCGAGACGTGCAGTGTCGGAATGTGCTCTTTCGGGGAGAATCGGCCACGCCCGCGTTCACGGGCCATAATGTTCTGGCGAGTGGCGACAACTTCTCGATGGTGAACTGTGGCTCCATGTGGGCCTATGACCGAGCGGTGAAAGCGACCGGCAACCACTTCGAGTTGATCGGCACCAATACCCTGTATCAAACAGCTGACGCGACGGCAGGTGGCTATGATATCGAAGTCGGCATCTCCGGTACGGCGACACTCTATCACCACGTCGTTGGCATTTACACGGGCCAGGCCACGGGTGGCATTCTTTTCACTGATGTCGGCGGCATCAGCGTCTTGGGGGGAAAGTTTGGGAAATGCTCCGTGAATGCCGGCACGCTCCCGGCGGGGGTGGGTTCGAATAAGGTGGTCGGTGCCCGTATCAACGGGGCCATCAATATTGAGATTCCGACGACGGTCGTGAGCGCCTGCGGCTTCAGTGGGGGTACCATCACCTTCGCCCTGGGCACCAGCGGGTGCGCGCTGGACGACTCCAATGTGTTGCAGGCTGGGACGACGATCACGAATAACGGCAACCTGAACAATCTCATTGTGCGGCAGGTTGCTGCGGGAAGCACCATTGATCTGAAGTACGGCGATGACGCCTCGTTGGCGACTGTCAGTATAAATCCCCAAACTGGGATCATCACATTTCCGAAACAGGTCACGATCACGAACAATGTAAAGTTCGCGATGCAGCAGACGAGTGGGGCGGTGGGCGGGTTCGTTTCGATGGACAGTAGCAACCAAGTGCAAATCCAGAACCTCGTCACCGGCAAGCCGATCCAGTATCAGCCGACGGGCACCGGCTTTCATCAATTCGTGAGCGGTGGGGTGGAGGTCGTGCGCATGGACGCCTCGGCGGTCGCAGGTCAGACGCGGATGATGCTCTACGACGTGGACAACGCCACGCTCGAACGGGTGACCGTGGGGATAGCGGACTCTGGGGGCGCGGGATTCAAAGTCCTGCGTATCCCCAATTGAGCGCTTTCATAGAGGGCTACGTCTCCGGGGATGACCTCCAGATCGAGCGGGACATCGCCGGGGTGGATACGACCGACCCGCTCATCAAGGCGTGGCTGACGATTAAGACGAGTGCCAGCGTGCTCGATCCTGGGACATTGCAGAAGATCATCACGTCAAACGCAGTGGCCGGAGTAGGGCAGATTACGGAGGATGGGAGCGAGTTGCAGGGCAATGGGACCGCAACACTGATCTTCCAACTGACGGCGGCGGATACCTTGGCGCTTGGCTACACGCTCCGGTATTACTATGATGTGCAAGTGAAAACGGCTGCGGGGCGCATCTACACGTACAAGGACCCCGATACGGGCCAGACAGCGGGACAGATCCAATTCCGCCGGGGCTACACGGACGCCACAACCTAGGAGGCCGCATGGCACGACCGTTCTGGTGGTTCCAAGGAGATTCCGTCGCCGCCCTCCGCAACGCGCTGGAGGGGGCGGGCGAGAATCCCCGACTTGAGGTGCATCTCGACGGGCAGCAGATGACGCTCCATGTGTTCGGCGCGGGCGAAGTCGGGGAGCTCGCCGAAGGTGGGGGCGGCATCAACGACGCGCATATCTGTCCGCCACAGTGTCCCTAGATACGTTGCCGTTCGCGCTCGCGCATCACATGAGCATCCTGCCGCTCGTCTGGCTTGGCGTGCTCGCGTACTACCGCCAGTCGCGGAGCGCGACCTGGTGGGCGCTGGCGCTCGTCCTGAGCGTGTCCTGGATCGCGGATACCGTCGCGCATTGGGTGGACCCGTGGCTCGTCAGTACGACCTATCCGCTCGTGCAGGCGCTCGTCTGGGCATTCGTGCTCTTACCGAGTCCCGCACTCTGGCGCTTCGTCGCGGCGCTCGCCGTCACCGCAGGGATCGCGGTTGCCTTGGACGGCATCGGTCGCCCCGACGTGTTCGTCCGCACCGTAGCCTGGACGGGGTTGGTCATCCTGGCGTGGCCGCACCGGCAACTCCGCGCGCCGATGGCGGTGACCTTTGGCGTCGGCTGGCTCGCGTGGATCGCCTATAGCATCGCCCCCGGTTGGGCGACGTGGGTGGCATACCAAGGCGTGCGGGCGGTAGGACTCGGCGTGTTCTGTTGGGCCACAGCGCCCCAATTGGCGCGGGCGCGATGATCCTCCAAGGCGCGACGGAGCCGGTCCTGCTCGAAGTCTTTGTGGCGCTCATCAAGTTCGTCGGCGCCCCCGCCGCCACGGCCTTCGGGTTCATCTGGCTGATGCGGAAGGCCATCCTTCCCAAGGCCAACGGGGCAAGCCAGGCAGCGCAAACGAAAGAAATCGTGCAGCACTTAGACACCAAGCTCACCGGGCATTTCGACCAACTCCGGCGCGATTTGTCCATCACGATTCAGCGGGAGACCGAAAACGCGGTGACCAAATATCTCTTTGGGATTTGGCAGTCGAAGGAGCAGCAACGCCGGTGACGCGCTGCCTCATCGTCGAGGACGATCCCGCTTTGGGGCCGATGTTCGCCACTGTGCTGGAGCGCACAGGGCTCAACGTGACGGTCGCCCATTCCTTGGCGGAAGCCCGCCTCATGTCCGGTCCGTGGGATGTGATCGTCGCGGATGTGCGGCTCCCTAATGGAGACGGTCGCGATTTGCGCAGCCTCCATCCCAGCGTGCCCTTCGTCGTGATTTCGGGCTTCAACGTGGAGGACGCGACGGCGATTGAGGAGCGGTACTTCCTCCCGAAACCGTTTGCGCCGCCGAAGCTCCAGGCTATCGTGCGCCGCGCCCTCGGAGAACGCTAGTGGCGTCCGGCAAGTTCAAGCTCTACGATTTCGCCAAGAAATATATTGGCGATGGGACGCACGATATGGACGCGACGGCGAATTGGACCATCGCACTGTTCCTGTCTACGTCGAACTCCAACACGCTGTCTGTGGGGACGGGGATTTACGGCGACCTCACGAACGAGCACGCCAACGCGAACGGCTACACGACCGGGGGCGTGGCCCTTACCGGCGAGACGTGGACGCGCTCCGAGTCGATCCTCACCTTCGACTCGAACGATGCGAGCTGGACGGCCTCGGGCGGATCGATCATCGCGCGGTTCGGGGTGATCTACGCCAACGCGACCTTGAACGGTATCGTGAAGCCGCTGCTGTGTGTGTCGCTGCTCGATACCACGCCGGCCGACGTAACCGCGACAAATGGGAACACGTTCCCGATTACTATGAACGCATCGGGCATCCTCACCTTGAGCGGAGCCACTTCAGATTGACGACCTATCGGAGTTTCGACGAAGTGGCACTCATGCAGAAGCATCGCACCGAGCAAGTCATCGACGCCTTCATCACCGAGACGTTGGTGACGGTGCGAAGCCGCACGCCCATCGACACCGGCAACGCCCGGAGTGGCTGGCTGCGCTTCCCGGAAGGACTGTCGGAGTTTGGGACGCCGCAGTGGGTGTTCAACAACGTGGAGTATATATTGAAGTTGGAGTATGGATCGAGTCGGCAAGCGCCTGAAGGCATGGCCCGGATCACGGCGGCGGAGTCGCAGCAGCGCATGGACGATGTAGTGGCGAGGTTCCAGACGTGACCCCCGCGGCGGCGCGTCCAGTGATCGAAGCGGCTATCGCCACAGGATTGGCCGGGACACCAATCAGTTACCCAAACCGGCCATTCACGCCGCCCACGTCAGGGAATTGGGTCAAGCTAGATATCATCTGGGGCAACGCCCAAGTCGTGACGAAGGGTGTGACCTTTGGCTTGAACAGCGTCGTCGGGATTTTGCAGCTCGCGGTGTTCGGGCCGAAGGACAAGGGCGATGGACCGCTGATGACGTTAGCCGAGACGGCGCGGGCGCTCGTGAACCGCAAGCGGCTGGCGAGCCCCAATCAGGATGTGATCTTCGCCGCGGCGAGCGGGCCGCGGCCGATGTTTGAGGAGTCGTGGCGCTCGCTCGTAGTGAGTGTACCATTTCAGGTTCGTGAAACTGTCTCCTAGGAGGCTGTATGGCAGAGTTCTTAGGAAGGGAGGGGTCGATGACGTACGCGGCAGCGGCACTGGCACAATGCCGCGTCATCAGCTACAACACCAGCCGCCCCAAAATCATAACCACGGTGAAGGGTGACCGTCGGGAGAAATCCCGCCCCGGCATTCCCGTCAGCACCATCACCTTTTCTGGGAATCTTGATTCCGTGACGGGACAGTTGGATGTCATCAACGACTTCGAAGCAGCGACCCCGGACGAAACCCTCAAGACGCTGGTGTTCACGGTCGCGACCGGCAAGTCGTGGACATGGACAACCGGCGCCTACTCCCTCGGGTATCGGATAACATCACCCGACGGCGATGCGGTCACGACGATTGAAGTAGACTTCGCGCTCACCGTCGAATCGACACTGGCCTGGGCCTGATGGCACGACTCATCGAGCAGATCATCAAAGACGCGCCGACCGAGCGCCGCAAGATTCACGTTCCCGAGTGGCAGGGAGAAGCATTGCCAGACGGGGATGTGTATTTTCGCCCTCTCAGCAAGGCGGCTTTGGAAGATGCGATGCCTAAAGGCAATGGCACCAATCCGGGCATGCTGGCTGGGCTTTACTTGCTGGTTCATACCGCTGAGGACGTGAGCGGCAACCGCATCTTTGAGGTACGGGATGTCGACGGCCTTCGGGAAAAGGCGGACTTAGCAGTCATCACTCGGGTCGAGTCTTTTATGTGGGGCACGCAGGTGCCCTCAATTCAGGAAGCGACGGCCGAGATCGCCAAAGACCCTTCTTCCGCTTCCGACTAGAGTACGCACGCGAGGTGGGGCGCTCGCTTGCGGAGTTGGAAGCCGTCATGATCCCTGCTGAATGGCGCTACCAAGTGGCGCTGAATGGCATGAAGCCATTACCAGGATTCTCGCGAGGCGCTAAGTGGACCTTGTAAGGCTGGCGATTGTCTACGACACGAGCCAGGCCGCTGGCGCCCTGAACCATCTCAATGGGCAGCTCGCCACCGTCAACAGTCGCACCGAATTGTCGGCGGGCGCCATGCGAAAAGGTGGCCAGGCTGCGCTCGTCCTCGCGCAGGGTCTCTCGACGGGCAGCATTTCGGCCGCGGCCATGTCTGGCAGTTTGGGGCGCGTGGCTACTATTTTATTCGGTCCGTGGGGCATCGCCATTGGCGTCGCGGTAGGTCTCCTGACGCTGTTCAAGAACAATGCCGACAAGGCTCGCGCGGCCCAAGTCAAGTTTGGAGATGAACTGCGTGATGTGCGGCGTCGGGTAGACGATCTACTAAGCGCGCGCGACAAGAGTCCATTTGAAGCAGAGGTGGAACGCCTAACAGACCGCATTGCTGATCTGGACCGTGCGATCAAAGCGGCTAATTCGAGCTGGGGAACATTCCTACAGGGCGCCCTCGCTATTGCCGCAGCCTTAGTGCCGGGACTCAATCTCAACATCCCGTTACCGGGGGCACCACCTGAAGCCGCGCAACGGGGCGCACTTACTGGACAACGTGATCGTATCGACCCGTTGGGCGATACGATCCGCTCACAGCAACGTGCGTTCAATCGCCCACAGGAAATACTTGACCTGATAGGTGGGTCTGGCCTAGCGACCCGAGCGGCTCAACTTCAGGCAATGATCAAGGCGCTTGAACAACTGCTGACCGAGTTCCCGGACGCCAAGGATAGCATTGAGGGAACGGCTGCAGGTATTCGGACTTTTGAGAAGAGCCTTCAAGAGGCCCAACGGGCCGCCGCGTTGATGGAACGTGGGCTGTTTACGATCACTGACGCCATTGAAGATTTCGTCATCGCAGGAACATTCGCGTTCACCGAGTTCCTGAATAACATTCTTCGACTCCTTTACCGGGATTTCACCGGAGAATTGGTGAGTGGCATTGTCAGTAGCGCATTCTCCCGTGGTGGGGGCACGGTCACGACTGGCGACGCGCCCATTATCAGCGGCCCCGGGGCTGGCCCAAGTCCCAGTGTCGCCTCCAACGTGACGTTCAACATCAACGCTATCGACGCCCAAGGAGTCGCCGCCTTCATTCAAGGGAACGGGGCACAAATCGCCGCGACCGTCGCAGGACATGCCGCACGGGCACGGGGACTCCGAAAGCAGTTGACCCGTGGCTAGCTGGCCTCGGACCATCATCCCGTTTGAAGTGTCGGCGCTCGACATGCCCGGCCCGCTGGTCAGTAAAGCGCAGTCGGGGCGCGTCAACATCCGCACCACGCAGCAAATCGGGCGGACGTGGACCGAGCACTATCTCGTCAATGTGCGTTCGGTGGATGGCCGGGCGCTCTTAGCCACGATAGACAACTACTGGCGGAATGGGACCATCTTTACCATCGACCACCGAGACCACTTGACTCCACTCGGAACAGGAGGAGGCTCGCCGCTGGTCAATGCCGCGACGCAGCTTGTTGCAAATCCTGAAAACTTCGGGGCATGGACCGCAGATAGTACCCCCTCCCTTACCGCAGGACAATCTGACCCGTTCGGCGGAACGGCTGCATATCTCATCGAGGATAATAATGCCGCCGCCACTGAAGGTGTGCATAGCACGGTGACGTTTACCGGGGATGCAACCAAGGCGTTCTCTGTATTTATGAAGGCGGGCACTTCAGATGATTCCGCCTTCGGGATCTTCGATACCACTGCTGGTGCATGGCGACACTTGGTCAAGGTAACCTGGGTTGCCGGTGTCCCAACCATTGCCACGGCGGCCGGTGCGGCGGGCAGCGGCGCATTGTATACGCCCGAGCTTGTGGACGGGTGGTATCGCCTCTCTGCGAGTGCTGTGGGGGTGGTCGCCGCGAACACCAATAACTTCTATCTCCGCGTGACCCAAGAGAACGCTGTCGATGTTGGGACGACGTATTTCTTCGGCGCCAACGCCTGGAATGAAGTCAGCCCTGCCCGCTATGCTGGACCCAGCCAAGCAGCAGGGACGACCGGCTCGTCTCTCTATCTGAACGGCGGTACGGCCTCCGTGTCTAACTGGCTGCGTGCCGGGGACATTCTGAGCCTCGCGGCTATCGCCCCGGTGTACGAAGTGACGGCCGATGTGAGCACGCAGGCGAACGGCTACGTTGTCGTCCCGATCAACCCGCCCATCTTTTCAAGCGGGCCAGCCGATAACGCGGCGGTGCTCATCACTGGGGTGACGTTGACGGCCTGTATCTTGGAGCCTCCGACGCTCCCCTCAACCAGCGGAACTAGCGCCGATTACGGGGAAGCCGTCGTGCGGTTCTCGGAAAGTTTGTGAGTCGTACCCTCACTGCGGCGGCCCTGGCGCAAATCCAGGCGCAGCGCGCCGAAGTCATCCACCTCTTGAGCCTCAGCTTCTCAGGCGGGACGATCCGCTTTACCTCCGGCTCCACGGACGTAACCTGGAACGGCAACCTGTATTCCAAAGCCGGCGCCGCCATGTCGTTTGAGGGCGTGAACGAAACGCCCGACCCGTCTGGGCAACGTTTGAAGATCACGCTCGATGGCGTGCAGCTCGGGGCGATTGCCGCGCTTTTGGCCGAGAACTACATCGGGCGCACGGGCACATTGAGGCGGGCCTACCTGAACACGCAAGGGACGATCATTGCCGATCCTGTCATTCTCTTTACCGGCTATCTCAACGCCCCGTGGGATGTGGAGGAGGACTGGGATAATCACTGGGCGAAAGTCACCACCGAACTCGTCAGCCCTCTCGCCGTCTTTGCGCAGGTGCGGGGGATCACCGCGGACTTAACCTCGCATCAACGCTTCTACACGGGCGACACGTTCTTCGCGCACATCGTCGATAAACCTTCAGGGGATTTTGGATGGGGGATTTTCCAACCCAAGGGCATAAGGTTCTAGTGCCGCGCTGGCCACGCCTACCCGATGAAGTGCGCTGCCCGATCTACGGGTTGCGCCCTTCTGCCGCCTACGGGGGACGCAGGTGCCGATGCGATACGTGTGTCTCGTGGAACCGAGACTACAGTCAGAAGTGGCGAGACGGTCACAGGGCCGAATGTTCAGAATACCAGAAGCGCCACGATGCCAACCGCAAGGGCACTGAACGGCGGCTGGCGCAACAACGTGCGCACAGTAAACGCAGCCACCAGAAGCACAAGGCTAGCGATAGGCGATACCAGATACAGTGGCAGATCGCCAATCGGGCTAAGTGCAGCGAATACAGCAAGCGTTGGCAGGCAAAGAACAAGGAGCGTGCTCGTGCCACCGCCCTGCATTGGCAGGCTGCCAACCGTGCGCTGCTCCGTCTCTACAATCATCGGTACCGCGCCCGAAGCTGCAATGCGTCGGGTTTTCACACGACCGCACAAGCCAGCGCCCGCTGGGCTTACTACGGCGGGCTGTGTTATATGTGTGGTTCTCAAGCATCGGGATTTGACCATGTGATTCCGTTAGCGGGTGGGGGTTCTAACTGGGCCTCCAATCTTCGCCCAGCTTGTAAGTCTTGTAACTCTCGCAAGAGAACCCGGCGATGAGTTTTCTTGGCGATTTGTTGCGGATTATCGCCATCGGGGCGTTTTTCGTCGCCATCGGGCCGTTCGGGTTGAAGGTCGGTTCCGTCCTCGCGACCGCGCTCCGTATCGGCGGTGTCGTCCTCGGCTATCTCGGGGCGCTGATCGACCGGCCCCGGTTGTTGCAAGAGCGGCAAAACCTTTTCATCTCCACGACGCTTGAGCCCAAGACGCCCATCCCCGTCGTCTACGGACGGGCGAAGGTGGGGGCCGTCATCGGAGATTGGTTCATCCAACCCGACAACAACTTCAAGGAGCTGTATGTTCTCGCGGTCATGGCGCATGGCTCGCGGAATGATCTCGGCGTCGCGGGAGTGGACGAAATCTGGCTCGATCAACGCCGGGCGGTGAACGTGACCACGGCGGCCCGCTACTACCCCTACAAAGCCATCACCGCCAACTACAAGGTGTTTCTCGGCTCAAACGTCCAGAACATCGGGGCGACGCGGTTGTTTACTGATGGCTCCGGGCTCGGCATCGAGGCGCCCGCCGATGTGGCGGGGTCAGGCTGGAGCCTCACGACGGACACGGGCAATGGCTTGTGTGTCATCGGCTTCGTGTTCGTCAATGTGGATACCGCGACATTCAGCGAGACCGCCAAAACGATTACATCATCGTCGGTGGCGAATCCGACCGTCATCACGACTAGCACGGCGCATGGGTACACGACGGGCGAAAGCGTACGCATCACCGGCCACTCAGGATCTACGCCGTCCTTGAATGCCGATTGGGTCATCATCGTCACTGGGGCCACGACGTTTACGATCCCCGAAATCGTGACGGTGGGAGGAACTGGAGGCACCGCAAAGCGGTTCGCGGAAGGCCCAGTCTTTCACGGGCCACCATCCATCGCCGCCATCGTCCGAGGCAACCGTATCTACGATCGCCGCACCGATATGTGGACCGCCGGGGGGGATAACCCGGCTATGGTCATTCGGGACTACCTCCTAGCCACGGTCTACGGCTGCGGGTTTTCCCAAACGTTGATCCACGAGGACAGCTTCGACGATGCGGCCGATGTCTGTGACGTGTTGGTGCGTTACGTCGTCGGCTCGCCGGTGACCATATCCACCTCGGACGCGGCGACCGAACGAGTGAATACCTCCACGGCGCACGGCTTGGTGACGGGTCAACTGGTGCGGATCAGCGGGCACACGGGCGCGACTCCGGTGTTGAACGGCGATCACGTCATCACCGTCACCAGCTCCACGAGTTTCACGCTGAACGATGTTGCGAACATCACCGTCGGCGGCACGGGGGGGGCGGTCTCAAAGCTCGTCGAGATCAAACGATTCACCTGCAACGGCGTCGTGGATACCGCTCGGCCGACCGCCGACAACCTGCAAGAGTTGCTGTCGTCGTGTCGCGGGAATCTCGTCTGGGAGCAGGGCCAGTTCAAGTTGACGATCCGCAGTCCGGCCGTCGCAAGCCCGACGCTCACCCTCGATCCCTCGAACATCATCAGCGAGTGGAGCTTTCGGAACGCTGGGCAAGAAGAGAAGTGGAACAGCGTCACCGCGACCTACATCGAGCCCGCCAACGGGGAGTTTAAAGCCCAAGATGTGCAGTGGCCGCTTGTTGGCACGACGAATAACTACCTGACGGCGGACAATGGCTTCGTCAACACCCTGCAACTCAGTTTGCCGTTCACGAACGACCAGCTCATGGCGCAAGGCATCGCACAAGTCACGCTGAACGAAGCCCGCCTCGGCATCACCGCCTCGTGTCGATGCACCGAGGCCGCACTCGCTGCGTCTGTCGGGGATCGCGTATACGTCACGCATCCGACGCCGGGCTGGACACTGAAACAGTTTTGGGTCACGAGCCTGCAACTGCTCCCCGATACCACAGTCGCCGTCACCCTGCAAGAGTACGACGCGACGGCCTACGATCTAGCGACGCAAGAGGATCGGCGGACGTTCCCCGCCACAGGGTTGGACTCGATCTTCAGCGTCCCAGCGCCTACTAGTGTCACGGCGACCGCCCTGGCACCTCAAGGGATGCTCATTACGTGGGTATCCCCAAGCTACGGGCACATCGACTACTACGAAGTGCAAGCCAAGTGTACATCAGCGGGTGATTCGTATACCACCGTCGCCACCCCACGAGCCGGGCAAGCCCCCGAAGCCGTGGCCCCCTTGGCTAGGCCCGGCCAGACGTGGGACTCCCGCGTTCGGGTGGTGAACGTCGTCGGCTGGCCGAGTGAATGGGCGGACGCCAACCAACTTGCCATTGCGGTTCCTGGTGCGGTGACGCCAGGGGTGGGGAGTCTCATCCTCACCGGCTATGCGCCAACGTGTGTGCCGACGACGAACCCCCCAGACTTGATATCTGTTGGCGCGAGTGCTGTCGGGGGGGATACCTGCTCGTCCGGCGAATGGATTATCACGCCCTCCTGGACCGTGACCGGACCCGACGATGTAGGTTTTCGCACGGACCTCGAAGTTGCGAATGACGCAGCAGGGGTTAGCTATAGCGGATTAGTGGGCGGACTGACGACGGCCTCCAGCAGCTATGATGACCTCACTGGAGTGCAGGGCAACACGGGGGGCGTGAGCGACCCGGTAACCTATTACCGCCGCTATAAAGTGAAACTCATCCGCAACTCGGATGACGCGATTATCGAATCTATGGAGACCGGCCAATTGACCCTCACGGTATATTCGGAGTTCTGCGAATGAAGCCACTTACTGTATTAGGCATCGGGCTTGCGGCCTTCCTCGTGGGAGGGCTCGTGTGCCGTGGGGATCGTGGAGGCGAAGCCGCGCAGCGGAGCTTCGACAGCCTCCAAGTGGTCACGGATTCAGCCATCGCCGATGATGCATGGCGCATTCAGCGGCTCCAACAGGACAGCCAGCGCCTTGCGCAGCAAGCCCGTGAGAATCGTCGGCTCGCCATAGCCGGGGCGGTCTCCGAACGCCGGGCCGATTCACTGGCCAGCCTCGTGGTGGATACGGCTTCCACCGTTCCCCGACCGCTGTATGACGCTACCCTACAGACATACCGGGGCCTCGTGCAGGTGCGGGAAGCCGAACGGGATACGGCTCGGGCTGAGGTGGTGATCTGGAAGGCCCAAGCGTTCGCGGCCGACTCCTCGGCCAGCCGGTGGCGCGATCTCTCAACAGGCTATCGGGTGCAGCTTGGGCAAGCCTTGAAGCGGGCCAAGTGGGCCTGTGTCGGGGGGGTATCCGCGAGCTTAGGCTATGGCTTCATTGGAGATAGGGGTGGTGTCGGGACAGTGGCGGGAGTCGGCGTCACTTGCGGTCGCCGGCTGCGCTAGCATATACTATGGGTATGGCGCACCGTGCCGATCCGTATGGGGTTCGAGGGCTGCTGTACGCGCTCGGCTGGTTCGTGGCGTGTGTCGCGTTCGTCCTCCTCGTCGGGGCGTGTGCGCTCCCGGCCTCTCAGTTAAAAAACGTGGCTCCGGTGGACTCCACACGTCACGGCGGGGGGGATTGGTTCATGGCGCTGGCGGCTTCGGCGCTGATCGTGCTCGTCCTGCTGCCTACCCTTACCCCCAAAAGGCCATGACCGCAGCCTGTGATAGGGAGACAATCCACCTCAGTCCCAACCCGCGCTTCCTGCCCAATCAGCCGTTTAGTTACGAATCGGTGCTGTGCCGGCTGGCAGGCTGGTGGACGATGGGCACGGCCACACTCACCCCTCGCGAAGTCATCACCCAGCGCCTCGCATGAGCCTACGCCAAAGCACGGAAACGCAGCTCGCGGCGTTCATGCCACCCGAGAAGGCACGGTACAAGGCCAAAAGTCTTGGGCGGGGGATTCTCTACTTCGTGATCGGGGGGCTCTGTATCGCCGCAGCGTTCGCGTTCGTCATTTGGGCCATGCGGGAGACGAAAGGCGCTCCGAGTATCGCCATCCTGCTGTTCGCCTGTTTGCCCGGCTTACCGGGGACGTACTTCCTATTCGCCGGTGGGCACATCGTCTCGGGTGAAGCAATGGAAGCGGCAGGGGAGACGGGTAACATCGTCGTACGGACGGCCGCCAAGGCCCTCCGATTGGCGAGGCCCAAGGCTTGAGTTTCCCGGAGGACCTCTCACACTTCAAGCGCGCCGAGTTCGCCTACCCCGACCTCATGGACGTAGCCTTCCTCCGGTGGCTGGACCGTGTACGAGCGATGGCCGGGGTACGATTCTTCATCACCAACGATGCGCGGCCTGGTGGGGAGATGCCCATAGGGGCGAGTAGCAAGAGCCTACACAAGCGGGGCCGGGCTGTGGATCTGCGCTCACGGGATTGGACTGCCGAGGAGAAGTGGAAGGTGAGTGCCGCGATTCACTGGCTGGCCGATCAAGCGCCGGGCAAGGTGGAGTTCGAGCAGGTGTATTCCAAAACTGACCAACACTGGCACTTGGGGGTAGACGATCATGCAACCTCCCACGAGCTTATTGAGTCCGACGAGTGATTCTCTCCGTCCTTCTGCCGTCCTCACTCCCAGTAGCATTCTCGCCCTCTGGGCCGTCCTCACGACGTGGGCCATCGGGCTACTCGTGTTGGGCGCCTATCAAGTAGGGCAGGTAGTCGCCACCGCTCGGTTTGTTGAGGAGCGCCGAGAGTTGGAGGCGGCTATGCAGACGGTGCAAGTCGCGCTGTGGCGAGCAAAGGATGTAACCCTATTGGCGGATAGCGTGATGGCGCAACTAGGTCGTGGCGTAAAGCACTCTACCGCACAAAGTAGAATAATCCCCACCACTAGGAACCTGCCATGATGGGACGACCGGAAGCGGTGAAAGCGCCGAAAGCGGCCCGCGAGTGGCTGGCAGCGGTGAAGCACAAAACACGGGTGCAGTCGGACAAGCTCGTCGCCCAGCGGTGGCCGGATCGAGCGAAGGAGGCGAGCGCTCTAGCTCGGGTACGGCGGGGCTCCGTATGATGCCCACCGGAGAGGAGCCTCAATGAACGACCGCGAAGAATTGCGCGGCGAGCTGCTCACAGGAGTCGCGGCATACATCCGGTCACTTGTCGAGGCCGGGGCGTTGGCTAGGGGACAAGAGCCCCCAAGCACTATCGTTACCGACGACGAGGCGCGCACGGTGCGCGAAATCGTACAGCGTCACGAGGCTTTGGGCGACCCCTACGCATGGCATAAGGGGCTAGAAGATTTCCTGCGGAACCGGAGGACCCCATGACGTGGAGCGTAGACCGCCCGCGCACCGACAATGAAATGCGTGTCAAAGCGAGTACGAAGTGGTGGACGGTATCATCGGATGATGGCTTCCAGCGCGGCTATGTCGAAGCGGACACGAAAGAAGAAGCCCAGAGAATCGCCGCTGCCCTGAACTTGGTGGCGAGCGTCTCCAGTGAAGCAGCGCCCCCACGGGAGCCGAGCGCCACAGCAAGTGGGCCGTGGCAGTTTAAGCGTGGGTTGCCAAAGCGGGCGCCCTCGCCGTCTGAGCACCCGGAAGACACGCATTACTGGATTGTGAACGCCCCCACGTTTGGTCAGGCACTTATCCTGTTTTCCGAAGCGCAAGCTTGCGCCGTGTGCGATGCGCTGAATCGGGTGGATGG
>Ga0137451_1000305_pt1 | contig 14864 bp, 18 predicted proteins | sample EasRivERMGT500_2_FD_102336 | JGI IMG/M metagenome (GOLD analysis project Ga0137451, IMG submission 102336) | Soil microbial communities from meander-bound floodplain in the East River, Colorado, USA - East River MetaG ERMGT500_2 | ecosystem: Environmental > Terrestrial > Soil > Floodplain ... | reverse complement strand
TCGACGTCCTCTTCGTACTGCGCACGCAGGCTGAGGGGCCCCTCGATGCAGACGCCGAAGAACACAATGACGAGGGCAAGGATGTTCAACCCCGTTCCGAACTTCGCGGTGCTCCACGACGCGACGATCGCGCCCTGCGAAATGAGTACGGCGACCGTCGCGATCGCCCACCACCCTCGCGGCCACGCGAAGAGACAGGCGCCAGCAATCACAAAGAGCGCGGCGGCACTGAGCCAGGCAAGACCCATCGGGCGCGAGATCGGCTGCAGGCTGGGAAGCTCAGCCAGACCGAACGCCTTGGCGGGACCGATCAGATGGATGAGGCCGTGGATCGTCAGTGCCGCCGCGAAGAGGACGCGCATCAAACTGCTCCCTCGCAGTAGAGAGCAGAACGGATGCCAGCCCGGATCGCATCCTTGTCTTCGCGTTGCCAGGTTCCGCCCGCGCGGGCGCGAGAAAGCCCGCACGGGTTGGGGAATAGCCCACGGCTCGTTGTGCGCGTCTGTTGATCGCTGGGGGACTTTGCGATCGGGAGATCGGCAGGCTCGTTGCAAAAGGAGGGCGGGAGAAAGCGAGGCCCCGCATGAGTCATCTCGCCGCAGTTCAGGTCGAAGGTCACGTCAGCCCCGGCTTCGAGGTGGTGAGAGATGCGTTCGTCGAGAACTTCTCTCAACGGCACGAGCTCGGCGGCGCATGTTGCGTCTACCTCAATGGCGAGAAGGTCGTCGACCTGTGGGGTGGCGTGCGGAACAAGATCACGGGCGAACCGTGGGACGAGGACACGATGGTGCTCGTCTATTCCGCGACCAAGGGCCTGGCGGCGATGACGCTTGCGCTCGCGCATTCCCGCGGATGGCTCGACTACGACGAACGCGTCTGCACGTACTGGCCCGAGTTCGCTCAACAAGGGAAAGAGACGATCACCGTCCGTCAACTCCTGGCGCATCAGGCTGGTCTATTTGCCTTCGACGAGCCGGTGGATCGGGCCGTCGTCGCGGACCTCGATCGGTTGGCCGTCGTTCTCGCCCGGCAGAAACCCGTCTGGGCGCCTGGCACGCGGCAGGCGTATCACGCGATCACGCTCGGCTTCTATGAGGGCGAATTGCTGCGCCGAATCGATCCGCGCCATCGCAGCCTGGGACAGTTCTTCCAGGACGAGATCGCGACGCCACTCGGTGCCGAGGTCTACATCCGCCTGCCCGAGTCGATCCCGAACTCGAGGCTCGCGACCCTCGCGACGCCAGGAGCGTTCGAGCTGCTGCTCAAGTTCCCGTTCCGGCTCACCCTTGCCGGCATGAATCACCACTCGAACATCTATCGGGCGCTCATCGCGAATCCAGGTTTCGCAATCGCCCATGACGCTGAGCACATCTATGCCCGCAATCTCGAAGTGCCGTCAGGCGGAGGCGTCAGCACTGCGCGCGGAATCGCGCACGCATACGGCGTATTCGCGAGCGGCGGACAGGCACTGCACCTGCGCCCGGCGACACTGGAGGCATTGTCGGCGCCGCCAATTCCGGCGACCCACGGCTTCTACGACGAGTGCATGATGGGGGAACTGAGATTCTCACTCGGCTTCATGAAGCCCAGTCCGGTGTGGCCATTCGGCAGCGAGGCCTCGTTCGGCTCACCAGGTTCGGGAGGGTCACTGGGTTTCGCGGATCCGAAGGCCGGCATCGGCTATGCGTACGTCACGAGTCTGATGGGCTCAACGCTGACGGGAGACCCGCGGGATGTCGCGTTGAGGGACGCGGTGTACTCCGCGATAAGCGCATAAGGCCCGGGTTTACACGCTGACGCGGGACTGACGTTCCTGGCGCCGCTCGAGATCGATGAGCCCGACAAGCTGGCCGATGTCGGTCGACAGTCTTCGCACCAGATCGTCCATCGTCAGAATGCCGACCAGTTCTCCGTCGACGTCCACGACCGGCAACCGGCGAATCCCGTGCGCCCTCATTGCGCCGACGGCGCGCTCAATGGGATCGGTCTCTCGGGCTGTGACGAGTTCCGCCGACATGATGTCGTGGACGCGTAGCGAGGGCAGGCGTTCCGGAGTCTGCGCGACTGCGCTGACGACAATGTCGCGATCGGTCAGGATGCCTACAGGTCGCTTCTGCCCGTCGGTCACGACGACGTCACCGACATGTTGCCTCCGCATGCGGCCGGCGGCTTCGACGACGGTCTCTTCAGGGTGAGCGGTGATCACGTGTCTCGTGCAGATGTCGGCGACAGTCATGGTGACTCTCCTCACACGCCGGTGGAACGGCATGCACATCACTTCTTAGAGCACGACAGATGCCAGCGCCCGGGACTCCCGGGCGGCCTTCGCCGTGCTGAACGCAGTCCGAGAGGTGAAAGATCCACAGGGCGCCTCAACGCGAGCGGAGGCATTTGTCGACCTGGCGCGGGGCTTGCACTTCGCCATATGGGAGGCGACGATGCAGAGTCTGCACGGAGTCAACACGTGTCGTTGGGCGGCACCGACCCTGTCCCTGCGCCATCCGCTCTGGCTCGATGCCGAGGATCGGCCATGGAGCTGCCTGCGCAGAGGCGAGGCCCAGCCGATGGCATCGACGGATGTCTGCAGGACGTGTCCCGCGTGGACCAGGGCCTCGATCGCGCAAGTCAATGGCGCCCGCGCGTTCTTGGCGCCACGCGATGGCGGCGATCACGAGACACCCGATTGAGGTCAAGTGCGCTCCCTCTCGCGGCCTCGCCGGATCATCGGCGAGCACCGGAGGTCTGATGACCCTCAGATGACGACGGCGCCGGCCTTTGTCGCCGGCGACGCGGCCGGACGGCAAATCTCGGCAAGGGTGTGGATGAACTCACGCTCCACGCCGCTGTGTTTCGCTTTATCTGCCATCCGTGCCAGGTCGTCCACCGAGAGGACGCCGATCAGCCGATGCTCAGTGTCGGTGACCGGCACGCGGTGAATGCGCTGGTCGCGCATCAGTCGTTCCGCGGATTCGATCAGGTCTTCGCTGCGGCAGGAGAACACCACCGTCGCCATGACCTCGCCGACCGGGATCGCATCCAGCGTCTGCTTTCGTTTCAATGCGGCGAGGCAGACGTCGCGATCGGTCACGATGCCCGTCAGGCGCCCCTCGTGGTTGACCACCGGCACGATGCCGCAGTCGTACTCCGACATGAGCCTGACGACAGCGTCCAGCGTCAGATCCTCCCGGCACGTCACCACCGGATGACTCATCACGTCTTTGATTCGCATGACTCCCGTCCCTTCTGGATCGGCGTTCGCAGGTTCACGATCGGATCACGCGGCCTCATCGAGTCTGCGCGTCAGGTGGCGCCAGTTGCCCTCCATGGGCCCGCGCTGGCTTTGGGCTTCGTGCGCTTCCTCACACGCCCTGCAGCGAATCGCAAACGGCAACGCCCGCAGTCTGGAGGTCGCGATTTCGCCGCTGCACGCGACGCAACGTCCGTAGGTGCCGTCGCTGAGCTCGCCGAGCGCCGCGTCGATGTTGGCGAGCGTTTCGCGCTGCATCTCGAGCAGCGCAAAGTCGAGATCGGTCTGGACGTCGGCCTGCCAGGCCTCCGCGTCGTCGCGGACGTCACCGGCCTCCGTGTCTCCCTCTTCGCGGACTTCCTCCATCCGCGCTCGCATCTCCCGCAGGATGCCGTCACGCTGTTCCTCGAGCTGTCGCTGGAGTTCTTGTTTGCGGGCCCGGATGGGGTGGGGAACTCTGGGCTGCCGTGTCATGTGAGCCGCCTCTCGAAACTCAACCCTGCGGCGCGACTGAGCGCCGAGGCGCCCGGGCAAAGTGCAAGGGCCCTGCCACGCGTGTCCTCTCGGGCCGCCCGCCCCTCGGCCCCGGTCGGCAGGCGCGGGGCGCCACGCCCCGGATTTTTCCCGCAGAGACGCGAAAGAAGCCGCAAGTCCCGGGACATTCAGCCCGAGGCATCGAGCCAATCGGCAGGCGCAGTTCTTGCGAGGAGTTGTGTGGAGTTGGGTCGGAGTTCTGCGGCGTCAGGCGCCGAGCGAGGGAAACATGGAAACCGTTCAGAACCTCCTCATCGCAATGGACCTGGGCGAGTCGTCGAAGGCCGCCTTCGCGAAAGCGCGGGAACTGTGGGATCGATACGGCTGCCGCCTGCACGTCCTGTGCGTCGTGCAGAATCCGTTTTCGCTGCCGTGGGCGCCGGCCGCCGAGCCACACGTCCTGGAGACACTCGTCACACAGATGCAGCACGACGCGAAGCGCAGCCTGGTGGCACTGCTGCCCGCGCATGAACGCGAGCGCTATCAAGTTGAGTTTGCGGTGCGGACGGGCACCCGGCCGTCCGACGAGATCCTGGCCTACGCGGCGGCGCACGGCATCGACCTGATCGTGATGGGGAAGGGCAATCACGGAAACCCGGAGGTCGCCACGGAGGTGGGGTCGGTCACGGAGGCGGTGATGCGTCGCGCGGCGTGTCCCGTGCTCGTCGTGCCACCGCAACCACGGTCATCAGATGAAGGAACGCAACATGATGCCCACGTACGTGAAGTTCTTCGATGAGCTGGGTCTCGACGACGTCCCGCTCGTCGGCGGCAAGAATGCCTCGCTCGGCGAGTTGTATCGGGCGCTTCGGCCACAAGGCGTGCCCATCCCGAATGGGTTCGCGGTCACGGCCCAGGCCTACCGCGATCTGCTGACGAGCGCCGGGATCTGGCCCGCTCTCCACGAGATTCTCGATCCGCTCGATCCGTCCAGCGTGACGGATCTGGCGAACCGGGCCAAGCGCGCGCGCGACGCGGTCTACGGTGCCGCAATGCCCGACGCGATGCGAGACGAAATCGTCGCCGCATACCATCGCCTGCAGGACGAGTACGGGCCCGAGATGACAGTCGCGGTGCGCAGTTCCGCGACGGCGGAGGATCTGCCGACCGCCAGCTTCGCCGGACAGCACGAGACCTACCTCAACGTGAAGGGCGACGCCGCACTCATCGAAGCGTGCCGGCGCTGCTTCGCCAGTCTGTTCACCGACCGCGCCATCCATTACCGGCACGATCGCGGCTTCGATCACTTTGCGTTGGGTCTGTCGATCGGCGTGATGAAGATGGTGCGCGCCGACCTGGCGTCGGCAGGTGTGATGTTCTCGCTGGACACAGACTCCGGTTTCCGCGATGTGGTGTTCATCACGGGAGCGTACGGGCTGGGGGAGAACGTCGTGCAGGGTGCGGTCGCGCCCGACGAGTTCTACGTGCACAAGCCGACGTACTTGCAGGGGCATCGCGCGGTGCTGCGGCGACGGCTGGGCGAGAAGAAGGTGAAGATGCTGTACGCGACCGGCGGCGGCCGCGACACCACGCGCAACGTGCCGACGGCCGCGGAGGAACGGGATCGGTTCTGCCTGACGGACGCCGAAGTGCTCACGCTCGCGGGCTACGCGGTCAAGATCGAACAGCACTACAGCCGGCACGCGGGACATCCCGTGCCGATGGACATGGAGTGGGCGAAGGACGGTCTCGACGGCACGCTGTATCTGCTGCAGGCTCGTCCGGAAACGGTGGTATCGCAGCGAAGCGGTGACGTCATTGAGGAGTTTGCGCTGACCGGCACGGGACCGGTCATCGCCACCGGCCGGGCGGTCGGCGAGAAGGCGGCTGCGGGCAGCGCGCGAATCCTGCGCAATGTCGCGGAGCTGCCGCACTTCGCCAGCGGCGAAGTCCTCGTCGCCGACACGACCACGCCCGATTGGGAGCCCGTGATGAAGCGGGCCGCGGCGATCGTGACGAACCGCGGTGGCCGCACGTGTCACGCAGCGATCGTCGCGAGGGAGCTGGGCATTCCTGCGGTCGTGGGCGCCTCGGGCGCCACCGAGCGCATTCAAACCGGTCAGGTCGTCACGGTGTCGTGCGCCCAGGGGGAAACGGGCCGCATCTTCGACGGTCGCGTGCCGTTCGAGGTCCGGCGGATCAATGTGACCGAGGCCCCGCGGCCGGCGACGGCCATCATGGTGAACCTCGGCAATCCCGACCTGGCGTTCCGCACCAGCTTCATTCCGAACGACGGCGTGGGCCTTGCTCGCCTCGAGTTCATCATCAGCGAAGAGATCAAGGCCCACCCGATGGCCTTGATCCATCCTGAACGGATTCAGAATGCCGGCGAGCGATCGGCGCTCGAGGCGCTGACGAGACACTACACCTCGCCCGCCGACTACTTCGTGCAGAAGCTCTCCGAGGGCGTGGGGACGATTGCGGCCGCGTTCTATCCGAAGCCGGTGATCGTGCGGTTGTCGGACTTCAAGACGAACGAGTACGCCTCGCTGCTCGGCGGTAAACCGTTCGAGCCCGTCGAGAGCAATCCCATGATCGGCTTTCGCGGGGCGTCACGCTATGCACACCCCGCCTACGCGGAAGGCTTTGCGCTCGAGTGCGCAGCGATGCGTCGTGTTCGTGACGACATGGGTCTCACCAACGTGATCCTGATGATCCCGTTTTGCCGGCGCGTCGACGAAGGGCAGAGGGTCGTGGACGCGATGGCCGCCCACGGTCTCAAGCGCGGCGAGGATGGGCTGAAGATCTACTGCATGTGCGAAATCCCCAACAACGTCGTGCAGGTGGACGCCTTCTCGAGGATGTTCGACGGGTTCTCGATCGGATCGAACGATCTCACGCAGCTCGTCCTCGGCGTCGACCGTGACTCCGAGCTGGTGGCCTTCGATTTCGACGAGCGCGATCCCGGCGTGAAAGAGATGCTGCGTCAGGCCGTTGAAGGCGCCCGGCGCAACGGACGCCATTCAGGCATCTGCGGTCAGGCGCCGTCGGACTATCCGGAGATGGCCGAGTATCTCGTGCGTCTGGGCATCGATTCCATCAGTCTCAACCCTGACACGGTCGTGAAGACGACCGTACGCGTTGTGGCGCTGGAGGCGGCGTTGGGGCGTGAGCCGCGGCGCGCGGTTGACGCGGGAGGTTCCCATGCGAACGTCGAAGCGATACACGAACACGACCTTCACGCGGCGAGTCGACCGTGAGGCCGGCCGGCATCGTCCGTCACGGGCGCCGTCGGAGCCGCGCATCTGCGAGCGCTGCGGCGCCGTGTACGCGAAGCGACGCTGGGCGCTCGCGGGTCCGCCGCCGCGGTGGGCGAGTCTGAAGACGATCGCCGCGCCTGACACGACCATCTGCCCCGGCTGCCGCATGGTCGCCGAGAAGAAGTTCAGCGGCGAGGTTCGGATTTCAGGCGACTTCGTACCAGGCCATCGCGCTGAGATCGAACGCCTCATTCATAACGAGGCTGGGCGTGCGGCCGTCGACAATCCGTTGCAGCGCATTGTCCAGCTCGACCGACCCGCACGCGACCGCCTCACGGTTCGTACGACGACCGAGCATCTGGCGAAGCGGCTCGGCCATGCGCTCCACAAGGCACTGCACGGCAGCGTGCACTACGAGTTCTCGGAAGAGAACAAGTTCGCGCACGTGATGTGGTCACGCAATTGAGGAGGCGACGTGCCGAGTGTCCACCGGGTGGCGCGGCGGCGGCTCGTCTCGACGCTCCGTGACAACCTCGATCGATTCCGCAAGCTTGCGGACGAAACCGCCCGGGATCCGACACCCGATCGCGTCCACGATCTGCGCGTCGTCACTCGGCGGGTCCGTGCGGACTTCTGGCTGGTGCCGAGGCCGCATCGCAGGCGCGCGATTCGTCGCGCCAGACGCGATCTCGAGCACCTGGCGGCGATTCTGGGCGAACAGCGCAAGTACGACGTCGCGATGGGTGATGCCGCACGCTACGGCAGTCAAACGCGACGAATCGAGCAGCGGCTTCAGGTCGCACAGCGGAAGGTGAGCCGCGCGCTCGGCGACAAGGACCGGCGGCGTTGCGCTCGTCGTCTCACGCGGGCCATTAGTGATCTCAACGAGCTCGACAACGCTGTACTGGGCTCGCGCGTTCCCAGACTCGCGCGGCGGCTCGAGGTGGCGAGGCACTGTCCTCCGAAGACGAACGCGGCGCGGCATCGTCTCCGCATCGACGTCAAACGGGCGCGCTATCTGCTCGAAGCGACGCGACGACCGGCCGCGCACCTCGAGCGCCTCCAGGACCATCTCGGAAGATGGCACGACCTCATGCTGCTGTTGAAGGTGGCCGGTCGAAGAAAGGCTGTGACGGCGGCCTGTGCCCGCGAGTGGCGCCTGGCGAAACGGTGCCTCCAGCCGGCGCTGCGACAGGCCATGCGAGAGCTGTTGCTGCTTGTCACCGACGAGCGCTTGGAGTGAGAACCAAAATGGACCGACATCAACATTGGGAGCACGTCTATGCGACCTGCGGCGAGCGCAATGTCAGCTGGTTCGAGAAGACTCCCGGCGTGTCGCTCCGATTGATCCAGGCTGCGGGCTTGACCCCGGAGACGTGCGTGCTGGACGTCGGTGGCGGCGACTCGCAGTTAGTCGACGCGCTGCTGATGCTGGGTCTGAAGTGTGTGGCGGTTCTCGATATCTCCGAACTGGCGCTTGAACGCGCACGGGCTCGACTCGGCGACGCCGCGCACGTGCCGATCTGGATCGCGGCCGATGTGACGGGCGATTGGTCCCTGAAGCCGGTGGACATCTGGCACGACCGAGCGGTGTTTCACTTCCTCACCGAGTCGAGTGACAGGGCGCTGTACATTCAACGCCTGGGCAGGACACTGAAGGTCGGTGGCACGGCCATCATCGCGACGTTCGCGCTCGACGGCCCCACGCAATGCAGCGGATTGCCGGTGGCTCGATATTCGCCCGAGACGCTCGCCGCTGAGCTGGGCGACGGGTTTGCGCTCGTCGAGGCGGTGTCACACCAGCACACCACGCCTTCGGGAAAGGCGCAGTCATTCCAGTACTCCCGTTTCGTGCGGCTGCGGTGACGGAACGGCGAGGCGCACCTGACGAGCGGTCAGACGGATTGCGCGGCCGTCTTTCTCACGGTCGTCGGCCTGGACACGTGCGAACTGCGAACGACCTGCACCGAGCACGGTGCCCGTCGCACGACGCCTTCTGACACGCTCCCGAGGAACAGCCGATCCAGACCTGAACGGCCATGCGATCCGACCACAACGAGATCCGCCGGCCAATCGGCGGCGGCCTCGAGAATGGCGTCACGCGCGTTGCCTTCTGCCGAGACCTCGCTCGTCGCCGTAAAGCCGGCGTCGCGCAGCCGTTTCACGATCCCGGCGAGATAGTCACTCGCCAGCTGCACCATCGAATCGCGTGCGCCCAGCACATGGAGCGCCGCGTCAGGTCCTTGCGCGAATTGATACGGGATCGGCAGATGCGGCTCCCAATCCACCGCCTGAAAGACACGAACCTCGTTGCCGGCCGGCGTGAACTGCGACATTAACGCCTGAATGACGGTCTCCGAGCAGGCCGAGTTGTCGAGTGCGAGCAGAATCTTCATGACGTCCTCCGTCGCCGGCCAGGGCGAGCCGAGGCCGCCTTGCGGCCGTGCACTGTGATCACCGGGACCGGGGAATGGCCGACCACGCGCTCAGCGGTTCGCCCGAGGAGCAGCTGGCCGACCAGCGTGCGACCGTGCGTTCCCATCACGACGACGTCGATCCGGTGGGCTTTGATCGTCTTCAGGATGTCTTCGACGGTCGACCCTGTCGTGACTTCCGTCGTCACGCGCCTTGCAAGCGCGCCGGTCTTCTGGACCATCCGGCTCAGTTGCTTGCCCGCGGCGGGTTTCGCGTGGGCCAGGAACTCCGAGACGCTGCGCGGCATCCTGTCGGCGGTCCAGACCTCGTACAGGTACGGCGGCGCGATGACGTGGAGCACATGGATTCGGGCTTTGAACGTCCGGGCCAGGTCCTGCGCGTAGCGCCACGCCGCGAGGGATGCGTCACTGAAATCGGTGGGTACGAGGATGCGACGGATACGCATGTCCTCCTCTACAGCAATCCTCTTGCCGGAACGGCGTCCGGTTCTTCCGGGCTCTTGCCCAGTGAATCCGCGAGCGACAATTGTGAGCGTCCTCGCTCCTGTGGATTTTCTCGCGGTGCTGCTGAATTCCACGCCAGGCGGTCTGGCGACGGCGGCGAGGCCTCTATAATCAGGAAACCCCAAAGGCGGGTTCGACTTCCGCGGAGGGAAGACTCCTGACACGATCCGACCGATCGGCCGCACGACGAAAGACCAATCAACTGGTCGCATTGGGCACCGCCGCGGTCATCGCGGTCTATGCAGCCGGCTACGCCAGGACGCGCGCGGCTGCAGAACGTCTCGCGTCGGAAGAACATCGCCGGCCCATGATTCCGGCGCCGCCCGAATCCGGTCCGCCGCCGGTCATGCCAGAACCGCCCGCTGTTCCGACTGTCACCCTCGAGCCGCTGAAAAAAGTCAGAACGGAGAAGGTTCAGAAACGTGCGAACCCGAAAACGGTCGCAGCCGAGGTGCCGGCGCTCGTAGCCGTGACGCCGGCGCCGGCAGTTGCTGCTGAACCTGCTGCAGTTCCGGCGACGACAGCGCCGACGGTTGAACCCAAACCTGTCGAGCCGCCGGTTCCGCCGAAGCCACTCCTGAAGGACGGCACCTACTCCGGATGGGGCACGTCCCGTCACGGCGACATCCAGGCCACGGTCGTCATCGAGAACGGCCGCATTGCCTCCGCGTACATCGCTCAGTGTCTTACGCGGTACTCGTGCTCATGGATTGCGGGCATCGTCCCGCAGGTGGTGCAACGCCAGAGCGCTGAGGTCGACTACGTGAGCGGCGCGACGCAAAGCACCAACGCCTTCTACTACGCCGTGCTGGAGGCGTTGTCCAAAGCGAAGTGAGCGGCTCGCATCTGCATTCCGCCGCCCTCATGGGCACGGTGGTCAACATTCAAGTGGTGCGGACTGCGGATCAGGCCCTCGACCGACTGGCGCCCGACGCGATCGAGCGCGCTATGAACTGGTTTCGCACGGTGGAGTCTTCGTGCAACCGATTCGACCCATCGAGTGAAGTTCGGCAACTGTCCCGGCAGATCGGCGTGGCGGTGCCGGTCAGCGCGATTCTCTTCGAGGCGGTGCAGTTTGCCCTGGCCGTGGCCGAGGAGAGCGACGGGGCATTCGACCCGACGGTCGGCGTCGCGATGGAAGAGCACGGATTCGATCGTGAGTATCAGAGCGGCGCGTCGACGGCCAGCGGCGTTCGCGAGCGGGGCACCGTGAAGTATCGGGACGTGGGTCTCGATGTCGATGCGCGAACGATCACGCTGCAGAAGCCACTCCTGCTCGACCTCAGTGCCGTTGCCAAGGGGCTGGCCATCGATCTGGCGGCCCGGGAGCTCGCGTCCTACGGACACTTTGCGGTCGATGCCGGTGGCGACCTGTACGCCGCCGGCCTCAATCCGCATGCACGTCCATGGTCCGTCGGCATTCGTCATCCGCGCGAGACAGATCAGTGCATCGAGATCGTTCAGCTCTCGAACGCGGCGATGTGTACATCCGGCGATTACGAGCGTCGCCGTCCGGCCGATGATGGCGGACATCACATCCTCGACGCGCGGACCCGTGAATCCCCGGCCGCGGTGGCGAGTGCGACGGTGATTGCGCGTTCCGCGATGGTCGCGGACGCACTCGCGACCGCCGCGTTCGTCCTGGGACCTGCCGACGGCGTTCAACTCCTCGAACGGTCGGGCGTGATGGGCGTGATGTTCACTCCGGGGCTCGAGAGATTCTCGACAACAGGGATGGCCGGTGCGGCGATTTTTCCGAACGCCTAAAGGCCTGCTGACGATCGCGCTGGCGATCCTGACGGTGCTCGCAGCGCCGCATGAAGGCCTGGCGCGTGTGCTTCCCGGTCTGACGGCCGCGCTGGCGGCCGCGATGCTGGTTGATGCCCCGATCCTGCGGCTCCGTGGCGGACACTGGGAATTCCCCAGCGGCGCCATGCTGACGGGCTGGATCGTCGCGCTCGTGTTGAGTCCGCATGAAGCGTGGTGGCTGGCGCCGGTGACGTCGATCCTCGCTGTGATCAGCAAGTACCTCTTCCGATATCGCACGGCGAACGTCTTCAACCCCGCGGCGCTCGCGCTGGTCGTGACGTTCTACGTCTTCGACACCGGACAGAGCTGGTGGGGGGCGCTGCCGGAGATCACACCCTGGGCCGTCGGGGCACTCGTGGCCATCGGCGCATTCATCACCACGCGCGTCAACAAGATGCCAATGGCGCTGGCCTTCCTCGGTGTGTACTTCCTGATCTTCACGGCCACGACGTTTGCCGTCGACCCGGCGCGCGTGGCGGAGATCTTCATCGCGCCGGACCTGCATGCCGCGCTGTTCTTCGCGTTCTTCATCCTGACCGATCCGCCAACGTCACCGACCAGGCCCGGCGACCAGGCGATCTGCGGCGCGATCATCGCCATCGTCAGCTACGCCGTGTTCGAGTGGCTCGGCGCCGCACATTTTCTCCTGGCCGGCGTACTCGCCGGGAATCTGTGGGAACTCGGGCGCCGGGTTCGCGCACGGCGCGGCTGATCGGCGTCGCGCGCGGACTATTTCACCCTGGTCCGCGGAACAATTCGTTGCGAGAAGCCGCCGCGTGAGCCTGCGTGCCGACATTCATGTCTCAGGTTCGGCATCACGATTGCAGTTTGGATGGGCGTTCTATGGCGCGCTCCCCGCTGCGATTCATTTCCGGTCTCATCCTGGTCGGGCTGTTCGCCGGCTGCACACTCTCACCCACGCAGCCTGACGCTCTGGGTGTTACCGTCACATTCACCTACCACTCGGTTGTTCCAGGATCTGTGCCGTGGCCGAACGAAACGTGTGGCGATTCCGGCGGCGATCGCCGCCCGGCCGTGCTCTTGAATTGGACTTCCGCCGAGGTGCGCATGGAGCCGGACGTCATCGAGCCGTCCGATTGGCGAGCCACCGTGCTCGTGCCGACCAACATGCGACTGGATGTCACCCTGCGCGATCCGGGTCTGTGCCGGGTGGGGTTCGCGCCGTACGGTGAGTTCGCCTGGTCGGGGCTCTCGGTCAACGGCATCTCGCTGCCGATGGCCAACATCACACTGCAGGAAGGCCGGCCTCCGTGCTTTGCCTTTCGAGTCGGTGCCCGCGGAGAGGTCGAGCTGGAGAGTAATCGTTAGGCCGGTGCGCACACCACCGTGCGAGTCGATCGGGAGTGCCGAGGTCGGACCAGCCCATCTCGGCCGGCCATGTCTGCAGGAACAGCCGAGTCGCATGGCCGAGCAGATCGCGTGAGAAGTCGGTCGATGGCAGCATCTCGTATTGCGCGCGAAGGAATTCCTGGCGCGCCGGCCGGTTGAATCGCAGCGAATAGATAAACGCGTCGGCGACGTCCGGCAGGTGCCGGCAATAGAGCTTCAGCAGGGTTGCCGCGCGACTGACGAGCACCATCGTGTTCCAGACGGCGCCAGACTCGAACAGCCGTGTGGCGGTCGCGGCGTCCGGTTTTTCAACGAACGAGGCGACGGGCACGAGTCCATCCACAGCCGCCTGCCCGGCCGGGAGTATCCAGCCGTAATCTCGTTCGGGGGTCGAGGGCAGCACTCCGAACAAGATGACCTCGTGCCGGCCGGCCCCGACGCGATCGCCAGCCGCGGCAATGCCGTTCACGAAGTGATCGGGCTCCTGAATCCCGTGATCCGAGGGAACGAGGAGGACACTGGCCTCGGCGTCCGCGGCAAGGACCTCGGTCAATCCGAGCAGAACGCCAGTGGCCGTGCCGCGATCGCCCGACTGATAGAGCAGGTGCTCGAACGAATCGAGTTCGGGCAACTCACGAACGAACTTTCCGTGCGATCGATCGACGACGATGACGGTCCGGTCGGGCGGCGATAGTCGCGCGGTACGTTCCAGCGTGTCTTCCAACAGGGTCGGGCCGCCATCGGCGTTCCAGAATTGTTTCGGCACGCCACCCGTGACCGAGGCCAGGCGCGTGCCCTTCCCGGCGGCGAGGACGATGGTCCAGAGGTTGGACGCCATTCCCAGGGCAACCAGCAGTTCCCGTGCCACAGCGCCAGGAATAGTCCACCTCGTCCACCCGGCGATTGTCGACGATCGGGCACATGTCACTCACGACGGGTCGTGGAAGAATCCGCGACGGCCACGAAATGTTCAGCGGGCGGCGACCTTCTCCAGTGCGTCCGGCCGGAGAAAATCGCGCTCAGGCTGGCGTACGGTCAACACCGGACAGGGCGCCAGTCTCACGATGTGCTCTGCGACGCTCCCGAGAAGAAGACGCGACAAGCCCGTCCGGCCATGAGTACCGATGATGATGAAGTCGATCATCGCGTCACGCGCGTAGGAGACGATGGTCTCGGCCGGCAGCGGTGAGGTGAGCAGCACCGGCCGTGCCCGCAGCACACGGCGGTCCTCCTCCGTCAGCAGGTCATCGAGCAGGCGCCGGGCGTCCGCCTCGAGTTGCATCTGAAGCGTCCCGACGTCGGGCGCGACCGCCATCGGGATCGCGGACACCCCAGACGCGAGGTCATTCGCCACGTGCACGACATGCAGGACGGCGCCATACGAGCGCGCGAAGTCCTTGCCGTACATGAGCGCCGCATCCGACAGATCGCTGAAGTCCGTCGCCACGAGAATGTTCTTGATGCTGATCACAAGTCACGTCCTTGCCGACGCGCGGGCCGATTCTCGCGCGACCTTTCGCCACGCTCTCTCGCAGGTCGCGTGCCAGGTGCCGCTGCCGCGCTGCCGCCGACCTGAAGCGCGCGGCCAAGGAATCTTCAGCACTGCCAGCGGATTAGTTCGCCAGTTTCACCCCAACTGGCCCTGGGTTTGGCGCAGGTCCACGAGCCTCTCTGGCACCAACGTTGCTCACCGTTTAGATGGATGGTCGATATGAAGATCAACAAGGAAGCATGCTGGAAGTCGTTCAAGGCTGAAGCAGCGACGGTGGGCGAGAAGCTCAAGGC
>Ga0137451_1000303_pt1 | contig 14869 bp, 29 predicted proteins | sample EasRivERMGT500_2_FD_102336 | JGI IMG/M metagenome (GOLD analysis project Ga0137451, IMG submission 102336) | Soil microbial communities from meander-bound floodplain in the East River, Colorado, USA - East River MetaG ERMGT500_2 | ecosystem: Environmental > Terrestrial > Soil > Floodplain ... | reverse complement strand
CCCGCCGTACTGGTTGAGAAATTCCTGGGGAACTGCCACCACCACGGCCCTCGAGGTCATGTCGAGAATTCGCATGCCGGCGTAGAGCGTTTGAAACACTTCATCCACCACCTGGCTGCGGAGGTACTTCTCCACCGGTCCCCAGAATTTCTGAAAATCCTGTCTTTCAAATTCGTTCGTTCGCTCGCTCGTCGCCTGTATGGGAACGGACGAATTTTTAAGACTCTGAGAATGTTTCAGGAACGAGTCCTCCTGCTCCTGTTCCTGCTCTATCTCCTGCTCCTGTTCCTGCTCTTGGCTTCGAAGGGGCTTCGAAGGGCCTTCCAAGGGGCTTTCTGAAATCAGGTCAATTTTCAGGTTGAAAGGGGTTCCATATCTCAGAACAAACTTATTGAAGAATGGCGACTTAGAATGCTTTTTGAGCTCACTGATAACACCCTTCACTCGGTTGTCCGCCGCCTTGAGTGTTTCCGCGATCTGCTGTGCGGCCATCTCCGGAACCCACACGTACTCCGAAGTGGTGTCGTAGAAGGCAAAACCCACTTCGGAGACCCTTCGAAGGGCCTCCGAAGCCCCTTCCAAGGTGATGCCAATTTCATGCATCAAAGTGGGCATCGGGAGGTAGTACAGCCCAATCATGTTTGAGGATGGGCAGGTGAAAAGATAGAAAGCCACGCGCTGCGGATCCGCCTGGCCGCGCAGTTGCTTTCCGGTATCTCCGGTCCAAAATCGGGAGGATGCTTTTGCGTAATCTCTCAATGGAATCGATTCAGCCGAAGATCCGCGCTAGCCAGGACATCGTTGTGCCAAAACCGATGAGGCACATCCCTCCGAAACCCATCATCGCGATCACAACCAAAGTCATCTTCCAGGTGGGGAGTTCACAGCGTGTCTCGCCTTCAGGCACGCACCAGTCCGGCTGTGGATCTCGACGCGGCTCCAGAAAAGCCGCGAGTTCATTTGCGGTAAACGATTTCATTGCTTTCTCCTTCTTGTACGGTAGAGATCTGGCATGCGTCGTCCCCAGGCCGGCTGCCAGTGCCGATCGAGGTTGATTGAATGAGGCTGTGCTGTTTGTGGGGCGGACTGTAGTCGCGCGCGGCTCGGCTGAGCATGCTTTCAAATTCCGAAGCAGACCCTCCCCACCGGAGAAATAAATCCCGACGTTCAGCCATCATTAGCGTGATCCGTTTTTCGAGAACGCGAACAACTCGCGCCTGATGTGCTCTCCATGTTGGAAACGGATCTTCCTTTGATTCCTCGATGGACGATGGGTCGAGCTCGACTTCATAGAGCCAGCCACGTACAGCTCGGGACGCGTAGTAGCGCGCATATTCGCGATCTGTTGTGGCGTACACGAATTCGGCGGGAGTTTCAGGGTCGAGACCGAGCGCAGAACTGTGGCCTTTCCTCTGAGCTTCACACGTGGGACAGCCGTCAAGATATCTGACGTGCGCCATGTCTGGCTTCAGCAGAGAGCCTTTCCACAGATCGCCGATGCCGCCGTGTAATAGAGTCATGACGTGACCCTTTCCGAGCGGATCCATTCGCCGAACGATGCACCGGTATCCGCATTGAGGAACCGCCTGTACCGCTGCTGGCTTCGTGTCAGCTTCGGAGGCTTCGGGCTTTGCGCAAACATCGCCGCCTTACCCTCTCGCGTGACTGTGCAGTTGTAGTAAGGCAACCACTCTCGCTGAAACGTTTCCATGAAGCCCATTCCGACCAATTCGCGGCACGTAGGCTCATCATCTTCGCCAGCACAGAAATGGTTTCGATGCTGTTGGCCGCGACCGTACTGGTCAACGCCCAACGAGTGCTGAAGGATTTCCAATTGGCGTGCTGTCAGTGGTGTCATGCACGCCCTTCCGATGCTTGCCTGTTTGCCGGGAGGCCGAAACTTCTCCCCGGCTGGGCCAAGGCTCCCACACCCTCCGCTCCACTGCGACGGGCCAGTAAAAACCCGTTACCGACTTGATTGGCGCAGAAATCAGGAGTCGTCTTTAGGTATCTCGATACAACCGCCGTGAGGCGACCTAAGACCTCCGGCAACACGAACTGAACTTTTTGAAATGTGGTACTCTGCCGCCCACTTCGGAGGGCGACTTGGGAAGACACCGAACGGGCGGAATATCTCGCCGGGGCAATGCCTGGCGCATCAGTTATCGAGCGAACGGAGTGCGATACTTTGAAACTTTCGAAACTGAGGAGAAGGCCCGCCGTGAGCTGGCGAAGCGAATCTCCGATGATGCCAGCGGGATCCCGGTATCGTCGGCGCCGAACGTCGTTCTGTTTGGCGAACTCATCGTGGATGTCCGCAACGAGTATCTGATCAACAAACGAAAATCTCTGAAATCGTTCGATGCCCGAATGCAGAACCATGTCGATCCGGCGTTGGGCCACCTGCGAGCCAGCCAGATCACCACGTCGCAGCTGAATACGTACATCCTGAGACGACAAGCGGAAACTCCGAAGCCCTCCACCGGCACCATCAACCGCGAGCTGGAAGCCATCCGTCACGTGTTCCGCCTGGCGATGCAAGGCGGCAAGCTGCTGCACATGCCACACGTTCCCCACCTTCGCGAGAACAACACGCGCACCGGTTTCTTTACTGCCGCGGACGTCGAGCGGTTGTGCAGCCATATGGCCCCGATGCTGGGCCTGTTTGTACGCTTTGCGTTCCTGACTGGGTGGAGACGCGGAGAAATCAGCGGATTGAAATGGAGCAACGTGGATTTTGTTGCCAATGAAATCAGGTTGGAGCCAGGAACGACAAAGAGCGGGGAAGGCCGGATCTTCCCGATGACGAGCGAGCTGCGGGACCTTCTCACAGATCGGATGGCTTGGGCGAAGACTCCGAAGGTTAAAACAGACAAGGCAGCCCGCAGGGCCATGAAGCGTCCACGTGTGACCACAATCACACAGCACGTCTTTGTCATCGACGGCCGCCCGGTCGGTGAGTTCCGTAAACAGTGGATCGCCGCCAACGACAAGGCGGGGTTGCCGTGCGTTTACGACAAAGAGACCGGCAAGAAGGCGATCCGGGCTCTTCGCATCTTCCACGATTTGCGCCGATCGGCCGCACGTCGATTTGTCCAGGCTGGACTGAGCCAGTCGCACATCATGGCGCTGTGTGGATGGAAGACGGACAGCATTTTTCAACGCTACCAAGTGGTCACGACGTCGGACTTGCGGGCGGCACTGGATCGGATGGAGGGTCATGCGGAGGCCTCCGCGTCAAAGAGCAATCCCGTTTCACGGTGACCCGCTTCAATCCGCTTGCGCCTGTTCAGCCGTTTTCGAAGCTGCCCGCTTTCTTTGCCATGACAAGGTGGACATAGAGTCCGATAGCCATCCAATCCACAGAGTCCGCCACCTTCGGAGACTGGGATGATGTGATCCATTTCCCAGCGGCCGAGATGTTCTTTGTGAGTATCCACACCGCAAAGAGCGCAAATCCCGTGGTCGCGACGCCGCACAAGGGCCCGCATCCAGTTTGGAGTATTTCGATAGGCGCACTCATCCGAGCAATAGGAAGACCGGCGTGGCGGCAGGTTCGACTCGCAAACAAGGCAGAGCTTCTTACCCTCGGCGTCTTTCTTTTGCTGGTGGGTTGGGACAGTGCGAACGAACTTCACACCACACCGCCGGATCTTTTGGTGCCCGAAATGGCGGTTTTTGGTGCCCGATCGGTGGTTCTATAAACCAACGGTCGGAAACGCAATACTGGCGGGGGTTTTAATGCGCCCGAGACGAGTCGAACGTCCGACCTTTGGTTTCGGAGCCCAATCGTATCACCCATTTGCACGCCTCCGAAACTTCAAGTAATACGGCTCTGGTATTGGCGATTTCGATTTTCCGCCGATTTTTTTGATTGAGTGGTTTTTGGTCGTTTTAGGTGCCTTTATGTGGCTTTTGGTGCCCGTTTTGGTGCCCGTTTTAAAGGATTCAATGAAGTCGTCCAGGTCCGCAGGATCGATCAGGTAGGCACGCCTGCCCGGTATCTGCACCGCGGGAAGCTTCGACTCATGAATCAGGCGTAGTAGCGTCCAGTAGGAAATGCCGGATGCCTTCGCCATTGCGGGAACACTTTTCAACATGGCTAGTGAAACATCCCTTTCAGTTCCGTGATTTCGTTGGTCGTCCGCACAAAATCTCGCAAGTCAAATTCTCCTGGATGCACATCGGTCTTGTGTTGGCCGCAGATCTTGCAACGCGACAGCACGGACGTATGGATGCAGGCCAGCTGGATATGACGGGTGGAGATCACTTCGAAGAAATGGAACACTGCGCATGGATGCTGCCGGAGCGGCTCCGGCGCCGAAGCTACCGCGGGGGGGGGCAGCACTTTCAATTTTTGTTGGGCGCGGCGAGTCATTAGCACCCATGTCCAGAACGAACCGCTGAAAAGGGCGAAGACAACCCAAAAGGTATTCATCCTCGCCCCCAGAAAATCCAGACCGCCCAAACGATCAGGATGATTAGTGCGGCGATGATGGATGGCCAATCGATAGGCTTGGAGTGAACGTCGCGGTTCTCTGGCGCCGAATTGTGTGAGGAAGATTTGAGTTTTAGATCGCCCGACATCTCTACTCCAATGTCGGGAATTCGAACGGTAGCTTGCGAGGCTGGCGGCAGTGTGCGGGTTTTATTAGACGGCTGTCAACGAATTATTTCATTCGGCAGGCATCGCGCACGGTGGACGAATCTTTTGGGATATCGAACTGAGCCGTCAGATACCCATTGTTGTATGCGGAAACCCTTAGTAGAACGAGAGTTCCTTTTAGGATCTTTTCCGTATCGCCCTTCGATAGAAAAACAAACTTGTCGGCGGAGTAGGTTCTGGTTGAACTGTATGGCATGTAGAACGTGCCGGCCTTTGCATCGATCCGGTACTCGACACGTCGCACGCCGACGTCGACCAGCGCCCCGATATCGTAAGAAGCAAAATCAAACCCCTTACCGACTGTGCAGCTGATGATGAGGTCCGGCTGGGCGTCTTTGTATGGGAATCCCGGACCCGCTCCGACCCATTGCCCCCTCAGCCCGAACGAATAGCTGTGGCGGCCGGTAATCGCATCCGTCCTTTCTTGAAGGTTCCAATGCGTCCCGTCCGGCAGCTGCGCCACCATCATCAGTGAGACGAGAATCGCTGAAATCATATTGTGGTCCTCAAATGTTTCGGTAAAGGTGTCGAATTGTTGCCCAAAAAGTACGACCACGGTCGTGAATTTTTAGCAATGGCCACAATTCTCTATTGGCGAACGGGTGGCACCGAAATAAAACATTCGTCCATGTCAGTGGACAGGCGTGCATGATGCCGACCTGGAAATCGAGAAAGGATTCTCATGACAAAACGAAAGCGCCTTCCAAAGTACTACGGCAAGATGGCGCGACAACTTCACTATATTATTCTGAATGGATACCCCGAGGAGCGCAGCGGTATGCGGATAATCATTTCTGGGCTTTTTCGTTTCGTTTCGCATCGCCTGAAATCATTTTCAGAAACGCATTCAGCATCTTGACTCGCTCTGGAGTCCTGATTGCGCGCTTCACAAGTTCGATTGTTTCCCTGTCCATTTCCAGCGATTCCAGTTCTTCCGCAGAGGCGCAGGCAGTGAGATACCTGACGATCGAAGAATCGAATTGATTTAGCCATACCTCGAAATCTTCAAGCCAGATACCGCGCGAATTATTTTCGACGTCTTGAATGGTCGTGTAGGAGAGTTCGATATTGCTGGACTCCCTGATTTTCTGCGCCAGAGTCCTGGTGCTCATTCCACGCAGCTTTCGCATCTCCTTTAGGTCTTCCGCAATCCTGCCCATATCGACCACAGAGAGAGAGTAAACCCAGCCCTGAGAAAATCTAAGACAAACTGCTTGACAGAGTTTCACACCATATGTCATAAATTCGCACCATGCGATACGACTTCACAAAAGTACGGGAATACATCCGGCGAAACGGCAAAACGCTTCGCGAGATGCAAGACCTGACTGGTGTTCCGTACCAGACGTTTGGAAGGGCTATCGCGACTGATCGAGCGCACCAGTCCACCGCATTGCTAATCGCCGCAGGAATCCGGAAGACGGGATTCCCACTCAAATACGAGGAATTACTGGTGCAGCCACGGAGGAGTAAGAGTGCATGAAGCTAACAAAAGAGACGACGATAGCCGTGACTTCACGGCTATGCCGTAAGCGTGGATGTGATCGGACTGGCGATCATTCGAGGGGACTCTGTGAGCCGTGCTACCGAGCGACTGCAAAATACGTTGCAGAACGCGTTACGACGTGGTCCCGGCTGGAAGCGCAGGGAAAAGTTCTGGAGCGAAAGCCAACCTTAAAGGACTGGCTGCTCAGTTAACAACTTATCGGGATTTCGCGGAAGCTTGCGAGGCTTGCCAACGAATCGCGATTTTAACGACGAACTGAAAGGTCGGGAGAGTCTTGCCTTTACTTGAAGAAATACTGGAAGAAGATGCCATCGTTTGCGATGTCTGCGGTGGCGGCACCATTGACCTGGTACAGATCGGCGAGCTGAAGGTGTGCCTCGGATGCACCAGCCAGAAGAAGGCCTGCAGTGAGTGACCTCACTCTAACCGCGGTCGACGTGGCCGAGCTCCGAAACAGACTCTTCATCATTGCCGGCCAGGCGGAGCTCATTCGCAGCCGACCCGAGGCCGGAACGATCATCGCGCACAAAGCCAAGACCATCGGGCGAACGGTGGATGAGATTGTCCAGCTGCTGGCTGCACACGGCAACACTCCAAATCTTCATTTCGATATTGCGGCGACGGAAGCCTGTCGGCGCAGCGGCACATAACAGTATTCCCCGATTTGGGGAGTCGCGGCGACGGCGGGTGCGGTCGCATAGGAAGAATGGTGGTCCCACGGTATTGGCGCCGCCGGACTTTCTAATCAGAAGAGTGCTATGGGCAGTCCGCCACACTGCGCGGTGGGCGTGGACTGCCCGGCATTCTCAGAAAGAACGCATTGAAAGAACTCACTCCCGAAGATCAGGACCGCGCTCGATCGGCGATGCGATCGCTGGCACTCATTGAAGAGAAGTTGGCGGAAGGATCCGAATTCACGAAGGCGAAGAACTCAGAGTTTTTCACAAAGCAGCGCGATCGGTTCAGGCAGTACGGCGAAAACACTCTGATCTCTCAAGGCCAGCTCGAGTGGCTGCAGGATATCGCCGAACAGCACTTGAAGCGGGTTCGGAAGTGATCACGATCAATTCCAGATTCGATCAGCACTGCAGGACCTGCGGCGACCCCATCGCGACAGACGAGGAAATTCGTTATGACCCGGAGAAGAAGCGTGCCTACCACCCCGGCTGCGAACCTGCAGAGCAGCTCGATCTCCTGGCACAAACCAGATCACAAACCAGAGCCATCTCAATCGCAGACCAGTGCGGATTCCAGCCTCACGACGAGGCATTACGAACGTGTTGGACTCTGCGGAATATGCCTGCAACCCATTGAGGCGCTCCAGCCCGGCGGGTTGGCGATTCGACACATTGACGACCAACGCCCCTATTGCGGAGGAAAGAAATCATGAGTGCCATTTTGAAACAACGATCCGATAGTGAAATCGGATTCTTCCGGCCGGCCGAACCTCTGGAGTCGATCGCGCCATCCAAGACCAACCCGCGGAAACATTTCGACCAGGGCGACCTGGAGGAGCTCGCGAAGAGCATCGCGGAGAAAGGTGTCATTCAACCGATTGTCGTGCGGCCACATCCCCAGGAAACCATTAAGCTGCGCTGGGAGATCGTCGCCGGCGAGCGCCGGTACCGGGCGTCGCGGATTGCCGGCGCCTCTACCATTCTGGTGATTGCCCGCGACCTGGATGACAAGGCGATGCTGGAAATTCAGGTCATTGAAAACCTGCAGCGCGTCGACGTCCATCCATTGGATGAGGCCATCGGATTCAAGCAGCTGATGGAGCTCCACGGGTACACCGCGGACACCCTGGCGGCGAAGGTTGGAAAATCGGAGAGCTATATCTATTCCCGCCTGAAACTGGACGATCTGATTCCGGCAATCCAGAAACTATTCACGACCGACATGATCACCGCCGGCCACGCGATACTGATTGCCAGGCTCTCCCCGGATGAACAGAAACAGGTCATCGACAAGGATAACGGCCTGTTGTGGGAAAACAACTATCGCAGCGACGACAACTCCGTCGTCAGTGTTCGAGGCCTGGCTGCAGCGATCAAGCAGGAGCTCTACTTGAGCTTGGCTAAGGTTCCGTGGAAAACCAACGACACGAAGCTGCTCCCGGCGGCCGGGCCCTGTACCACCTGCCCGAAACGAAGCGGCGCCAACCCGGGACTGTTCGCGGAGATCGCGGAGAAGGATATCTGCACCGATCGCCAGTGCTATAACCAGAAACTCGATCTGTTCGTTGCCCGACAGATGGAGAACGGCGGGCTGGTGAAAGTGTCGACCGACTACAACAAGAAGGATGTGCCGGCGGACACTCTGAAATATGGCAGCTATGTCGATCTGACCTATCGCAACGATGCCTGCAAGTTTGCCCAGAAAGCCATCATCACCGAGGGCCACACTCGAGGAACCACGCTGTTTATCTGTTCCAACAAAGAGTGCCCCAAACACTTCGGCCGGAGCAGCTCATCATCCGGTGACAGCTACGTCCGCCAGGAGAAAGCGCGACAAAAGAAGAAACAGGCCGAGTCGGAACGGCGGGCGCGAATCTTCAGGGCGGTAATGGACAAGGCTCCGAAGAAGTTGGAACGCGCCGACCTGGAGTTGATCGCGAAATCGTCATGGAAGCGGCTGATGAATGAGACGCAGCGCGTGGTGATGAAAGTCCACGGTGGGCTGGAGCCTCAGAAATCGCAGCATGGATTCGAGTGTGACAAACCTGCTTACAAATTCATCGAAGCCGCCACCGACGCGGAGCTCGTCAAATTCATGCTCGCGACCGCGTTGGGCCCGGACCTTTCGGTAAATGCTTACGCCGAGACTGCCAAACCGGAGATCCTCCTGGGAATTGCGAAGCGCCTCAAGGTCAACGTCGACAAGATCAGCGCGGAACTCAATGCCGAGCTGAAGGCCAAGCAGAAGAAAAAACCGAAAGTGCAGACGTCTGCGAAAGGCAAAACCGCGGCCGCGCCACCGGATCCGGAAGATCCCGAAGCGGACGAAGACGAGTTCCTGGAGGAGGACTGATATGGCGCTCATCGTTCTCCCCACAGATTCCCAGTGTATCCGCTGTGGTTGCACCGACTCGCAGGCCTGCCCCGACGGTTGCTCCTGGGCCGTCGTTGATCGTCACACTCATCAGGGGATCTGCTCGAATTGCGTGGACGATGAAGGAATAGAGGAGTGATCGAAGCCTATCCTCTTTATTGGCCCGAAGGTCGCCCGCGAGCGAAGTGGCAATACGACAGTCCATTCAAGTCGACTCTCGGTGATGCACGTGATGGGCTACTTGCGGAATTGGGCCGGCTGTGCGCAAAGAAAGTCATCCTTTCAACGAATATCCCTTTGCGTCGGGATGGGCTGCCATACGCCAATGCTTCCGAACCGAAAGATTCCGGAGCTGCGGTCTACTTCGAATACAAAGGCAAGCCCATGTGCTTTGCCTGCGACAAGTACAAGCGCGTCTGGGAGAACCTGAGAGCCATCGAGAAGACCATTGACGCCATCCGCGGCATCGAGCGCTGGGGATCTTCCGACATGATGGAGCGTGCCTTCCGTGGATTCACGGCCATTCCGGAAACTGCCAGCGAACCGTGGCGCAACGTGTTCGGATTCTCGGCAACCGAGACTGTCAACGCGGATCGGATCGACGAGGCATTTCGAAAACTGGCATTCACCGAACATCCGGACCACGGCGGAACGTCGGAACGGTTTCAACGAATCGTCAACGCCAGAACCGATGCACGACGGGCAATTGGAGCGACGGCATGAGCGATCAATCCTCGATCGAATGGACAGACTCCACCTGGAACCCTGTTCGTGGCTGCACCAAGATCAGTCCAGGCTGCAAGAACTGTTATGCCGAGACCTTCACGGAACGATGGCGCGGCGTACCAGGCCATCCCTATGAGCAGGGCTTCGACTTGCGACTCGTGCCGGAGAAACTCGACGAGCCGTTGCGCTGGCAGAAACCGCGTCGGATCTTCGTCAATTCCATGAGTGATCTGTTTCAGGACGGAGTGGACTCGGAGTTCATTACGAAAGTGTTTTCGGTTATGGCGGCAGCCGATTGGCACACGTACCAAGTCCTGACCAAACGGCCGCTTCGGATGTTCCGCTACATTGAATCCCACAAAGCAACACTGTCGAAGATGGCTGAGGTGTGGCCCATTCCCAATATCTGGTTGGGCGTCTCCGTCGAGAACCAGGAATATGCGAATTCACGAATTCCGACATTGCTGAAGACGCCGGCGGCGAAGCGGTTCGTCAGTTATGAACCAGCGCTGGGGCCGGTGGATTTTCGGCCGTGGCTGACTGTTACACGCCAACGGGATCGGATGCTGGATTGGATCATTGCCGGCGGCGAAAGCGGCCCGGGCGCGAGGCCGTTCGATATTCGATGGGCCAGGTACGCGATCCAACAGTGCAAGGCGGCGGGTGTGCCGTGCTTCGTGAAGCAAATGGGCAGCCAGCCTCAGACGCGCAACGATCAGGTTGCCGACGTTTGGTTTTATGGGGACGGTTCCGACATGGACACTGTCGAAGGGCCAGATCATCCTGAATACAAATATCAGGGCGGAAAGGTCACGCTTAAACTTCGTGACCGCAAAGGCGGTGACATGTCGGAGTGGCCGGAAGATCTGAGAGTGAGGGAGTGGCCGTTATTTATTAAGCAATTTCCGTGAGCCTCTCACTTTGGGTCCTTTCGCATCGGCATCATATGGCGGCATCAACCACTCTCTTTTTAGTTGGTCCAACTTTTCCGCGTCCATGCGTGCAACTGCTTCGTCCCGGGGAGAGTTTTGATTTTCCGAGAAAACCTTGGCCGGCAGTGGTTTTGGCAGGACGATTATTGTCAGGGCGCCGCTGGACACCGTCAGCACCTCCGCAGGCAATACCTGAACCTTAAATCCATTCGCCCTCAGGTAATCAATCAGTTGCCCTACTACCTTCTCACCTCTGGGTATACCTGAAATTATTTCGACGTCTACAAAAATAGGCGGCCAGGACAGTGGTTTGGGCGCCCCAAGATATTTCCAGCCGGATACACTGAGCATGTAATGTATTTGCTCGGCAAACCGCAGCGTTTCAGAGTCCTCTCCCAGGATGGCCAGATAATATTTCATACCAGCAAATTGCGAGAGCTTGTCCTTGGCAGCTAAATCTTGAACCAAAGAACGGTCTCTCAAAGAGAGTTCAAGTAGTAAGCGATTAGTTCTTTCCTGCTCGAGTAATCGTTCCGATGCGATCATGCGCTCATTTTGGTTTTTACCGACTTTGTAGCCGGTATAGATCGTGAGGCTTGCAACAAAAAATGTGATGCCCAGCAACCCTGCAGAAATGATCTGGAGAATTACATTCCACTCGTCGATGGTCCAAGAAAGGATCTTCATTTATTTGTGCGATTTATCACAGAGCGCCATCCACTCCAAGCGCCAACGGCGGTAGGTAGTGTCCTAATCTGAATTTTTATCCCGGTTTCGATCAGCGAGCCATTCCCGATATGCTACCTCTCGCTCCTGATCATCATTAAGGAAATCAGCCTTCGATGGGCGACCCGCGCTGGAGCTTTTCGGCCCGCCCATGATTTTCAAAATCAACTTCAGTATCAAATTCAATAGGAGACCCGCAAGAAGCAGCAGAACGAATAGCGCAATTGGGGTGATTACAATCGCGCATACAGAGAATCCCATTAGCGTGATGTCGCAGATTTCCATTATTTCTTGGAAGCGGTTAAAAGAGTCCTTCTTGCGGATGAGTCTTGGCCTTCATGACCTCAATTACCTTCCTGATTAAATAATGCGTTGCTACCACTTCGGCATCAAATCCATACTTCACTTCAATGTCTACCGCTACTCGAAGTGAGTCTCCTGGACGAACTTCTTCTTCTCTATTTTGGAATTTTGTCAGCCATTCATCATCTAAAATCTTGGCTTCGATCGGCCGGCTGTCATGCTTGAAGGCCCACATTGAATCGCCGAGAAAGTCAGGCTTCTTCACCTTCAATATCATTTCGTTTGGACTCGTGATGGTTCTCTCCGTCAATAGGTCCTCTATCGTTTGGGGCGAAACACGAAACGTCAAATTGAAATTCGCCTCTGAGTCGTCGGTAATATATTTCACGGAGTCTCCAGCCTGGAGGGGGGCGGTTGCCTCTGAAAGTAAACGCAAGGTATTGGCGATTTCAGAGGCAGGCAGAGGAGCATAAGTCGGAATTCTAAGTACGTCGGTCTCCTCTGCCGATCGGAGCAGCTTCAGGCTGAGATCATCAATTTGCGCCCTGCTTGTTATTGTGGCGTTTTCCTGGAGGAACCGAATGAGAATGTATTTTGACGTTACAAGATACTTTCCAACTTGCGGTTTCCAATCCAGATTTTTCAATGCATCATCATCCACTTCTTCAAGTAGGGCCTTGAGCCACGCCTTTAGAGACCCAGCCTCAATGTCCTCAAGCAGAAGGATTGGTTTGATGTTGGCATTGATGGAATGAACCAGCTCTTGATCCAACGTTTCAAACCGTTCGATCAGATTGGTCAATGTCCTGAATACTCGCGCTGGATTCGGACTGTCCTTCTGGAAGTCAACCTGAATGCAAAAGTCGGCGGTTGCAGTGCGAGAACTCATGCCGGGCATTGTAGGCGTTTAGGTCATGAATGAATATCGATCATTTGCTGCGGTGCGATCCTACCAGTACAGCATCACGCCGCGAAGCTGATCCAGGAACCACACCAGACCAATGAGGAGCCCGGCGACCATCAGCACCCCGGTAAAGCATGCGCCGATGAACTTGAGCCAGTCGGGGAGCCACATCATGGCGCCTCCTTTATTTTGTCTTTGGACTTTGCATAAATCTCCAGCAGCTTCTCATCGCTGAAGCGGTCCGCGTCGGGCTTGTCTTCCGCTACCATCGTTTCAATCGCCTTGGATTTTGCGGCGCTGCCAGAGCTCGAACCGAAAAAATAATCGATGATGGAACCCCACTTCCCGATGATGATGCCGATGGCCATGGTTATCGCGGTCTGGGACTTGTCCGGAACTTCCTTGTACATCAGGATTCCGAAGATTCCGAATACCAGGATGGTGGTGGAAATCGCCAGATAGGTCGTGAGGCAGAAGCGGCCGGCAGGTTCGTTCACGTTATCAGCCCCTCTCTTACTCTGTAATCTTCCACGACTTCGAGCAATCGATCCCCGCTGCCTGCCGCGTCATTGATGGCCATCCGGTATCCGTGATTCAACACAATGCAACCTTTCGACGCAAAGCCCGGGCTCTCGATCGAGTCGCCATGAATCCGAAATTCGGAGCGGTCGAACATCTCATTCGCCGGATCCGGCCTGAGGTTCATGGTCAGCGGTCCAAGGTGCGGATGGGTATAGGCATCTTCAATGCGATAGATACCCACCGGCAGCGGACCAGTCTCTTTCACGTTCTGCATGAGGGGATTGTTTTTGCCCATATAGCGGCCGGAATATCCGACCGCGAACAGCTCGCCATCGTGGTACATCCGTCCTGTTCTCTGAGCGAATATCCAACCCATGATTAGTACCGCTCCTCCAGCTTCAGCCCCTGCTCGGAGTCCTTATGTCCTCGGAGATACGCCACGTCGGCGCGAATGTATTCAATGGCCGTGCGCAGCTCCACGACGGCTTTCTCCTGCCGGTCGCTGCATTCCTTATGCTCCTTAATCCAGTCCGTGTGACCCTGAACGGTGTACTGCATGACCGTCACGGCGGCAGTCACCTTCGTGCTGATTTTCCACGCGCAGATGATGATGGTTCCTATTAGAGAAATCGCGCCGAGGCTGATGTTTCCGTCAAAGTGCATGGGTGGCTCCTGCTTTCACAAATATTTGAGTCACGTCAAATCCCCGCCGATGATGAGAGGTGATCTTTCCTTGCCTCCGATGTTGCCGACGTAGAAGCTGTGGGCTCCCGGTACCGAGTCCGCGATCATCAGGTATCCGATCGAAGTAATCGCTCCACCGTTCACCGTGAGCCAGGACGTGTATGAACCCCACGTCCGGCCCGTCTTCACGCGCGCGCGAAACTTGTTCGCCTGGTTGACGGAATCGATTTGGGTTTCCAGCTTGTACCAGGTGTTTGCCGAATACGCGGCGACCGTGATGTAGGTGGAATTGTTGTATGCCTTGATGTTGCCATCCGGGTCGAACTGCACGTACATCCGTCCTTCGTCCGGATCGGAGGCCTCGGCCCAGATTGGCCCGCACTGATCGCCGGGGTTGTTGACCGACAGGCGCATCCACAGTGAGAACGTCTCGACCGTGCGGCCGGCGAACGGCCGGATGTATTTCGTGTTGTTCGTGGTGGAGATCGATCGCAGGACATTTCCTGCCGGCGCAAAGGCTGGAGGGCTTCCCGGGTTGGCTTCCACCGTCATGCTGCCGCCGTCGTGAAATGCCCAGGCGCCACTGAACCCGGCGCCACCGTTTAAGGTGCCGAGTCCCGACGTTGCCGTGTAGTTAAAGTTCTCGACCGGTGCTGTCATTAGCTTTCAATCGTGTAATAACTCACCAGCACCCGGAGGGCGCCGCTGGTTGGTGCTCCCGAAGTGATTCGAAGATCTTCGCCATCGCCGCCGACGCCGAGTATTCCAGCTCCGCTGCCGCGGCTCACTCCGCTGCCTGGCGCAATCCCCGGATGAGTCAGGACCACTCCGGTAGTCGTTGGCGTGGT
>Ga0137451_1000302_pt1 | contig 14875 bp, 9 predicted proteins | sample EasRivERMGT500_2_FD_102336 | JGI IMG/M metagenome (GOLD analysis project Ga0137451, IMG submission 102336) | Soil microbial communities from meander-bound floodplain in the East River, Colorado, USA - East River MetaG ERMGT500_2 | ecosystem: Environmental > Terrestrial > Soil > Floodplain ... | reverse complement strand
CGCCGATAATGCTGAAGAAAATTTCTGTAAGTACAATGAATGGCTTGCTAAGCGAATTGAATTGTAATACCAGGATCCCGAAGATCATACCCAGGGCAATGATCAGGGCAGTGCCAAGAAATCCAAGCGATTCAGCCTGTTCTTCCTGCTGACCTGTTTGACGAATGGTTATATTATCCGGTTTATCTTTAAAACCTGCAATTGCTTTTTGCAGATCAAGATTGACTTTGTTTGGATCAATGTTCGGAGAAGTAAGATTTGAATAAATAGTAATTAATCTCTTAAGATTTTTTCTCTTTACTCCGCCCAGTGTATTATTATAATCAAATTTCACAACAGCACTGATCGGTATTTGCCTGTTAGCGCCGCTATTCATATCCTTAAATGAGATCTTCATGTTCTGCAGATCACTCAGGTTATTCCGCAATTCTTCTGTGTAACGGATCTGGATCTTATACTCATCTTCCCCCACTTTTAATTTACTGGCTTCCCTGCCAAATAAAGCCGTTCTGAGTTCCGAGCCAATTTGCCCTGTGCTCAGCCCTTCTCTCTGCGCTCGTTCACGATCAATTGTTACAGCCAGTTCCGGTTTTGTTATATCAACATCCAGTTTCAATTTTTCTACCCCGGGTATATTCACACTATCAAGATATCTTTTCAATGAAACAGCCGTTTTAATAATATCATCAAACTCATCGCCTACCACTTCAATATTTACCGGTGCGCCGGACGCAGGTCCATTTTGCTGTTGGGAAATGCTTACTTCAGCCCCGGGAATTTCTTTGATGTAGTCTCTCAGCTTTTGCATGTAAGGCGCTGTACTTTCTCCATGTCTCTTTTCGTATTCGACAAATGAAATTTGTATCCTCCCGAGGTTGGACTGTGTTCCTCTCTCTCCCATAAAGGGATCAGTAGCTCCCACAGCTACATTGGAAATAATAGATTCTACAATAGGGTTATTGTCTCCCATTACTTTGTACACTTTATTTTCAAGTACGTTGGTAATGCTATCAGTGGTTTCTGTTTTTGTGCCCACCGGCATTTTTAAATAGACATAAATAATATTGGGATCACCCTGGGGAAAGAAATCCGTTTTAGTTCTGCCAGTTGTTGCGGATATATATAAAGATGCTCCTGCTATTATAAACATTACAAACACAGAGGAGACAAGCCAACCGGGCCTCTTTCCTTTTAATGCCCAGCGAAGTGACCGTTCATAGCGGTTCATTAATCGCGGCAATACTCTTTCCCGGAAACCATGTATCAGATCACGCAGTACATAGCGATTGAAAATAATGATCACTACCATCAGCAAAATAAAATTGGCAAGACCATGCTGACCGAATAGATGAAGCAACAAACCGAAAACGAGAAAGAGCCAGAAGAATCTTTTTCTGAAGATGGCAGATTTTGGCTCTTTACCGGGATAATATTCCTGCTTCATAAATGAAACGGCAAATACCGGGTTGATCAAAAAAGCTACGACCAGGGATGCCATGAGTGTGAGAATTAAAACTGTCGGCAAATAGATCATGAACTTACCGATGATACCCGGCCAGAATAAAAGCGGAAAAAAGGGGGCCAGTGTAGTTACTGTTCCTGATAGAACGGGAACAAATATTTCCCCGGCAGCCATTTTTGCTGCCCGTTCAACCGGCATTCGTCCATTGCCAAAGATCCGGTGAGTATTTTCAATCACAACGATCGCATCATCCACAATAATTCCTAAACCAAACAACAAGGCAAAGAGCACAATAAAATTGAGAGTAACGTGTGTGCCAACAATAATATCTGCCAGCGGCAGGAACATAAATGCAACAAATACACTTAACGGAACACTCAGGGCCACAAAAAAAGCATTGTTCACGCCCATAAAAAACATCAGTACAAGTAATACGAGTACAAAACCAATGACAATGGTATTGATCAGGTCTTTAAATGATGTTCTTGTCTGTACACTCTGGTCGCCGGTGACCGCAACATCCAGGTTCTTTGGAAGGTCTTCATTTTTTCTCATCTCAGTTATAATCGCATTGATCTTATCTGAAGTGTTGATGAGGTTTTCGCCGGCACGTTTTACGATCTGTAGGGTGACAACATTTTTTTTGCCGAGTCTTGAATAGCTTTCATTTTCTTTTACAGTATCCTTGATCTCCGCAATATCTTTCAGATAGACTGCCTGGCCGTAAATACTTTTCACCACAAGATCCTGCATATCGTACACCGTCTTAAACTGTCCCTTCACCTGTATGGTCGGCTGCATTTCACCTATCTTGATATTACCGGCGCTGATATCCCTGTTCTCATTAGCAACGGAGTTCGCAATATCATTAAATGTAACTCCGGCTGCATCCATCCGGACCTTGTCAACATTGATCTGTATCTCCCGTTCCGGCGCACCCACAATTTCAGCCTTGCTTATTTCGGAAAGCTCTTCAAAACGATCCTGTAATTTTTTTGCATAGTCTTTTAATTGTACCGGGTCATAATTTCCACTCACGTTTACGAACATGATTGGAAAATCAGAAAAAGCAACCTCCAGTACATTTGGCTGAACAGTAAGATCAGTCGGCAGATCGGTATTTGCTTTGTCAACTGCATCCTTTACTTTTTGCTTCGCAGCATCCACCTTCACGTCGGTTTCAAATTCTACCAGTATGCTGCTGTAATCCTGTATGGATGTGCTTTTGATATTGCGGATTCTTGCACCGGTAATTCCTTTGATTTGTTTTTCGATCGGCCTTGTCACCAGTTCTTCCATGTCTTTTGGTGAAGTACCGGCGTACACAGTGCTCACGTAAATTTGCGGCACAACAATATCAGGATAGGATTCTTTCGGAAGAGTTGTAAATATTCTCAAACCCCATAGTGTGATCACAATGGTCGCCACATAGGTCACCGTTTTATGGTCGATCACCCAACTTGTAGGCTTAAACTGTTTGAATTTTTCTTTTACGCTTTCCAGAGCTTTCATAAAAAATTTTTGATTTGGCCTCACCCTCCTTCTCCGCCTTAGGCGGAGCGGTGCTGCATATCTTTAATAAACTGATCAACTACCACGTCAATATTTATTCTTTAATCACCATTATTGAATAGTTCCTGCACAATTTGCACATTAACCTGTCGTCACAACCTGTCCATCATATAAACTTTGAAATCCTTCTATGATCAGCTGATCACCTGCATTCAATCCTGTTTTCACCTCTATCCGGTCTCCATATATTTCGCCAACCTGCACAGCTTTTTTTCTTGCTATTTTTTTCCCATTTTCTGTTGACATAACATAAACATATTTTCCATTCTCATCTGTTTGCAATACGGTCAGGGGAACAACCGTTGCATGCGGATTTGCATAATCCTTTATTCTCACCAGTGCTACCTGGTTGATGTGCACATCCTTGCTATAAGGAATTTTTGCTTCAGTAATAACGGAGCGGCTATTCAAACCAATCGTTTGATTCATTAATCCAATGACACTGTTGAATTCAAGATTCACATCCGGCAATTTTATATTTACGGCTGTGCCTTTATGAATTTTGCCAAGGTAATTTTCAGGGACCTCTGTTACCACTTTTAATGAAGTAGAATTCACGATGACAATTTGTGGTAATGCAGAATTACCAAATGTTTCACCCACTCTTAAATTCAATACCTCAACATAGCCATTTACCTCCGAGCGAACATTGCTCATGTCCCATCCAGTCATGATCGTGTTGATCTGATCTTTTAAAGTGTTTACATTGTTTTCCGTAGTCTTTAGTTGTACTTCTGTACCAATTCCCTGCTCCCAAAGATTTTTTTGCCGGCGATAAATATCTTCTGCATAGGCTAACTGAGTCTTTAATTGCTGCAATTGTTTTAACTGCACGGCATCATCAAGCTTAACGAGCAATTGTCCCTTTTTTACATAATCTCCCTTTTTAATATAAATATTTTTTACCTGCCCCGGAGCCCCCTTTGATGTTACGTACGAAATATTATCAGCATCCACATGTCCCTGCAGATTGATATAATGTTCAAATACCTGCTCGGTAACGGGTGCAACAGCAACCAATTTGCCCTTATTCAAACTGGCAGAGGTATCAACTTTTGAAATTTCATCCTGCAGTCTTTTGATCTCGGCATCCAGCTTTTCCCTGTCGCTTTTCAGCTTTTCCAGCTTTGTTTTTTCCTCGGTTAGTTCAGATTTCTTTTCTTTCACACCGCTGCTGCAAGCTGTAAATACCAGCATCAATAATCCGGCTGAAACGATCATTAAAACATTTTTCATATCGAAATTTTTATTTGTCATTCAAGTAGTTGTCGGTTTATAATTTTCCTGTCGCTTTTAAATAATCTACCCTGGCAATCGTTGCATCGTACAAGGCCGTGATATAGATTGTTTGTGCATTTTTCAGATCAGTCTGCGCTGCATTGATCTCCAGGTTGGAGCCGGTTCCCGCCTCGTATTTCTTTTTTGTCTGATCATACACATCTTCTGCCAGTTGCATATTTTTCTTTGCAAAATCAAGCGCTGCAATCGCTGATCTGAAATTATTCTTTGCCGCTTCAATATCGTTGTCAATGGAAAATTTTAATGCTTCTCGTTGATTAAGGCTTTTCTGCAGTTCCAGTTTTGCCTGGTCAATTTTTGCTCTTGTAGAAAACCCATGAAATATGGGAACGTTGACCTTCAATGTAACCGCTGAAATAGAGAACCAGTCACCTTTAAAAAAATCAAATGAATTTCTTTGTGCATTTTTATTGTAGTAGCCATTCAGGCTTACAGTCGGTATCTTGCTTAATTTGTACCGTTTAATATTGTACTCATTTAATTTTATTCCCAGCTCGGCATATTGATATTCTTTCCGGTCACTATAGTTAAAACCTCCGGCATCTATCAAACCCTCCCGTACCTGGTCGTAAGTGATGGAGTCGGTAAGTACCAATGAATCTTTGACCGGCATTCCCATTAATAATTTTAACCCGAGATAGCCGTTATCAACCTGGTTCATTGCTTTCACTTTCTCTGATTGCAGGTTGGCTAATTGTACGGATACTTTATCTACATCAAGTTTTTCTGCAAATCCATTTTTATAAATTTCCCTTGTATCGTGCAGCAGTTTATCTAACCTGGCAATGTTGGCGTCAAGCAGCTCGATCTGTGTTCTACTCAATACTAACTGGTAATATATTTTGTAAATATTTGCCTTGATCAGCTCTTCCGTTACTTCTGCGTTCTTTTCAAAAAAATCAATAGCTGTTTTCCTTGCCTGCAATCCGACAAACACCTGCCCGTCAAAAAGTAGCTGGTTTAATTCGATACCGCCAATGGCATTATATTTTACCCCGAATTTTAATGGCACATAGGTGCCGGGCTGGCCAAAAAAATCGCCCGGAACAAGACTTACAGGCAGTTTAAGATTGTCGGTAAGAGAAAAATTTCCATTGATCTGCGGATAGGCTGCCGAAGTAATGTCTTTATTCGTTTGCCTTTGTATCTGCACATCCAGCAGAACATTTTTTACCTGTACATTATTTTTTGTCGCATAATCAACGGCCTGCTGAAGTGAAAACCTGTGAACTGCAGAGTCCTGTGCAGACAAAGAAAATGAGAAAATCAATCCTGCAATCATCATCCATGCGTTGCATTTATTTCTTGACTTCATGGTTATTTTTTTGTCGTTGTTGTTTATATTTCTGGATCAGCTTGTGTCCTCTTGGGGTCGCAAGCCCATAAAGAAAATGTTCCAGTATCTCTTCCTGTATACCCGCCAAATGTGTACGATTATTCGGAAACACTTCAGCATTGAAAGGCAACATCATACTTTCAATACGATATCTTGTTAGTATGTCCACATTGATCCCGGGTCTGTATAATTCTTCTTTTACACCCTTTTCCAGATTTTGTTTAATAACCTGGTACATAAATACCTGCTTATGGTGCTGGAATTTTTTATACACAGCCGGATGATATTTTTCAAGGTCAAAAACAATCGAAGGATTCATGTTAGAGAACATCTCCTGTATCATATCGAAGGCCTGGAAAACTTCATGTACGGCATTTTCAGCTTTTTGCCTGTCTGAAAGACATTCCTTACGATTATTTTCAAGCAGGGCACTTAGTACGGCATCCACCAGCTCTTCTTTATCAGCATAATATTGGTAGAGCGTTTTCTTGCTCATACCCAACTGCGCAGCAATATCATCCATGGATACAGAGCGGACTCCATAACGCATAAACAATTCATGGGCCTTTTCAAGTATTCTATCTTTCACTTCCATAATTTCAAAATCGGGGCACAAAACTATGGAAACTTTTTTCGTTACCAAAGTTTCCATCCCCAATATTTTTCCGTTCATAACAATTTTTTCATCTTCTGACCCCGTATTTTTTTTGCAGTATCTTAGCACAAATCAAGCCGGATGAATACCAGAGCTAAAGCTGTAGCTACCTACCGAAAAATTCTAAAATATTTTATCCAGGGCATTCTTATACTGGCACCGATTGCCATCACCGGTTATTTGCTTTATTGGCTTTTTGATAAAGTGGACAGTATATTACGCCCCTATGTAAATATTCCCGGTCTGGGCTTTGTCATTATTATTGTGTTTGTGATATTGGTTGGCTGGGTCAGTTCTAATTTCCTGATGGGCAGTGTCATCAACCTTTTTGATCATTGGCTGGAGCGGACACCGGGTATTAAGTTTATTTATTCTTCTATAAAAGATTTTTTTGAGGCTTTTGCCGGGGATAAAAAAAAATTTGACAAAGCCGTTCTGATCAACGTGTTTGGCGATGAAGTATGGATCGTTGGATTTTTGACAGACCAGGAAATGCAAAAATTTGAGATGGGCGCTGAATATGTGGGAGTATATGTTCCGCAGGCTTATAATTTTGCAGGACAATTATATATTTTACCAAGATACAAGGTCAAAAAGATCGAAAACATCACTTCCGGCGAAGCCATGAAGTATGCTGTTACCGGCGGGGTGGCTGATTTTGATGAAGAAGTAACAGAGAAATTACAACCTCAGCAAGAACCGATCAAATGAAAAAATCTGCTTTCCTGGTTTCCTTTGTCTTGCTGTGGCAGCAATGTTTTTGCTGGGGGTTTTATGCCCACAAAAAAATAAATAACTACGCGGTTTTCCTGTTACCTCCGCGGATGCTGGTACTGTATAAACCATATGCAGATTTCATAACAGAACATGCAGTTGATCCGGACATGAGACGATATGCAGTGCCGGATGAAGGTCCGCGGCATTATATAGATATTGATCACTACGGGAAATATCCCTTTACTGAGCTGCCACGAAAATGGAACGACGCAATAGCAAAATTTTCGGAAGATACATTGAAGGAAAATGGTATCGTACCCTGGTGGGTACAAACTATGTTATACCGGTTAACAGGAGCTTTTAAAGAAAAAAACCAGGCAAGGATATTAAAATTATCTGCAGAAATCGGGCATTATATTGCTGACGCTCATGTACCACTTCATGCAAACAGCAATCACAATGGTCAATACACGAACCAGCAAGGCATACATGGTTTTTGGGAAAGCCGTGTGCCGGAATTAATGGCTGCTAAAGATCCGACATCTGTCGGATGGGATTTTTTTATCGGCAAAGCAGAGTATATAAAAGACCCGGAAAGTTTTATCTGGCAGCGGGTGCTGGAAAGTGCGGCTGCGGCTGATACGGTACTCCGGTACGAACGGGAATTGACTGCTCAATTTCCTGCTGATCAGAAATTTTCCTTTGAAAACCGTAATGGCGTTACCATCCGGCAATATTCTTCTGCATTTACAAAAGCCTATGATGCAAAACTGAAAGGCATGGTGGAAAGAAGAATGAGACAAGCGATTTTTTCGGTGGCTTCTTTTTGGTACACAGCATGGGTAAATGCCGGAGAACCTGATCTGACAAAGCTTACTAACAAAGAATTTTCCATCGACGATCTGAAAGAATTTGAAATTCTCAACAATGCCTGGAAGAATAACAAGATCAAAGGGAGGGAGCACGAAACCCCTATCCCCTAAAGGGGAATTTAAAATCAAACTCCATTATTTAATTATTTCCTTTTCTTTTGCAGTTGTAAACATGTTTTTGTATGTCGAATAAAGAAAACAAGGAGAGCTCAAATCTAAGTCCCCCCTTTAGGGGGACAGGGGGAGTAGTTCATAATTTCAACGCAGGTCCATCCATCCTTCCGAAGGAAGTCTTTGAAGAAGCCAGCCAGGCAATTCTTGATTTCAACCATTCAGGTTTATCGATTCTTGAAATCGGTCACCGGACTCCTTTATTCCAGCAGGTGATGGATGAAGCAAGAAACCTTGTGAAAGAACTGATGAAGCTGGATGACGATCATGAAGTGCTGTTTCTGCATGGGGGCGCCACGACTCAATTCATGCAGGTGCCTATGAATTTACTGAACGAAAACGAAATAGCTGCTTATACAGATACCGGTGTCTGGGCCACCAGGGCAATTAAAGAAGCAAAACTGTTTGGACATGTAGATGTAGTGTGTAGTTCAAAAGAATCGAATTATACTTTCCTCCCCAAACAATTCAATGTAACCCCCACTTCAAAATATCTGCATATCACCAGCAACAACACCATTTATGGAACACAATGGCAGGATCTTTCTGTTTTTTATGATTCAGGCGTGCCATTGGTTGCTGATATGAGCAGTGATATTTTAAGTCGTGAAATTGATTTCAATAAGTTCGATCTTATTTATGCCGGGGCACAAAAAAATGTGGGAGCGGCAGGCGTTAATCTGGTTGTGGTAAATAGCAACGTTTTAGGAAAAGTAAATCGCGATATTCCTACCATTATGGATTACCGTAATCATATTAAAGCGGGTTCCTTATTAAACACACCCCCCGTGTTTGCCATTTACGTTTGTATGCTCACCTTACGGTGGTTAAAAAACCTGGGTGGGGTTTCAGTAATTGAGAAGATCAATAGTGCAAAAGCAAGATTGTTTTATGATACACTGGATAGCCTGCCCATTTTTAAAGGTATTGTGGCAAAGGAGGATAGAAGTAAAATGAATGCTGTATTTGTAATGGAGAATGAAAAACTGGAAAAAGAGTTTTTAGAAATAGGTAAGAATGAAGGAATGATCGGAATAAAAGGCCATCGCCTGGCTGGCGGATTCAGAATTTCCATGTATAATGCACTGCCGCTGGAAAGCGTAAAGGCCCTGACCAACTTAATGAAGGATTTTGCAATGAAGAAAGGATAATGCTTACTACTTAATGTCAAATCTCTGGGTCAGCCGCGGTTTAAACCGTGAGCAAGTCTAAATTAATGGAGGATATTTATGAAGAAAGGATAAAGTTCAATAATTAATTTTCAATGACACAGATCAAACCCTTTAAAGCATTACGGCCAGCACCTCAACTTGTAAAAGAAGTCGCATCAAGACCTTATGATGTTTTGAACAGTGAAGAAGCAAGAATTGAAGCTAAGGACAATCCTCATTCATTTCTGCATGTAACCAAATCGGAGATCGATCTGCCTGCTGATGTGGATATTCATAGCACTGCAGTTTATAAAAAAGCAAAAGAAAACCTTGAACAATTCATTAGCCGTAATACTTTAACCAGGGAAGAAAAACCCTGTTACTATATTTATCAATTGGTAATGAATGGAAGAAGCCAGACAGGGTTGGTTTGTCTTTCATCTGTTAAAGATTATTTTACAGGCTCCATAAAAAAACATGAATTTACCCGGCCCGAAAAAGAAAAGGACAGGATCGAACACATGCTTGTCACCAGGGCACAGACCGGAAATGTTTTCCTGGCCTACCGGGATGTAAAGAAAGTAAATGAATTGCTCAGCGAATGGAAAAATGCCAACCAACCTGTTTATGATTTCGTTGCTGATGATGGTATTCAGCATACAGTCTGGATCATTGATAAGGATAGTGCGATTCAATCGATCACCGATCTGTTTCAGAAAAATGTTCCCAACACTTATATTGCAGATGGGCATCACCGGGCTGCATCCGCAGCAAAAGTGAGTCAGCAGTTACCCGGCAGTGGAGAGGCAAAATATTTTTTAACTACCATTTTTCCCGAAAGCCAGCTGGCAATCCTGGATTACAATCGGGTAGTTAAAGACCTGGATGGCTTATCAACAAACGAATTTTTAAAAAAGCTGGAAACTGATTTTACAATTGAAAGAACCAACACGCCCTTTTCTCCCCCAAAACCTCATCAATACGGAATGTATCACAGCAGCCAATGGTACATTCTTACTTCCAAAAATGGAACATATACAAATGACCCGATAGGAATTCTCGATATAACTATTTTGGCGAACAATATCCTTGATAAAATACTCGGTATAAAAGATCAGCGAACAGATGAGCGAATTGATTTTGTCGGCGGCATCAGGGGTTTGCAGGAATTGGAAGAAAGAGTGAATAGCGGAGAAATGGAAGTGGCATTCAGTTTGCATCCCGTCAGCATTCAACAGTTATTTGATATTGCAGATAGCGGGAATGTAATGCCACCCAAAAGCACCTGGTTTGAACCCAAGTTAAGAGATGGCTTACTGACACATCTGATCTAGGCTCTGTTGAATAATTGTTATTTTATAACTGTCTTGTTTACAAAAGACCTCTTTTACTTTACTTTGCAGGTATGAAAAAATATTTCATCTTTTTTTGCGGTTTTCTTTTAATAAATAGTGCAGCTATAGCCCAGCCTGATGATCCTAAAACTCTGTATGAAAATGCAAAAACTTTCATGAGGCAGGGAGATTTTGATAATGCGATCATCATTCTTATCCGTGCATTGCAAATAGATAAGAATAATCTCGGGATGCAGAAGGACCTGGTAATGTCGTATTACTATAAAAGGGATTACGAAAAAGCCTTAAATGGTGCAAAAGCATTACTTGACCGTGATGATGCGGACGTGGTAACCTATCAGATAGCCGGTAATGTGTACAAGGCCCTGGAAGAAGTGAAAGAATGTGAAAAGGTTTATAAGAAAGGATTGAAAAGGTTTCCTGACAGTGGCCCTTTATATAGCGAATACGGGGAATTGCTTTGGGCCAGGAAAGATTATGATGCTATACAGCTTTGGGAAAAAGGTATACAGGCTGATCCGTCTTACTCAGGCAACTATTATAATGCGGCTCTTTTTTATTTCTATACAAAGGATAAAGTGTGGAGTTTGATCTATGGAGAGATCTTTGTAAACATGGAAAGCCTTTATGAACGTGCCACTGCCATGAAACAGTTATTGCTGCAGAGCTATAAAGAAAAATTATTTGCTGAAGCCAATCTGAAGGAAGGCCAGGAAAAAAATAAAAATGAATTCTCAAAAGCATTTTTGGATTGTATGAGCAAGCAATCTTCGCTGGTTAACCAGGGCATAACCATTGAAACACTTACTATGATCCGCAGCCGGTTTATCCTGGAATGGTTTGATAAGTATGCTTCAAAATTTCCTTATAAATTATTCGATTATCAGCGGCAATTATTACAGGAAGGAATGTTTCCTGCTTATAATCAATGGCTTTTTGGAACAGTTGAGAATTTAACCGCTTTTGATAACTGGACCAAAACGCATGATGAAGAATATAAAAATTTCACGGCTTTTCAAAAAACAAGAGTATTTAGAATGCCTGCCGGTCAATACTACCAGGAAAAATAAGCCTCTCTGATTCACACGATTGGGGAGAAAAGCCACCTCACGAACCCCTGCATGATGCAGGGTTTTTTTATTGTTTTGTTTTTTGGCTAAATTGGGCAGAGAGAAAAAGTTGCTGGTTACTTACTATTAGCCGTATTGTATTTTTAAATTGTAAGAAAAAACCAGTAACCAACGACCAGAAACCCCGTCCGACCGGGCCATCCGGGTGGGCAGCAACTAATAAACGATTGTAACATGAACGAACCACGAAGATTATTTGATTGCATTCAATATCATTTGGAAAAAGAACCGCTGGATGATATGCTGGCAGGTAAAGAAGGCGGCCAATATAAAAAATATAGTACACAACAGGTTTCAGATATAGTGAATGAGCTAAGCGCGGGTTTATTGGCTCTTGGAATCGGGCCCGGAGATATGAGTATTGAAGGAAGGGATAAAGTAGCCATACTCAGCAAAAACCGCCCCGAATGGATAATGCTTGATTTGGCGATACAACAGGTTGGCGCGATACTTACTCCTATTTATCCCACAATTAATATAAATGAATTAGAATTTGTGTTGAATGATGCGCAGGTAAAAATGGTTTTTGTAAATGATGAGGATCTTTTTTTAAAACTGCTTAGTTTGAAAGACCGGGTACCGTCTTTGAAAGAGATATATACATTTGAACATGTTGCCAACGCGAAACATTGGAAAGAAATTCTTGGTCTTAGCACCCAGGCAATGAAAGACGGGGTAAAACAAATCGCTGATAAAATTGATTATGAGGACCTGGCTACGATTATTTACACATCTGGAACGACCGGTACACCAAAAGGAGTAATGCTGTCGCATAAAAATATCCTTTCCAATGTAATGGCCTGTATCCCTTGTTTTCCACCGGGAGAAAAAATGCGTACGTTAAGTTTTCTTCCTCTTAATCATATTTTTGAAAGGATGGTGACCTATCTCTATCTTTTCAGGGGCACATCTGTTTATTATGCTGAAAATTTGGAAACCATTGGCGACAACCTGAAAGAAGTGCAGCCAAGTATGTTTACTACGGTGCCCCGGTTGCTTGAAAAAGTGTATGACCGCATTATGCAAAAGGGAAGTGAGCTCAGCGGGATGAAGAGAAAATTATTTTTTTGGGCCCATGGACTGGCTGAAAGATTTGAGATCAATAAAAAGAAAAGCTTTTGGTATAATTTTCAATTAGGTCTTGCTAATAAAATTGTTTTCAGCAAGTGGAGGGAAGGATTGGGAAATCATATTAAATGTATTGTAACAGGCGGGGCTGCCTGCCAGGTGAGGCTGATACAAATCTTCACAGCAGCAAAGATCATTATTATGGAAGGATATGGCTTAACGGAAACGTCACCCGTTATTGCAGTTAACCGGTTTAATGAAAAAGACCGGAAATTTGGCACAGTAGGTCCGTTGATAGAAGGCGTAGAGGTAAAAATTGCAGAGGATGGAGAAATATTATGCAAGGGCCCGAATGTAATGATGGGTTATTATAAACGGCCCGACCTGACTGCCCGGGAATTGACCGGGGGCTGGTATCATACCGGTGATGTTGGGATGATGATTGAAAACCCTCAGGATGCTGCGCATAAATTTTTAAAGATCACTGATCGCAAAAAAGAATTATTTAAAACAAGCGGAGGCAAATATGTAGCACCACTGCCGATAGAAAACAAATTAAAAGAATCTCCATTTATTGAACAGGTGATGTTGCTGGGAGCGGAGAAAAGATTTGTCGGCGCACTTATTGTACCTTCATTCGCCAATTTACGTGACTGGAGCCGTAAAAATAATATTAACATCAACAGTAATGAAGAACTGATCCGCCATCCCAAAGTGATTGAAATGTTTAAAGATCTGATCGAAAGCTTTAATAAATATTTTAACCATGTTGAACAGGTAAAAAAGTTTGAATTGCTGTCTCACGAATGGAGTATCGATACCGGTGAAATGACCCCGAAACTTTCTTTAAAAAGGAAAGTGATCCTGGAAAAATACAGAGATGCTATTGAGAGGATCTATCAATAATACTCAGTCTTTAATCGAACAAGGGTATGTTAACAACAGGAAGCTTTAAAGTAAAATCGGCCTACTTAACAGCCTTCCTGCTTTTGTTGATTTCTTACTCTCTTATTTTTTATACACTGCAGGAATTTTTGAACCAATCCAGGTGGATCGAAGAAACAGACCTGGTGATCAATAATCTTGAAACCCTTTTATCAAATGTAAACGAAGCCGAAAGCGGCTCAAGAGGTTATGTTCTTTTAAATGACAATGATCATCTTGAAACATTTTACTCCAGTACACGAAAAATCGATTCTTTATTAAAAAATGTCGACAGCTTAACCTTCCATGACATTATTGAACAGAAAAAATCAGATACCCTCAAAATGTTGGTGCAGGAAAAATTAGGCAGGATGTACACAGGTGTGATATTATTTCAGCAGGCGGGTTATGTAATTACTGATGAAATGAAGACAAGGGGAGAAGCGAGTAAAATACTGATGAATAACATAAAAAACATTATTCATCAGATGGAGAAACGTGAAAAAGATGTTTTGCTGTTAAGAAAGGAAAGATTAAGAGGCTTTTCCACATCTATCAAGGTCATTACGATTACTTCCCTGGTTATTTCAATCTTATTATCCGTGTATTCATTTATTACTTACAGCAGGGAAAGTAATGCTAAATTAAAAGCGAATGAGCAGGCCAGCTCATACTGGGATCAACTGGAAAACAAACTGCGGGAATTGCAGGAAGTGAATGCAGAATTGCTTGAATTGCGAAGTATTGAAAAATTTGCCGCTACGGGTCGCATAGCCAGAACAATAGCTCATGAAATAAGAAATCCATTAACTAATATAGCTCTTGCTTCAGAACAGATCAAGGCAGCCGCAGAACAAAACGAAGAAACAATCATGTTGCTTGATATGGTCAACCGGAATGCAAATCGCATCAATCAAATGATCTCTGAACTTCTTACCTCTACAAAATTTGCACAGTTACAATATTCAAGGGTTAATATAAATGCATTAATGGAAGAAACACTTGAGCTGGCAATGGACAGGCTCGAATTGAAGCATATAAAGCTGGAAAAAAAATATGCAGTTCCTGGCTGCGATGTGATAGTCGATATTGATAAAATGAAGATCGCTTTTTTAAATGTGATTGTAAATGCCATAGAAGCGATGAAACAGGATAGCGGAGTT
>Ga0137451_1000299_pt1 | contig 14925 bp, 14 predicted proteins | sample EasRivERMGT500_2_FD_102336 | JGI IMG/M metagenome (GOLD analysis project Ga0137451, IMG submission 102336) | Soil microbial communities from meander-bound floodplain in the East River, Colorado, USA - East River MetaG ERMGT500_2 | ecosystem: Environmental > Terrestrial > Soil > Floodplain ... | reverse complement strand
GGGAGAAGCCCGTGCGGCTGATCTCGGCGATCAACCGGATCTACAAGTACTGCGGGCTGAACGATCTGGAGCAGATCGAGGACGCCCCCGAGTACGACCCCGAGGTCGTGCTCAACGCCGAGCGGGTGGAGAAATACCTGCACGCCAGGGCAAGAACCACCCAGCCGGCCTGAAGTCGGGTGAGCGGGATCGCGCCGGTGACCTTGCTCATCGACAACGAGGTGGTGCGGCGCGTGCTGACCCCCGGCGCGGTGCGCAGGGCGCTGGAATCGGCCTATCGCGACCTCGCCTCGGGCGAGGCGGTCTGCCGGCCGCGCATCGACATCCGCATTCCGACGCGCGACCCCGAGAAATTCTACCAGTGGGGCACGATGGAAGGGGGCTCCACGGGCGGCTACTTCGCCATCCGGATGAAATCCGACATCGTCTACGAGCGCGAGTATGAAGGCGTGCGTACGCAGGAGAAATACTGCACGCGCCCGGGCCGCTACTGCGGCCTGGTGTTTCTCACCGATGTCGAGACCGGTGCGCCGCTCGCCATCATCAACGACGGGCACCTGCAGCACCTTCGCGTCGCGGCCGACAGCGCCATCGGGACCGACATCATGGCGCGGAAGGATTGCCGCACGCTCGGGATGCTGGGCTCGGGCGGCATGGCAGCCTCGCACGTCGAGGCTTTTCTGGAAATAAGAGGAATCGAGCGAATCAGAGTGTTCAGCCCGACGCGGGCGAATCGCGAGCGTTTTGCAGCGGAGATCGCGAAGCGCCACGGCATCGAGTGCGAAACCTGCGATGAGCCGCGCGACGTGTATCGGGGCGCCGATATCCTCGCCGCCTGCACCGATTCCGCCGTTCCCGTCATCCGCGGAGAGTGGCTCGAGCCGGGCATGCACGTCGTATCGATCGGCGGGCGGCCCGACGACGCGGCGCTTCGCCGCTTCGAGCGCACCCTTCGCCTGGGCACCGCGCCCGCGCCCGTGGGAAGGCCGGAGCTCGGCACCGCAGACGAGTGGCTGGGATACCTCGCCCGGCCTGAGGATCCCCGCTGGAAGGCGCAGCGCAAGAGCGGACGTGCGCCCCAAGTCACCGGGCGCGGCAACGATGTCAGCTTCGGTGACGTGGTCGGCGGGAAAGTTGGCGGGCGCACCTCGCAAAAGGAGATCACCTACTCCGAACGCGGTAACATCCAGGGCGTGCAGTTCTTCGCCGTCGCCGCTGTGGCCTACGAGGCGGCGCGCCGCGAGGGGCTCGGGCGCGATCTGCCCACAGATTGGTTTTTGCAGGACATACGCGATTGAGGGAAATACCGATGAAAAGGACCATGGAATCGACAACCGCGCTGGCGGCCGCGGCTTGCGCGCTTTTCGCCTGGAGCGCCGGAGCGCAGACGCTCTTCGATTACGGCGGTCCGGACCGCATGGAGAAAATCGTCGCGGCCGCGAAGAAGGAAGGCGCGCTCACGCTGTACACGACCTTCGCGGAAAAGGATCAGCCGACGCTGATCAAACCGTTCGAGTCGAAGTATGGCGTCAAGGTGAACATCTGGCGGGCCGGGACGGACAAGGTGCTGCAGCGCACGCTCGCCGAGGCGGCTGCGAAAAAGCATAACGTGGACGTCATCCATTTCGGTTCGCCCGAGATGGAGGCGCTCTCGCGCGAGAAGATCCTGCAGGCGGTAAGCTCGCCGCTGCACAAGGACCTGCAGCCCGGCTCGGTGCCGGCGCATCGCGAATGGGCCGCCACGCTCCTTTCGGTGTGGGTGCAGGTCTACAACACCAATCTCATCAAGAAGGCCGACCTGCCCAAGGCATACCAGGACCTGCTCGACCCCAAGTGGAAAGGCAAGCTCGGCATCGAGGCGAAAAACCAGGACTGGTTCGCCTCGGTGGTGGACGTGATGGGAGGCGGCGAGAAAGGGCTCAAGTTCTTCCGCGACCTCGTCGCGCAGAACGGCGTGTCGGCGCGCACCGGCCACACGCTGCTCAACAACATGGTGATCGCCGGCGAAGTGCCGCTCGCGCTCACCGTATACAACTACATGCCCGAACAGGCGAAGAAAAAGGGGGCGCCGATCGACTGGTTTGCGCTCGAGCCCGCGGTGGCGCGCTCCAACGCGGTCGGCGTCGCGCGCCGCGCCCCGCATCCCAATGCGGCCCTGCTCTTCTACGAATACATGCTGGGCGACGCGCAGCAGTATCTGGTCGCCATGGACTATGTGCCCGCCAACACGAAAGCGCCCTCGCCGCTGAGAAACGTGAAGATCCTGCAGACCGACCCGATCCGCTCGCTCGACGAATCCGAGAAATGGACGAAGATCTTCGAGGACGTAGTGCTGAAGCGCTCCGGGAAATGACGCTATGAGCTTCGCCGCCGCCCTCCCCGGAGCTTCCCCCGGTTCGTCTCGCGAAATGTGGCTGATCACGCTCGGCCACTCGCTCACCCACTGGTATCCGGCGACCTTCTACCTGCTCTTGCCCATTATCGGCAAGGAACTGGGGCTCTCCTACAGCCAGATCGGCCTCATCATGACCTGCCAGTACATCGCGGGCGCCGTGGCGAACGTGCCCGGCGGGGTGCTGGTCGATACGGTGGGCCGCAAGGGCATCCTCATGGCGGTCTCGCTCTTCTGGGTGGGCTTCCCTTATCTTCTTATGGGGTTCGCGCACAGCTACCTGATGCTTCTGGGCTGCGTCGCGCTGGTCGGCTTCGGCAACAGCCTGTGGCATCCGACGGCGATCCCGACCCTCGCCCGGCGTTTTCCGGACCGCAAGGGCCTGGTGCTTTCGCTGCACAGCATGGGCGGCAACGTCGGCGACGCGATCGCGCCCCTCGTTGTGGGGGCGCTCCTCGCCGTGCTCTCGTGGCGCGAGGTCATCGTTCTCAACGTCGCTCCCGGCATCGTGATCTCGCTGCTCATCTTCGTCTTCCTGGGCACGTTGCAATTGGGCGGGAAAAAGCGCGAGGTCTCCAGCCAGGCGCAAGGGCAAGAGCAGTCGCTTCGCGATTACTTTCGCGGCGTGCCGGACTTGTTCCGCAATCGCGGCCTGCTGCTGCTTTCGACGAGTTCGGCGTTCCGTTCGATGACGCAGAACGCTCTGCTCACCTTCCTCCCCGTGTTTCTCGCCTACGAGCTCGGCTACGCGCCCTTCTGGGTCGGCGCCTGCATGTTCGCGCTTCAGACCGCGGGTTTTGCGGCCGCGCCCATCGCCGGGCACCTGTCGGACCGAATGGGCCGCAGGAAAATCATGATGACCAGCATGGCGATGACGGCGGTGGTCTTGGTATTCATGGCGCTGGCGGGCAAGTCGCTCGCGTTTGTTTTCTTCATCGCGGTGCTGGGGTTCTTTCTTTATGCGATCCGGCCGGTGATGCAGGCCTGGATTCTCGAGACGACGCCCAGGAACATGGGCGGGACGACCATCGGGGTCCTCTTCGGCGCGCAGGCGCTCGGCTCCTCCATCGGTCCGCTCCTCGGAGGAGTAGTCGCCGACGGCTTCGGCCTCAGCGCCACGTTCCACTTCTTCGCCGCGACGATCGTCCTCGCGAATCTTTTCATTTTCTTCATGCCGAGGGCCGAGCTGGCCAAAACGTGAGCCGATCGGGCAGCGCGGTGAAACGCTGGCTGTGCAGCACCTCGGGTCGCACCTACCTGCTCTGGCCGGTCCTGCTCGTTTCGGCGGAAGCCGTCGTTCAGGCGGGCCTGCCGAGGATCGACCCCTGGGGATTGCCGCTTCTTGCATGGGGTTACCTGCAGTACCGCCTGGTCGGGCGCTACCGGGTGCGCGAAGGCGGCGGCGGGCCCGGGATAGGCAATCCCCCGGAGCGCCTGGTGGTTGACGGGCCGTACCGCTACTGCCGCAATCCCATGTATCTCGGGCATCTGATCTTTTTCGCAGGGCTCGCGCTGGCGCTCCGCTCGTGGCTCGGCGCAGGCGTGCTCGCGTTCCACATCCTGTGGTTCCATCGGCGCGCGCTCGATGACGAAGTGCGCCTCGCTGCGCTGTTCGGGAATCCTTATCGCGAATATTGCGCGCGCGTCAGGCGCTGGATCCCCGGTCTTCTCTGACGACGACAGCTAGGGCGCGGCGCGGTTGCGGTTGAACTTCCGAAGATCCTTCAGCGAAACGATTCCCCCGGCGAGCAGAAACGCCGCATTGGCCCAGAACACCGGGATCAGACCGAAGACGGCGCCGATGCCGCCGAATACCAGGGGAATCGAAATCTGGGTGATCTTGTTCACCGTGAGCCGCATTCCCAACGCCTCGCCCGAGCGTCCCTTAGGAGCGTGTTGGTAGGTGAGCATGATGGTAAGGGGCTGCGCCGAGCCGAGGCCCAGCCCCAGCAGGAACGCGGCGAACACCAGCATCGGCACCCCGGAAAGAAACGGAAACAACGCGTAGGTCGCGGTGGCGATGAACAATGAGCCGGTCAGCACGCCGGTCTCGGTAAAGCGCCTGGCCAGCTCCTGCATGACGAGGCGCACCACGAACGCGGCGGCGGCGTAGCTGCTGAGCACCAGTCCGATCCGGGTCGCCGAAAGGCCGATCGACTGGCCGTAGACCGGCAGGTAGAACGAAAACAACTCGATGCCTGTGAGCGTCACTCCGCTCATGATCAGGGTACGGCGCAACGGGACTTCCTTGAGCAGATCGAGCGCCCGCCGCGCCTGTTTCTCGTCGTGTTGCTCGCCGCGCGGCGGCACGAGGTTAGGGAAAGCGAGCGCGAGCAACACGACACACAGGGAGATCGCAGCGAGCACGAAATAGGTGGGCCGAAAGCCCATGGCGTCGATCGAAAAACCGGCGAGCGACGGTCCGATAAAAGTCGCGACGGACGCGCCGAGTGCAAAGGTGCTGAAATTTTTCGTGCGATCCGCCGCCCCGCCGATCGACCCCACCGCGTTGTGAATCGAAACGTGGAAGAAAATGTGTCCGAGTCCGATCAGGGTTGGGCAGAGAAACAGAACAACAAGGCCGTCGTGCAGTGCCGGAAGCACAAGGCCTGCAGTAATGCCCACCGAGCCGAACAGAATCGGGTAGCGAACGCCCATGCGGTCTGAAATGCGGCCCGCGTACACGGCGAGGAGCAGCGGAAACACGGCGTACAGGGCGGCGAGAATGCCTACGGTGAACGAATTTGCGCCGGCATCGAGGGCGCTGAGCGAAACCAGCACCTTGCTGCCGCGATGTCCGATGCTCGAAAGCACCGACAGGACTACGACAAAATAGACCGACATGGCGAACCGCTATTCTCCCCGGAAAGTCTGGCGTATGCGCTAGACTCCTTCCCGATGCCTGTCGGAAGAAACGATCCCTGCCCTTGCGGCAGCGGAAAGAAATACAAGAAGTGCTGCGGCGCTGTGGTGCCGATCAAGCCGGTTTCGATTCCGCACGCGGCCGAGCATGCCCAGGGCGCACGCCAATGCGGCACTTGTACGGCTTGCTGCGACGGTTGGGTCAAGGGCACCGTATTCGGTCATGAGATGAAACCGGGCCAGCCGTGCCACTTTCGCGGCGACGGATGCTGCACCATCTATGAGCGTCGTCCGGCGAACCCGTGCCGGAACTTCATTTGCGGATGGCTGCAGGAGGAGAGCCCGTTCCCGGAAGAGTTCCGTCCGGACCGGCTCGGCGTGCTGATCATTCCGACGCGATGGAGAGACAAGATCGCCTATATCCTGTGCTCGGCTGGGCGCGACCCGGACGAGGCGCTGCTTGCCTGGATGCGGAACTTCAGCCTGATGACCGATCGGCCGTTCATCTACGCGCAGGCCGGGGAGCGATTCGGATTCGGGTCAAGAGAGTTTCAGATCGAGATGCTCGCGAAGCTCGAGCGCGAGGGGCGACTATGGTAGGCCGGCAGTGGGCGAAGCCCCACCACCCGCAGTCGGTATCGCTTGACAAATAGCGGCGCGCTTCCATAATCGCCGTGCGAGGCCCTGGGGAGAGGGCTGAATGCCGCTACCCAAGCCTGCCGATTTTCCGAATCCAAGTTCAGGAGGAAACCATGCCAGTAAGAAGCAACCGTTTACTATCCATTCTGGGGCGCGCGTTTGGGGCCCTGTTCATCGCGCTCACGCTGACCGGGGCGGCATTCGCGCAGCAGCCGATCAAGGTCGGCATGAGCATGCCGCAGACCGGCTCGCTCGGCGCCGGCGGCAAGGCGGCTTTGCTTGCGATTCAGATGTGGGTCGAGGACGTCAACGCCACGGGCGGTCTGCTCGGGCGCAAGGTCGAGTTCATCGTCTATGACGACCAGACCAACCCCGCGCTGACGCCGGCGATCTATACCAAGTTGCTCGACGTCGACAAGGTGGACCTGCTGATCGCGCCCTACGGAACGGTGCCCACGGCGCCCATCATGCCGCTCGTCAAGCAGCGCGGCCTGCTGCTCATGGGCAACTTCTCCTTCCAGGTGAACCGCACCGTGAAACACGACATGTGGTTCAACAACTCGCCTTGGAACGACGCCTCGAGCTGGTCCGACGGCTTCATCAAGGCGGGCCAGAAAGCCGGCTCAAAGTCGATCGCCTTCCTTGCCGCCGACCAGGAGTTCGCGCAGAACCTGGCGAATGGAGCGCGGGAGCTGGCCAAGAAGGCAGGCCTGCAGACCGTCTACAGCCAGAACTACCCGCCCACGACGGTGGACTTCTCGTCCATGATTCGCGCTATCCGGGCGGCCAAACCGGACATCGTGTTCGTGATGTCCTATCCGAACGACTCGGTGGCGATCGTGCGTGCGGTGAACGAGATCGGTGTCGGCCCGACGGTCAAGATATTCGGCGGCGGAATGGTCGGTCTTCAGTTCACGCCGATCATGGAGTCGCTGGGCTCGTCGCTCAACGGCATTATCAACTACAACTCCTACGTGCCGGGCATCAAGTACCCCGGTATCGAAGAGTTCCTGCAGCGCTACGCGAAGAAGGCGGTTGACGCCAAGGTCGATCCGCTCGGCTTCTACCTTCCGCCATTCAACTACGCCATCGGCCAGATGCTCGAGCAAGCGGTCAAAGCGACAAAGAGCTTGGATCACAAGGTCCTCGCGAATTACATCCGCAAGAACGAGATGAAGACCATCGTCGGCCCGATTCGCTACGGCCCGGACGGCGAGTGGGCGACCCCGCGCGTGGTGCAGGCGCAGTTCCGCGGCGTCGTCGACAAGAACGTGGATCAGTTCCGCCAGCCCGGCAAGCAGGTCGTGCTGTATCCGGACCGGTACAAGACCGGCGACCCAATCACCCCGTTCGAGAAGGCGCGCGGCAAGTAGGCGTCTTCGGGCAAAGGTAAGGCGGCGCGGTGACACCGCGCCGTTTTTTTGGGTAGCAGATATCTTGTTCTCGTTTGAGTTGCTGCTGGAGGCGATCCTCTTCGGTGTCCTGTTGGGGTGTTTCTACGCGGCTGTAAGCATCGGGCTGTCCGTTTCGTTCGGGCTGCTCGACGTGCCGCACATCGCGCACCCGGCGATCTTGGTGTTCGGCTCCTACTGCACCTACCTTCTGGGCCGCTACGGCTTGGATCCGATCATCGCGGGGATTGTGCTGATGCCGCCGTTTTTCCTGCTCGGCATGGCGGTGTACCGGTTCTACTACGAGACCTTCGAGAAGCGCGGCACCGACACCGGCGTGCGCGGTCTCGCGTTCTTCTTTGGGCTCGCGCTCGTCATCGAAGTCGGCCTGATTCTCGCCTTCGGGGTGGATCAGCGCATGGTCGAAGCCGACTACATCGGCAAGAGCCTCGTGATCGGTGAAACGCGCATTCCCTGGCGCCTGCTGGTTGCGTTCGGCGTGGCGGTCGTGCTGACCGCCGGACTTACGCTGTATCTCTCGCGCACCTTCACCGGGCGGGCAATCAAGGCGGTCGCGCAGGACGAACCCGCGCTCCGGTTGATGGGCGCGAACCCGGTGCGCATCAAGCAGTGGGCGTTCGGCATCGCGACCGCCGTGACTGCGCTCGCCGGCGCGATGCTCATCATCGTCGGGCCGGTCGATCCCAGCCTCGACCGCATCTACATCGGGCGCACCTTCTGCGTGGTCGTGCTGGCGGGCCTGGGCAGCATGACCGGAACCGTTGCCGCCGGGTTGATCCTCGGCATCTCGGAATCGATCGTGCTGACGCAATTCGGCGCATCCTGGGCGCCGGCGGTCGCGTTCGGCCTGCTGCTCGTCGTGCTCGGCATCCGGCCGCAAGGGCTCTTCGGGCGATGACAACGCGGGGCGCTGGATTCTGGATCGGCGCCGCGGTCGCGATCGGGCTGGCGGGAGTAGCCGCCGGCGTAATCAAGAACGAGTATTTTTTCTTTGCCGCGTACCCCATCCTCATGTACGTCGTCCTTTCGACGGCATGGAACATCCTCGGGGGCTACGCCGGCTACGTGAACTTCGGCACCGCCGCCTTCTTCGGGTTGGGCGCGTACACCTCCGTGGCGCTGATCCAATCGACGGGGGCGCCGCTCGCGGTGCAGATCTTCGGCGCGGCGGCGATGTCCGGCCTGCTCGGCTTCGGCACCGGATTGCTGACGCTGCGGCTGCGCGGGATCTTTTTCTCGATAGCGACGGTCGCCGTGATCTTCATCATGGAGACCTTGTTCATAAACTGGCGCTACGTCGGCGGCGCGACCGGCCTGCAGTTGCTGCGGCCGGCGCCGATCTGGCCGTTTGAGTCCTACATCAAGATGCTGTTCGTGGTGATGGCCGTGATCGTCGTTGCGGCGGTCGCGGTCGCGCGCTACATCGAGAACTCGTGGATCGGGCGGGGACTGCACGCGGTCCGCGACAGCGAGGAAGCCGCCGAGTGCAGCGGCGTGCCGACGCTCAAGTTGAAGGTTTTCGCCTGCACAATCTCGGGGGCGTTGATGGGCGCCGCGGGGGCCCCCATGCCGATGTACCTCTCCTTCATCGAGCCGGCGTCGACGTTCAACCTGAATTACTCGATCGGAGCGCTGGCGAGCGCGATCATCGGCGGCACGGCGCACTGGCTCGGGCCGGTGATGGGCGCGCTGCTGCTTACCTCGCTCCAGCAGTACGCGACGGTGAACATCTCCAACGAGATGAACGTGCTGGTGGTCGGAGTGCTGCTCGTCGTGTTCGTCGTCGCCGCGCCGGATGGGATATTGGGCTTGCTGAGGAAATTGAAACGAGCCAAATGAGCGACGCGCTCCTCCAGGTGAATGGTGTGTCCAAGCATTTCGGCGGCTTCGCTGCCTTGTCCGAAGTCAGCATCGAAGTCAGGCAGGGCGAGCGCTTCGGGCTGATCGGCCCGAACGGCTCGGGTAAGACCACCCTGATCAATTGCGTGTCGGGTTCGTTGCATAACGAAGCGGGCTCCATCACATTCGCAGGCGAGGAGATTTCCAGGCTGCCCGCGTATCAGCGCACCCGTCGCGGCATTGCGCGCAGCTTCCAGATTCCAAGGCCTTTCTCCAGCATGTCGGTGCTTGAGAATCTGGTGGTGCCGCTCGAGTTCGTCGTGCACCGCCGCTCGCTGCACCAGACCAACACGAGCGAGGAGGCGATGGCGATCCTCAAGACGATCGGCCTCGCGGACAAGGCCGACACGCCGTCGAACCGCCTGTCGCAGGTCGAGCTGCGCAAGATGGAACTCGCCCGCGCCATGGCGGCGAGGCCGCGGCTGCTGATCTCGGACGAAGCCATGGCGGGGCTGTCGTCGAACGAAGTCGCCGAAGTGCTCGGCATCCTGTTCAAGCTGAACGAGACCGGCATCACCATCATCATGATCGAGCACATCATGCAGGCCGTGATGCGCTTTTCGCAGCGCGTCGTTTGTCTCGACGCGGGCAGGATCATCTGCGAAGGCACGCCCGAGGCGATCGTGAAGAATGGCGACGTGCAGAAGGCCTACCTTGGCGCTTAGGACCGGTTACGAGATGCGGGGACACATCCCCTCATACTCTCCTGAATCTGGGCCGTTTCAATGAGCTCGAAACGGCCTCTCCATCTTTCGGTTTCCGACATCGACGCGGGTTATGGCGCGGTCCGTGCGCTGCACGGCGTGTCCATGACGATAGGCCAGGGAGAAACAGTCGCGCTGCTCGGCACCAACGGCAACGGCAAGAGCACGCTCATGAAATGCGTCATGGGCATGGTGCGGCCTACTCGGGGTTCGATCACTTTGGAGATGGACGGCGCGCGGCACGACCTGACGCGGCTCTCGACCGAAGAGATCGTGAGCCTGGGCCTTGCCATGGTCCCCGAGGGCCGGCGCCTTTTTCCCCGGCTCACGGTCGAGGAAAACCTTCAGCTCGGCGCATTCCGGCCGCTCGCCCGCGCCGATATCGCGAAGAATCTGGCGGTCTCTTTCGAGCTGTTCCCTGCTTTGCAGGAGCGCCGGCGCCAGCTCGCCGTGTCGCTTTCCGGAGGCCAGCAGCAGATGCTCGCCATCGCCCGCGCGCTCATGTCCTCGCCGCGCCTTCTCCTGGTCGACGAGCCCTCGGTCGGCCTCGCCCCGATCCTCGTTTCGAACACCATCTCCAAGATCAAGGAGCTGAAGGAGCGCTACGGGCTGACCGTCCTGATGGCCGAGCAGAACTTCCACCAGGCGATCCGCATCGCCACCCGCGGCTACATCATCGTGCACGGCGAGATCGTGTTCGAGGGAAAGACCGTCGCCGAGCTGGAACAGAACGAGCTGGTGAAGAATTACTATCTGGGAAGCTCCGCTTAGTGGAACGGGCAACGGTCAAGACGATACTCCTTGTAGTTGGCTCAGCTATCGGCGGCATTGTCATCTTCATCGTGGCGGTCAGTGCGTATTTCAGCTACAAGTTTTCCGGAACAAATTCGCCTTCGGAGATTTCATTCCCGTCTCGCACGCATCCGCGAGAAGTGCTGGTTTCCGCGTCGCCGCCGATCAAGGAGCGATTTCTTGGCACACAGGGAGTGTATTCCGGAGGCTTTTCGCATGATGACCCTGAGAAGGCTCTCGCAGTAGGACCAGGGACGATCGCCGGCTCGGCAACCTCCGACGGAAAACCTGTGCAGGGTTTGCGCCTGAGGTTCGCATTGAACGGAAGCGTTTTGAGCGAGTGGGCCACCACGGATGTCGCAGGAAGATACGCCGTTCGCGTACCGTACGGGAAGTACCGCATCGATGGATACAAACTCGACTACTCCGTCGTGGATGCGGTGCTGGGCGGCAAGGTCGACGGGCCGCAGAACTACTACGCGTATGGCTCGAACGTGACTGTCGAAGTCCTTGAGGGCCAAGCGGGCAAGGGCCCGGACTTCGCGTACGTCGATCCTGTGATCAAGAAAGGTCCCAAAGGCAACATTTCCTTGTCGAAGCCAGTCGTTCTGGAGTGGGAACCCTACCCGGGCGCGGGCGCGTACCAAGTCCAGCTCGTGGAACAGAAGGACGCGCGAGATTTCGCGAGTCAAAAGCGCCTGATCGATTGGTCGAAACTTCCCACCACCTACGGCACTTCTCTTTCTCTCAGTGAGCACGGCATCAAACTGAAGAGCGGGTATCACTACACCGTGGAAATCAGAGCGCTCGATGCCCGCATGAGGACGCTCTCTACTTCGGCCGAGCTTCGGGGTGGAGCCGATTTCGTGGTTGCCGACTAGGGACGCCCCGGACCAATGCCCGACGCAGCCTACTTCTCTCAGTTCGCGAATTCGCCCGTCTTTATCGTCGGCGTCGCGTTCGCGGTGCTCGGGGCGATCATGGTGGTGGCCGGGCTCGAGGCGCTCCTGCGCCTGCGGCCGCTGCGGTTCATCGCCCGGACGCTCCTCGGCCTGCTGCTGATTTCCATCGGGATTTTGGGGGGAACGGTTGCCGTCGGGCTGCGGGGTTACCGCGCGCTCACGCATGAAGATCTCGCCCTGCGCGTGCTGGTGCAGCCCGCCGGGCCCCAGCGCTTCATTGCGAGCCTTCAATTTCACGACGGGCGCCAGGCGAGCTACACCCTCGCCGGAGATGAAATCTATATCGATGCGCGCGTCCTGAAGTGGCCGACCTATCTCAACATGGTGGGCCTGCATACGTCCTACGAGCTCGACCGCATCGGCGGGCGTTACCGGGAGATCGATCAGGAACGTTCCTCCGTTCGCACGCTGTACAAGCTCGGCCGGGAAAAGCCGGTCGATTTGTTCGATCTGCGGCGACGCCATACGTTTCTCGCGCCGTTCATCGACGCCGAATACGGCTCGGCGGCCTTTGCGCCGGCGAGCGAGCTCGCCGAGCTCGAGCTGCGCGTCTCGACGACGGGGCTTCTCATACGCCCGTCCGTCGCAAGGAAAGACCGCTGAAAGCTCGTTTAACCATTCCCTCCGGAGAGATCGAAATTCGCGCGGTACGCGCGCAGGGCGCGGGCGGCCAGAACGTCAACAAGGTTTCGAATGCGGTTCATCTGCGCTTCGACATCCGCGCTTCCTCCCTGCCCGAAGCCATAAAGCACAGGCTGATGCGGCGCCGCGACCATCGCATCACGGATGCGGGTCTCGTCATCATCAAGTCGCAGCAGCACCGCAGTCTCGAGATGAATCGCGAGGAAGCACTCGCGCGCCTGCAGCAGCTGATCGATGCCGCCGCGCATATCCCGAAGACGCGCAAACCGACGCGCCCGACGCGCGCATCCAAGCAGCGGCGCTTGGAGGGCAAGACCCGGCGCGGGCGCGTCAAGGCGCTGCGCGGAAGGGTGCTCGATTGAGGACTACACCCGTCCTAGCGCGCGCAGGACGACTTCGGGCGTCATCGGCTGGCTCGTCACCTTCGCGCCCAGAGGCCGCAGTGCGTCGTTCACCGCGTTCATGATCGCGGCCGGCGCGCCGCCCGTGCCCGCTTCGCCCGCGCCCTTGGCGCCCAGCATCGAGGTCTTCGTCGGGGTCTCGACGTGCGCGCACTCGATGTCGGGCATCTCGGCAGCCATGGGCACGAGGTAATCGGCCATCGTCGCGTTCAAGAGCTGCCCGCGATCGTCGTACAGGCAATGCTCGTAGAGCGCGCCGCCGATGCCTTGCACGATGCCGCCGCGCGCCTGCTCGTCCACCAGCATCGGGTTGATGACGCGGCCGCAGTCGTCCACGCACCACATCTTCAGAAGCTTCACGAAGCCGGTGTCGGTGTCGACCTCGAGAGAACAGCCCTGCGCGCCGTTGCTGAAGACGAAGGCGTAGTCCTTCACGCGGTAGTGGCGCGTGACGACGAGCTCGGGTTGAAAATCCACCGGCAGCTCGTTGCCTCGGTAGTAGCAGATGCGCGCAAGCTCGGCGAGCGTCAAGCCCTGGTCGGTGCCCTTCTTCACGACTTTGCCGTCGACAATGTCGAGGTCCGCGGCGCTCGTCTTTAGGATCACCGCGCCGACCTGGAGGATGTTCGCTTTCAGCGCGAGGCCCGCCTGGAGCACGGCTTCGCCGCCGATGCCCGCGGCGCGCGAGGCCCAGGTGCCGCCGCCGTAAGGCACTTTGTCGGTGTCCCCCGTGAGCACCTTCACGCAGCTCATCTCGACGCCGAGCGCGGTCGCGGCGATTTGCGCCATGATCGTTTCCGTCCCCTGACCCTGCTCGGTGACGCCGGTCGCGGCGACGATCGAGCCGTTCGCGTCCAATTTGATCGTGCAGCCGTCCTGCGCCGCGATCCGCGCACCACCCACGCCGTAGAACATCGGGCTCGGGTTGGTGACCTCGATGAAGGAAGAAAGCCCAATGCCGCGGTGGATCCCCTTCTTCCGCAGCTCCGTCTGCTCGCGCCGCAGCTCGTCGTACTTCATCAGCTCGAGCAATTTGTCCATGCATCGGTGGTGCGACAGCGCTTCGAAGCGCATTCCCGAGGCCGACTTGCACGGATAGGCGTCATCGGGAATGAGGTTCTTCTTCCTCATTTCGGCCGCATCGATGCCGAGCTTGGCCGCCGCCTGATCGACCATGTGCTCGGCGACCGCGACGGCGATGGGATGCCCCACGGCGCGGTACTGGCACATCATGTTCTTGTTCTGGAACACGACCGTGCCCTTGGCGCGGTATTCCTTGTGCTTGTAAGGCCCTCCGGTGAGATTGAGGATTTGGTTGCACTCGACCGCGGAGGAGCGCGGGAACATCGAGTACGGCCCGACGCCTGTCAGGTCGTCGATCTCGAGCGCCGTGATGTTGCCGTCGCGATCCACCGCGAGCTTCGCCTTGACGCGGTGGTCGCGAGCGTGGATGTCCGAGAGGAAAGATTCGTAGCGATCCGCGGCGAACTTCACCGGGCGCCCGAGCATGAGCGAAAGCGCGCAGGCGGCGATCTCGTCGCCATAGGTATGGATCTTGATGCCGAAGGAGCCGCCGACGTCGCGCGCGACGACGCGCACGCGGTGCTCGTCCAGCGCGAGGCGGCTCGCGATGATCCCCTGCATCATGTGCGGCGACTGGCCGCAGTGATACACGGTCATCGCCTCCTCGGCGCGGTTGTAGTCGGCGAGGATCGCGCGCGGCTCCATGGTGACGCCGGTGTGGCGGCCGAAGTGGATCGTATCCTCGACGACGAGGTGCGCGGCGGCCATCGCCGCGTCCACGCCGCCCGTGTCGACGGTCTTCTGAAAGCACAGGTTGCTGTCGAATTCCTTGTGGATTTTCGGCTCGGACGGATCGAGCGCGCGCTCGGCGTCGAGCGCGGCGGGCAGCTCTTCGTAAGTAACCTCGACCATTTCGAGCGCGTCCTCGGCCTCGGCGCGCGACTGCGCCACCACGGCGACCACCGGCTCGCCTTGCCAGCGCGCGACGTCCATGGCGAGCGGATACTGGGGCGGCGAGCGCATGCCGGCGAGGTGCGTGAGCACGCCCACGTAGGGCTTGCATACCATCGCGATTTCCGCGCCGGTGACCACGCGCACCACGCCGGGCATCGCGGCGGCCTTCCTGCTTTCGATCTTGATAATCTTCGCGTGCGCATGCGGCGAGCGCACGTAGGCGACGTGCACCATGCGCGGCAG
>Ga0137451_1000297_pt1 | contig 15004 bp, 13 predicted proteins | sample EasRivERMGT500_2_FD_102336 | JGI IMG/M metagenome (GOLD analysis project Ga0137451, IMG submission 102336) | Soil microbial communities from meander-bound floodplain in the East River, Colorado, USA - East River MetaG ERMGT500_2 | ecosystem: Environmental > Terrestrial > Soil > Floodplain ... | reverse complement strand
GTGCTCCCCGAGGGCGAGCAGGGCGAACTCGTGTTCACGTCGCTGACGAAAGAAGCGCTGCCGGTGATCCGTTACCGCACGCGCGACCTCACGCGGCTCCTCCCGCCCACCGCGCGCTCGATGCGCCGCATGGAGAAGATCACCGGCAGGTCGGATGACATGCTGATCATCCGCGGCGTGAACGTGTTCCCCACGCAGATCGAGGAGCTGATCCTGCAGCAGGGGGAGCTCGCGCCGCACTACGTGATGGAAGTGAGCAAGGACGGCCCGCTGGACCACCTCACGGTGCTGGTGGAACTCGCGCCCGGCGCGGCCGATGCGGATTCCGCGGCGAAGCTCCGCCACCACATCAAGTCCTACATCGGCGTCTCGGCGGACGTGAAGCTGGTGCCCATCAGCACCATCGAGCGCTCGATCGGCAAGGCGAAGCGCGTGATCGACAAGCGGCCGAAGTAGCCTGGAGAACGGGTGGACCTGGAGGACTAGACCGCCGCCAGGGCGTAGTTCTTGCGACAAAGGGCAGATCCTCAACGGACTTTCGCGTCGAGCGAAACGAAGTGGTCAGGTTTGCAGACCCGTTGACGTGGTTCATCAACTGCTGCGCGGTTCGGGATGCGCACTCGGTCATAAATGAGCCTTATGCAGACGATTGCCAAGAGCCACCCGGCGAAGACATCGAGGACATGGTGTTGATGGGTCAGGAGAGTGGATATTGCAACGCAAGCTGCCCAGATCCAGAGCAAAGCTTTCCCTATTGCTCCGGTACGGCTGGAAAACATACCAACGCAAGCGACGGTCAATGCTACGTGCAGTGAAGGAACCAGGTTATAGGTCAGATTCAACCGATCTGCCAGATGAAAGACACCCGCCCAGATATCAAGGTCTTCCTCCCTCACAGGCGGGAAAGCCAACTGCGCGGGAACAAGCAGGAAGCCCGCGCCGGCGATACCGATGATCGTCGCCAGTGTGGTGATCGCAACGCGAAATTCCCGCCGGGTCCGGAGAACCAAGGGCGCCGCCAAGAACAGCAGGTAAATGGACATGTAGACCGCGGCCATTGCGGGGACGAATGGGATCGACAATTCCGCGGCGAAATGAACGGGGACGCGCACCGTACGGTGCGCAGTCAGAAGGTCGCAGCCGCCAAAGACGAGGATGAACCAGACTCCGTTGGCGAGCGACAACGCCCACGCGTACAGCAAGTGCGGCCAGCCGGGCCAGGCGAGAAAAGGCTCGGCGCGGCCCGCGTCTAGCCGTTCGCGTGCGTAATCGAGCGCGCGGGTTTGCACGCCGCAAGGTCCTGTCCGACAAATCCCAAGATGGCTCCCAGCAATCGCTTCATGTCCTCGCCCGAGCGCAGGTAATGGTCGGCGCCCCACACGGGATAGATCAACCCCGGGAGCGCGCAGGCGTCCGCCAGAACAATGACCCCGTCGTTCGGGCCGTAGGCCCCAAGACGGCTGTGGCAACGCCGCGCCATGGCACTTGTAAGATGCCGGCGCAGGGGAAATGCGACGACAGTGATCATCTGCAGGTGCGCGGGAATCTCCAGTGCAAAATCGAGCAGGCAGCCGGGTTCTCGGCGCAGATCGCGGAGAAATTCGAGGCTCACGCCCAGCATGCGGTAGTACAGGCGGTTCAGCACGGCCCCTACCCGCCGCGAAAGCATCCAATCCGCCATCGGCGTGCCATTGAGAATCCCGCAAAGGTTGATCCATGAGATGACGCGCTCGAAAGCGTGTTTTGCGCCGGGCTGTTGCAGCGCCAATTTCAAATCCGACCCGCCCTTGCTCAGCGAGACCAGAACAATGCGCGAGTCGCGCCGCTCGGCGAGCCAGTGACAGATCGTCCGGGCGTTTTCGAGGATCGATCCGGTACTGGCAACAGGTATCAGATCGATCGGCCAGCCCAAGCGCTCGGCCTGCTCGCGCACGATGCGGCCATCCGCGCCGGAACGCGGGTGCTCACGATAGAAGGCGCCGGGCACGATCACCAGCTTCACATCGCCGGGCGGCGCGCACGACTCCGTCTCCCGACTCGGAGCCTGGATCGTGTCGATGAACGATTCGTAGCGCGGCGCATCACGCATGGCCCGATACAGAAAGGTGGTGGCGGCGTCGACGCCATCCCGGGCCGAGATGTTTCGCAGCTCTTCGAGGGACGGAAGGATCTTCGCGCCCGCGCTTGCCGCCTGGGCGTTCAAGCGGTGCGTTTCCGCCTGCCAAGAAAGAATCCGACTACGACTCCCAGAACTAGGCAAATACCGCCCACGATGTAGACCAACTGCTTTGCTGTCGTCAGCAGCGGATTGTCAAAGAGATTGGTCGAACTGTGCACGCTGGCGATAAGCCATTTGCCGCCTTCGTTGACCAAGGTCGCGCTCCACCTGGAAGGGATGTCCAGGCTCGAGCCGTTGCTCAGCTTGAAATGATCGACGGCGCTGCCGAACGAGATGCCCGTGTCACCGCCATACAGAATCGTGAGCTCGTCCACGTTGAGCTCGGTCGAATAGCTTTCGACGAACTTGTCCGGGCCACGGAGCACGCGGTTCAAGTAGGTGCGGACCCCGTCGCGTCCACGGCTGACTTCGGCGTTTTGCCAGCTGACCACGACATTCGGATGAAGATAGCTGAGCTGGCGGTCGATATCTCCTTTATTGATGGCCTCAAGCATGCCATCGCGCAGGGCGCGCAGCTCATTGTGAACGGCTTCATCTTTCGACGCCACTTGGGACTGGGCGGGCAGCGCCACTGCGAAGAGGAGCACCAAGGCTGCGATCGAAGATTTCATTGTTTTCTTCTCCCGTGATTGATTGGCAAGCTAAAGAGGTTGCCTGCGGCAGCGAGGTAACCCATTGAAAAAAGGCGATCATGTCTGCGTCGCTTTGGCCCAGACTTCCGGGGTTGTAACGCGTTCCGCGCAAGCGCCGCGCTTCGGCCTCGAGATAGCTGTGCGTAAACAAGCGCCGCAGCGCGAGATTGAGCCGGCCAAGAAGCGGGACGCGCGTTTCGTTGGCGAAGACGATGCCTTCGCACAAGGTGTGCCCGTCTTCCAGCGGCCGCGTGGCCATGATGAAGCGGCTGTGCGCCCGACCGAAGTTGCCTGTGACCAGGACGAAAGTGCCGCCGCAGACGGAAATCGTGATCTCCACCGTCTTGCCCGCGAAAACGCGCAGGAGCCCGTCGAACGCGGACCGGCCGACGACTTTCGCCCGGTAGCGGTTGCGCCGGGCGAACGGAGACGGACAGTCGACCGTCGGAGGCGCGATCAGTTCGCGGTCATGCACCAAAGCGAAGTGCTGCGTGTCGAAAGCATGGGCCGCGTTCATGTACCAGTTGCAGTCGGCGATGTAGCTGAAGGGCTTGCCGGCGACGAAGGCAGCCGGATCCTCGCCGAAGAAGAACGGCAGAGGAAACAGGGGTTGCGGACCGTTGAAGAAAAACACATAGCCGTGGCGCTCATTGACGGCATACGTCTGCAGCCTGGCGAACGCAGGGATGTCCCGGACGCCCGGTATCTGCACGCAGGCCCCGTCTGTTCCATAGCGCCAGCCGTGGAACGGGCATTGAACGCTTTCGCCGACGACCTGTCCGCCGCCGAGGTCCGCGCCCAGATGGGCGCAGTTCGCCTGCATCAGCGCGAGTTTGCCGCCCGCGGTGCGAAACGCGACCAGATGGCGGCCCAGCATCTTCTTCGAGACCGGACGCTCCTTGAGATCCGCGCTGGCGCAGAACAAATACCAAGAGGCCGGATACTCGGCAAACTGGTCGGCGGCGGGCGCCTGGCTTGCGCTAATTGATAACTTGGCCGGCATAGCGATTCTCCACTCGTTCCTTCGAAAATCGAGGCCCGCGCCACTCACGCAAATACGCGGTGTGCAGATTCCCTCGCACTTCGCGGGCATCCGATAAGAAAGGCAGATAAATCCAGGGCACAGTCGGTTGCATATGGTGGTTCCGGTGCCAGTTGTGATTGAGCCAGACGAGATCGAGCAGGTAAAAGGTCTTTAGATTCATCGCGCCCTTCTGAACGTCGCGCACCGTGCCGTAGTGGTGCGCATACTGCATCGCCGACCAGGTGAAGCCGAAGCCGAACATCACTGCCAGGTAGTTGACGACGGGGATCTTCCAGAAATAGATCATGGCGGCGTGAAGCAGGATCGCAGCCAGAGCCTCGATCCGGATCAAGCGCCGATACTTCGGGTTGAGGGATTCCAGAAATGCCTCGGTCGTCCGGTCGAAGCGCGCATAGCGGGGGGTGACGATCGTGGGTTTGAAAACGACGACGAAATTCGCGGCGCAAATGAGCACCCAGAACATCCCCGTCAACGTTCCATAGAGCTGCAGATATTTCCAGAACCGGTTTTCGCCTTCGAAGTACAAGTCGAAGGCTTCGTCGTCCGAGCGGTTCCGGATGTGATGGCCGATGTGCCCTTGCCGGATCAAGTGGAATGGCGCCGGGAAGAACAGCGCCAAGAGAGCGCCCATCGTCTGGTTGATAACCGGGCGCGGATGAAGCAGGTTGTGCTCGGCCTCATGCAGCATCGCATAGCCGGAATTCATCGTGATGCCGTACGCCAGCGAGAGCAGCACCACTTCCCACCAGTGAACCGCTTGTCCCGCCGCCCACAGGATCGAAGGTAGCACAGCCAGCTGGGCGCAGGCGATGACCAGATTCGTTCTCGCGGGAATCGCGCAGGCGCGCGGGTTCACAAGGCTTCTTGCGGAACGAAACGATAGCCGCGTATTGCCCGCTCCATGACTCGAAATTCGGGCCACTGGTCAAACTGCGCAAAGCACCGGGGAACGATGCGGCGAGAGTAGAGAGACAGCTGGTAGGTTTCATCCTGGGGCAAGGCCAGCAGCTGCCTGCTCATTTCCGGCTCGCGCTTGCGAAGCTCTGGAAACTCCCGAGCCAGCATTGCCACGACGCGCAGTTGCCCGCGCTTGGGAGTTGAAAAAAACTCGCCTAGCATCCAGGCAAAAAGCCTGGCGTTCACTATCCGCAGAGCCCGGCCGGTGCGCTGCCACAAGCGGTCCAGCAGTTCCTGATCCCAGCGCACGTGGCTCGCTTCGTCGGCCAGGTGCACGCGATGGCTTGCGACAAAATGCGGTTCGATCGCGTCACCGCGCCGGATGAATTCCTTGGAGTAATACAGCGATCGTTCTTCCTGCAGCAACATGAGCCAGATGAACAGGGGAAAAATCCGCGGGCGGCGCGTCATCCACTCCAAGGCCGCGATCGAGCGATTCGGCGCTTGAATAAAATGAAAATCGGCTGCCGCATAATACTGCGGCGCGCAGCGCCGGTTGAGCTGCCGGAACATTTCGCTATGCCGGATTTCATCGTCGGAGAACCGCTGCAATTTGTCGCCGAAGCCGTTAGTCCAGCACTGACGGAGGAGGCTCTCCAGGACCCCTCGTCCGATCATCGTCTCGAAGAAGATGATTTGCTCGTTGAAATAGAGCGCCTGAAGCTGGTTGTAGCGAAGGCGTTGTTCCGGGGCGAGCTGCCGATACAGGGAAACGTAGAACAGCGGCGTGAGCTCCTCCGGGATGAACTTCCTCCCGAAGTCCACGGGCATGTCCCTGCCCAGGTGCGCGGCGGCAATCGCTTGCATCAACTCACCACCGCCACCCAGCCGTCGCAACTGCCGCGTGCCGCCGGGGAGCACGGAGCGCTTGCGCAGAGAAAGATCGTCCCGATCATCGTTGCCTGATCGTATGGTAACGACCGGCGGCGAGCGACAGATTCTGCGCGTCGGGGGCGCCGCACCAATGGATCGTCACCTCCGCGGGACCCTGCGCCGCACCCAGGCCGAAGAGCAGGCGGCGGTCGCCCTGCGCGGAGAAACCGTTCGCCGCGTGCACTTCGCGCAACTGCTCGCCGGGCAATCCCGCCGCACGCAGCGTCACGCGCGTCCCGATGGCGTCGCGATTGCAGGATTTCCCGTTGCCTTCGAGCGCAAGCCCCAGCCAGCCGCGAGGGGCCGCCTCGTTGCGGTAGATCGACGCCGGCGCGAACTGGTGCGTCACCACCGCGTCGAGCGTGCCGTCGTTGTCCAGGTCGACCAGCGCGATGCCGCGCGAATTGCCGGGCCTGGTCCAGCCGACCCTCGTGGCGACATCCACGAAGCGGTTACCGCGATTCAGGTACACGCGATCCATCTCCCGCGGGAAGATGCAGCGCCCGCGCAGGTCGGCCCAGCGGTCCGCCATGCCGTGCACGTCCGGATGCGTCAGCGCGATCTTGTCGTTCCAGTACCAGTAGTCTGGACAGCCGGAATGGATCGGGTCGTAGGCGTTGTCCACCATGCCGTTGGCCTGCACGATGTCGATGCGCCCGTCGCGGTCCAGATCGCCCGCCGCCGCGCCCCAACCGAAACGCCGTTCGTTGAGCGCATTGCGGCCGACCGCTTCGTCGCGCCAGCCAGCGGCGCCCTTGCCGCCCTTGTTCATCCACAGCAGGCTGCCCTCGGCCTGCAGCGTCTCGTGCACGTTGGAGACATAGATGTCTAGCCGCCCGTCGCCGTCGAAATCGGCGAGCGTTGCGTTCATGCCCTTGTAAGTGTCGCGGCCCATGCTGCCGGGCACCCGCCCCCGCACAGCCTCGAAATGCTTGCCGCCACGGTTGAGCAGCAGCTGGTCGGGGCCGAAGTCGTTGGCGAGGTAGAGATCCGGCCAGCCGTCACCGTCGAGGTCGCCGGCGCCGATGGCGATGGTCCAGCGCCGGTCGGCGATGCCGAACGCACGCTCGTCCTGACGCTCGAAGCGCGGACCGCGTCGCAGGAACAGCATCACGCCGCCGCCGTTGGCGGCGTCGTGCCAGGTGCGGTGCATGAAATCGAACATGCGCCGGTCGCCGGCCGACTCGGCCGCGGGCAGTTTGAAGACATTGAAGGGGCGCGGCGGCGAGTAGGCAAGCAACTGAGGGCTCATCGCATTGCCGATCACGATGTCCAGCCGCCCGTCGCGGTCCAGGTCGAGCGCGTTGGCCGTCACGCTGATGGTGTAGGCGTCCAGCCCCAATTCGTGCGTCACGTCTTCGAAGGCCAGCCGGCCATCTTCGACTAGCCGGTTCCTTAGGAGGACTGGCCGGCCCCAGCCCGTCAGCACCAGCAGGTCCTGGTCGCCGTCGTTGTCGTAGTCGAGGAACAGCGCGCCAGAGGGCAGGCCGTGCGTGCGCGGATCCGCGTACCGGTCCAGCGCCGGCAGCGGCACGCGCTCGAAACGGAAATTGCCGCGGTTGCGGTACAGCGCGGCGCGGTCGCGCGCATCCTTCAGCGGATAGGTAAAGAACAAGTCCTGCAGTCCGTCGCCGTCGACGTCCGCGACCGCCACCGCGTCGCCCACCGACAGCACCCACTTGGCGATGTGCCGGATGCGCGGGTCCACTTCCTCCAGCACCGCGCCCGGGCGCCCGGTGATGCCGGTTGCCTCGGCCTCGATTTCCACGAAGCGGAACCCGACGTCCTCGTCGCCCTCGCCCGCGGTAATGCCCTGGTGCACCGCGAGCCCGGCAGACGCCAGCACGCCCACCAGTGCCCAGCGCGGCGCCGCATAGCGCAGGCGTGCCGCGATCGCATTCCAGCCCTCCAACATCGCCCGCCCGTGCAACCAGACGAGGCGAAGCGTGCCGCAGATGAACGCGGCAAAGAAGTGCGTCGAAAGCGCGAACTTGAGGTGCAGCAGAAAATCCACCGCTACGATGCCGAAGGCCATCAGCACCTGGCCGCGGCGGCTATCCGGGGACGTCTGCGGGTCGGTAATCATGAAAAACGCGAACAGGAAGAACGCCGGCGAGCTGAGCGCACCCATAAACCAGGTCTCGAAAGGCATGTGCCAGCGCATGATCCAGGCGCGCACTGCCAGGGCCGCGAAATAAAACAGCAGGAACGATGCGATCAGCACGCCGCGGCGCACGCGCAGCACGAAAAGGAACAACCCCAGCGTCACGACGAACGCGACCGCGGCGTAGGTGCCGCCCCACTGATACGCGGGTGAGTCGCTGATCATTCCATCTGCCAGCAGCAGGCTGGCTGCCACGGCGAACAATGCCGGGTTGTAGAGGTTGCGGCCGCGGAAGGTGAAGACATACTTCGAACCGATGGCGAGGAACACCGGCACCAGGGCGAACGCCAGGCCGTGCGCGTAATTGACGATGATCGACAGGCTGAGTCCGGTGATCACCGCGCTCAGCGGGAACAGCGGCTGGCCACCGCGCAGAAGCCGATGCAGCACCATGTCCAGCAGCACCGCAGCGCCGACAGTCACGAGCACCTGCGCGGGCCCGCGATTGAACCCAAGCAGGGTGATGCCGAGCAGCACGTACGCGGCGAGGATGCCGGCCACCGCCAGGCGCGGATCGCCGGGACGCGGGAAGCGGAGCCAGTTGCGCATCACAGGCAGCCGGCCTCCACGCAGGGAACGCGGTGCGCGGGCGGATCAATCGCGAGTGGCGCCTCTGGGTAGTGCACTGCGAACAGGCGACCGGCGACGGGAACGCAGCGGAATTCGGACAGTACCGGCGCGAGGGGATCGGCTTCGTGAAGAGCGGCGATGGCGAACGACCAGGGCCCGCGCCGCAAGGATTCGTGTGCGGCACGCATCAGGAATCGGAACAGGCTCACGTCATCGTCCTCGGTGGCGGCGCAAGCCAAGTATACGTACGGAAGGCGCTCGCCGGGCGCTGGCAGGGGCTTCAACGGCGAGATCGCCGCAAGCGCGTTGTAGAGCGGCCGGATCAATCCTAGGAAAACGGGATAACGCTCGACGTGCGTCTGGCGCAGTCCCGACTGGTCCCATGCCGCGAGCGTGCCGACGATGCGCTCGCCGCGCAGCGCAAGGAAGAACGCCTCCGGTCTCAGCCCGGTGAGACGGCCGTTGCCGAACTGCGCCGCGTCCACCACCGGCGCGAACTGCTTGCGCGAGCGCTCGCGGTTCAGGAACTCGATGACCTGCGGCAAGCGCGCGGCGTTGCCACGCTCCAGCGTGACGCCCGGCAACCCGGCCTGGCGCACCGCGAAGTCGAGCTTGATCGCCGGCGTCAGCAGCCGCCCCCAGTCCACGTAGCGCGGCAGGCCGGCGCGTCCCCCCACGAGCGCCGCGAACGCGGGCCGATTGCCTTCGTAGATCACGGTCGTATAGAAACGCACCGGATCGGCGGCGTGCAGCCGGCGCAACATCCGGTAGCCGCGCGCGACGAGCGGACCCCGGCGCAGTTCCGGGGCGAGCCGCAGATCGGAAAGGTAGCCGACGCGCTCGCGTCGTCCATCGACGAAGGCCAGCGCGGTGCTGCGGCTTCCGAGCCCTACGACGCAGCCGGAGCCGGCATCCACGCATTTCACGACCTGGGTCGCATCGCCCTGCAGCCTGCAGCCCGCGAAAAAGGACGGTTCGCGGCGGAAACTCACCGCGATGCTGCCCTCCATCACGTCGGCGGCCATGCGCGCGCGCAGCTGCGCGTCGTCCGCGGAACCGGCCAGCGAGAACTCAAAACGGCTCATGCGAGAGCGCCGGCGGCTTGATGTCGCCAAGGCGCTGGCCGCGGCCGAGGCGGCCGCGCTCCCAGGCGTCCAGGGGCTGCTCGCGCCGCACAACCGCGAGCGGCGCCAGTTGGCCGAGCCTGCGCGCGTGCGCGTACTGCGGGTTCGCCGCCAGAGCGCGTTCCGCGTCCTGCGCGAGCTGCGCGACCCTCTCTGGTTGCACTTCGGCGGCGTCCACGGCAAGCGCATACCCCGCCTTGCCCTGCAACACCGGCGAGAGCAGCCCGAATTTCAGGCTCAACGGCGCCAACGCCCGGATGACGAAGGCTTCGGTCAGCTTCTCGCCGCACAGGTCCACCGTGGCCGTGCGGCCGAGAAACTCCAGCATTGGCGCCTCGTCCGCGTAGCCGCGCACCCGCACCCGGTCGCCGATCGCGTAGCGGTAAAGCCCGCCCTCGGTGCTCATCAGCACTTCGTAGTCGGCGCCGACTTCGAGATCTGCAGCCTCGTGCGCGCGCCCAGTGTCGTCCAGGAACTCGAAGTAACCGGAATCCACGGCGAGCACCGGCCATTCCAGCCCTTCCAGGGGGATGCTCACTACGCCTTCGGTTGCCAGTAGGCCTTTGCCCTGCAGACGTGCGCGCGGGAAGCGCCGCCGCAGTTCCTCAGCGTAGGGCCGCGAGGACGCCTGATCCCAGCAACTGATGACCGCCGGATCCAGCGCCACGTGCTCCGCGAGACCCAGCAGGAACGTCGGACTCCAGACCGAAATCAGCGCGAGATCGCGGCAGGCCGCCAGGTGCTCGCAGGTGGCGGTGCGCCAGCGTCCGATGTCGCCGTCCGCGCCCGTCTCCGGCGGCACGGCGAGCGTCTCCAGCACCAGCGGAGCGAGGTCCGCGCCGAAGTACGCCGCGTCGCCGCCCAGGCCCACCGGGATCCCGCCAGCCGTTGTCCGGGGCAAGCGGGCCGCGGGCGAGATCGACCAGTAAGCGCTGCCCGCGGCTACCGCGGGATGGGTGCTCGCGAGATCATCCAGCCACGCGAGAAGCGCGCGGCGAAACGCTTGCAGCAGCGCCTCGTTGTAGGCAATGAGCTTCGGGCCCGCGGTGCTGCCGCCGGTCTCCTCGAAGGCGACGACCGCGCCCGACACCAGCACGTCCGGCTCGCCTGCCGCCATGCGGGCAATTGGTCCCGCCAGATCCTCGTAGCGAACTACCGGGACCATTTCCCGGTACTCGGCGGGACACGTGATCCCGCGGAAGCCGTAGCGCGAGCCGTATTCGCTGGACGCGTTAGCCGCGAGGATCGAGGAGAGGCGCCGACGCTGGACCGAGCGCGCCGAAATCAGCGACCGCCGGAACTGGCCCGCGTACCCGGCGATCGAGCGATACAGGGCATGGACCTTCATCGTATCCCTCCAGGAACGCCCGCTGCGCGTACGAGCGCAAGTTCGTGCCCGCCAGCTCGGTCAAGCAGCACAACTCGTCGCCACCGGCGTGCCCCGGGTTGCGCTCCAGAAAGAATCGAACTTCGGGACGCGCTGCGAGCGAGGGCCGCGGTTGCGTCCATGCGGCCCGCAGTTGCCCTTGCGAGCGCTCGAAACGCACGATGCCCGCTTCCGGTTTCCAGGCGTCGCCGAACCTGTTGCGTGCCAGAACGTCGATGCATTCCGCCGCTAGCGGCGGCGTGGGCCGCGCAGGGTGCGGATAATATTCGCGTGAAAACGCGCCCAAGTAGCGGTAGGTGCGATGCCCCTTCGTGATCAGGAACCAATACAGCGGCGTTTCCGGATCGGCCGCCTTGAGCGCGCCGGCGAACCGGCAGAACGCGGTCGCAAGCGCCTGCTCGCCCCAGAAACGCTGGTCGATGATCGTGTCGCCGGAGTAGATTGCTTGTCGGCCGAACCCGCCCGCATCGAACGCAAGCAGGGCCAGCGTGGAGAATCCGCACAGGCTCCTGTCCGCCGCAAGCTGGATCACGTAATCCTTTGTCGCGAGGTCGGCGGCGAACCGCTTGTAGGATGTCTCGGCGTAGTAGATTGCAAACAGCGCGTACATCTGCCCGATATCCTCGGCCCGCAACTCTCGCCGCTCACGGACGATGACCTCGAGCCGGCTCATGCTGTCTCTTTTCCAGATTCCAAGATCCAGCGCCCCAGAAATAACGGCAGGTACATGGCCAAGCATACTACCGCGACAGCAGTTGCCCTGAGCACAACCGCGTAAGCGGGGTCGTTCGGAACGAAGTAGATTGCGGTTGCCCCCTTGGTAACGAAATGCGCCTGCATGTACCACGCAAAGTACATCTCGGGCGCGAAGAACGCCGCCGTGACCCGGAGGTGCGTGCGCACCGCACCCTCCAGCACATTGCGCGGCCACGCTCGCGAGGCGAACGCGAGCAGTACGGCGGCGCAAAGCGCATCGTGCGCGATGCCATACCACGGCGACCAGTTGAGCGTGACATAGAGCATCCAGCCTTCGACCGCGGCGCGGGCGAGCATCAACGCGGCAAGAGCCGCAAAAGCCCTGCGCAAGCGCAGCCCGAGCCGCGGGTCGGCGAGCAGCAGCAGCGGCAACACGCCCCAGAGCAGGATCGCGCCGGCAAGCCAGAGCAATTTGACGATGGAGATGTCGCCGCCCACGGGCCGCAGATTGTTCTGGGCCTGGTAGAAGACCACCGCAGCCAGGGCCAGCGCCGCGATGGCGGCGCAAGCCGTCCGCCGCAGCGTGCGCTCAGATGCGAATGACCACATCCTGCTGTTCCCCCGCGGCCGGCGGCGCCGTGCCAGCGGCGAGCGCGCCGCGCCACGCCGCGATGTGGCGCCCAAGCAGGTCGGCGCGCGTGTGGGCGAAGGACGGCCCGCCAAAGCGTTCGATGTTGGCGAACTGCGCATCGAGCATGTTGACGTCCTGCCGGATGATGCGGCGCGACAGCGGCTCGAAGAGCAGTCGCACCGGCCGGCCAATGACCGGGTAGCGGAAGCTGATCACGGTGTACACCTGAGTGCTGCGCTCGTCGATGGGGGTGCAGGACGACGTGATGACGTAGTGCAACCCTCCGGGAAACGCATAGTCGACCCGGCTGGTGCGCGGCGCGATGAACCTGTCGGTGTGGCGCATCGCGCCGCCGCGCGGCGCGAGCAGCCACCATACCAGGCTCCTCTCGCGCGGCTCCTCGAAGAACTCCGCTTCCGCGCCGTCTTCCAGCGTCCGCACGACTGCCCTGACTTCGCGCGCTGTCGGCGCGCGGAACCAGTAGCGATGCAGGAAAGTCGCGTGCGGCAGGTCGAGGAAATTCTCCAGGCAGGCCTCCACGGGAGCGCGAAAAAGCGTCTTCATGGCGAAGCTGGTCCAGCCCGGCTGGCCCAGGTAGGGAAATGCCGGCGGTGCGACCGCAGGCTTGGCGTCTTCCACCGACGCCCAGACGAATCCGTCCTGTTCGGATGCCGGATAGCGCTTCACCGAGTGCGCAGATTGCGTCGCCTCGGGCTCGGGCAGCGCAGGCACTTGCACGACTTTGCCCCGCCCGCCGTAGCGCCAGCCGTGATAGGCGCATTCGAGGCGTCCGCCCGCGACCTTGCCCATCGAGAGCGGAGCATTGCGGTGCGCGCACCTGTCCTCCAGCGCCACAGCGGCCCCGCGTGCGTCGCGAAACAGCACTATCGCATGCCTCTCCGCCACGACGCCGAGCGCTCGTCCGGCCTTCAACTCGCGCGAGCGACACGCGATGAGCCATGGGTTCAGCGAGCGGCCGGCCGCGGGCATGTCGGACTTATCTTAGATCGAATCTGCCTTCGCGCTCCACTACCTTGGCGGTTCAGCGGACGTGAAGCTCGTGCCGATCAGCACCATCGAGCGCTCGATCAGCAAGGCGAAACGCGTCATCGACAAGCGCCCGAGGCAGCACTCGGTCCGCCGAGGACGCAAGCAGCGCGTTGAGCCGCTCGAGCACCGCTCGATGCGACAGAACGCCGACGTGGTCGGCATCGACGCCCCAACAGCGCTCCGCCTGTTCCTGGATCCATGCCGGGATCTGCGAAGACAGCGTGATGGCGCCGTCGGAAGACTCCTGCGTGAGCAGGCTCGGGCCGCGCCGGTATCCGAAGAACACGTAATGCGGCACGTTCGGCACGGGCTTGCGCAGCGCGACGAGGAAATCGCTTGCGGGACTCAGGTCGGTCCACACCCCGGGCGCCCCGGGCATGAGTTGCGCACCAACCTGCGCCCATTCGTTCCCTTCCCAGGGCGACGAGAGGGTGACAAGCAGCCTGACCGGTCCGCCCCCCTCATCGCGCAGTGCGTCTGCAAGATACCCGCGTGAAACCAGCCCGCCCATGCTATGCGCGACGATGAACAGCGTGTCGACACGGTGCTTGCGCTGCAACTCCGCAATCGAGGCGTGCAGCGCACGCGAGGCCGTGCGCAGCCTCAGGCCGCTCGGATACTGGAACATCCACGCCTGGAAGCGGGTCCGGTCCAGGCCATCGAGCATGGCCCGGAAGTCCTGCGGGGTGCCGCCGATGCCGTGTACGAAGAGCACCGGGATACGGCGCGGGTCGTAGGGTTCGAGGAAATGGATCCCTGCCCCTGCGCGCTCGGGTGCGGCGTCTGTCCTCTCTGGCGCGGGATCGCGCAGCGGTGCGGCGCCGCATCCAAGCAGCGGGACCAGGGTCCAGGCGGCCAACACGGCGACGGCGCGTGCAAGGTGCATGCAGCTAGCATTGCGCGCCGGCTCTTACGCCTTGGTCACCAGGCACGTACAGATGGCTTACGCTAGAGTGCATTCATGATCCTCGGCCTCACCCGCCAGCAACTCGAAGACGGCACGCGCCTGGTGCACGCGACCGTGCCGCCCACGCCGCAGTACAGTTGGCCGCTGCTGAACGAGCGAGCGCGTACCGAGATCTGGGTGAAGCACGAGAACCACACCGCCACCGGCTCCTTCAAGGTGCGCGGCGGACTCACGCTGATGGAGCACCTGAAGCGGGAGAACCCGAAACTCGCCGGCGTGATCAGCGCCACGCGCGGCAATCATGGCCAGTCGGTGGCCTTCGCCGGCCGGCGCCACGGCCTGCGCTCGGTGATCGTCGTGCCGCACCGCAACAGCAAGGAGAAGAACGCGGCGATGCGCGCCTGGGGCGCGGAACTGGTCGAGCACGGCCGCGACTACGACGAGGCGCGCGTGCACGCGCACGAGCTCTCGAAGGCGCAGGGATTGCATTACATCGGGCCGTTCGACCGCAACCTCGTCACCGGCGTGGGGAGCTACGCGCAGGAGCTTTTCAACGCGGTGGCGGACATCGACGAGGTCTATGTGCCGGTCGGCTGCGGCTCGGGCATCTGCGGCGTGATCGCCTGGCGCGATGCGCTCGGCCTTGCCACGCGCGTGGTGGGCGTCGTGTCGGAGAACGCCGCCTGCTACGCGCTGTCCTTCACCGCCGGGCGCCCGATCGAAACGCCGAGCGCGATCACCGTCGCCGACGGCGTGGCGGTGCGCGTGCCGGTGCCCGAGGCGCTGGAG
>Ga0137451_1000294_pt1 | contig 15036 bp, 5 predicted proteins | sample EasRivERMGT500_2_FD_102336 | JGI IMG/M metagenome (GOLD analysis project Ga0137451, IMG submission 102336) | Soil microbial communities from meander-bound floodplain in the East River, Colorado, USA - East River MetaG ERMGT500_2 | ecosystem: Environmental > Terrestrial > Soil > Floodplain ... | reverse complement strand
CATTGAGCAAGATTCTGGAAATAGCTTAACGGGGGCGGTAACGAGCTCCCGAATACCGAGTACGGTAGTAAAGCCGCTAGTCCGGCTAGGAATGTATCTGTAAGTATGCGTCTTTTTAGCCTCTCAAACTCATGAGAACCTGGTCTGAAACCACGAGCAGCTGCGGCATCATAGATAACCCTTCTGGACTTTATAGACTGCCATCCCCACAACTTATATCTCGTCAGCACCTGCCCCACGTTGGTGCGTGCGACCGGACCCCTTGAGGATTGGTTATAGAGATATTGACTGCTCTCCATGCCCTTAGTAGCCTCGGCTATCAACCACGCATTATCGTATGGAACCCTTAATGGCTCCATCGCATCTTTAACAGCCATATAAGAAGACATCCAGGCGTTCTCTCTTGTAATACGCTCGCCAAGTTTAACGAGAGAAGCACTGCCGTCTGCGAATGCTTTAAGAACACCGTATTCCTTAGCCATCTCCAGTAGACTCTTATCGGAGAAGTCCGGGTTTCTCTTCAGCTTCTCTATTAACGCTTCTCTGAACCTCTTCCACTGTATGCCATATCTACGGGATACAACGTTACCATCCTGATACATATAGCTTTCCATGGCACCCGTACCATGCACGAACCTGCGTACATCAGCCATAGACTTGAAGTCTGGGTTGATCTTCTGCCAAGCAGATAAGTTGTGGGCATTGCGGGTAGCCCTGGCACCAGCCCACGCAGCGTCTGCAATGCTCCCCTGTATGATGTTGGTAGTAAGAGACCGGGTGCTAAACAGGATAGACATAATTTCGTATCTGGCCTCAACGGACTTAAACTGTTTCATCCTATCACCCACCATTTCCGGAGTGAAGTTCTTGCCAAACAACTTCTCAGCTACTGCATGTGCCTTTGTACCGAGTGCCCACACAGCGTGATCTGAGACCTGGTAGTATGGCAATGATTTCAACTGTAACGTAGGAGAAGACAGTGCTTCCTCAGGAAAGATAGTATTTAATCCCATTGTATCTCTTGCATAGAACCGCATCATCCACCCCCAGTCTTCCGTGTATTTACCGAGAAGCTTCTTCTGCTCAAAGTCACGTATAATGCGCTTCATCTGGAAAGCGGCAAGGTTATTGAATACCGAGTTCTCTATTTTCTCAGAATAGAACATCGCAACATCCGGCGTTACTTCGTAACCCGGTATATCGTGTTCTCTACGCAAGAGATTGCCCGGAGTTGAACCGCCACCAAGCCTATCGAGATGGATAAGGCTCTTGGAGTAGTCTTTCTCCAGCGTACTACGAGCAGCCTCCTCGGATATAAGCCCGTCTGGATTCTTCTCTTCGCCAAGGACTCTGGTCACGGCACTACTTATCAGATGAAGTTTTGCCTTATACGCAGCATCCTCTTCCGGTGTAAGCTTTGTAGGGTTCTTTACATCCCCCCGACCATACTTCTTCATTATTTGCTGTATCTGCTCATTGCCCCACGCTACAACCTCTTTCTCCTTGTAACCCATGTGTGGGAAGTGCCCCTTCAATCTACCAGTAAATCTGAATGGAGCTGCACCCTCACGGGTCTTCCACAAGTATTCCTTTGCACTTATCTCGCCACGGCTAATAGCAACATCGAGGTCTCTCTGTGAGAATTTCTTCTGGTCGTGCAATCTGAACCTTGCATCCCCTTTCCAAACATCCTTCTCAAAATATCCGATAAGCTCATCAACATCTGTTACTCTTGGCACTTTAACTCCTCTATCAGCGGCCTCTTTAGACAACATTAATTCCTTGTGTGCCATAGCCTCGGCTGTGTTCTTAATGAGGCTGGCCATACTCTTTAAGTCCTCGGCAAGTAGTCCCCTGCGGTAGAAATACAGGTAGCGCAGCTGTGCTTCTGCGGGCAAATCTTTAATGCCGCGGAACAGCTTGGAAAGCTTGGCCACTTCTCCATATTCAAGCTTCTTTATCTCATCTTGTGTCGGAGCTTTAAACTTAGCAAGACTATCCTCTACGTGGCTGTTGACGGTATCATAATAATCGGCAAGCCTTACAAGATCGGCTGTAACGCGGGGCAAATCCTTTTCACCTATCTTTACCTCTTGGCTGACATTCATCATGTCTATCCATGAACGAGCCGCATCTACCGTGCCCTCTTTGGTGAACTTAACATTTCTCTTAAGAGCCTCATCGCTGGCAACAATCCGGTTATCGTAGTACCAGTCCTCCCACTCCTGCCACTTGTTCTTTACCATGTCAATCAGCTGCTCACCGGTCTTAACGCCACCCAGGTAATCAAACGACTGATCGCCTATCTCCTTGGTATACTTGTCGAACTCTTTTAGCTTTTTAAGATATTTATGTCTCTTGTCGTTCAGTTTCTTTAGCGTACCACGCTCAACAGATACATCGGTCACGGCCTCTTCGTATTCCTGCGCTCTGCCTTCATACTCAAGCCTTGCTATCGCCACCTCGAATATCTTCTCAGCATGATTTATCTTGGTGCCAGACAGGAATAGGTTTTGCGATAATGAGGCAAACAGATCGTCTGCTCTGTGGAACGTAACATCAAGAGCCTGTCTATTCTTCTTCTCGTTAGCCTGCTTAATTGTCACCAGCCTGCCCATATGAGACAACGGCGTGTTGGTCTGAGCGTACACCTGCTCAAACATCTGCTTGTCCGTATTCCAATGCTTAAGTGGTTGCGCACCCTCATTAAACGTACCATCTTCGTTGAGAACGTGGTGTGCAAATAGCGTAAGGTTTTCACTGCGCAGATCATCGGCAGTCGTCATAGCGTTCAGAAACACAGAGCCCTTTGTAACACGCTTGCCTTCTTCCTTAGTACGCTCTTTACCGAAGAACTCCTTCATCATACCGGTTTCTGTACGGAACTTTCTCAGCGTATTATACAAACCGCGCAGGTCATAGATATCCATATCTGATATCTGGGCCTTGCCGGATATCTCCCGGAGCATCCCCATAACATCCTCTGCCTTCAGACCATCGTAATAATTCAATCTGGATATAATGCCGGACGTAAGCCTGCGGACTTCCGCATCTGTTACTGTGTCCTTATATTCCGGACGCACTTGTATCGTGTTGTGAATAATATGTTCAACACCCTTAGAGTTCAGCACACCGACAGCCTTCTGGGTCTCTATGTGGCCAACAAGATACTTCTCGATAGACCCAACATCCGGAGAGCTTTCAGATAGTTCAAATAAGTCCTTATAATGCTTATTGAACATTCTAATTATCTTCTGCGGCACCAGATCATTCTGTCTGGATACATATTGCGTATGCTCGTCTCCTGTAAGAGAACTGTGTAACGCTCCATCGAAGAAGTCTATTACTCCCTGCGGATCAAGACCATCTGTCTTAGCCATATTCCAGACAGCTTCTCTTGATTTAGCGATCTTGTCTACAACTTCATTGAATGGCGTCTTGTCTTCCTTTGCTATTAATACCTTGATGTCTGCAACCTCTTTCAGAATAGCATTGGCCTCAGGCGCACGCAGACTGGACCTCTCGTACAGTATGTGCATACTGTGCAGACTGGATAAGTCTTTGAAGCGAGAGGATATCATGTGATCTGCAAATTCCACCTGACTCTCGATAAATCGTTTGGCAGTCTTCCACTCATGTTTGCCCTCAGCATCGTAAGCCAGCGTCATCAATCTGTCCTTAGCGTCCTGATTCTTAACGGAGCGCACAACAGCGTCTACAAACTTGACATACGCAGTCTCATTCTTAGCCAACCCCCAAACCTCGTCAGCTTTGGTAAGGTCGTAAGACGTGCTCTGAGTAGCCTGTATACGTGCCACCATTTGATCGACGTTCAATGCGGGGCGCTGTTTGGGGTCTTCTGAGAGGAATGGGTAGAGTATACGGGTAATCGCCTGTCCTGACGCATCCTTGCGATAATTAAGGAGGTCATCAACGCGGTCTAACGCCTTCTTAAGGAAAGGCAGTCTATTGCTGAATCTGATGAGATTTGAGTCTCTATAGCCTAATCCAGCTACTTCCTTGATAACATCCAGCCTAGGATGCCCCTGTAATAGCGGGTGATCAAGAGTAGAGTTCAGGAAGTCTTTGGCAGAAGTAACTATTTCATCCTGCGTCCACTTGCGGCCATCGGCATGATTACGCCCAAAGAGCTTGGAGTTTACATCATATAAACGACTAAACTCCGGTACGCCGAAGACACCACGATCTGCAAACTCCAGTAACTCCTTTGATATGTGCAGCTTTGGGTTCTTTTGTGTCGGGTCTATGCGAGTATTTCCCACCACATCTATCCACTTATCTCCAATTCTGTGTTGTATACTCTCAAATGCAGAATGTAGTAATATGGCACGCAGCTCATTGGGCGATACCATGCCACCCTCAGCTCCCACGTCAGCCGACATGCGCACACCGGCACGAGCCATAGCTCTCAGCCTTTCTCCGTTGTCGGGACGTACCGTAAGGCGATAGTCTCCTGTCTCGAAGTACTTCTTATCTTTCTGACCTTGCGCAATAGCAGAGTACAAGAAGCCGATAGTTGACTTGTTGGCTACTGCCACACTGAGATTCAGGTTACGTCCCTTGGCTACCTCAGAACCCACCTTCAGACGATGATATGGATCAAACATGCCCATCGGGGAGTCCATAAGAGGTAGATAACCCACCTTCTTAAGCAGATTCATCGCGCCGGGATATGTTTTGTCGTAGGTAGCTTGTGCATCCCTATTGCGGTATAGTTCCTGGTGTAATACTTCTGGCATACCGAAGTAGAAGAACGAGGTATCAATATCAAGGTCTGCGCCACCAAACCTCTGCATATTCTTACCATGAACTATCATTTCTCCACCTGGGTTACCGGTAAAACCGGCAAAGTCTAATGCCTGCATACCGGATATGTCATCCATGGGAACACGGAGAACCACCGCACGGAGCCTGGAATTCATCTCCTCATATAAAGCTTTCTGGGCAGCTTGAGTCTTCTTGGTCCCAGTCATTGCCGTAAGTAGTTCCTCAAGTTTTTTCGCTTCATTCTTCTGAAGCTGCAGTTCGTCCTTAGTAAAGTCCTTAGAGCCGGAAGCGATCTTCTCAGCAAGTCTTATGAGCGGTGTCTTACCGGCTTGTTCTTTGGCCTTGAACTCATTAATACGTTTCTGCAGTTGTGCTTTAGATTCACCTGGAAACTTCTTCTCAAATAGAAGGCGTATCTGTTCTGCATTCCTATACCCCCGCTCTGACGTAGCACCGGGAGCTTCCTTCTGTTCCAACTTAAACTTGAGCTGCTCTTCGAGAGTCATCCAACGCTCTTTACCGTTCTGGTCTATACCAAGAAGACGAAGAGGCTTAAAAGCATCGCCGAGATAGAAGTTACCGTATCCTTTGCCTTCATCACCCGATAAGAGCGGTAACTTATCCCACATATCGGGGGTATAAGGAGCAAGCACTGCTTTGCCGGAGCTCTTCACCTTCGGGTTAGTTACCTTCTTGACGAAGAAGGAGGCCATCATACTGTCCATCATCTTCTTAACGGGCTTTGAGAAAGCAATAGCGTCAGAACCATCCGATTCTTTGATAAGACGCATGGCTCCTACGAGATTCTCCTGCATATCCTGCAAGTTCTCACCATCCTCAATGTAGTCTATCTCACCATCTTCTATGCCGGTCTCACCGGAACGTGTAATAACAGTTCTGGCAAGCTCTCTAAAGGTGCGGTTCTTAATCATTGCATCAATCAGTTCCTGCAGTCCTATATCATGAAAGAGAGCGTCTCTGCTGAGCTCTCCATTGACATCATATGAAATAAGCTTCCGCAGGTCTTCTATGTCTTCTGATTTAAGATACTTTGATACAGCCTCGTTTGCCTCGGTAGTACCAGCGGAGAGATTGAGTAGGAATTCACCGTAAGCTTTGCGGGTCTCAGGGCTGGTCTGCTCATTAGTCATAGTATCCATCATCTGCTTAGCTAAACGATGTCCCATATTAAGCTTCTTGGGAGCATTATCAAATATACCGAGGCTCATCCTGATATCGCCGATTGGTATTTCGTAGTTAGCGGACTCACTATTGACATTTTCCCATTTGTAAATCTCCCTGTCGCCGAACTGTTTAGCGGCTGATCGCGGCATAATGGACTCTACACCACGTTCCTCAAGTAACTTGGCCATTGCCGGTGTAGCTCTATGGAGAGCCATTTTCCCTATGAGGGTGCCGAGTTTAGAATTAGGAGAGATAACGAATGGCTTAATGGCATCAATGCCTTGTGGTAAACCGAATGATCTGAGTAACGCATCGAAGGGGGTTGGATGCATTATCCAGGAACCATCACTATTCTCTTTAAATAGGTCTGGCCTTGATTTATAGAAGTCTTCCACTAACGTTACGCTGACAAACGGCACCCCGGCTGCATCCTCACGACCGGGTGTAAAGTCAGAAAAGAGTGGCTGTTGGCGCTTGTTAAAAGCCAAGACAGTATTAATGAAGTTACCCTTATCCCACTCATTAAAGGATTTGCCGAGATAGTCCTCAGCATATAGAATATTGCTGTAGACGGCTTTACGGTACTGCTCTGCAGTCATCAGCCGGTACTGAATATGTAAAAAACGACCGGTCGCATAGTCTGCGCCCCACTCTTTATTTGCTGCTATGGTATCCGTAATGCGCTTACTCTCTGCATCAAGATTGGGGTGGTACTGTGCTAATTTAAATTGCGGCTTATCTCCATTGTTGACAAACACGTATCTGCCGATTTTGTGGGCAGCATCAAAAACTGTCTTCCATAGAACTGCTGGAGAACGGGAAGTCTTATCTATGTCTGATTCAGATTCTACAAACTGTACGCGGGCAAGAGATAACTTCTTGCCCTTAACTACAATATCATTGACAGTCATGAATAAGTCCGGCTTACCATGCTTAGCATCAATGATGTTTGGTGACCGCTTACCATCTATGCGTGTCTTATCAACGGAATACATCGTGCCGGTCTTATCCGACTTGTACTCGTTAATCTCCCCAGTGTCGGCATCAAGCGCACCCTGTGTGTGTTTAACTTGCGATGTTCTGACTAAGAAATATTGAAGTAGTGGATCATAGGTCTCTTCCGGAAGCTTCTCAAGGCGTGCTTTATCCACATACTTACTTTGAACATATCCTTTAACTTCTTCCCACCCACCGCCATCACGGACAATTTCATTAATCTTCTTGTCCATGTTTTTAAGCATGGCGTTATATTCTTCCGGCTTCATATCTCTAACATCGAATATCTGAGATAGTGAGTTCCAGAGTTTGTTCTGTACTTGTACTACGACGGGATCATAGTCTTCGCTGACGCTGGCTATCTTATCCGGAGTGAGCTCATCAACAGTTGCGGTCGGCGCTACGTCAACAACCTTCTCATCCTTGACCTGACCCTTTACTTCTTCAGCTGTTTCCTTAAAACCGAGAGACTCTAACACTTTATAAAGCGCTTTGTGTGTCTCCTCTGGTTTGTACATCTTGTCATAGACTTCTACCATAGTAGTTTTGATCTTCGCTGGAGCTTCCACATACAGTGGGTCGGCTCTCCAGCCGAAGATATCGTCCATCTTCTCAAACCTATCAGCTGCTATGTAATGCTCCGGAGAAATAGCGTGCCAGCCGAAGTATGAGCCCATCAAATAATCTTTAATCTGTATTTCTGTGGGCTTGTCTTCAAGTGTAGCGGGCAGTCCCTGGAATATACCACCAGCCATAGCCTTGAATACTTTGTTAAGCGTAGTTTCTTCTCTGAAGATAGGGGCGGCTCCAATACCGGCGAATACACCACCGAAGATAGAGCCTGAGATACCGGCTTGTAGTGCCGGGAGGAGACCGTAATGAAGAGCAGAAATGGAGGAGGCAAGACCGAGATGTAGTGACTGCTTGACAGCTGCTTCTGCAAATGCGCTCTCACCGAAGTAGTTGGCGACAAACTTAGCGGCATCACCAAGTCCTACCTGTTTCATGAGTAGATCAGCGCCAAGCATCGGCACTGAGCGGAAGTGTGAGATTGCCTGAGATGCTGTCTCGGTTGCTCTGGAGAAGTTACTCAACCGAGCGGCAAGACCAGTTATCTCTGCACCGGTAGCAACACCCTCGGCAGCACGTAAACCACCGGCAACAGCACCAGCTGCTTTGCCGAGAAGACCACCGACAACATTGAGACCAAATATAGAACCCACAAAGCCCGATAATGAGCCGAGCTCGTGCGCTATCTGACCAGCGGTGTCTTTAGGTGGAGCAAACGGATCAACAAAAGCGGTAACCCCCTCGATGAATCCACCGAGGAGTTGTTTGGGAATCTCAATTAACTGTTGTTCGTCGTGGAAGTCATTACGCTGGAATGGGATTCCGGCATCTTCCGTAGCCTTCTGGAGAAGGTCTACCTGATCTAGTGTAAATAGGTCTGGTCTCTGTTTATAGAGTCCAAGGAGTAACTGAGTAGAATCGTCAGCCATTAAAACCTTTCACCCCGGCTCATTAAAGAGCATCAGGGGGGATTATCTATTCTTTAGTTCATGCTTAAGATTTTGTGATGCTGCATCTATATCTATCTTAGATGCTTTCTTTAGCACATCCATAAAGATTGGGTTGTATGTGCCACGTATTTTGTAAAGATTGCCTATCAAATCAGATACTCTCGTAATATTCTCTGTGCCGACTACACCAGTTTTTATTCCACCAAGATAAATCTGTAAGCCGACTATGGCCTGATCAATCTCACCAACAACCTTCTCGTCGATTGTTTGCCCGGTTGTTACGTTTATAATCTTATTGGCGCGAGCGATGTTGTCGTTTCCATATTTTACCCAGGCGGCGTGGCCCTGTGGCGTAGATGGAGAGAACAGTTCGTTTAAACCGGTCTCCTCTGTGAAGGTCTGTTTACCACCACTCCAGCCGCCGCCATAATCAACCGTACTACCAAGTTCCTTATTAATGCCGCTAAATATCTTTCCTAATACCCCCTGCTGCTCAGTATCTACTGGAGGAGAAAGATAGCGTGTCCCCTCTTCACCAAGAGCCTTGAAGAGCTTTTCTGCTGTCTTATTTCCCGCAGTCAACATACTGCGCACCGCGGTTTGTTCTTTTTTATCCGCTGCATCAGCATCAATTTTATCCTGGAGAATCTTAAGCTGCATCTCTTTAAGACGAGTCTCGGATGAACCCTTTATGAGGTCTAAGACACGGCTATATGGAAGAGTTGATCCCTGTGTGATGTCTTCCGGAAGCTTTTCATGGTATGTTTTGAACAACGACTTAATCTGATCGTATCCGATATCGGGATTAATGCGCCTTGCTTCGGCTATTTGTTCGTTATGATACTGTTCAGCAACACGGGATTGTTCGGCGTGCCAATCTTTCTCGGTCTGGAAACGTTCTCGCTGTACAGATGCTTGTTCAGCTGAGCTGGTTTTCTGGAAAGCAAGAGTTGCTTCATACTGACGGGACTGTTCAGCACGCTGCTTGGCTGCTTCTTTGAGGCGTTGTTCATTCTCAAGAGCTGCTATGATTACCTGACCGAAGTTAAATTGTGGCATTACTTCCTCTTCTTCTTACGTAGTTTGGATAACGTAACTGCAAACCGTGCCTGTTGTCCAGTGAGACTCTCATCATGCACATGCTCGTGAGCGAATTCCATAGTGCTCTCACCAGCAGCTTTTGCTTTCTTCTTGAGTGCGCCGGGTCTCTTGATTGCTTTCTTGATATTGAGTGCCATTAGAGAAGCACCTTGCTTAACAGCGAACCGCCGAGACTAAGCAGTTCATTTGCAAAACTGCCCTGAGAGTTATTAGCCTCATTATAAGCATTATAGTTCATGTTTGATTGATCTCTAAGCATCTGATAGTGCATACCGAGATACCCCTGAGCAGACTGTTCCACATTGAGTTGTTCCCGTTGTAGTGCATTCAGAACCTGCTCGTTGTTCTGTGTGGCGATCTGTCTCGACTTCTGGTACGCCAGAGTCGCAGCTGATTCACCATTGATGCCCGATGCTTGCGCTACACCAAGCAGGCTATTAATGGTCGGGGCTCCTTCCGCAAAGTATCTGGAGTACAACGACTGTAACCGACGATGGAAGTTAGACGAGGGATCGGTGAGTTCACGATAGCGTGATAACGCTGTCATGCTGGGATCATACACACCGAATGTCCGCTCTCTAGTCGTACCAATACCGAGAGCAGCACCAGACAATCCAAGTACCCCACCGACTATACCCTTAGCCGGACTGGACTCTGTACTATCTACCGGCCCAAAGTTTGTTTGGTACCCGCGGTCTAACTTTCCATCTTCGGAATACGGCATTAGAATGACGATCCTTTCTTATCCACCTTATCAATAAGGGGACGTACCTTGTCATACACTTCTTCAAGTGTGATAACGTCCAGCTTATTGTGTTTAACAATCTTATTCATACTAGTTTGGTTATTATCCAGTCCCGCTCTTATCCAGTCTGCGAGTACTACCGGGGTCTTACGGTTCTTTACATTGAAGTAATAGATCAGTGAGACCAGACTGTTACGCCCCATGCGCATGTGTCTACGAGACAACAGACACGGGTCAATAGTCTTCTTGAACCTGAGTACCGGGTCTAGGTCATACTCGACACACTTCGCATTGAAGAACCCCTTGTCAAAGAACTCTCCGTTGTGCATTACAAGGATATCGAACTCTTTCAGTATCTTGGATAATGCTATCACTACGTCTTTATTATTGCTCTTGCCTGTCTTCCAGCTTGGAAACTGGTCTGCTCTTACCGTCTGCAGCTTCTTCTGTCCATATGTTTTAACTGAACCGCATAGTATGATGCCGCCATCTGCGTAGAATGAAGTTGTTTCTAAATCAAATATTCCAACCTTCATATTTATCCTTATTGAAGTATCGTGAGGGAGAGCCCAGCCAGGAACCCGACTATTGCCGAGACCAGCACAGCACCTACTGGTGCGGGCTCTTTAAGTAATACATTGTGAATAAATACAACCGGACTTGCTTTGAACCATGTGAACGGTGTAAGCTTTTCGTTGAGGGCAAAGTAGAATAGCACGTCACAAGCAAGTAACCACCAAGCAAATACCGCGCAGGCTGCAGTCAGCCAGCCATCTGAGAGAACCAAATAGTATATAAATAATACCTGGAACATGAGTTGAATAATCCTGTATTCAGCTATTCCCTCCTCATCTCCGTTGACAAACCTACCAACCTTTTTATATCCATACACATCAAATACAGAGAAGAGGAGAATGAATCCCGTGAAGTGGGCCCAATGCTCCCTCACAAACATTAAGCCCACCCCAACAAGGAGGAGTAACCCAACTCTATTAAGTATGACATTCATTACTTAGCTACCCACCAGTCAAGCTGCCAGTCACCAATTGCAGTGACGTGATTAGTGTTGATGCCAGCACCATTACAACGCTTCTTGTATGTCCAACCGCCGATGTACGGTGTCAGCCCATTGGTGCCTGCCGGGAGATTTGTCGAGATGGTTGTAGCGGCAGAAAGTGCCCCACCCTTAACCCCAGCATAGAAACTCACAGACGAAGAATTCATTTCTATTTTCCCCTTCCAGATACTTCCAGCTGCTGCGGTCTGCATGAATGTCCTTGTCTTGGCTGACCCATTAGCGCATACCGCATACACGGTCTCCTGGGCAGCATTGGAATTACTGATCTCCATAGACATCTGCTCCGTATTAAGAAGCCGACCATCTTCTGCCCCCTGCCACTTTCCACTTATCCCGATACTGGAGACAGAACTATCTGCTTCCGGAGCTTGAAAGAAGAAGTATAAAATAGCTTTAACCGGACGTGCGTAGATAACTGGTCCATTCTTGGCTAGTGTTAACCATCCCCCGGTAGGGGTAGTACCATCAGAAGAATCGGGGGCTACGAGATATGTCCACCCGATATCCCCTCCATAGGTGGCCGTGTTTACAAACTGAGAACCAGTAGTAAAAACATAAGCACGGTTGCCAACTGTAAGAGCATATGGAACCCATCCAAGTTCTCCCTGCCAGGTAGTAGAGTTTCCAGATGTATTAGACGCCAGGTTAGACGCACCGTCATTGCCCCGCACAAACTCATCTCTTAAGCTCATCTTGGTGAAGATGGTTGTATCGGGATTACTGCTTCCACCACCAGAAGCGGAGATAGTAACTGTATCTACCACTCCGGTGCTCTGAGTAATGGTGACATTAGAGCCAGCTTTAAATACTATCCCTGCTGAGTCTCTGGCTCCAGAGCCGAGTCTCCAGTAAAACCTGCTACCCTGAACACGGGAAGCATATTCGGCTGCCGCAAGATAACCGGCCTGTGTAGCTGATACGGGGAAAATAGATAGAGTATTAGTCGGAGCGTTCCAGAATAATGGACTCAGCGCAGTTATTGTTGTGTTTGAGGTGGGGAGATTATCAAACGTAACATATGTTACAACATGTCCACTGCTGTCCTTAAATTGTCTTGGTCCCCAAGCAAGGTTCCCAAAAGCTGGTGAAGCGAAAGACGAAGCTGGATCATCTTTAAATACTAACCCACTTGTGGGTGTACCAGTCGGAAGATTCTTCCTTATAATCGGATCATACACAGTCGGTGTTTTGTACTTGGGGGGTACCGGTATGTTTACATTAATAGTAAAGTTGAACCATCCGGTATATGCACTGGAACCAACCGAGTTCTTGGTGGCCGCCCTCCAGAAATATTTTACTGACGGGAGTAGATTAGACAAGCTATATGTGAGAGAAAGATTGGTGCTATCATTAATAGAAAACGCCCCACTCAGGGTATCGGTCTTTACTTGCCACTTAATGTATGAGACCGTATCTGAGAAATTAGGATTGAGTGTGACTGTTAGGGTCACACTAGTTGAAGACGAAGAAGAACCCGTTGTCGGAGCAACCTGAACTGGGATGTGCGGCAACGTAGATACGTTACCTACAGTAGTGAACGAAGTAGCGGTTGAGAAGTTGCTCCCCCCACCCGATGTTGCTGCGCTCACCCTCCAATAATACAATGTGCTGGGAGACAGAGAGCCATTAAATGGGTTTTGTCCAACCTGACATATCGCACTGGTAAGAGACGGCAAGTCTTTTATGATGTTGTTAAAAAAAACATCCGTCGCTATTTGAAAACGATAGGAGATTGCCCCAGTTATAGCCGACCACGTAAAGATCGTAGCATTATAGGATTGGCTCACAGCTCCATTTGTAGGAGCAATATTCACAGGAGCAGACGGAACAAGCGGAATTTGACCCCCCGCCGCCTGTCCCGCGGCGTTGATAATCCAGTTTCTTTGTGTAATATCTGCGTTAGCGGGATCACAATCCATCTGGTAATCAAAAAGCATGAGCCCCCTAAATCCATTCGTTTTAATATAGTCAATGTCTGCCTGGATACGTCTTGGTGTTGGATATACATATCTAAAATCTACCCCCGCAGCCACAGTCATGTAATCCCCCTGTCCCACAATTTGAGCGAGAGAAGTCCCGTGTATGGCTATAGATTCCATCGAATCATCATAAGCTTCTTGTATACCCCCGATAGCGGGACTTAAAAGAGAATTGATAAAGCCTTGGGTATTATGAGCATAACCATCTGTGGTAACAGAGGGAAATGTCCCATAACGCGAGGTGCTATTTGTCCCACCACGCCTTAACCTTCCGTATGTAGAGACACCATAACCAAGAATTGTTTTTGAAAACCCGGCACTAACCCATCTATATGGTCCATGTTGATGAACATTGTGCATTAAATTTCCAGCCCCCACACAAGAAGGCGCATCACTGGGTGGATAAATTGGACCAGCCTCCCAGGTCATATTACCACCGATACAGTCCGTCCACGCATATTGATTGTCATATGTCTGTGGATTGATCTGATCGACATTCGCGTTAGAAGTAGCAGCATCATAGTTTCCCTCATCCCCGGAAGTGGGCGAGAAAGTAATCGTCATCCTACCACCAATACCGGCATTGTAAGCATCTAGACGTATACGCAGTCTGCGCATCAGCACAGAAATATGTGCCTTGCTTGGAAATGTGCCGCATCCATGTTCGATGTTGACGTCAACCCCATCAAGGTTGTGAAAGTTGGTCCACACTGCTATCCTCCACGCAAGCGTGTCAGTTCTCGCGCTATCTAACCCATCTACTAAACCGTTACCATTGACATCCATAACAGACGTGATATTGTCAGCACAAACCGCGTTAACGCAGTGCATTACACGGACATTTGCCGCATGAGCACGAAAAATCAAGTCTTCTAGATAGTGAGTTGGATTGGTGGGTCTTCCGGTACCATAGTTTATATCCATTGAATCTTCTGTGTCTACGGCCCTCATCGTACCAGCGGAATCATATCTTGCTGGTCCAAAAAATGGATTCCGCGCAGAAACTATATTCCCGTTGGGGAACACAATGATGTGGGAAATACCATTGGTATAATCCAGTCTATCCGGTGGCTCTGCCCACCAAGCCGCACCAATTGGTATCATCTGCCACGTATCATAATAAGCCATAACTGTCAGTGTTCTAGTCACCTGCACCGTATAGAAGGTTGTGGTCTGTGTAACAAATCCAACAGAGTCCACCACCGTTGTCAATATTTTATATGACCCCGGTTCTTCCTGTCTAACAGGAAGAGAGAACGTATAGTCATAATGAAGTGGATTACTTGCACTGGATGGGGGCGTAACATGTACAGAATCGAAAACGTGAGTTCCAGTGACAGTGTCCCGTATCATGCTAGACCATACGACACCAGTCCCTCTAATTGCGCAAGATGTAAGATCGGTCACTCTTGCGGTGTAGTAATTTCCAACAGAGCTGGAATCAAAAACCGCTCTACTTGGTACCATTGAAGCAACAACTGGGTATGTGTCATCCACAGTATCACATACGGGTGGGATGAAATTAGGTATGCCGATAATAACATCATTGATCTTGGTAGAGCTAGTACCAGAGTTCCTTACTTCAATGCCACAGTATCCAGAAGAGGGAAGTGGATTGCGGGCCAACTGTGTAAACATAAGCGT
>Ga0137451_1000292_pt1 | contig 15040 bp, 14 predicted proteins | sample EasRivERMGT500_2_FD_102336 | JGI IMG/M metagenome (GOLD analysis project Ga0137451, IMG submission 102336) | Soil microbial communities from meander-bound floodplain in the East River, Colorado, USA - East River MetaG ERMGT500_2 | ecosystem: Environmental > Terrestrial > Soil > Floodplain ... | reverse complement strand
GGCGAGCAGCACCCGCAAGTGAACCGGGGTAGTAACCAGGCCGCGCGGTCGAGGCAGGGCCTGGAGCTCGGCGCAAATGTCCGAGGGGAAGAACGGCCGGCCCGCGTGCATCGCCAGGCCGCCCTGCATCCCCATCAAGACCGTCGACTCAAGGCCGTAACTGTGCTGCTGAGGCACGGTGCCGAGCACGCTCATGTTCCGATAGGCAGCGACGCCCAGACCCTCGAATTCGGCCAACCCGCTTTTCGCGAGCGCACCCCAGGACTTGGGATTCGGCATGGGCTGCCCCGTCGAGCCCGAGGTGAAGCCGATGACGGCGATTTGTTCCTCGGGAATGTGAGGTACCGAGGCGCTCACCGTGTTCCCGGTTTGCCGATAAAGAAATGTCTCGATCTGCAGCGGCGGCTGCACGGCTCCATCGCTCAGGCAATAGGCGTCGGGATATTCGAGGCTCAGCCGTTTCAGCAGATCGGGCGTCACGTTCGGCGGCAACAGATTGACCTGACGACGCAACAGGGCCGCGCAAAGCCCCACGGCAAATTGGTAGCGGTCGGAGCACAGGTTCACCACGTAGTGCCGATCCGGAAGCAAATCGGCCAGTCGCCGGACCTCGCCGAGAAACTCTTCGACGCGTATGGGGCGTCTGTTCCGAAAGGCGAAAACCGCGCCGGCGTCGAAATTTCGAATCAGCGGAATATCAGCCATGACGCGCCGGCCAGGCGGGGCCTTGCCGCCTACTTCACCCGGTGCTGCTGGATGTGCTGGTTCAGACTGCGCAGGGAATTGAAGATCTCGCGATTTTGCTCGTCATCGGAGCGCAGCTTGACCCCGTAAGCCTTGGAGATCGCCAGGGCGACCTCTAGGATATCGATCGAATCGAGCCCCAGGCCTTCCCCATACAGTCGGGCGGTCGGGTCGATTGCCGCGGGCTGCGTCTCCAGATTGAGCGCGGTGACGATCAATTGGGCCAGCTTGAGCTCGTCGGCGGTCAACGCGTTGTCTTGCGGCACCATCTGCATCGCGGGCTCGTTCATATCCCCACTCCTGCCTCCGAGCTCCGGTTCCGCCCGGAACTTTCCGGCACGGTCGTCTCGAAGGATTCGATCCTTTCAAAGCAGCGCGTATTATAGCCGCCCCATCCCGAGCCGACATCCTCGACTAGGGAACCTCTGAAGATGTCATCCCCGCGAAAGCGGGGATCCAGCAGCTTTCTGAACTTCCTGGATTCCCGCTTGCGCGTGAATGACGACATTGCGCTCGTGCGGAGCTTCCCTAGGTCGAGCTCGAGAACCCGCCGTCGATCACGATCACTTCGCCCGTGACGAAGCGGTTGGATTGGACGAGCGACATCATCGTCTGGGCCACATCTTCGGCCGTGACGCAACGTTTCAGGGGCGTGAGCTTGGCGCGCCGCGCCATGAGGTCGTCGTACTTGTCCTTGAGCATCCGCTGCATCCAGTCGCCCTCCATCCATCCCGGCGCGACGGCGTTGACGCGAATGTCCGGCCCGAGATTGTAGGCGAGCGTCTTGGTCAGGTTGACCACCGCGGCCTTGCTTGCGGCATACGGCAGGGGCTGCGGCCCCGGCCTCAAGCCCACGATGCTCGCCGTGTTGACGATGCAGCCCTTGGTCGCACGCAACATCGGCACCGCGGCCCGCGTCACGAGAAAAAGGCCCCGCACGTTGACCGCAAACACCCGGTCCCATTCTTCTACGGTCATGGCGTCAAGATCCCTGGCCCTGACTTCGCTCGTGGTGCCCGCATTGTTGATGAGCACGTCCAGCCGCCCGAACTTTTCCTGTACCGCTTTCAGCATCGCGCGGACTCCGGCGTCCTCGGCAACGTCGCAGCGCACGAGCAGCGTGCGAGCGCCGGCCCGCTCGGCCTCGACGGCGACGGCTCCTGCAGCGGCCTCGCTGCGGCTGTAGTTGATGGCCACGTCGTATCCGGCGCGGGCGAGCGCGAGCGCGACGCTCCTTCCGATGCCGCTTGCCGCACCGGTCACCAACGCGGCAGGCTTATGCTCGGCCGTCGACATGTCGAGTTGTTCCTGAATAGTCGATGAACATGCGTGTGCCTTTACAGGCCGAGGACGCGCTCGGCGTTCTGGTGGAGGATCTTCTCCATGACGGCATCGGAATAGCCGAGTTCCTGCCATTCCTTGAGAATGCGCGCATAGGGCAAGCTCGGGTAGTCGCTGCCGAACATGATCTTGTCCTGCAGCCGCGCGCGCATGTCCACCTTGAGCTGAGCGGGAAAGTACTTGGGCGCCCACCCCGACATCTCCCAGTAGACGTTGCCCTTGTGCAGCGCGACCGCGGTAGTCTCGTCGTCCCACGGCCATCCCGGATGCGCCATGATGATCTTCAGCGTCGGAAAATCCGCGGCGAGGTCGTCGATCGCTGAAGGGTGCGCGTGCCGGATCCTTGCGCCCATTCCGCCGGGCAGGCCGGCGCCCATTCCGGTCGTACCGACATCGATCATCACCGCGGCCTTCAGCTCATCGATCACCTCGAACAAGGGGTAGTAGCGCCTGTCGTTCACCGCAAAGTGCTGCATGATCGGGTGAAAGTGAAAGCCGATCAGGCCCAGCTCCTTCACGGCCTTCTTTGCCTGCTGGACCGCGACATCGCCCTTCGCCGGCTCGAGCGCGCCCCAAGCCTGAATGATGCGCTTCGGATGGCGCTTCCACATCCCGTGCACGTATTCGTTGCTGCACGGCGGGGTCGCTATCGTCGTCTCGAGGTCGAGCGCAACCAGTACCGCCTCGACGCCCGCGTCGGCGAAGTCCCGGATCACGTCGTCTTCCTTCTTGGCCGCCCAGGCGCGGTTCCAGTATTTGGCGAGCGCATCGACGTAAGGACCCTGACTCGCGATCCATTCTTTCGTACCGGGGTAGCAGTGCAGGTCGATGATGCGCATGGCGTTTGCGGTTCAGACGCTGGCCGCGCGCTCGCGTGCAAGCTTTGCCGTGACCATCTCGGCGAGCGCTTTTTTTGAAACCTTGCCGAAGGTGGACACCGGGAAATCGGACAGGATCTCGAGGCGTTCGGGCAGCTTGAACTTGGCGATTTCCTTGTCCGTGAGAAACGCGACCAACTCGCCGAACGTCAGGGTGCAACCCCTCTTGAGGATCACGCAGGCGCACATCTTCTCGCCCAGGTGAGGATCGGGGATCGGCACGCAGGCGATGTTCTGCACCGAGGAATGCGAAAGAATCAGGTTCTCGATTTCTTCGGCGCTGATCTTCTCGCCGCCGCGGTTGATGAGGTCCTTCTTGCGGCCTTCGACGACGTAGTTGCCCGAGGGATGCAGGCGCATGAGGTCGCCGGAACGGTAGAACCCGTCCGGAGTGAACTGCCTTGCGTTGTATTCCGGCACGCCGAAGTAGCCGCGCAAGGTATAGGGCCCGCGGCAGGTCAACTCGCCCACCTCTCCGGGGGCGACCTCCCTGCCCTCGTCGTCCACGAGCTTGACTTCGTCGTCGGGTGAAAGCGGCCGACCGCAGGTCTCCAGTCGCACATCCTCCGGATCGTCAAGGCGCACGAAGAAGAGCATCCCTTCCGACATGCCGAAGTTCTCCTGCACGGTGGCGCTTGGAATGAGCTGCTTCGCGCGCAGCCTCACCTCAGGCTGCATGCGCTGGCCGCCGCTCTGGATGACGCGCAGCGGGGAAAGATCGTATTTTCCAATGGCCGGATCGTTGATGAGGCGGATGAGCAGCGCCGGCACGACCTTCAGGTGGGTCACCCGGTGGCGCTCGATGAGTCCGAAAAGATCCTCCGGCCGCGTACTTGCCGAGAGCACGACTTTTCCGCCGCTGAACATGGTGCCCTGCAGGCCCGGACAGGCGAGCGGAAGATTGTGCGCGATGGGCAGCGCGAGCAGCAGGACGGAGTCTCCCGTGACCTCGCATACCTTGGCGGCGATCTTTGAGTTGTAGGCGTAGTCGTTGTGCGTGCGCGGTATGAGCTTGGGTACGCCGGTGGTGCCGCCGGAGAGCTGGAATATCGCCGGGTCGCCGGGATCGATCCTGAGCTTGGCGAGCTCCCCGGCCGGCTTTTTCGCCGGCTTCGATATAAGGTCTGTGAGCGAGAGAAATCCCTCGGGCGCGTCGCCCAGGACAATGCCGAGCTTGAGCAACGGCGATTCCTTCCGCACCCGCCCCACCATTCCGGTAAAGTCGAAATCGCCGTGCCGACCCGGCGTAACGCAGGCGCTCGCCCCGGAGAGCCTCACGAACTGGCTCACTTCGAGATAGCGGTGCGAGGCGAGCGCCGCAATCGGGATGCATCCGATTTTCTGAAGGGCGAAATAGAGAAACACGAACTCGATGACGTTAGGCAACTGCACGACCACTCGATCGAGCGGCGCAAGCCCCGCATCGAGCAGGTTCAACGCCAGACGCTCGGAGACGCGGTCGACCTCGGCATAGGTGAAGGGCGAGTCGCGATCGATGAAAGCGGTGCGGTCGGCGTACTGCTTGAATACCGGCGCGAACTCCTCGGCGAGCGACTTGTCCCGCCAATAGCCCTGTTCGCGGTAGCGTTTCGCGAACTCCGGCGGAAACGGGACGACACCCTCCAACACCCTGCCCTCCGTATCTAGAACTCAGAACCGGTTACAAGATGAGGGGACACATCCCCTCATACTCCCCTAAGTCAGGTCCGTTTCAGGTGATTTCTAAATGGACTCCTAGTCAAACGGGTGACGCAGAACGATCGTCTCGTTTCTGTCCGCGCCGGTGGAAATCATATCGACCGGCACGGAGCAGACCGATTGCAGACGCTCGAGATAGGCACGCGCCTGCTTGGGCAGCCTCTCATAGGCGTTCAGGCCAACCGTGCTTTCCTGCCACCCGGGAAGCTCCTCGTATATCGGCTCGCACCTCGCGGCGTCTTCAGCCCCGAGCGGCAGCAGCTCGTGGATCGCACCGTCGATGCGGTAGCCCGTGCAGAGCCTGACCTTCTCCATCCCATCGAGCACGTCGAGCTTGGTGATGCAAAGCCCCGACACGCCGTTGATCTGGATCGAGCGCCTGAGCGCCGCTGCGTCAAACCAACCGCAGCGCCGCGGCCGTCCGGTGGTCGCGCCGAACTCCTGGCCGCGGGTGCGGAGCAGCTCTCCCGTGCCGTCATCGAGCTCCGTGGGAAAGGGCCCCGAGCCGACGCGCGTCGTGTACGCCTTGGTGATGCCCAGAACGTAGTGAAGCATTTGCGGCCCGACACCAGCGCCCGCCGCCGCCGCCCCGGCGACGCAGTTGCTCGAGGTCACGAACGGGTAAGTGCCGTGATCGACGTCGAGCAGGGCGCCTTGCGCGCCTTCGAACAGGAGGTTCTTGCCGGCCTGAATCGCATCATGGAGAGCGCGCGAGACGTCAGCCACCAGGGGCTTCAACCGAGGCGCGAGTGCCAACGCCTCATCCCGGGTCTTCGCGAAATCGACGGGCTTCGCGCCGAGGTATTTCGTCAACACGAAGTTGTGAAAATCGAGGAGCGGCTCGAGCTTCGCCGAAAAGCGCTCCTCAACCAGAAGGTCGCGAAGACGTATCGCGCGGCGCGCGACCTTGTCCTCGTAGGCGGGTCCGATGCCGCGGCCGGTCGTGCCGATTTTTGCCGCGCCCTGCGCCGATTCACGCGCGATGTCGATTGCAGCGTGGTACGGGAGGATCAGGGGGCAGGCTTCGGAGATTCGCAGCCGGGCGGCGATATCCGCTCCGGCGCGCTCGAGCTCGTCCATCTCCTCGACCAGCGCCTGAGGCGAAAGCACCACGCCGTTGCCGATGTAGCACGTCACGCCTTTTCTGAGAATCCCCGAGGGAACGAGGTGCAACACGGTCTTCTTGCCGCCGATTACCAGCGTATGCCCGGCGTTGTGCCCGCCCTGAAAACGCACCACTCCCTGGGCGTGGTCGGTGAGCCAGTCCACCACCTTCCCCTTGCCTTCATCACCCCACTGGGTGCCTATGACTACGACGTTCTTGCCCATCGGATCGCGGTTACTTCATTTTCCGCACGATCCACTTGCCCTGGCGCTTCACGAGCTCGCGGTCGCAATCGGGTTGAACGCGCGCGGTGGCGTGTCCCGGAAGCGCGACCACGACGACCTCCCCGCCGGCTCGCAGCTTTCGCACCGCGGCCTCGAGCCCGGGATCGGTCGAGTACGGCGCGCACACGGCAGCCCCTCGCATGTCGCGCGGGGCAGCGCGAGCGAGATCGCGCAGGTCCATGCTGAATCCGGTGGCCGGGCGCGCGCGTCCGAACGCCTTGCCGACTTCGTCGTAACGCCCGCCGAGCGCAACCGCGTTGGCCAACCCGGGCGCATACGCGGCAAACACGACTCCGCTGTGATAGTGATATCCGCGGAGGTCCGCAAGGTCAACCGACACCGGAATCCTGCCTTTGCGCGAAAGAACCTTGAGGTCTCGCAGCGCGGCCTTGATTTCCGGATACCTGGGCAGCGAGCGGGCGGCGCGTTCGAGCATTGCGACGTCTCCGTACAGCTCGGGAAGGGCAAGCAACGCTTTGCGCGTCGCTTTCGGCAGGCGCTTTGTCGCCGGGCGGAGCGCGGGCAGGTCCTTTCCCGCCAGCAGCTCGTACAGGTCCGACTCAAGCTCAGGCCCCACTCCGCCATGCCGGCAAATCGCACGGAACACGGCCACATGGCCGATGTCGAGGCGCGCTTCGGAGACGCCGCAGGCGCTCAGCGCCTCTACGAGGAGCTGTTGGATTTCCAGATCGCTCTCTATTCCGGGGTGGCCATAGATTTCCGCGCCGATCTGCAGAGGCTCCCGGGTCGAGTCGAGCCCCCGCGGCCGTGCGTGCAGCACGCTTCCGGCATAGCACAGCCGCGTGACGCCCCTGCCGTTCAAGAGGTGCGCATCGATGCGCGCGACCTGGGGCGTGATGTCGGCGCGAACGCCCATCATGCGCCCCGAAAGCTGATCGACCAATTTGAAGGTGCGCAGATCGAGGTCGTGACCGGTGCCGGTGAGGAGCGACTCGAGATACTCGAGCATCGGCGGAATCACCAGCTGGTAGCCCTGAACGCGAAACAGCTCGAGCAGCTTCGCGCGCATGAACTCGATCCGCTGAGCCTGCGGGGGCAGGATGTCCTCGATGCTTTCCGGAAGGAGCCAGCGGCGCATTGGCACGCCTAGCGGACGAAATAGAGCATTAACAGGCCAACCAGCATCGAGGAAAGCCCGAAGAAGCGGATCTGTCCGTCAGTAAACTCGGTGATGCGGCGAAAGGTCTCGCGCCAGAGTTTCGGCAGTAGAAACGGCAGCACACCCTCGATCACCAGCATCAGGGCGATCGCCATGAGAAACGTGGTGCCCATTCACTTGCTGCCCTTCCCCAGGTTCCTGAAGTACCTGAAGAACTGCGAGTTCGGGTCGAGCACCAGCACGTCGCTTCTGCTTTTGAAGCTGGCGCGGTAGGCCTCGAGGCTGCGGTAGAACGCGTAGAACTCGGGATTCTCGTTGAAGGCGCGCGCGTAGATGGCCGCGGCCTTGGCGTCGCCTTCTCCCTTGATGCGCTGCGCGTCGCGATAGGCCTCGGCGATGATGATCTCGCGCTGCTTGTCGGCGTCGGCGCGGATCTTCTCGGCCTCCGCGGAGCCGTTCGAGCGCAGCTCCGAGGCGACGCGCTTGCGCTCGGATTCCATCCGGCGGTAGACGTCGACGCTGACCTCCTGCGGCAGATCGACGCGCTTCAGCCTGACGTCCACCACCTGGATGCCGAGGCCGCTCACGTCCAGATCCACCTTCTCGCGCACGGTGCTCATGATGTCGTCGCGCTCGCCCGAGACCACGTCGTGCACCGTGCGCTTGCCGAACTCCTCACGCAGTAAACCATTGACGGTCTGGTTGATCCGCCGGGCGGCCGCAATTTCGTCGCCGGCGACAGAAACGTAGTACTTTGTAACGTCAACGATGCGCCACTTGACGAAAGCATCGACCAGCACCGGCTTGTTCTCCACGGTGATGAACCTCTGCGCCTCCGGATCATCCCAGGTCAGGATGAGTTTCGGAAAGTTCCGCACGTTCTGGATCAAAGGCAATTTGAAATACAGGCCGGGCTTGTCGATGATCTCCTTGATTTCGCCAAGCTGGAACACGATGGCGCGATCCCGCTGGTCCACGGTGAACGCGGACATGCTCACCAGCATGATCACGCCGACGACGACGGCGAGTGAAACGCTCAAGCGGCTGTTCATTGCCGCTCCCCGCGCTCGCGCGGGCGCAGCGCTTCGCGCGAGCGGGCGCCGGGCTCGGGCGGCGCCGGCAATTCGGCCGCCTGGGATGACCGTTGCGACCCGAGCAGTTCAGGCGATGCCGCTCCCGACATCTGCATGATCTTGTCGAGCGGCAGGTACAGCAGGTTGCCGCCCGCCCGGGCGTCGATCAGGATCTTCGAGGTGCTTGCCAGCATCTGCTGAACGGTATCGATGTACAGGCGCTCGCGCGTCACCTGCGGGGCCTTGTTGTATTCGACCAGGATCTGTCTGAACCGCGAGGCCTCGCCTTCGGAATTGGCGATGACGCGTTGTTTGTAGCCTTCGGCCTCGAGCAGGAGCCGCGAGGCCACGCCGCCGGCTTTCGGCACCACGTCGTTGAAGTAGGCCTGTCCCTCGTTCTTCAGCCGCTCGCGATCCTGATTCGCCTTGACTGCGTCGTCGAACGCCGCCTGGACCTGTTCCGGCGGCTGCGCGTTCTGGATGTTCACGGCGCTGACCTGGATTCCGGTCTCGTAGCGGTCGAGAATATCCTGCATGACCGGCATCGCCTTCGCAACGACCGCCTGACCTTGATTGAGCACGAAATCCATCTTGCTCTTGCCGATAACCTCGCGCAGTGCAGTTTCGGCGGCCTGCAACACGGAGTCGTCGGGCCGCCGATTGTTGAACAGGTAGGCCTTCGCGTCCTTGAGCGTATATTGGACCGCCATCTGGATGTCGACGATATTCTCGTCGTCGGTCAGCATCAGCGATTCCTTGAGCACCTTGGTCTTGACGTCGCGGTAACCCACCCCGATCGTTCGGACGCCGGCCAGGTTCACGATCTCATGGCTCTGAACGGGATACGGCAGCCGCCAGCGCAAGCCGGCGTTGGTCACCTCGGAAAAGCTGCCGAATGTGAGCACGACGCCGCGCTGGCCTTCCACCACGATATAGAAGCCGCTCGCGAGCCACGCGATCAATATGACGACGCCGATGAGGCCGGCACCCCCACCGAGCTGCCTGGCGCTCGGCGGCTCACCTTGATCCGAACCCCCGCCGCGGCGCCGGCCGAACAGGCTGTTCAGCTTCTGGTTGAACTTGCGCCACATCTCATCGAGGTCGGGTGGCCCCTCGTTGCCGCCGCCTCGCTTGCCCCATTGCGGGTCGTTCAATGACATAAGAATTCCTACGTTGTGGCCGCTTGGCCCAGTTTCTGCCCGTGCGAATCTGTCGAATCTGTCGATTTTGGCGGGCTCGCCGGGGATTTTCTCGAGGCTGCGGCCTCGATCAGGGCCTGGCGCAGGCCATCCACGCCGTCGCCCGTTTTTGCGCTCAGACGAACGCGCCGAATTCTATCATATTCGTTCCGGTCGATTCCCGGCTGCACGCCGTTTCGATCGATCTTGTTCCACACGAGAAGCCGGGGGGTATTGCTCGCACCGATCTCGACGAGCACCTTGTCCACTTCCGCAATCTGCGCTTCGCGCGCTTCGTTCGCAGCATCGACCACGTGCAGCAGCAGGTCGGCGTGCATGGTTTCTTCGAGCGTCGCCCGGAAGGCGGCGACCAGCGTGTGCGGAAGATCGCGAATGAACCCAACCGTGTCGGAGATGGCAATGTTTCCCGCTTCGGGCAGGTACAGCCTGCGCGTGGTGGTGTCGAGTGTCGCAAAGAGACGGTCGGCGGCAAGCGCCCCCGCGCGGGTCAAGGTGTTGAACAGGGTCGACTTGCCGGCATTAGTGTAACCCACGAGCGAAACGGAAAACACCCTGCCGCGCTCCCGCGCGCGCCGTTGCACTTTGCGCTGACGCTGAAGCTTGCCGAGCTTGTCCTTGAGCACTTTGACGCGGTTCCCTATCAGCCGTCTGTCAACTTCCAGCTGGGTCTCGCCCATGCCCCCGAGGAAACCTCGACCGCCTCGTTGCCGCTCCAGGTGCGTCCAGCCGCGCACCAGCCGCGTCGCGGCGTGCTCCAGCTGCGCGAGCTCCACCTGGAGTTTCCCTTCGTGGCTCTTGGCGCGCTGCGCAAAAATGTCGAGGATCAACCGCGTGCGGTCGACCACCGGACAGCCCAGGGCCTTCTGGAGATTGCGCTCCTGCACCGGCGACAGGTCGTGGTTGAACACCGCCAGCGAAGCACCGTGCTCCTGCAGCGTGCGTTTGATCTCTTCGACCTTTCCCGAGCCCGCAAAATGCCCGGGGTCGGGACGATCCCGGCGTCCACGCACGAGGGCGCGAGTCTGCATACCGGCGCTTGCGGCAAGCAGTCTCAGCTCTTCGAGGCCCTCAGCGTAGCCGCCCTCTCCGAAGTCCAACCCGACGAGCACAGCGCCGTTGCGCTCCAGCGGAGGTTTAAGCATCGCGCCGGGCCAAGGGCAATGGCGCGACCGAATCAGCTCTCAGAAGAGGACTGGTCGACTGCCAGACTGACTGCGCGCGAAGGAACAACCGTGGAGATGGCGTGCTTGTAGACCATTTGCGTCACGGTGTTCTTGAGAAGCACGACGTACTGGTCGAAGGACTCGATCTGGCCCTGAAGTTTGATGCCGTTGACGAGATAGATCGACACCGGCACGTGCTCCTTGCGCAGGGTATTGAGGAACGGATCTTGTAGTAATTGTCCTTTGTTGCTCATGGTTTTACCCCGGAGTCGTATTCTTTGAATTACTACTGTAAATGGTTTTTCGGCAAATGCCAATGTACTACGGAGGCGGGTCGTGGGCTATTTCGCTTTGTCCGCGACTCTTAGACGCGCCTATCGGCGTAGGGGTTCCTTCCGCTGCGGAATTCAATGCGCAGCGGCGTGCCTTCCAGGCGGAACACGCTGCGGAAATCGGACTCGAGGTAGCGGCGATAGGTGTCGGGCACGGCGTTGAGCGCCGTCCCGTGGATGACGACGATCGGGGGATTGCTGCCGCCCTGATGGGCGTAGCGCAGCTTGGGCCTGGAGAATCCCGCGCGCGGCGGCGCGTGCTTGGCAACGGCCGCAAGAAGTGCGCGGGTGAGTTTCGGAGTGGGCAGTTTGGCCATCGCAGCCCGATAGGCCCGATCGACAGAATCGATCAGCTGGGCGAGGCCGCGGCCTTCGCGGGCCGAAATGTAGTGAAAGCGCGCGAACGAGAGGAATTTCAACTTCCGGGCAATCGCCCGCTTGGTCATGTCGCGCGCGTCACCGTCCAGGCTGTCCCATTTGTTTACCGCCACGACCAGCGCCCGCCCGCGCTCTAGGATGAATCCGGCGATATGCGCGTCCTGTTCCGCGATCTCGCTTTGAGCGTCCAGAACCAGGACGGCGACGTTCGCCCGATCGATCGCCTGCAAGGTCTTCACGACGGAAAACTTCTCGACGCTTTCGAACACCTTGCCGCGGCGTCTCAATCCGGCGGTGTCGATCAGCACGTAACGGCGGCCCCTCACTGTGAATTCGACATCGATCGCGTCGCGCGTAGTGCCGGGCTCGGCGAAGGTCACGACGCGCTCCTCTCCGACCAGTGCGTTGACGAGCGTGGACTTGCCGGCATTCGGCCGTCCCACGATGGCGATTTTCGCAGCGCTTTCCGGTTCGCCGCTATCCTCTTCGACAGGAAAAGGGGCGAGCACGGCGTCCACCAGGTCACGCACCCCTTCACCATGCTCGGCCGAAATCGCCCAGGGCGCGCCCAGCGCCAATTCATGGAACTCGGCCGTAGCGAGTTCCGCATTCATGCCTTCGGCTTTGTTTACGGCGACGAACACGCGCCGGCCCATGCGGCGCAATTCCTCCCCGATCGCGCGGTCCTGCACCGTGAGACCTTCGCGAGCGTCGGTGACGAGCACGATGGCGTCGGCTTCCGCGAGGGCGGTCCTGGCTTGTTTGGCCATCTCAACGAACACGCCCTTTGCTTGCGGATCGAGCCCTCCAGTATCGACCACGAGGTACTGCCGTTCGCCCATGCGTCCGACGCCATAGTGACGGTCACGCGTCAAACCCGGGAGGTTGGCGACCAGCGCATCGCGCGTGCGAGTAAGCCGGTTGAACAAGGTGGACTTGCCGACGTTCGGCCGGCCGGCGATAACGAGAGTGGGCTTCATGATTGAAGGTTGAGAGAAAGCCGGACCGTCGGTTCGCTCAATCCCCTGTTCAACCTGCCTATTGGGTGCTCATGGCGTACAAGTTGCCGTCCTGCGTTTGCACCAGGAACCCGTTTCCGAGCCTCACCAAGGACGACCGGATCGGGCTGCCGTCAGTAGCTACACGGCCGATGAAGGCCCCGTTTTCGCGCGACAGAAAATGCACGTATCCCTCGACGTCGCCCACGACGATTTCGCGGCCCAGAGCGAGGGGGGCCGTGAGCCGCCTCAGGAACAATCGGTCTTGCTTCCAGATGGTAGCGCCGCCGGCGCGATCGAGTGCATGCACGGCACCCTTTTCGTCGCTCACTATGACGTAGCGCGCGTCGATCGCAAGTCCTGCAGTACTCGACAGCTCGCGCGACCAGACCGGATTGCCGTTGACAAGGTCGAAACAGCCGATCCGACCCTGGTAGGCGACGGCGCACACTTCGCGTTCGGCAACCACCGGCAGTCCAACCACGTCGGTGACGCGCTCAAGTTCCGTGGCCCCGCGCGGCAGCGCAACGGTCGCTTCCCAGCGTACGCCGCCGTTCGCAAGCGCAAGCGACACAAGTTTGCCTCCGGCAAACCCGGTAGATAAGAAGCCTCGGTCGGCGACCATGCCCGACGGAGCGCGCACCGAGAGGGCGGGACTCGATCTCTGATAGAACCAGCGGCGTTTCCCGTCTCGGGCGTCGAGTGCGAACAAGCGACTGTCTCCGCTTCGCACGATCACGAGGTCTCCGGTCACAACCGGAACCGAAAGAATCTCGCTCGATACGCGCGTGCGCCACCGCAGCTTTCCCGACCCGGCTTCGAGCGCTACGACCTCGCCCTCTAGCGTCCCGACCGCAACAAGGTTGCCGTCGCTGCCCACTCCGCCGGAAAGCTCGTCCCCGGTGTTGACGCGCCATGACTCCCGCCCGGCGACGGCGTCAAAGCGCGCGACGGTGCCGTCCTGCGCAGCCGCGTAGACCCCGCCGACAGCAACCGCCGGAAAGAATATGGCATCTCCAGCCTCACCGACGCTCGCCTGCCACAGCGTGCGAACGGGTATGTTCGCAGGCAGCTCCGACAGTTCGGCCATCTTCGGGCCGGTCGAGCCGGAACAGCCGGCGAGGAGCATCATGCCGGCGAGAACGAGCCGCCGCATCAGCCTTCCCCGAGCGCCTCGAGCTTAAGGCGCAGCGTTTCGCGAAGCGCGCCCGGCTCGGTTTTTTCCAGTGCAGCTTTGTAGGCGGCGCGCGCCTCGGAGCGTTTTTTCTGCGCAGCGAGGATATCCCCGCGCTGCGATGCATAGAGCGCCTCGAAACTCGAGTGGGGTTTTGCCTCGAGAACTTTGAGCGCCGCATCAGGATCGCCGTCGTCGAGAAGCACGCTTGCGAGTCGCAATGTCGCGATCGAGCGGATTTCATCGTGTTTCGCGTTATCGAGGACCCACTGCAACTGCACGCGCGCGGTTTTCAGGTCTCCCGCCTGGAACTGGACTTTGGCCGAAACGAGCGCCGCAAGCGGCGCGTAGGCGGTGCGAGGGAAGTTCTCGAGAATCGTCCCCACGGTATCCCGAGTGACCTTCACGTCGTTGGCCCGGGCTGCCTTCTGCAGCGTGTCGTACAGCACGGCGGCCTGCGCCGCTTGCGTGCGTTGATACCACCCCCAGCCGTTCCATGCCGCAACCGCGGCGAGCACCACAGTCGCGCCGAGGATGATCGCGCCGCCGTGCTCCTTCCACCAGGCTTTCAGTTCAGCAAGCTGTTCCTGTTCTTCGAGATCGTAGGCACTCATTCTTCTTCACCCGTTCCAAAAAGCAGGTCCGAAATCGCCTCGGCAAGGCGCTCCACCGGCACGCGGAACTGCTCGCGTTCCTCGCGCAAAGCCTTGATGCCGGCTTCGCCCGCCTGGGCCTCGTCGTCGCCCAGGATGACGGCGACCGGTGCGCCGCTCGCGTCGGCCTTTTTCATCTGCGACTTGAAGCTGCCCCCGCCGCAATGCTGGACCACGCTGAAACCCGCGTCGCGCAGGGCCTCCGCGGCGCGAAACGCGGACCGCGCCGCGCGCTCTCCCTGATTCACGAGGTACACGTCCGGACAGGGACGGCCCGAATCGGCGACGAGCGCGAGCAGCCGTTCGATACCCAAGGCCCAACCGCAGGCCGGCGTCGGCTTGGCGCCGATCTGCTCGAACAGGCCATCGTAGCGCCCGCCCGCGCAAACCGTGCCCTGCGCACCGAGCTTGTCCGTGACCCATTCGAACACGGTCAGATCGTAGTAGTCGAGCCCGCGTACCAGGCGCGGATTGATGTCGTACTGGAGACCGGCGTCCTTGAGGATGGCCTGCACGCCCTCGAAGTGCTTGAGCGACTCCTCGCCCAGCGCATCGAGCAGCCGGGGAGCACCCGCGATCAGCTGCTGCATCGCTGTGTTCTTGCTGTCGAGCACGCGCAAGGGATTGGTGCGCAGCCTGCGCCCCGAGTCCTCGTCCAGGTCGCTTTCGTGCTCCTTAAGGTACCTGACCAGCGACTTGCGGTACGCGAAGCGTTCCTCAGTCGAGCCAAGGCAGTTCAACTGCAGCCGGATTCCTGACAGCCCGAGATCGTCCCACAGGCGCGCGCACATGAGGAGCAACTCGGCGTCGACGTCCGGACCGGGGAAGCCCAGCGCCTCGGCGCCGACCTGGTGAAACTGCCGGTAGCGGCCCTTCTGCGGCCTTTCGTGACGATACATG
>Ga0137451_1000291_pt1 | contig 15040 bp, 14 predicted proteins | sample EasRivERMGT500_2_FD_102336 | JGI IMG/M metagenome (GOLD analysis project Ga0137451, IMG submission 102336) | Soil microbial communities from meander-bound floodplain in the East River, Colorado, USA - East River MetaG ERMGT500_2 | ecosystem: Environmental > Terrestrial > Soil > Floodplain ... | reverse complement strand
TACTTCAAATGTAGATGGGAAATCCTCTTCATAAAACAATCCCTGGAATCGTTGTTTGTGAATTACACCAGTACTGTATAATATACCATCGTCAACGTGGTCGCTACTCTCAATATAAATAATATCACGATTAGCGGCTGCAATTCTAAACGGCAATGTTTCCCATATAGAATCTGGATACTCATCTAAGCTATCCGTCATGCTAAGTATAACCTTATAACACCCATCCGCTACGTCGCTAAGGTCTGCTATAAACTCATATGTTTCATAGTTAAGTCTATTATACGTAGCATCTACTTTAACCGATATCGGCTCTGAAGCGTCAGTATAAATACGATTAATAACTGCTGCATTAACGAGTAACGTAGAATCATATATAATTTGTTGTATCTCAAACAACCCATCTACATCAGAACCAGATAAAAAGAACTTTTGTCCCACCTTTGCCCACTCCGGTAATTGCCCGGCTAATGCATGGGTATCAATTACCGTTGTCCCATCCGTGTCATAAATATTTCCAGAGTCCCAGTATACACCAGTCTGACTTGAGCCACGATCATAAATTTTAGCATCCATTATTTGCCTCTGTCCTACATTACTGCTATGCTGAGTAATAGTAAAGGATTTAACCGTAGCATCGGTAAGAATATTTATTAATGTAGCTGTTATTGTATCGTAATTACTTCTAAACTGTGTTATAGGCGCGTCTATGTTACACCAAGGCTGAAAATATTTCGGATTGTACCATCTTATAGGTTTGTAATCGTTAGGCTTAGCATTCGTACCATTATACGGATTAGAACAGTCGTTCACGGCCGCTTGCTGTTCAAACCATCCGAATGAGTTTGATTTTGGGATAAGTCTATAAACAGGCGGGCGTATAGTAGTTAGCGTTACCTCAAATTCTTCCGATATAGTACACCCAAATTGATCCCTAATGTACATTGTATACGTTCCAGGCAATACACTAGTAAAAACATTACTTTCCTGAAACGTAACATTATCCATCGAATACTCATAATCAACCCCTGTAACTGGGTTCATAAATACCGCAATGCTACCGTATAATCCAGAGGGATCACCTGTTATTTGGATTTCATTAATAGCTGTGTTATCCAATATACCAGGAGAACTTACAACAATAGAAGACTGAACTGCATCGTCATCTTCGACTGTTATTGTAACATCACTACCCGAACGCGGTATAGTTCCTTCTAATCCGGTATTACCCGGCAATGGGGAGACCCACGTGAATGGTGGAACACCGTTATCTTCCTCCAATAAAATTTTAACAGTAGTACAAGGATTAGAATCTGCCGGTGCACGTTCAGCATTCGTTAATATAAATAACGGCGTTACTACTTCGTTGTTAATTACCTCCGACACTCTCCCGCCCGGACTACTAAAGTTATCAAATACAACATTATCAGCAAGCGCGGTAATGGTAACCACATTCCCAGCAACGGTAATTGTAGCGAATCCGCTTGCGTAGTCCGCCTGCCAGGCGTTTTTATAATTATTCGCTGCCGTTGCATTTGATCCCGCTACGGTCATCTGCCCGCTAGTAGAACGGGTTAATACAACAAGTTCGTTTTTAGGCAGCCCATTACCATCAAAATTTATAACGGTACCAGTGGGGTCGCCACTAGCCCAACCGTTAAACGTTAATATTATTGTACTCTTTGCCATATATCAAGACTCAAAGACATGTTCAAAATCATATTCAAAACCGAAATCGTCAACGGATGGGATAGGCGGTACAGGTGTTGTAGGGTCGCTCGTATAGACCCCTTCCGGGTCAACTATATGCAACCTATCACTAATTACATTCGCAGCCAATAAAGTAAACTGTCCTTTTTTATCTTTACCACCTACGGATACCTCCAATACCCAACCGTAATAATACTTCCTAGTTGTTTGCCTATCGAACGGGCTAAATTTTATAAGATCAAATGGCTTTAATTCCATTGCTACTATCTGCTCGTTCGTTACCGCTGCCTCGAATAAATAATTTCTATTTAGCCATAACGAACTAAGTAATGCAGAATTTAAAACGCTTGTTTGTTCCATTACTTCTGCGTCACCTATGCGCGTTGATTTCAAGTCCGTTTCTTTATCAGCGGAAATAAATTTTAGCAACTCCGTCGGGTATTTATTTGTACATCCCTTTATCCAATCCCCGTTGCGTAACAAATTTCTTTGCGGTGTTATATCTAAGTTAGTTGCCGTTTCCGAAGATTGAATATTATCTACACTATCATAGTTTTCATCTTTCTGCGACCGTAATACCCCACCCTCGCCCTCATTTACCATTAACGTAAATACTTCCTGGTCATATGTAGTGTCCTCACTAGCAGCTACCAATTTACTTTTACGCCTGGCAAATTCCATCCCGTATCCGTCCGCACGCTCCGGGCTAATCAAGTTTAATACGTTCTCATCCGACTTTATAAATGTAGCAAACGTAGATTTATTATTGTACTCCTCTAACCCATTTACTTGCTCGTATTCCGCTTTCTCATACCCCACCCTAACCTCTGAGAATGTAAAATTTTTATCCACTATACGTTTCACCGCCGTAACATTATGCAGAGTAATGGAAATAGTACCTCGGAAAAAATATGGTAAATCCTCAACAACCACTTTGAACCTTCCGCCAATCTTTTCTATACTGCATCCTACATTCCATATACTCCGCACAGATTTTAAAGTTTTTTGTACGCTCCATACCGGATACGAATCTAACCCGCGTAATTGCTTACCATTGAATACTACATTATTATAATATGCCCCGTTAACCGGATAACCAATATCAGTACGACCAAAGATATCAGATTTAAAACAATCCTCTTGATCGGTGATAATTTGAGTTAACCGTTTTATAAACTCATAACGATAATGGCAGTTAGAAACGTACTCATCAAAGTTTTGAATTAATGAGACTTCTACATCACATAAAGTATATGTTATAGTATATGCTCCTAACAGACTTTCGTATGTTATAAAACATACAATAGTAAAAGCCTCACCGATTTCTAATTGTATATTATTGCTGTTAGAAAAATCAGCACTGAATGGATTTATACCATTTGACGGGAAACCCGTTTGTTCGTGTAAAAGTGTGTCTGTAAAATCATTTAAGTCCGACGAATCGTGAAATACTCTCAGATACCAATGTATAGCTGATGGGGCATCCCCTATAACAGGCTCTTCCAGATTACCAGTAGCTGTTATATGATTGGTTATAGTTAACGCGGTACGCTGTGTAACAAATTCACAAATCAATCCAGGGGCTGCCAATAAATAATCTATTGGCGTAGTTATAAAATCCGTATCCCCTGATATTTTTTCCGAAGGTACTACATGCCCTTCTGTAGATAATATATAGGGATCAGGAAGGGTTGTCCCATCGTAGTATGAGGTGTTTACAGATAACTTTAAAGTATTATTTTCTTGTATAATTCTTTGGTGTACTTGAATTTGTTTAATCGGTGCCGGTCCAATATCCAATCCTTCAATAGTACTTTCGTCACCAATATTCACCATCATGGCAAGCCTGGTAATAAACTTATTATGGAAACCGCTATCTTCAAACTCTATAGAAACCGACGGGCTTAAATCGTTATCCCATTCTAAATCAAATGGATTGAATTTTCCAATACCCTCATACTCCAATTCCCAAGCGTCCTCATAATCCTTTTTTTGCATGACGATAACATTCATTACCGCCTCTGTATCCTTAAGTTCAAAAAGGTCAACGCAATAAGTTAAGCCATCACCCACAAATTTTAATGACGCGGTACGTTTACGGAATACCCCGCCGAGTTCAAAGTTCCTTGAGTATATTTTTTTAACAGTGTCCCACCCTTCAGGATCATCCGCAAGGGTAACCCGTCCTAGTTCAACACTGTTTAATATAAATTTTCTATTACTCATATCCCTCTAAACCTTCTATTTACCCGCGCGCGGTGTTGATCCATTTTGTTTAAATATAAGCCAAACCCATTTTCATCTACGTATAGGCTAGTCGTTGGTTTGTTAGCTATCTTTTTCAATAAACTATTTCCCTCCCGAAGCCTATCCGCTATAATTGTGTTACCTAGTATAGTAGATTTTATCCTACTACCATAGTTCAAAGCATAACCTACGTCCGAAGAATTGCCCAAAATATCATCCGTTTGGGCCTTGGTAAACACCTTTGCACCGGCCATATCCGTAAAAATAGTGGACTTATTAGCGACAAACGCGTCTTGACCACGTGTTACTAGCTCCCGGCCACGATCGCCTGCTATAAACGAATCTGGCGTGTTCTGGGCACCCTTCCAGAACTTAGGTAGGGGACGGCTAGCGACCAAAGCGGCTTGTAACGCGCCAATTCCTGCCACTAGGGCAATTAAAACCGGATTTGGGGCAACGCGGGCAATCCCCATCGCGGTACTAATAAGAATATTAAATAATGCATTCTGTTTATCCGCCTGCGCTTGCTTGGTTTTTATTTTTGCCTGCTCACGATCAAACTTTCTATTAATAGCTAATTTTTTTTGCTCGTTATCTCCAGCGCCAGCTAATTCTATTGCTCTTCTTGCCTCACTTTGTTTTAATTCTTCATCTAATTTTTCTTGCCTGCGTTGGAAAATTTCATCCCCCAGCATCCCGACGGCTTGAATAGATGCCTGCGCAATAGCTCTTCTTTTTTCGTGTTCCTCTTTCCATTTTTCTGTGCGCTCCTTATCTAATTCTTTTTGTTTATCATCACGTGCTTTTTGATCATCAATCATTCTCTGATTGAATCGTTTATTAATTTCATCTTGTTGCTCCCTAGCACTTTTAAAGCCTATAATTTCTTGCCCACTAGTTACTTTAGACTTAGCTAGCTGCTCATCGTATATCCTTAAACGCGCTGCAAGTTCTATCTCTGCCCGCTTAATTGCTTCATCATCTATCTCTTTTTGAAGTGCGCCGATCTGGCCAATGGCTTTTTTATTCTCGGCAAAAAATGCACGTTGCAGGTTAAAAACATCCGCCTGAAGTACCTTACGTTCTTTTAGTTCATTACCTAATGCTTTACCTTCTAGTAACTGGTCCTGCAAAAGTGTTGTACCAGCCGCTAATACCCTATTAGCCTCTATGTCACTATTAATAATTCCAGTACGCTGTAATAACTTAGCTGTAAATATTCTTTCATTACGAGTAGCTAAATCTAAATCTATTTTTAATTGTTCTTTACCGATGTTAAGTGCTTTCTGCAATGCACCAAGACGCTCATTATCTGACTTACCAGTTTTATCTTTCGCATCAAAAAGTAATTTTTCGATTTCAAGTTCCGCTTTCGCCTTAGATAAAATCCTATCACGCATCTCGGCGTCTAATTTATCCGCGGCCTCTGTTAACTTAACCAACGACTCAATTTTAGCCGCTGCTTCTTCGGCCGCATTACCCATCCCGGTAAACGCTTGTATTCCGGCTTTGCCCAAATCGATAGTAGCCTTTTTAAGCGCTTCTATATCTTCGGGTTTCAAATTACCTGTAAATATTTCCTTTAAATTATACTGTGAGAGTATATTTATAATTTTTAGCAGGTTAGTAAACGTATCAATAACTCCGGATACTATATTAATAACAGCACCGAATACGCGCATGAATAACTCGCCAACTATATTACCATCCTCAAATAACTTAACTATCTGTTCCCCTAGTGCAGCTACCTTATTAATTAAAAAATCAGATACAGCGCCGATAGCTGCCATAATCTTTTCTAGCTTAAGCGCACCATCGCTAGAAGTCCTAAAGTATGCACCAACCGATGCAAGCGCCCCCGCTATGGCAAGTAAAAATCCTGTAATCGGATTAGCAAGCAATACTAAGAATTGTTTCCCTAAGTCTTTAACACGCGAAACCATTCCACCAGTCGCGCTATCCGCTAACTTAGTGGCTTCTGCATATTCTTTTTGTGCTTTAGCTGACTTTTTATTTGCCTCCTCTAATTTTTTTATCTCCTTTTCAAGTTCCTTAGTATGCTGAGATAATTTACCAATAGTGGCATCTTGTGCCTCTATTTTTTTCATCATCAACGTCGACGCCGCAGCCACCGCCTCAAAATCATTTGCTAATTGTTCGTACCTTTTGCCTAAAGCCAGCGGTGCCTCTAAATCCTTATCATTTATTATATCAAGTTGTTCTGCCATTACGCTAATGCACTTTGTTTTTGCTTCGCTTTAATACGGTTACGAATAATCTCCTTAATTTTTATATATCTTGCCACCGTTATATCCTCTTCCACTCGAATATCGTTAGACGCTATCCAGGCCATTACAGAATCAAATGGATTACCATCATTTTTAGACTCCCCTTCGACATCTACCATTTTCTTTTTAATAATTTCAATTTGCGTCATATGGTTCTCCACCCGTTTCAGCGCATTATACAAATCCTCCCAGTAATCCGCGTTCGAAGTGTTACGTAACTGATAACCCTTGTCTCGCAAAAACGCAATATAGTTTGCATCAGTACGGTACAAAAGTGACTTTATTAATGCGTGCTCCTGGAGATATAAAGAATAAAAATATAGAATCCGTGAACGGTCATTCACGAAATTAATAACACCATAATTTTTTTCCAGGCCGTTATACTCTTCAAAAATAGTATCCCACAACCCCAGCAACTCAATACGCTGCTTTTCACCAAGCACCATTGAACCATAATCTAATCGTGACGGGATAACCACAAGATATTTTAATTCTAATTGTGTACCACTATTCACCTTAAAAAAATTCCAAAGAGGGAGCAGCTCGCAGCTAGTATAATATTTTTTTCGCAAGAAGATCAATGTGGTTGTTTACTTTAGTTATATATACCTTCCTCACCTCATTACCAAATTCTTCTTCGTTCGGTTTTATTAAACCTAGTACAGGCCCATACACTTTACTAAGTATTGGAGCCTTGCTATCCTTCGAACCAATAAATATTGGAAGCTGCTTAGTGTCGAGAAACATCTTACCTTGAAATTCCCCGGTATCATATAAATCCCTTGCCCCCTGCTTCTTTGATTTTTTAACATACGTTCCCAAACTTTGCCCTTCACTGCCTATACTTTCCGCCTGTAATTGCAAGCGATTTAAATCTAGGGCTAGCTCTTTCCGTTCTTGCGCCGAGTCTAAAAAAAGTTTTGTGGTATCGATTGAATCAACAGCCGATGCAAACCTTCTAAATTTAGCACTCAAATTTATTCTCACTAGCCCTAGTATTTAAGCTACGGTTAAGGTATTAATTCCTTCGTACGCCTTCACCGTAAGCAAATCAGCCGCACGTAACGCTACCGTACCAGTTGTTAAGCTGGTGCCGGTTGCGGTATACGTTCCATCACCGTTATCCACCCAGGTAATTGCACCGCCGCCCATTGTTTCAATAAAATCAACGGTCACCAATCCACGGACGCCCACGTTATCGAGTACCGACTTAACGGATACAGTAAATGTAGTGGAGGTTAACGAACCAACTTGCGCTAATCGTACATTAGTCAATGCTTTAATAGCTAGTAACTGCGTATTAAACCGTAACTGAACACCGTTAATATCCAACTCCTCGTTATTCGCTAACGTGTAGTAGATAGGGGAAAGCGATGGCGTTGAGCCATCACCAAACTGAACTTTCTCCGGCATGAATTGGTCCAACGTAAACCCTTTCAAGGTTACGCCAGCATCATCCGAGGTCCCAATCAGTTTTTTATTTATATCAATCAAAAAAATCCGCCCACCTGATCCAAGATGCGAATACATTGCTTTGTGCATCTCAAGGTTTTCACGGAATAAATTACGAAGACGATACTGCCCCAATCTTGTAGTAACTTCTTTACCCAGATTAGAGGATGCACGTGTCGCTTCCTCGCTTAGGTTTTCAAAATCATACGCAAGTGGAAACAAGTGAACGCGCTCTGCCTCACTATCTACTATTGCAGCCTGCCAAGAGGCAGACGTAGCCGCGTTAACGGCCGTAATAGTAAAATCCAGCGGTGTTTTAATAAACGATTCAACCGCTTGTGGAAATTGTTTGCAGGCAGAGACGCCGACATTTTCAACATCGGTTATACAATCTAGTGCCATAGTATTTTAATTTTTTTAGTTTTCAAGTGGATGACTAAATACATATTCGAAACCAGCGTCTAATGTAGTCGCTGACGGCGCCACGCATCCGTCAATAAAATATTTTAATTTAATCCTAATCTCAACAGCATCCAGCGGGTCATCAAAAATGTTAGCGATATTCTCTTCGCCAGTCTCAGTTCCATAGAATAATCTATCTATCTGAGAATAACTAGGCTCAAACCCGATAAATTCACCGGATGATCCTATTCGCATAACAAGCAATTTTGTTAATGGCCAGAGAATCTCTTCAAACACATATGCTATGCGCTCCTCTGGTCTATAATGCTTATTAGTAAAATTGGCTATAAGTAAATTCGCTTCAATCGTAGCAACTCCACCTTCAACTTGTACAAGTGTTGGTAATCTCAACGCAATAAGCGGGTATTTCTGATACGCGTACTCGCCACCATTTTTCTCCATCAACTTTATGTTAATGGTGCGGCGGGTCCCATAGTCAAAATATGGGCCAAGTGATTTCCATATTCCAGATGCCGTAATCGTTTGACCGAACACCTCCACCTGAAAAACTTTATCACTTACCAGTAAAGTGACCCTTACTTTTAAACCATCTAACGTAATATAATCACCCTCCGTTAAATAAGTGAGTACATCACTAGTCACTTCGTTACCTACAATAGTATAATTGCCCGTTGGCCTTAGTAGATCAACTACGCGCTCAAACTTTTGTATGTAACTTTCTGGTCCCATTAAATTACCCCGAACATATTAAGTTCTTCTCCTTGACTTTCAAATTTCCAATTAGTAAAATCAGCGGCCATAGCAGTCAAATAATTTCGCGCCGATGGGTTTGCGTTGTCATACTGCCCTTCAGTACAACCATCGCCATACATTAATAGAAACTCGTTCCATATCCATACAAGCTTCTCGTATAAACTCACCTTCGTACTGTTCTCCGTTTCTGCTTCAACCTCTGTTCCTACTCCTGCCATGTAGCTTACTTCCTTTCTTCGATGCATGAAATAAACATAGTATGCGATCAATGATTTTTTTTCGAATCCTTTCAAGCCCTCCCAGTAACGAATAACCGTTTCACCTTCAAACGTAAAAGAAAACTCCTCACCATTGATTAACTTATACCACTTATCCCCCGATACTGGCGTAGCCGCCAAAAAATCTTTATACATCGAATATCCGAACAAGCTTATTAACACTTCCTTCTCATAGAGCGCAATAGATTTCTCCACACTCGCCTTTATTGGCGCTTGGTTTACATTCGGAAGTTCTATGTCATCTACAAAATAGGAAGTGTCAATAATATTTGCCATTGAGATTTTAGATTTATCTGGCTAAAATTTTCGCCGAAAAACTTGCCGCCATAGTACCCGTCCCGGTCCACGAGACTCGATAGTATTGAAACGGACAACCAGTTAGATACCAATGGTACGTATTACTCGCATCCGTTGCCGTGACCGTTGCCATTGCCGTCTGCGTTCCCATTGTGTTAACCGCTTTCCAAGCCGTTCCATCTAAACTACCTTGTAACGTTATCGTTCCACCTACCGTACCACTAATCTTCGTTACCGTAACCCACACCGTTGTACTGGCAGAGGTATTCGGTGCCATCTTAATAGATGACAAAGTATTTGTAGCGGTATTCGTTACGGTATCTAACGTTTTGAGCGGGTCCACCTGGCGAAGATCCCTTAATTGCGCCTGCGCTGAAAATCCAATCAGTAACAGAGCTAGAAAAATAAACTTTCTCATATTAAGGGGTTTCAATTGCTGCCAAAGCGGCTGCAATGTCAGTTACTTTACGGAATGCAGTTTCATCTACGGTCCTGATAAGCAAACCAAGGCGTTGCTCTGCAAGAATAGTAAATGTATTCTTAACGAATTGATCATTGATCCAACCCATCTCGATTACTACATCTTCTAAATCGTAGATCGTTCCATAACGGAAATCACCTACCAACATAGTGTTCGCAGTTACCTGAGAACTTTCAACTACATTCCACGGAAGTGGCACACCTTGGAAAAGATAACGATCGTTACCATCCTTAGCAAGTCTTAAGCCAAGCATGTTAATAGGGTTAACAATAACCGTATCAGCCTTATATTTGCTTTGTCTTGTGTTTGAAATATCCGTAGCTACTACAGACATAAGGTCAAACAAATTTGCGGCTTCTACACTATCATCAAAAGGAGTAGTAGTGAATGCACCAGCAGAGGTGAACACCCCTTTAATATTAGGAGTAACACCATCACCATCCCAAAGAAGATCATCCTTTTTCAGCGCAAGGTTAATTTCTAAAAGTCTCCGGAGTTCCCCTTGAATAAATCCAACATCGTTCCATGCCTCTTTCGTTACTGGAATAGAATCCGCAATTTTTTCAATGAGCAAAGTGCGTTCCACCCATGTGATAACGGACTCCGGTTTAGTAGCCGCCTCAGCTACAGACGCCGCGCTACGTGTTACCGTTGCTTGATCATAGTAACGAATTACCCCATTCGACGACGGACTAACTGGTACGTGCCTGAACAAATCACTCATTTCCGTTCCCAGGTATGGCAGTTGGCCAATTTCCGCCAAGCGCATAGCCATAGTAGTAGAACCAACAGCGGACCGTTGTACAAGTGTTTTGTTACTGATGGTAAACTTAACATTTCCACCGCCAGTCGCAATCTTTTGAATGTCTTTCGCTTTCTCCGCAATGATTTCATCCAGACCTTTTTTAGGCCCGGCGGTACCATTCAACATCTTTCCAATTTCGATACCTTGCTTTTCTATAGCATCGGTAAGCTCCTTAATGACGTTATCCTTTAACCCCATCGCTGTGAACTTAGCAGCAAGCTCCTCGGACTTCATTAGCCCGGCCGTTGCCGCCTCCATTTCAGTTTTTACAGCCGCTTTGATAGCTTCGCCATTTTTCAGGGCTATACCATCCATTAGCTTCTGCAATTCTTTTTCGTCCATGTCTTTTAAATTTTAGGTTGATACATTTTAACTAGCTCCGAAGCTTGAATGGATTTCACCGGTTCAACCTTAGTGTCCGTGGACGGCTCGGTCTTAGCTTCAACAGAATAGGTAGGCGTTACGAAATTTGCTCCTCGTACAACCGCACTACCTTCAATATTTTTTCCTTCCGTTATAGCCCAAAAGTATCCGTTATTTAACGCATCTTCTTTATTAGCTATAATAGGAAAGTATTTATTCCATACTGTAAAATCCTCCTCGTAACGCTCATCATTCAATGCAAATGTAAGTGCTACGTAACGCATGCCAACGCTATGTTGCTTAACCCTTCCCCTGCGGTAAGCATCAAACATAGTCTTTGTATTATCCGACATGTCTTCCCTGTCAATTATAGAATCATATACAAGGGCCTGTGTACTGCCATCATAATTATAATTCAACTCATGCCAGGTCATTTGCTTAGTAAACACTTTTACATTCTCAGAAATAATTCCATCAAATGAAAAGTCATGCTGCTTAACTAAATAGTTATCTATTGTTTCCTTTATTGACTTATTCCACATTTGATCAATATGCACATCCTCGTGAGAGTCAAAAAGTTTTGTGGTATTAATAATAGAACGCACTTTAAGTTTTGTCACTGTAGATGGAATAAGATCCGCTTTAGTAACAACGGTTCTATCATCATCTAAAATAAAACTAACCTTCCCACTAAATGCATCAGCATGCTTAATAGTACTCTTCTTTTGTGCAATGAGCAGTGACTTGTTATCAACTAGCCAATCGTATAACTTAAGACGATCGGAAAACTGTGGAGTAGTCAACATAGTGTTACTTATTTACAATTTTTCTCTCCTGTACGATTTTTTCCCTTACGGCCTTCGCCGCCTCAATAGACGCCTTACTTACCACCTTTGGCTTTTCCACTTTGTCCTTCTTTGGCTTTTCCATAAAGTTTTTCTTTAAGCAATAAATTTCTTTCTTTCTGAGTTATACCATGCTCAAACTTCGGCTCTGGGTGCAAACCTTTCTTTATAAGTTCCGCTTTGATAGCAAGGTTACGGTCGCGTTGTGACATCTTACCTTTCACCATTGAACCAATTGATTTTTTTGTTTCCGCTTCGAGAGCAGATTCTTTTTGCTTTGCCATATAATTTAATGTTTACCGTTCGAACTAAATGCAAGCTCCGTTTCTTCCATATCCCCCTCATCTACCGCTGGCGGCGTTGGCGGTACTTCTGCTGGCTCAGGCTTAGGTAATGCTTTACCATTCCCAAATCCATGTTTAAAAATTTCCTCTCGATACTCTTCCTCACTTATCATTCCATCACCAAGTAACAATGAAAGATTCTCTATAATAGCTTTCGTTTTCTCCGCCTTAATTTTTATATCGTCCTGGAAAATTTCCAAATGGGTATAATCCAATATTATTTTTTTCTCCCCGTTAGGATATACCTTTGCCGATATACCATTGGTCCACTCGGCTGCTTCAGGAATTATTGTATCAACATACAACCCCTTACGAGCCTGCCGTTGATTTTCATATGTTGACCCATCCGGGCGCGCAAATAATTCTGGCGGTGTTCCATACGCATCTTGAATTTTTCTAAAGTCTTCTTCAATCTCATCAAACAAACCTAAGTCTTTAGGTTTAAAATTTCCTGCCTGCTCAAACCGTATATCACGTGGAGATATAATAAATTGACGTTGCCCCATCATTGTACCATATTGATTAAAAGCATTACGCAATGTACTTATTTCGCGTTTACGTAATGGCACACTACCACCTGAGCTATCCTTTGTACTATTGTTAACCCATGCACCATTAGCACCACGCTCTACTATAATCATATGGCGGGATTCATATACCGCTTTTATATTATTCAATACACAAGTAAGTGACTCAAGTTTAGACTGTCCCATTAATAAATCCTTATCCGTAGGACTTGTGCAGCCTATCCTATTATCATTGAAATGTATAATACGTTTAGCATCCAACTCTTTTTGTTGTCCGTTAGCATCCTTGTATGTATACTTGATTTTAATAGGCGGGCTTTCATTACTGAAAAAGAAAAACGGAGTACCTTCTAAATACTCCACTGTCATCATATCCGCAATGATAGTGAACATTGATTTAATGCGCTCAGGGCTAAACTCAAAACCAAATGGGATATTAAAATATAAAAATTCATTGCCAAAAATTTCATGCCCAATTTTCGTTTGCTTCATGAACTCCCCTTTGGATTGAAACCAGTTAGGATTGTTTAATGTTTTAAGTATAGGCTCTTCTGGATACTCCTTATCCTTTTTCTTTGTATCAATTACTTTGTATTCGCCATTAGAGAAGGCATTACCTTTTAAATTTATAACCGCGTTAACTTCAGGTATAGTATTAAAAGATTCTAAATATCCAAATTTTTTCCATGTGTCCTGACGGGAAGAAGAAAAAACGTACACGGGTTTTCCACCCCAGTCCTTTGGACGGACCCACATGTTGGATAAGAAACTAGGCAGTAACCAGCTAAAATAATTATTCATTCTCCCATTTGGTTATAAAAATAGCTACAAATTACCATATAAAAAAGCCCATTTTGGCGCTACAGGTAAGGTTTATAGAGTTCAAGGTACCTAGTTGCATCCAATAAGTGATTATGTTTATCAACCGGAGTTGAAGTCTCCTCCTCATTCGGGTCCAGTAAAAATGTATAATTCCCTACTTCGAAATCCAATTCATTACTCATAACATAGTATACTGGCTTCGAACGCAACGCTTTTATCCCTGCCTTCACCGACCCCGCCGGTTTATTATAAGTATACACATACGGAAACCCATGCGTGCGCATGTATTCAACTGCCTTGCCCCCGCCTGTATCTGTTGGTGCAACGAATATACTATCCGATTTTAGCCCATATGATTTTAATTCGCTAACAAATGTTTCATCAGACATATTTTTCTTATATAAAATTTGCCGGACGTAACGCTCATTCTTTACAAACTTCATTCCCACTACTGCATTCGGGTCAGGGAAATACCCCCAATCAATTCCATAGTATTCCTTTTTATCAATCTTATTGTATTCGCTAATGGAAATATTTTTCCAGTTCTTATAAATTTGCCCCTTTTGTAACGTACCACGTAACCCTTGCACATATATCCGTGCCCATTCCGGGTCGGTCTCCGCCATCGATTCGATTTCCTGTATCTGCTCCGGTTTTAGGAATGGAAGGTTATCGATGTACGTACTTTGCCACATATAGCAGTTCGGCCGCGTGAGCACCTTATCATATACCCAATGCTTAGGATGTATAGGATTGTAATCAACGATAATTTTTAACCGCGTGCGTATAGCGAGCTGACGATATACTATATACTTAAAGAAGTTTACTTCATTACAGTACAGTATATCCCTGCTGGGTCCGGAAACTTTTCCCAAATCATCAGCGCCCATAAATTCCATGTACGCGCCATTCGCAAACGTATACGTTGTCCCACCCTCGCGCCATAGGCTATCCTGCCATAGCTTACGATTCATCATGATCTCCATGAAATCCTTTAGGGCACCGCGGCGTAGATGTGGCAAATCGCGTGACGCTACGGTTATCTGGATACCCGGATGATCCAGTGCGTAATCAATTAAAAATAAAATTGTATTGTAAGTTTTTCCAGACCTCGTTCCGCCTTCGTGTGCTATCGTGCGATAGCGCGGCAACATCATTTTGTTAACGAGGTATACTATACCAGTGCGGTACTCAACCGTACCACTATCAAATACAAGCGCGTTAGATGGAGCTACCATTAAAATTCCGGATCCTCGTTATGAAAATCCTTCATATAATCTTTAAGCCAAGATTTAAATATCTTGTATAACCATACACTTACAAGTAACATAGTTATACCTACCATAAAATATATCATAGAACGGTAATTGGACTCGAACCAATTGCGGAGCCTATCCTACCGTTT
>Ga0137451_1000290_pt1 | contig 15048 bp, 14 predicted proteins | sample EasRivERMGT500_2_FD_102336 | JGI IMG/M metagenome (GOLD analysis project Ga0137451, IMG submission 102336) | Soil microbial communities from meander-bound floodplain in the East River, Colorado, USA - East River MetaG ERMGT500_2 | ecosystem: Environmental > Terrestrial > Soil > Floodplain ... | reverse complement strand
CCGATCGTCGCGACGCACTCGATGTTGATCTTGCGAATCTCGCCCGACGGCATGCGCACCGATGCGTACTCACCTTCGCGCGCCACGAGCTGCACCGATGACCCGGCGCTGCGCGCAATCTGGCCGCCCTTGCCGGGCCGCAGTTCCACGTTGTGGATCTGCGTGCCGAGCGGAATGTTCTTCAGCGGCAGGCAGTTGCCCGGCAGGATGTCGACGTTCTCGCCCGAGATGATCGGATCACCGACCTTCAAGCCGAGCGGATGCAGGATGTAGCGCTTTTCGCCATCCGCATACGTGACCAGCGCGATGCGCGCCGTCCGGTTCGGGTCGTACTCGACCGTCGTGACCTTGCCGGGGATGTTCAGCTTGTCGCGCTTGAAGTCGATCACGCGATAGTTCCGCTTGTGACCGCCCCCGCGCCACCACGACGTGATCTCGCCCTTGTTGTTGCGGCCACCGGTCCGGCCGAGCGACTCGACGAGCGGCTTGTACGCCGTCGACGTGGTGATCTCGTCAAACGTCTGCACGCTCTGGAAGCGGCGGCCGGGCGACGTCGGTCTGTAGTTTCTGATCGGCATGATTGCGACCCTTTACGTCCCTTCCACGAATTCCGGCATCTTCTCGCCGGCCTTGAGGCGGACCCATGCTTTCTTCCAGTCCGAACGCTGGCCTTCGAAGCGGCCCTGGCGCTTGAACTTGCCGTGACCAATCTGCGTGCGCACGGAGGCGACCTTCGGACCAAACAACTTCTCGACGGCCCGACGGATGTCGACCTTCGTCGCGTCGATCGCGACCTCGAAGACCAGCACCGGGCCGGACTCACGGGCGATCGTCGTCTTCTCTGTGATGAGCGGACGGCGGATGACCTGATTGACCTTCATCCGAGCACCTCCTGCAATCGCTCGAGCGCCGCACGCGTCGCGATGACACGGTTCGTGTTCATCAGATCACGCGCCGTCAGGCGGCCGCTTGCCACGAGCCTGACGCCGGCGATGTTGCGCGCCGACTTCTCGAAGTTGTCGTCGAGCTTGACGTCCACGATGAGTGTCTTGCCCGACGCGCCCAGACGCTTCAACAACTCGACCACCGGCTTGGTCTTGCGCTCGGCCGCCTGCAACTGCTCGACGGCGACAACCGCGCCCTCGCGCATGCGCGCGATCAGTGCGGCGCGAAGTGCGCCACGCTCGACCTTCTTCGGCAGGCGATAGTCGTAGCTGCGCGGCTGCGGTCCGAAGACCGTGCCGCCGTGCCGCCAGAGCGGGGTTCGCGTGGACCCGACCTGTGGACGGCCAGTGCCCTTCTGCTTGTAGGGCTTCTTGCCGCTGCCGCTCACGAGCGCGCGGTTCTTCGCCTTGTGCGTGCCCCGGCGCGCCGCTGCCTGCTCGTGTACGACGGATTCCCAGACGAGATCCGTTTTCACGGGCCCGCCGAAGACCGTGTCGCTCATTTCGAGCGACCCGACTTTCTGGTTATCTGCGTTGACGACATCGAGTGTCATGGCTACTTCTTGCCCTTCTTCTTCTCAACCTGCGGCTGCGGATCCGGCTTCCGCTTCACGGCGCGGCGCACGATCACGATGCCGTTCGGCGCGCCCGGCACGGCGCCGCAGAGCACGATCAGATGGTTGTCCATGTCGACGCTCACGACCTTCAGGTTGTGCGTGGTGATGCGATCGCCGCCCATCCGGCCGGCTGAGCGCATGCCCTTCACGACACGCGACGGAAACGAGGACGCGCCAATCGAGCCCGGCGCCCGATGGAACATCGACCCGTGGGTCGCCGCGCCGCCGGCAAAGTGGTGGCGCTTCATGACGCCCTGAAAGCCCTTGCCGCGGCTCGTGCCGATGACGTCGACGCGCTCGCCCGCGGCGAAGATGTTCGCGAGGACCTGATCGCCGGCCTTGAGCGGCTCACCGCCAGGCGCGATCTTCAGTTCGCGACGGACGCGCGTGGGCGGCACGCCGGCCTTCTTGAACTGGCCGGTGATCGGCTTGTTCGACTTCGCGGGCGTGTCGTCGACCAGACCGAGCTGCACCGCTTCGTAGCCGTCGGTCTGCGCGTTCTTCGCCTGGACGACGACGCACGGGCCCGCCTTGATGACCGTCGCAGGAACGACCATGCCGTCCTTGTCGAACACCTGGGTCATTCCAATTTTTCGTCCGATGATTCCGGTGACCATTACCGGTGCTCCTTACCAAACGCCTTGATCTCGACGTCGACACCCGCCGGCAGATCGAGCTTCATGAGCGCGTCCACCGTCTGCGGCGTGGGCTCGAAGATGTCGATCAGCCGCTTGTGCGTGCGGATCTCGAACTGCTCGCGCGACTTCTTGTCGACGTGCGGCGAGCGCAGGACGGTCCACTTGTTCTTTTCCGTCGGCAGCGGCACCGGGCCGGCCAGCCGGGCGCCCGTCCGCTTCGCGGTGTCGACGATCTCGGTCGTCGACTGATCGAGGACGCGGTAGTCGTACGCCTTGAGACGGATGCGGATTTTTTCTGTGAATGCTGTGGCCATACGCTACCTGCCCTGCTGTTTCTTGATGATTTCGTCGCTGACCGATGCCGGCGCCTGCTCGTAGCGATCGAAGTGCATCGAGTACGATCCGCGGCCCTGCGTGCGCGACCGGATGTCCGTCGCGTACCCGAACATCTCCGACAGCGGCACGCGTGAGTTGATGACCTGCGATCCGCCGCGCACTTCCATCGACTGGATGTGCCCCCGCCGGCTCGTGATGTCGCCGATGACGTCGCCCATGTATTCCTCGGGGACGACGACCTCGACCCGCATGATCGGCTCCATGAGCACCGGGTGGCCCTTCTTGGCCCCGTCCTTGAACGCCATCGACCCGGCGAACTTGAACGACATTTCGTTGGAATCGACGTCGTGGTACGAGCCGTCGTACAGCTCGACCTTCACGTCGTCCATCGGATAACCGGCGAGGACGCCCGTCGTCATGGCCTCGCGAATGCCCATGTCGATCGGCTTGATGAATTCCTTCGGAATCGAGCCGCCGGCCGTCTCGTTGACGAACTCGTAGCCCTCACCCGGCTTGCGCGGGATGAGGCGAATCTTCGCGTGGCCGTACTGGCCGCGGCCGCCCGACTGCTTGATCCACTTGCCTTCGCCTTCAGACGGCCGCGTGACCGTTTCCTTGTAGGCGACCTGCGGCTTGCCGACCGACGCTTCGACGCTGAACTCGCGCTTCAGGCGGTCGACGATGATTTCGAGGTGCAACTCGCCCATGCCGGCGATGACGACCTGCCCCGTTTCCGTGTCCGTCTTCACGCGGAACGTCGGGTCTTCGGCCATCAGCTTGGCGAGGCCCATCCCGAGCTTTTCCTGGTCGGCCTTCGTCTTCGGCTCGATGGCGAGCGAGATGACGGGCTCCGGGAAGTCCATCGCTTCGAGAATCACGGACTTCTTTTCGTCGCACACGGTGTCGCCCGTGGACACCGACTTGAGGCCGACGGCCGCCGCGATGTCGCCGGCGTAGACTTCCTTGATTTCTTCGCGCTTGTTCGCGTGCATCTTCAGCAGGCGGCCGATGCGCTCGGTCTTCTGCTTGGTCGAGTTGTAGACGGACATGCCCGACGTCATGACGCCCGAGTAGACGCGGATGAACGTGAGCTGACCGACGAACGGGTCGGTCATGATCTTGAACGCGAGGCCGGCGAGCGGCGCGTCGTCCTTCGCCGGACGCTCGGTCTGTGCGCCTTCCCCGCCGTTCGGATCGATCCCGATCATCGCGGGAATCTCGAGCGGCGACGGCAGATAGTCCACCACGGAGTCGAGGAGCGGCTGCACGCCCTTGTTCTTGAACGCGGATCCGCAGATGACGGGCACGAATGCCGTCTTCTCGTTCCGCACGGACTCGACGGTCCGCTTGCGCAACGCCGCTTTGATCTGCTCTTCCGGGATTTCCTGGCCGTGCAGGTACTTTTCGAGGATGGAATCGTCGACTTCGCTGACCTTCTCGATCAGCTGCTCGCGGTACATCCTGGCTTCCTCGGCCAGCTCGGCCGGGATGTCCTCGACGACGTAGTCGGCGCCCATCGTCTCGTCTTTCCAGCGAATCGCCTTCATCTTCACGACGTCGACGATGCCTTCGAACTTGTCTTCCGCGCCGATCGGGAACTGAATCGCGACCGGGTTGCCCTGCAGCTTCGACTCGATCTGCTCGAAGGTCCGCCGGAAGTTCGCGCCGATGCGGTCCATCTTGTTGACGAAGCAGATGCGCGGGACGCGGTACTTGTCGGCCTGGCGCCAGACGGTCTCGGACTGCGGCTCGACGCCGGCGACCGAGTCGAACACGGCGACGGCGCCGTCGAGGACGCGCAGCGAGCGCTCGACCTCCGCCGTGAAGTCCACGTGGCCGGGCGTGTCGATGATGTTGATCTTGATGTCGCGCCAGGTGCAGGTCGTCGCGGCGGACGTGATCGTGATGCCGCGCTCCTGCTCCTGCTCCATCCAGTCCATGACAGCCGTACCTTCATGCACCTCACCGATCTTGTAGGTGATGCCGGTATAGAACAGGATGCGTTCGGTCGTCGTCGTCTTGCCGGCATCAATGTGGGCCATGATGCCGATGTTGCGACAACGGTTTAACGGGACGGTACGGGGCATACGACTAGTTCAACTCAGTGCTGTGTGCTAAGTGCCATGTGCTCGGTGCTCGCGTCCGGGCGCACACCGCACCCGGCACTCAGCACCCAGCACGTTTACCAGCGGTAGTGCGCGAACGCCTTGTTGGCTTCCGCCATCCGGTGCGTGTCTTCGCGCTTCTTTACCGCGCCGCCGCGCAGATTCGCGGCGTCCAGGAATTCCATCGCCAGCTTTTCCTGCATCGTCTTGCCGTCGCCACGCTCTTCCGCGTAGCCGACCAGCCAGCGGATGCCGAGCGACAGGCGGCGGTTCGGATTCACTTCGACCGGCACCTGGTAGTTCGAGCCGCCGACGCGGCGCGACTTCACTTCGAGGCTGGGCTTGACGTTCTCGACGGCCTTCTTGAAGACCTTCAGCGGGTCGTCGGCCGACTTCTCTTTCACGATCTCGAGCGCCTTGTACATGATGCGCTCCGCGGTCGAGCGCTTGCCGCCGCGCATGATCGTGCTGATGAACTTGGTGACCAGCTGACTGTTGTAAATCGGGTCGGCCGGAACTTCGCGTTTGGCAATTTCTCGTCTGCGCGGCATGGCTCGTCCTTACGCTTTCTTGGGGCGCTTCGCGCCGTACTTCGAACGTCCCTGCATGCGGCCCGCGACGCCGACGGCGTCCAGCGTGCCGCGCACGACGTGATAGCGCACGCCCGGCAGGTCCTTGACTCGGCCGCCGCGGATGAGCACCAGCGAGTGCTCCTGCAGGTTGTGGCCGACGCCCGGGATGTACGTCGTCACCTCGATGCCGTTGGTCAACCGCACGCGCGCGACCTTGCGCAGCGCGGAGTTCGGCTTCTTCGGCGTCTGCGTGAAGACGCGGACGCACACGCCGCGCTTCTGCGGGCTGCTCTGCAAAGCGGGGCTCTTCGTCTTGCTCAGTACCGCTTCGCGGCCTTTTCTGACCAGCTGGCTAATCGTCGGCATAGTTGCTCGCACTCAAAATGAAACCCGCCCGTCGACGCTCACGCATCGACGGGTAACGCCCCGGCACGACGGCATATCGCCGCTCGTGCGGGCGTTGGTGCGCTTCAGGCCTAGGAGCCGGACGCTCGGCGCCTGAAACAATCCCCTATTGCTGTGCTCAGCCGTGGCAACCGGAAAACGACGTCGAAGAGCGTCGCGCCGGCAGCGCGGAAACAACCAGGAAGCAGTGCTTCGTCTGGACGCGGGCCTAGATAGGGTGTCCTAAGCCCGAAAATAACCTTGCGAGGTTATCACGGAGATCCCAGTCCAGCAAGCGGAGCGACCAGCCTGTTGGGGTCAAATTCGGGTGGGGAAAGGCCCCTTCCCGGGCCCCTCGTCACCTACCTCAAGCTGAAAATCACAGTGACCGACATCAAGACCTCGATCGGCACTCCGGCGAGCTGGGCCGGGGCGTATTCCCACTGCCGCACCGCGTCAACGGCCGCCTGGTCCAGTGGTGGGGCCGTCGATTTGAGGACCCGCACGCCCTTGACTCGCCCGGTTGGGTCGATCACCGCGTCGATGATGACGTAACCGCTGATCTTGAGCTTCTGGGCAAGGACCGGATAGACCGGGTCGACGTACTTCACCCTCTTGGGCTCGGCGATCGCGCCCGACGTCGTGGAGCCTGCAGGCGCCGTCACCCGCCGAGGCTGGTCTCCCGGCGCGCCGCCGAACGCCGCGGCTTCCGCGCGAATGGCCGTCAGTGCGCGGCTCAGGAGCTCTTCGGCGTGGGCGTAATGTCGCCGTTCCAGATAGACCCGGCCCATGTCGAGATAGGCCGCCGGCATCGGATCGGTGCGCCACGTCAGGTTGATTGCTGAAACGACCAGCACGTCAGCCGCCTGACCATTGACGACCGTCGGGGCATATCGCCAGTCCCTGGCCGCCGCTCTGGCAGCGTCATCCAGACCAGGCACAGACTTCAGGACTTCAATCTGTTCGACTCGTCCGACTTTGCTGACGACGAATTCCAGTACGACAATCCCGGAGGCGCCAGCACGTGCCGCGTCCTCTGAGATCTGTGGCACGGCGTCCCTGGTCCGCGTCGGCTCCGGGACGACACCGCCAACGAGGTAGATCCCGGTTCCGCGAGGCGACGTCTCCGCGGCATTCGAGGACTGCGCGGCGCGTTCCTGCCGCATCGTCCTGACGGCCTCGACGACCGACGATTCGGCGTCGGAAAACCGACGTGCCTGGTACTGCTGCGCGGCACGGCGGACGCTCTCGAGCGCCGTGGGTCCGGCCGCACCTTGCGATTGGCGCACCGACGTCGCGGAACTGACGGCAACGGCGCACGCCGTACACATCACGAGCCCGGCCGCGTACCGGGCGTTCATCGGCCGCATCCCTGGCTGACCTCGGAAGCCATCGCGCCGAGACTCGACACGAATCCGCCTTCGCCCCCTCGGCCACCGCCGCTCGAAGATCTGATGAACGTGCTGGAGGGATCTAAGGGGAGTGTTGAGACATTCCGGCAGAACGCGTCCCACTTCCCATCCTGATAGAGGTACTGCTCGACGTTCGACAGATAGAACGCGCTCACCGTCGCGCCCTGCGCTTTGAGGTAGCTGCCGATGGCGCGGATGGCCTTCGGGCCGCCGAAATCGCCGACGACGGGCACGATGAGATTCCGGGTTTCGAGGTCCTTCAGGACGCCGAACAACTCCTCGGACGCGAGGAAGCCCCGGTTGACCCCGGACTGGTCGGTCGCCGTCATCAGGTCCGCATAGGTCGGAGTCGCCCGGATCGCGTAGCCACTCCAATAGAAGGTGCCGTAGATCGCTTCAATGCCGGCCACGTCGCTCGGCAGCAACGCGAAGCCGTGCGCCTTCGTGATGTGGTCGGAGATGGCCTTGAGGTTCTGTTTGAAGAGGGGCTCGCTCGAGGCGACCGAGGCAAACGCGCGAAACAAATCGAGCGCCGACGATGACCTCGTGAGTCCGGCCGGGCGCGGCTTCGAGAAGAGCATCGAGACGAAGTCCGCGCGGTCCTTCGACAGCTCGAAGATCGCTTTGTACATCAGCTGAATGTCGAGGTTCCCGCGGCGGATGTCGAAGATGATCGCCATCTTCGGACGCAGCGCGGCGATGTAGGTGTAGTTCTGCTCGGGCCCGACGCCGAGGTACACGCCGCTGCCGGGCGGCGTGCGCCGGACGAGATCGGGAATCACATACTGGAACCAGAGCTCGTTCGACGTCAGGTTCGTGATGTCCTGCGACCGGAAGTATCCGCCGGGTTCGGACGCGTCCTGACTCAGCTTCCAGAATGCCGCGTCGGTCAGACGCTCCGGCAACGCGCCAACGGCCGTTGTCGTGTGCCCGAGAAGGGCCCACGCTGCCAGGGACGCGACGAGCGGACCGAGAATGCGCGCTGGTCGAACGCTCATGGGCGGCGATGCTAGCACGGCACCTTCGTAGGGCAGACCTTTAGGTCTGCCGTACCCGGCAAACCTGAAGGTTTGCCCTACGACAGACTGACGCCCTACCATTCGCTCATGCGCATCACGAAACTCTCTCGTCTGGTCGCCGGCGCGGTGCTCGCCGCCGCGATGGCCGGCGGTGCCGCGCTTCTCGCGCAGCAGCCGGCCGCGGTCGCCGGACCACGATTCCAGATTTCCTTTAGTGCCGCCGCACGCGCGGAAGCCGTCACCGGTCGCGTGTACGTCGCGATCAGCCGGACCAACGATCGGCCGCCGATTCAGCAGGCCGACTCAACCGGCAGTCCGTTCTTCGGGCGGAACGTGGATGCGCTTCGGCCCGGCACAGCCGTCGTCATCGACGCGTCGGACCTCGGCCATCCCGTCGCAAGCCTGCGTGACATTCCCGAGGGCGACTACTGGGTGCAGCCGTTCGTGAACGTGTACACGAAGTTCGCGCGCCCCGACGGGCACACGGTGTGGCTGCACATGGATCAGTGGGAGGGACAGAACTGGCGGCGATCGCCGGGCAACCTCTACGGTGATCCGACGCGCGTCCACATCGATCCGAAGAGCAACGCGCCGATCGCGCTCGTCGCCGACAAGGTGATTCCGGCGATCGCGCCAATCCCCGACACGGACACCGTCAAGCGCATCAAGATTCAGAGCCAGGTGCTCTCGAAGTGGTGGGGACATCCGATCTTCATCGGCGCCACCATCACGCTGCCGCCCGGATACGACACGCATCCGGACGTGAAATACCCGGTCATCTATTCACACGGTCACTTCTCGACGGGAGCGCCGGGCGGCGCTGGTGGAGCTCGCGGCCGTGGCGCCGAGCCGGCAGCGTCCGGATCGCAGCCGCGCGTCATCTGGGTTTCGATGCAGCATCCGTCGCCGTACTACGACGACTCGTACGGTGTGAACTCCGCGAACAACGGCCCGTTCGGAGACGCGATCATGCAGGAGCTCATCCCGGCCGTGGAGTCGAAGTTCCGCATCATCCGCGAGCCCTGGGCGCGCATCCTGACCGGCGGCTCCACGGGCGGCTGGATCGCACTCGCGCACCAGGTCTTCTACCCGGACTTCTACGGCGGCACGTTCTCGCTCTGCCCCGACAGCGTCGACTTCCGTTATCACCAGATCGTGAACGTCTACGACGACCCCAACGCGTACTTCATCGATCGCGGCTGGACGAAGGTCGAGCGGCCGGACCGACGAAACCCCGACGGCAACATCATCACGATGATGAAGGACGAGAACTGGTTCGAGCTGGTCGAGGGCGATCGCTCACGATCCGGCGGCCAGTGGGACATTTGGGAGGCGACGTACGGCCCGGCCGGTGCCGACGGCTACCCGAAGCCCATCTGGGACAAGAAGACCGGCGCCATCGACAAGAGCGTGGCGGCGTACTGGAAGGAACACTACGACCTGCGAAACATCCTCGAGACGAAATGGGCCACGCTCGGGCCGAAGGTCGCCGACAAGATCAATGTGTACGTCGGCGACGGCGACAGCTACTACCTGAACATGGGCGTGCGCATGCTCGAGACGTTTCTCAAGGCCGCCAACACACCGAAGTGGACTGGCGAGATCGTCATTCAGCCGATGGCGCCGCACTGCTGGGGCCCGCGCGGCCCGGAGCTGCTGCAGAAGATGGTCGCGCAGATCGAGAAGAAGGCGCCGGCGGGAGCGGACGTGAAGGGTTGGAAATACTGACGGTGTAAGGGCCGGGCATGCCGGTGGACGGGCCGGGCGTGCCCGGCCCCTACAACGACATTGCCCGCGTCATTTCGATCGCGAGTTCACATCCGAGTATTGCCGAATGTTGCCGGCGAGAAAGTCTCTGACGAACGGCTTGATCGGATCGCGCGCCGTCGCGCGGCCGTCGGACCACATGCCGGACCCGCCGTATCCATAGCGGTTCGAGACCGAGCGGATGAACGTGCTGTTCTCGTCGACGGGCAGCGTGACGACGTTGCGCGCGAAGGCGTCGAACAGGCCGTCCTGAAACAGGTACTGCTCGACGTTCGAGACGTAGAACGCGGTGACCGTCGCCCCGTGCTCACGAATGTACTGGCCGACCTGACGGAGCGCCTTCGGCCCGGCGAAGTTGCCGACCACGGGCACGAGCAGGTTGCGCTCCTGAAAATCCTTGAGGAAACGGAACGCCTCCTCCCCAGCCAGATAGCTCAGGAAGTTGCCCTTCAGATCCGTCTGCATCATCAGCTCTTCGTAGCTCGGGAACGTGCTGCCGCTGAACCCGCGCCCCGAAAAGCCCATCGGCGCGGACGAGTACCGCAGCCCCGGGCCTTCCCAGTAAAAGTTGTAGTAGATGCTCTCGAGCTGATCGAGGTCGTCCTCGGTGAGGCTGAAGCCGTGCTTTTTCACGAGCTGATCCTGCATGGCGCGCAGGTTGAGGCGGTAGAGATCCTCGCTCGCCGGCACCCGGTCGTACGCCTCGAACAGCGCCGTCACGGCAGACGCGGGGCCGAGCCCGGCCGGGCGCTTGCGCGAGAAGAGCCGCGAGAGAAAGTCCGCGCGATCGGTCGACAGCTCGATGAGCGCCTTGTACATCAGGTGCTCGAGCAGATTGCCGCGCCGGATGTCGACGATGAAGGCGATCTTCGGCTGGATCGCGACGATGTAGGTGAAGTTCTGATCCGGCGCCACGCCCAGGTACACACCACCGGGCTTCAGCGAGGCCTTCAGCGCCGGGATGACGTACTGGAACGTGTGCTCGTTCGAGACGAGGTTCTCGGAGCGAAAGTACCCGTTGGCCTCGGAGAACTCGCTGGACAGACGCCAGAAGTCCTGGTCCGACAGACGCGACGGCAGCGTCTTCGCCGTCGGGCCGCGTTGCACGCCCGTCTGCGGCGCCATGCCGGCGCCGACGAAGACCACGAGCACTGAAACGAGAAAGAGACGGCGAGTCATCAGCAGCACCTGTGCAGCGTCACACGACGATCACTGTATCGACAACGGCGCGTGAGCGCCGCGACGCGTCACGTCCTGCCATGTCCCGATTCTGCCTTCCTTGAAGTCACGCAGCAAGGCCCGAATCGGATCCAGCACGTCCAGGCCGCGCGCCGATCGGAGAAACGCGCTGTCCTCGTCGAGCGGCAGCGTGGCGACGTTGTCGTAGAACTGCGCGGCCACGCCATTCTGGAACAAGTACTGTTCGACATTGGACACGTAAAACACCGTCACGGTGGCGTTACGCTCCGCCAGATACTGCCCCACCGAGCGCAGGGCTTTCACGCCGGCGAAGTCCCCGACGATCGGCACGATCAGGTTCTTCTCTTCGAAGGCCTTCAGCACCCGGAAGTTCTCTTCGGTCCCGAGATACGACCGGCTCCGGCCCTCCATGTCGACCGACGACTGCAGTTCGGCATACGTCGGCATGCCGCGCCCGCCACCACCACCGCCGCCACCCCCGCCGCCGCCACCGCGGTTGGCCCGGTTGTAGGCCGACGACGACTGGTACGTGAGGTCCGGACCAAAGGTCACGAACATCCGGTACACGTACTCGATACCCGTGAGGTCCAGAGCGGTCAACGTGAAACCGTGTGTCTTGACGAGCCGGTTCGTGATCGCCCGCAACGTCTCCTGCATCAGGACGTCACTCGGCGCCACCCGGTCGAACGCGCTGAACATGTCGGTCGCCGTCGTCGTCGGTCCCAGGCCGGCCGGCTTGGGGCGTGCGAACAGACGCGACATGAACTCGGCGCGGTCCTTCGACATCTCGAAGAGCGCCTTGTACATCAACTGCGTGTGCAGATTGCCGCGACGGATGTCGACGATGAACGCGATCTTCGGCTCGAGGCCCAGGATGAACGTGAAGTTCTGATCCGGCGCAACGCCCAGGTAGACGCCACCGCGCTTGAACCTCGTCAACGCCGGTACCACGTTCTGAAACTGGCGCTCGTTCGAGACGAGGTTGTCGGACTGGAAGTACCCGCTCGGCTCCGAGAATTGTTCGACGAGCTGCCAGAAGTCCTTGTCCGACAGCCGTGACGGCAGCGTCTCCGGCCCGCGAATCGACGCGGGCACCGCCGGCCGGACGAGGACGGTCGCAAGCAACAGGCTGACAAGCCATGCCGGGCGGTGGCGGCGCTCAACGAACGTGCGAAAGAACATCGACATAACTCCTGATCCTGCCCTCGCGATAATCCTGAAGGAGACGCGGCATCGAGTCGATCTGCATCACCGCGCGCGACGGAAACGGAGACTGGCAGTTGTTGAAGCACGACCGGATGAACGTGCTCGACTCATCAATGGGCAGGCGGGCCACGTTCTCCGCGAAGTCCGGCCAGATGCCGTCACCGAACAGATACTGCTCGACGTTCGAGAGGTAGAAGGCCGTCACCGTGGCGCCCCGCGACCGGACGTAGTCACCCACCGCGCGCAGCGCCTTCGGACCTGCGAAGTTCCCGACGATCGGCACCAGAAGGTTCCGCTCCTGGAACCGCTTCAGCGTCCGGTAGTTCTCCTCGGTTCCGAGATAGGCGCGGTTCAGCCCTTCGCCATCGGTGGCGGTCTGCAGGTCCTGATACGTCGGGTACCGCGACCCACGCGGGGCATACGCCGCCGGGCCGACGGGCGGGACCGCGATGCCGGCGTACGAGAGATACGGACCTCCCGATCGGAAGCTGCCGAGCACGTAGTCAATGCCCGCGATGTCCTCCGCCGAGAGAGGAAACCCGTGCTTGCGCATCAGCAGGTCGCCAATCGCCACGCGCGTGTCGTTGAAGAGGTTCTGGCTCGGCTCAACGGTCGCGTACGCGTTGAACAGATCGTCCGCCGTCGACGCGGGGCCGATTCCCGGCGGGCGGGGACGCGAAAACAGCCGCGAGAGAAAATCGGCGCGATCGAGCGACAGTTCCAGCAGCGCCTTGTACATCAGGTGCTCCTGAAGATTTCCCCGCCGGATGTCGACGATGAACGCGATCCTCGGCTGCAGCGCGACGATGTACGTGAAGTTCTGATCGGGACCGACGCCCAGATACACGCCCCCGGGCTTGACGAAGGTGAGCACCCGCGGAATCACCACCTGGAACGTGTCTTCGTTCGACACGAGGTTCTCGGAACGGAAGAACCCGTTCGGCTCGGACAGGTCCTCGACGAGTTTCCAGTAGTCGCGATCGGGAATCCGGTTCGGGAGGTCCGCCCGAACGCTCGGCGCGACCACCACGGCCAGCGCCGCGGACAGCAACGCGGCCCGCACCAGCGCGAAGGCGAGGGCACGCGGCGTCTTCATCTCACGGGCCTCCGGGGATCCCCGGACTCGTCCGGGGCACTCGCCCTGCCAGCGCATGCCGCCACGTCGGCCGCGATAGGCACGAGCTGGGCTTCCTTGCTGGAGTAGGTGGCGAACAGTGACGGCGAGACACCAATCGTCGGACCGGGCCAGCCGAAGCCAGTCAGCGAAGGCCGAATCAGGACGCTACGCTCGTGGCGAGGCAACGTCGACAGATTTCTGCAAAAGTGCGGCCACAGGCCGTCCTGCACGAGATAGGCCTCGACCTCCGAGACGTAGAACGCACCGACCTGGGCGCTGTGCTCGCGAAGGTACTGGCCGACCGCTTGCACGGCTCTGGATCCGGCGAAGTTGCCCACGACCGGCACGACGAGGTTCTTCTCCTGGAGGGCCTTCACGAAGGCGAATCGCTCCTCGTTCGCGAGAAACGACAGCTCGCGTCCGCTCACGTCAACCTGGCGCAGCAGATCGGCCACCGAGGGCCTCGAGGATGCGGAGATCGATCGCGCGGTCGACGACTCCCAGTTGATCATCGGGCCGAACCAGTAGAACGCCTGGTAGACGTACTCGATCCCTCTGAGGTCGTCGTCGCTCAACGGCAATCGATGGCGCGTCACGAGCACGTCACGGACTTCCGCCACCCGCTGACGGTAGGTCGACTTCTCGGCTGTGTTAATGGGCCAGTACGCCTTGATGATGGCGTCGGCGGACGCCGTGCGGCCGAGTCCCGCTGGACGCGGCTTCACGAACAGCCGTGAGATGAACTCCGCGCGATCGGCAGACAGCTCGAACAGCGCCTTGTACAGCAGATGCAGGTGGAGGTTGCCGCGCCGGATGTCGATGATGAACGCCATCGGCGGCTCGAGCGCGGCGATGTAGGTGAAGTTCTGTTCGGGTCCGACGCCGAGATAGACACCGTCGCTCCTGCGGCGCTGCAGCAGGTCCGGCACGACCTGCGCGAAGATCGCCTCGTCAGACACGATGTTGTCGGAACGGAAGTAGCCGTTGGGCTCGGACGTGCTCTCGATGAGCGCCCAGAACTCGGTGTCAGACAGACGCGCCGGCAGATCGGCGCGCGCACCAAGTCCATCCGATGCCACGACCACGGCGGCCACGAGCGCGGCTGCCGCAATCCCCGACCCACGCGCCATACCTCACCTCCAGGCGCGCGCCACTGGCGCCGCGCAGCCCCGAACTTCCTCGGCCATGTTGCCGAGGCCCATCCCATTGCGTGAGCGAATGAACGTGCTCAGATCGGTCAGCGGCAGCGTGGCGACGTTGGCGCAGAAGGTCGGCCAGATGCTGTCCTGCTGCAGGTACTGCTCGACGTTCGAGAGGTAGAACGCCGCGACCGTGGCACCGTGATCGCGGATGTACTTTCCGATCGCGCGCACGGCCTTCGGTCCGGCGAAGTTGCCGACGACCGGCACGATCAGGTTCCGATGCTCGAGCTCCTTGATGTACGCGAAGCTCTCTTCCGTCCCCAGATAACTGCGCACGCGGCCGAACGAGTCCGTCGCCAGCATCAGATCCGCGTAGTTGGTGGGGCTGCGCCCCGCGAATGCGCCGGAGTTACCTGTCGAGCTCGACGAGTAATTGATCGAGGGACCGTACCAGTAGAACCAGTAGTAGACGTACTCGATGCCGGACAGATCGTCCGCCGACAACGGGAACCCGTGCTTCTTGACGAGCACGTCCTGAATCGCCTGCAGGTTCGCGCGGTAGGCCGCTTCATCGCCGGTCTTGAGGTTT
>Ga0137451_1000288_pt1 | contig 15067 bp, 16 predicted proteins | sample EasRivERMGT500_2_FD_102336 | JGI IMG/M metagenome (GOLD analysis project Ga0137451, IMG submission 102336) | Soil microbial communities from meander-bound floodplain in the East River, Colorado, USA - East River MetaG ERMGT500_2 | ecosystem: Environmental > Terrestrial > Soil > Floodplain ... | reverse complement strand
TTCTTTCTTCCGGGGCTTCAGGACATCACCAGCCACGTCGATTTCAGCGCCATTGCCTCGGCCGCGCGCGAGGGCGGGCTTGAATTGGCCGGCTACACGAGCCAAGCGCAGTTTCTCGTCAACTGCGGCATCACCGAGGTGATGTCGCGCACCCCGGCCGAAGACGGAGCGCGGTTCCTTCCTCTCGCCAACCAGGCAAACCGGCTGATGAGTCCCACGGAGATGGGCGAGCTCTTCAAGGTCATCGCGCTCGGACGGGGTTTTTCCGCGCCGCTGCTGGGCTTTCGCGAAGGCGATAGAAGGCAGGCGCTGTAAGGTGTTGCCTGTTTGTCTCGACTTACAGAGGTCGCGCGCGGAAAGGAGACTTGGATGGAAGCGATACGGGAGAACCGGGCGGAGTGGGTGAAGATCCATCCGCTTGTCGTGCGGATCACGCACTGGATCAACGCGTTCGCCATCCTCGTCATGGTCGCCAGCGGCTGGCGCATCTACAACGCCTCGCCGCTCTTCGGCTTCAAGTTTCCCAACGAGATCACCCTCGGCGGCTGGCTTGCGGGCGCGCTGCAGTGGCACTTCGCCGCGATGTGGCTGCTGCTGCTGAACGGCATCGTCTACGTGACCTATGGGATCGCTTCCGGTCACTTCCGCAAGAAGCTTCTTCCGCTCACGCCCCGCGCGGTGCTGCGCGACGCGCTCGCCGCGCTGCGCGGCAAGCTCGCGCACGATGACCTCGCCGTGTACAACGCGGCGCAGCGCGCGGCCTATCTCGCGATCATCTTGTGCCTCGTGGTGCTCGTGCTCTCGGGCCTCGCGATCTGGAAGCCGGTGCAGCTGCAGGAAATCGCGGCGCTCATGGGCGGCTACGAAGGCGCACGCCTGTTGCATTTCTTCGCCATGGCCTTGATGGTGTTCATCGTGCTGGTGCACATCGTCATGGTGATTCTCGTGCCGCGCACCTTTCCGACGATGATCACCGGCCGAACAAGGAGGGCGTCATGAAGAAACGCACCATGGAAACGAGCCTCGCCGAGCACTCGGGAAAGCTCATCCGCTCGATCGAGCGGCGGCTGTTCCTGAAGTCGAGCCTGTCGCTCGGCGCGCTCGCGCTGCTATCGGGCTGCGATCTGACCGACGACGAAAACGTTCAGAAGGTGCTCCTGGGAATGTCGCGCTGGAACGACGGCGCCCAAGCCTGGCTGTTCGACCCGAACAAGCTCGCGCCGGAATACCCGGAGAGCGCGATCACCAGGCCCTTCCCTTTCAACGCCTATTACGGCGAGGACGAGGTGCGGGTCGTGGACGGGACAAACTACAAGCTGGAATTGTCGGGCCTGGTCCGCGACCAGAAACCCTGGACGCTCCCCGAGCTCTACGCCCTGCCGCAGACTTCGCAGATCACCCGGCACATCTGCGTCGAAGGCTGGAGCGCGATCGGCAAGTGGAGCGGCGTGCGTTTTTCCGATTTCCTAGCGCGCATTGGCGCGGACACCACGGCAAAATACATCGGCTTCGAGTGCGCCGACGACTACACCACGAGCATCGACATGGCCACCGCGCTGCACCCGCAGACGCTGCTCACCTTTCGCTTCGCCGATCAGCTGCTTCCGCCCAAGTACGGCTTTCCGATGAAGCTGCGCATGCCGACCAAGCTCGGCTTCAAGAATCCCAAGCACATCGTCGCAATCGAGGTCACCAACGAGTACCCCGGCGGCTACTGGGAGGACCAGGGTTACAACTGGTTCAGCGGCAGCTGAATTCGGGCGGTCAGCGGCGAGCGCGAGATAAGGCCATGATCGAGAAGGAGCCGGCGGCCGGCGGCAAGAAGTGGGCAGGGCGGCGAGCCTCCCTGCCCACTCTAGGCGACGATCGGCGCGAGCGCCGTGCCGATGCGAGCCTTGCCCGCGTAGTGCTGTGGTTTCGATGCAACGCAGCTGTTGTATCCGCAGGTCCCCGTATTACTTCTTGACGGGTGCACGGCTCCGCTTGCGGTCTTCTTCCATCAGCAGCGTCTCGATGTCGTTCAGCACCAGCCGCGGGTACAGGAACGTCGAGGTGTAGATCTCGCGCACGTCACCCACGCGGTCGATCAGGAACACCTTGAGCACGTGCGAGAGCTCGCGCCGCGGGCGTCCGCCGGAGCGATCGAACGTGATGCGCACATCCTGGCCGAAACCCTCGACCAGAGGCATGAGCTCGCGCGCCGAGCGGGTCGTGAGAAAGTACCAGCGCAGCCCGTCTTTTTCCACCGCGCGGCTCCCCGCGTATTGCCGCATCACGTCCGGCGAGTCGCGGGCGGGATCGAAGGAGAGCGTGACGAACCGCACCTTGCCGTGCAGCGAAGGACTCGCCGCGATTGCTTCCTTCAGCGCGTCAAACACGCGGTAGGCGAGCGGGCAGCCCTCGGGATCGGTGCAGGTCGTGTAAATGAAGCCGAGCAGCGTGATCTGGTCGCGCATGTAACGCGACAGCGGCTGCGGGCGGCCGTCAATCCCGAGCACCCGCCCCTCGGGTGCCGCCATGATGCGGTGGAGCGTGTAGGTGCCCGGCGCGGGCGGAATGAAGTCCGGCTCGGCGAGCGGTTCGCCCTGATGCGCGCCGGAGATCGGCGCGCAGGCAAGCGCGGCGAGCAGCGCGATCGCCCGCGCCGCGCGCCGGATGCCTCGCGAAGCGCTCACTTGCCTGCGGCAGCGGAGCGCAACGCGTTCGAACCGAGCTTCATGTGATGCGCCCGACCGAGCTTCTCTTTGGTGAAATCAACCTCGAACTTCTGCGCCAGCTCCTTGCCGTCCCACCCGAAGCCGCGCAGGAACTGCTCGTTGTCCGCGCCGCCCTTGTCCCAGTTCGCGAGCAGCGACGAGGTGATGTACACGCGCTTGCCGTCCCAGCTCTGCGAGATCATGTTGACCTGCGTGCCGGTCGCCTTCTCGTAGGTCTGCTTCGGCGCCTCGGGATTGGACAGGTCAAAGTACCGCGTCTTCCCGTCCATGAACGTGTTGACCCACAGGCCCTTGCCGTTGCGCGTGATGCTGATGTCCACCGGCAGCGGGATCTTGGACGGGTCGCCGATCGTGCCGACTTCCTTCGCGATCCACTCGCCCTTGGCGTCCTGCTTGACGAGCCAGAGCTTCGAGGTCAGCGCCGCGGCGGTGATCGCCCAGTTGTCCTTGGGATTGAGCGACCAGCGGATCTCGAGCGGCGCGCCGGGGACCGCGAGCACCTTCGTCGGCTTGATCGCCTTCAGGTCCCAGAGCACCATGGTGTTGCCGAATTTCTTCATCGCCTCGCCGTCCTTGATCAGTTCGCCGAGCGGCCGCATGTAGTTGGCGTAGCCGGTGAAGCTCGAGGTCAGCAGCACGTTCTTCTTCGGATTCACCGCCAGGTCGTAGCCGTAGCCGTCGCCGCTTCCCTCCGTCGGCATCGCGTAGGAGGCAATGAACTTGCCCTTGTTGTTGTAGAGCGCCATGCCGGTCACGCCGCCCTTGTCCTTGGCGTTCGACAGCGCCTGCACGAGCATCCGCCCGGGGAGCGCGTAATAAGTGTGCGGCCCGAGATAGCCGGACTTGTCCCCCAGATCGCCGATGGTCCGCACCAGCTTCGGCCTGGCGGGATCGGTGGCGATATCGAAGACCCAGATCCGGTTGTCCGAAAGCCCGCCCGCCCAGATCTGGCGGCGGTCGTCGGTGAATCCCATGTGATGCGCTTCAGCCCTTGCACCCGTGGAGACCGAGTGCACGACCTTGCCGTAGCGCTTCGACTTCGGATTCACATCCACCGTGACGAGCTTGTCGGAGCCGTCGCCCAGCCCCTCGACGCCGAGCGCCCAGACGTAGACGTAGTCCTCCTGTCCCTTGATCAGCTTGGAGATGTACGGCGAGTTGCAGGTTTCGTCGGCGCGTACCGCGGCGGTATACCCTATGCAGGCCACCGTGAGCGCACCAATTGCGAGAACAACGCTTTTGTAATTCATGACTTCCTCCTAGGTATCAGGTTGGACGCGCGGCTTGCGCCATGCGCCGACCAAGAGCTATTCATGCTGCGCGTGGCCGGTCAAAAAACGAAAGCCTTGCACCAGTGTAACTTATCAATGCCACCACCACTGCTGCTGAATGGCTTGCATGTTTCCCTCCTTCGGTTGGTGAAACGAAAGCGGCCGCGGCGTCATGCGACGCTGCTGGCCGCGCGTGAGACTCGGGTCCCGGAAACCGCCGGGCGAAGCTCGAGAAACCGGGATGCGCTTGTGTTGCTGTTCTTCGCCAAGGATCTCACCCGGCCCGCGCCGCGCGCGAGCGAGGAGAACGAGCGCGATCGTCATCGTCACCAGGCTCCACGCGATGCCGTTCACGAACGCCGCGCGGTAGGAGCCGGTGACGTCGAAAATCCAGCCGGGCATCCAGCCGCCGAGCGCCATTCCGACGAAGGTGGCCAGGATCACGGTGCCGGTGCGCGCGCCCGCTTCGCGCGGGGAGAAGTACTCGCGCACGATGAGGGGATAGGAGGGCACCAGGCCTCCCTGAAAGAGGCCGAACAGCGCCGAGACCACGTAGAGCGAAACCAGGCCGTCGAAGGGCAGGAACAGCGCGAGCGCGGTCGCCTGGAGCACGGCGCCCAGCAGCAGCGTGCCCAGGCCGCCGATGCGGTCGGCGATCCAGCCCGAGGCGAGGCGGCTGACGATGCCGAACCCCATCATCAGCGAGAGCATCTCCGCTCCGCGCGCGGCGGGGAAGCCCAGATCCGCGCAGTAGGCGACCATGTGCACCTGCGGCATCGACATCGCGACGCAGCACGCGACTCCTGCCACGCACAGCAGCCACTGAAGCTGGTCGGGGGAGAGCCCGAGCGGCCGCTCGGGGTTCGACGATGCTTCCCGCACGCCCGCCGCTGGCGCGAGCCCGGCGGGCGGTTTCCTGCGGAGGGCGAGCGCAAGCAGCGGCATCGCGACCAGGCAGAACAAGCCGGTCCCGATGTAGGTCGCGCGCCAGCCGGTGGTGTCGATGAAGTACTGCATGAGCGGTGGCCACACCGTGCCCGCGAGGTAGATGCCGCTCATCACGATCGCCACCGCGATCCCGCGCCCGCGCGTGAACCACAGCGTGATGTCCGCGACCAGCGGAACGAAGGTGCCCGAGGTGCCGAAGAACCCGATCAGCAGGCCGTGGGCCGCGGCGAATTGAAAGAGGTTCTGCGAAAAGCTCGCGGCGACGAAGCCGAGCGCAAGGCTCACCGAGCCGACGAGCACCGGTACGATCACCCCGAAACGGTCCGAGAGCTTACCCATCAGCACGCCGCCCACCCCGAACCCGATCATGGTGAGCGTGAAGGGAAGCGAGGCATCACCCCGCGCGATGCCGAACTCGGCCTGAAGCGGCGGCAGTGCAACCGCCATCGAGTACATCCCGGCGCCGCCGATCGTAATCAGCGCGAGCGCGGCAAGCAGGCGCGCCCAGGCGTAGGGTGAGTCGGCGGCCGACACAGGTTGAGGGTTCGAGGACACGTTCAGCCAGCCGCTGTTGCTGCGATCACGCCGCCAGCTGCTCCACTGCGCTTGCAACTCCAGCGCGGTTGCAATCGTGCTTGGATTCCGGGTTGGGATTATGCGGCGAGCCGGTTCTCCGGCGTTTCGCTGCGTTCTCAGCGAGATGAGCGGCGATCAGGCAGTTCACCTCGTCGCGGTGAGTCACCGGCGCCATGTGGCCCGCGCCTTCGATCGTTTTCGATTGCGCTTCGGGCAGGACCGCCGCGAGCCGTTCGCAGATGCGCCGGGTCGGGAGCGGCGAACACGCGCCCTGCACCACCAGGGTCGCGACGGTGAGCGCGCCGAAGTCTTCGAGCCGCGTCGGCTCGTTCAGCGTGGCGTGAAAGTCGAGCGCCACCTTGCTCAGGCGGGCGGCGAGGGCGTCGCGCTTCGCCGCGGGAATGCCGGCCCATGCGCCCGGGCCGCTCCAGTAATCGACGAAGCGCCCGAAGCCCGCAGTGTATTCGCCGCAGGCGAGCGCGTGCGCCACCGTGTCGGCGATCGCGGAGATCTCGCGCAGGGCCGCCGCGTCGGTTTCATCGCTTTCTCGCAGCAGATGAAAGGCCGCCGGCTCGATCACGGTAAGGCTGCGAAGCAGCTCGCCGCGCGAGCGCGCGACATTGAGCGCCACCGCCCCGCCATAGGAATGCCCGACCAAATGCGACGGCTCGTCGATTCGATCGAGCAGCGCGCGCACGACCGCCGCTTCGTGCCCGAGGCAGAATACGCCCCGGCCGGGCCAGTTTGCACTGGCGCCATATCCGTAGAGGTCCGGCGCGATGACCCGATAGCGGGGGCTCAACTGCTCGATGAGCGCGCGCCATTGAGCGTTCGATGAGCCGCTCGCGTGCAGCAGCACGACCGGTTCGCCGCTTCCCTGCTCGTGAACCTCGAAGCCGCTGCCGTAGATTTCGATGCGAGGCATGGCGCGCTCCCGAATCAAAGGCCGGGCGCGAGAGAGATCAGGGTAAGCGGCGCGCGGCCGCAGGCGTGCAGGAGCGCAAGCCCATCCCGGTCCAGCGGGAATGATTCGCCGCGATCGAGCACAACGTCGCTCGTGTCGCCTTCCTGCGTGATCCACAGCGTTCCCTGCTCGACCTGCACCTGCATGCCGCGAGCGTTCTCGACTCGAAGCAGGCTGCCGCGCGCGAGACCGATTTCGGTTTGCGCCGTGAGCCCGCACCGATTCCTGAATGCAGCCATGGTGGTCTCCCTATGCGGTTTTCAAACGAACATCTGCAGCCCAGGCCGCCAGCTTGGGCCCTGCGCGTCTGAACATCCGGGTGAGCACCTTCACTAGCGGCATCACGATGTATTGGTGCATCGCTTCGGCGCGGGCGCGGCGCACCTCGCGCTCGATCTGCTCCCGCACCGCGGGGTTGGCGAGATAGATTTCGTAGGTCAGGTTTTCCATGTCGGTTTCCCTTTCTGGCCCGGGAGTGAATTCCCGTTCGGCAACCGACATAGCGCACGGCCCGTGCCAGGGGTAGATGGCAATAAAATCAATCACATATCAGCGCATCGAGCCGTCAAATGCGACGGCGCCGCCAAATTCGACGGGGCCAATCTGCCGGATACGACGGGCTAGGAGTTCTTGCGAATGCCGAGCTTGCGCAGCCGGCCGCGCAGCGTGCTCGGATTGAGACCGAGGATGCGGGCCGCGCCGCGCTCGCCTTCGATCACCCAACGGGTGCGTTCTAGAACGCGCCGGATATGCGCGTGCTCGATTTCCTCGAGCGTGGCGTCGGCCTCCGCCGCAGTAGATGCTTTGTCCGGCGGCGATGCTTTGGAAAAAAGCTCGATCGCGTCGAGCCTCGTCCCGTCCGACATGATCATCGCTCGCTCGATGAGATTTTCCAGCTCGCGGATATTGCCCGGCCAGTCGTAGGCGCTCGCCTGCTCGATGAAAGTGGGCGCGATTCCTTCCAAGGTCTTGCCGAGTTTGCGCGCGGCCTTCGCGGCGAAGTGCTGCACTAGGCGCGGAATATCGTCGCGGCGCCCGCGTAACGGCGGCACGGCGATCGGAAACACGTTGAGCCGGTAGTAGAGGTCGGAACGGAAAGCGCCGGCCGCGACCTGGGTCTGCAGGTCGCGGTTCGTCGCGGCGATCACGCGCACATCGGTGCGCAGGCTGCGCGTGCCGCCGACACGCTCGAATTCGCGCTCCTGTAGAACGCGCAGCAGCTTGGCCTGGGCCTCGAGGGGCAGCTCGCCCACCTCGTCGAGGAATAGCGTTCCGCCGTCGGCGAGCTCGAAGCGGCCGCGCCGCTGTTGCACGGCCCCGGTGAAAGCGCCTTTTTCGTGCCCGAAGAGCTCGCTCTCCACGAGCTCGCGGGGCAACGCGGCGCAGTTGATTCTAACGAGCGGCCGCTCACGCCGCGGGCTGCGGTCATGGATGGCACGCGCGACGAGCTCCTTCCCTGTGCCGGTCTCGCCCTGGATCAGCACCGTGCTGTCGGTGGTCGCGACCTGCGCGATCTGCTCGAGCACGCGCCGCAGCGCCGGGGAGTCGCCGACCATCGCATCGCGATCCGAGCGAATTTCCTCCACCAAGTACTGGATCGTTGACCTCGACTTGCGGTGGGCCTCGATTTCCCTTCTCAATACGATATGTGTTCCGACGCGCGCCAGCAGTTCCTCGGTCTCGAAAGGCTTGGTCACATAGTCCACCGCGCCGGCCGAGAACGCGCGCACCTTCTCGAAGGTCTCGGTCAGCGCGGTCAGGAAGATCACCGGGATCGCGCGCGTCGCTTCGGCCGCCTTCAGCCGCTCGCAGACCGCGTAGCCGTCGAGGCCCGGCATCCTCACGTCGAGGAGCACCAGGTCGGGCACCGCCTTCGCCGCCTTGGCGATCGCCTCTTCGCCGCTCGCCGCCGAGAGTGTCCGGTATCCCGCCGCGGCGAGCTCCTGCTCGAGCAGATCGACGTTCAAGGGCTCGTCGTCGACGATGAGCACGGTAGCAGCCGTATTTGCCGATTCAATCGCCAAGGTGCCTCACGATCTTCTCGAAGAGCAGCGTTTCGTCGATCGGCTTGGTGAGGAAATCGTCGCAGCCGCTCGCCCGCGCCCGCTCCTCATGGCCGCGCATAGCGTGCGCCGAGAGCACGATGACGGGAATGCGCGAGAGCTTCTCGTCCGACTTGAGCCTACGCGTGGCCTCCCAGCCGTCCATGCGCGGCAGGGAAAGATCCATGAGTATCAGGTCGGGATTCGCCTCGGCCGCGCGCTCGAGCGCGGCCACCCCGTCCTCGGCGAGCACCAGCCGGTAATTGTCCGCGAGCAGCTGCACCAGCAGCTCGCGGTTCAGCGCCACGTCCTCGACGATGAGGATGGTCTTCATGCGCCGGGCGAGGCGTAACGAAGCGGCAGCGTCAGCGTGAACTTCGAGCCGCTGCCGAGGACGCTCTCCGCGGTGATTTCCCCACCCAACAGCCGCGCGAGACGGCGCGCGATCGCGAGGCCGAGCCCGGTGCCGCCGTAGACGCGCGTGCTGCTCGCGTCGGCCTGCTCGAACTCCTCGAAGATCACCTCGAGCTTGTCGGGCGCAATACCGATGCCGGTGTCGGCGACGGCGATCGCGACGGTGCCGTCCGACACATGCGCCTGCAGACGGATGCTGCCGCGCGAGGTGAACTTCGCGGCATTGCTCAAGAGATTGATCACGATCTGCCGCAGCTTTTCCTCGTCGACGTACATCTGCGGAAGGGCACCGTCGAACTCTTTCACCAGCGTCACGGCGTCGGCCTTGACCAGCGGCTCGACGGTGCGCGCGCAGCTTTCGAGCACCGGCGAAAGCCCGATATCGCCGGGATTGACCTCGACCCGGCCCGCCTCCACCTTGGCGAGGTCCAGGATCGAGTTGATGAGCGCGAGCAGGTGCTGGCCGCTCGTAAGAATCTTCTCGAGGTTCTCGTACTGCTGTGGCTCGAGCTTTTCCTGCGAACGGCGCATGACGATGCGCGTGAAGCCGATGATGGCGTTGAGCGGCGTCCTCAGCTCGTGCGACATGTTCGCGAGGAACTCGGACTTGTGCCGGCTCGCGACCTCGAGCTGCCAGCTCTTATCATGGATCTCGCGGAACAGGCGCTCGTTCTGGATCGCGATCACCGCCTGGTCCGCGAAGGTTTTCAGCAGCGCCACCTGCTTCTCGCTGAACGGCCCTGCGAATTTCCGCCCGACCCAGATGGCGCCGATGCCGCGTCCCTCGAAGAGCAAGGGCGCAAAAATGATCGATTTGAAGCCGATGATCTGCCCGCCCTTTCGCACCTGCGCTGGCGCAGACGGCGTTTGGTCCACATCGACGAAGTGCACCACTTTCCTGTCCAGAATGGCGCAGCCGGTGCCGGCGTCGCGGTCCACCGGCATGGGATAAATCCGCGCCATTTCATCCTTGTGCGGCCCCTTGTAGGCCCGCAGGCCGAGCATACCGTTGTCTTCTACCAGGGTAAGTCCGACCAGATGGCCCTCGAACAGTCGCTGGGAGCTATCCAGGATCTTGTCGAATACCGGCGAAGTATCGGCAATCGAGCTGCTAATTACGCCCAGCACCTCGGCGGTGGCGGTCTGCTGTTCGAGCGCCTCCTTGGTCTCGTTGAACAGCCGCACGTTCTCGATTGCGATCACCGCCTGGTCGGCGAAGGTCTTCAGCAGCGCGATCTGCTTGTCGCTCAGCGGCCCGGCCGCGTCGCGGACGACGGCGATCGTCCCGATCGCGACTCCGTCCTTGATCATGGGCACGACCGTCATCGCCCGGTATCCAGACGCGGCGAAATTGCGCTTCCCTGCCGCGAACCGCTCGTCCATTTGCTCAACGTCGGGCATGTCGACCATTCGGCAATCGAGAATGGCCGCGCCATGCATGTACTCGCGCGTCAGCGGGAAGGGAAAGCGCTCCTTCCACTTTCGCGCGCGCTCCGGATCGCGTTCGGCGATCGCCATCAGCCGCACCTGTCCATTCTCCTGGCGGGTCACCGTCACGCCCGCGCCCTCGAACAAGCGGATTCCGCTCTGCACGATCGCCTCGAACACCGGCTGCACGTCGGTCGGCGAGCTCGAGATGACGCGCAGGATCTCGGCGGTCGCGGTCTGCTGTTCGAGCGCTTCCTCCGCCTGGTCGCGTGCGCGGCGCAGCTCGATCTCCGCCCGCTTGCGCTGGGTGATGTCGCTCAGTGCTCCGACCAGCTTGGTGACCCGGCCGCTCGCGTCGCGCATGCCGATGCCGCGGTCCAGGATCCACTTGTATCCGCCCTGGCCGTCGGCGATGCGGTACTCGTGCTCGATCTGCGGCGTGAGCCCCTTGAAGTGCTCGACGAGAGCTGCTCGGTAGCCTGGGTAATCTTCGGGGTGGACACGCGCGTTCCACGCGGCGGGAGTTGCTTCCTCGGCAGGAAACGAAAAGAAGTCTTTCGCGTGCTCCGTCAGAAAAAGCGTGCCGGTTTCGACGTCCCATTCATAGATGCCCTCGACGGCGGCCGAGGTGGCGAGCGCGTAGCGCTCTTCGCTCTCTCGCAGGGAATCTTCGGCGTGCTTGAGCTCCGTAATATCCCCGGTAGAGCCGATCATCCGCACGGCGCGTCCGCTCGCGTCACGCAACGCGATACCGTGTTGCCGCGCCCAGCGCCATGTCCCGTCGAGCGCGCGGTAGCGGTAATCGCACTCGAAGCGCTCGGTCGCGCCCTTGAAGTGGGCGACGAACGCCGCCCGGCAGCGCGGCTGATCTTCCGGATGGATCAAGCTCCACCAGCCCTCGCGCGTCCTGAGGATCTCGGGCGGAAGGCCCAGCGCGCGCTGAACGCTCTCGGAATAGAAGATCCGGTCCTTGGCGATGTCCCAGTCGTAGACGCCTTCGTTGAACGCGCCCATCGCGATCTCGTAGCGTTCCTCGACCTGACGCAAGCGTCGCTCGGCGCGCTTGAGCCGTTTCAGGAGATCGGCCTCGCCGGCAGGCGAGGCGCTGCGTTTTTTTGCTCGATGGGCCTTCACTCCTCCCCCGGGTTCGGGTGCAGCCTCGATCGAGTGTATCCCTAAGCCTCGCCAGCCGCCAACCGGACGAACTGCCACTTCATCGTGTCGACGAGCGCCAGGGAGCTGGCGGCTTCGTGCTTGCCCGCGCGCGGACGCGACATCAAGGCGGCGCTCGTGCCGGTCATCGGCGCGGGGGGTTACTCGATATCGATCTCGAGAGTTCCTCTTTCAAACTCAGCGGGCGTCGAGCGTCATGAAGAGATTGTTCAACGACTCGGCGAGCGTCGGGTGTGCGAAGATCGCTTCCTTGATCAAGGGGTAGGGGACCTTCCCCATCATCGCGATCTGCAGCATCGACATGATCTCCCCGCCTTCGACGCCGAGTATCGTGCAGCCGAGAATCTGCTGCGTCTTCCTCTCCACGATCGCCTTCATGAAGCCGCGCGTCTCGCTCATCTCGATCGCGCGCGACCCCGGTCATTGGCAGCTTCGCCACCCGGTAGTCGATACCGCGCTTCTGGGCCTCCGTTTCGTCTTTTCCGATTTCCTCGAGCGCATCGGCGCCGACACTACGGTGAAATACATCGGCTTCGAGTGCGCCGACGACTACACCACGAGCATCGACATGGCCACCGCCCTGCACCCGCAGACGCTGCTCACCTTCCGCTTCGCCGACCAGATCCTGCCTCCCAAGTACGGCTTCCCGATGAAGCTGCGCATGCCGACCAAGCTCGGCTTCAAGAACCCCAAGCACATCACGGCAATGGTCGTGACCAACGACTATCTGGGCGGGTATTGGGAAGACCAGGGCTACAACGGGTTCAGCGGTTCGTAGCTCAGACGGGCACCCAACACGAAGAGAATCTCGAGAGATTACTGGCGGAGAACCGGCCGCTTCAGTCCATTCGGATCGGTTTCCCGGCTTTCCCGATGTGGTAGATGAACGGACCCGGATCAGCGCGCGCGATGGCCGCCATGCGTTCCAGCGCGTCGACGAGGATAGCGCCGGTGTCCTTGCTAGTGACGTTCCCGCCCGTGAACACGAATGCTCGGACTTTCGCCGCTTGCAAGGCGAGCCGTTCGAGTTGGCGATAGCGGATGCGCTTGTCGCGCGTGAAACGATCCAGCGATTCTCCCCCGCCTTGGCGAGCCAGACGTCGTCCTTGGTGCCCTTGTCGAAATGCTCGCTCGAGCGCTCGATCTTCGCGCCGGCTTCGCGTAGCGCGGTCGCGACGGTCAGGCTGTCGAGCGACTCGTCGAGAAAATAAGTGAGCGGCTCAAGCGGCTTTGAGGTCGAGTTCGCAGCGGATGGCGTCCCAGATCGCTTCTTCGCTGGCACCGTAGTCCTTCGCCAAATCAGGAGGCAGATCGCCTGCCTTGAATTGCTCCGCGAGCGCGGCGGTCGGAATACCGGTGCCGGCCAGCACGGGCCGGCCGAACGAGACCTGCGGATCTATCACCACGGTGCGCGGCTGCTCTTTTGGCGGTTGCGTCCGCATGAACGGATACAGCTTGATCGGCATGCCCTTGGCATCGCGTTCCACGCGCTCTAAATAGGTGCGGATCAGCTCGGCCATCTCGACCTGGCCGGTTTGGGAAAGGTTGATGATCTGGCGGAGGCGCTCGACGAAGAGCTTCGCTCCGTGAGTGGCGAACTGTTCTTCGAGCAGCGGCCGCTTCGAGCCGAGCTTGTCGGTCAGGAATTTTAGCCCGCGCCGGATCGTGGGCAGTCCGATGTGGTGCTTGCGGCGAATCGCCGAAAGCACGTAAGCCTCGACGAGATTAGAGAACGAAAGGACTAGGGTCTTCGGATCGGCGGGACGGATCACGGCCCGGAATCCCTGCTGGCCGGCGAACCAAGCTCGCAGCGTCGATTTGGGTACGCCGAGGTAGTGCGCCGCCTCGGCAATGGAGTACGCCGGAACTTCGCGGCGGTCAGTCGTGTTGAAGGTCGTCAACGTCAGCGGTCGCGTGGTGGACGCAGAATTATAGGCCAATTCAGCGGAGGGCTATATTGATAACTTCTCGGTATCTCAGCGCGGGTCGAGCGTCATGAAGAGGTTGTTGAGCGACTCGGCGAGCGTCGGGTGCGCGAAGATCGCCTCCTTGATCGCCGTGTAAGGGATCTTGCCCATCATCGCGATCTGGAGCATCGACATGATCTCCCCGCCTTCGACGCCGAGAATGGTGCAGCCGAGAATCTGCTGCGTCTTCCTCTCCACGATCGCCTTCATGAAGCCGCGCGTCTCGCTCATCTCGATCGCGCGCGCGACTCCGGTCATCGGCAGCTTCGCCACGCGGTAGTCGATGCCGCGCTTGCGTGCCTCGGTCTCGTTGAGGCCTACGGTGGCGAGCTGCGGATCGATGTACATGCAGTTGGGCACCGCCCGGCCTTCGATGGTCGCGCTGCCGGAATTGAGCCAGTTCTCGCGCAGCACGCGGAAATCGTCGTAGGAGATGTGCGTGAAGGCGGGGCCGCCCTTCACGTCGCCGATGGCGCAGATGCCCGGAACATTGGTTTCGAGCTTCGAATTCACTTTGATGTAACCGAGTTTGTCGGTTTCAACGCCGGCTGCGCGGAGATTCAGGCCATCAGAGTTGGGAACGCGCCCGAGCGCGACCAGCAAATGGCTTCCCGGGACTTCCCTTGCGCCTTCGGCGGTCTGAAGCAGCGCGCGCACGCCGGCGCCGCTTTTTTCCAGGCGCGTCACCTGTGTCGAGTTGAGCACCTCGATCCCGTCCTCCTTGAGGATTTTCTCGACTTCAGCCGAGACGTCGGGGTCCTCGCGCTGGATGAGCCGTGGATCGCGATTCACGACCGTCACGCGTGCGCCGAACCTGCGAAACATCTGGCAGAACTCAAGGCCGATGTAGCCACCGCCGAGAACGACGAGATGCTCGGGCAGCTCGGTCAGCTCCATGATGCTGGAGGAATCCAGAAATGGAACGCCGTCGAGGCCGGGAATGGGCGGAACCGAAGGCCGGCCGCCGGTGTTGATGACGATGTGCTTGCCTTCGAGCTCGCGCCTGCCGCCGCCTCTCAGCTCGACGGCTACGCGTTTCGAGTCCTTCAGCCGCGCCTCGCCGAAGAGGAGATCGAGGTTGGCGGTTTTCTCGAGCGTCTTCTGCCCGTAATTGCGGAAGCTCTCGACGATGCCGCGCTTGCGCTCGTTGACGCGGCGCATGTCCACGGCGATCGGGCCGGTGTTGACGCCGTAGTCCATTCCGCGCCGCGCGAGATACGCGACGCGCGCGCTCGCGACCATCGTCTTGGTCGGCGTGCAGCCAACGTTGATGCAGGTGCCGCCGACGTGTTCGCGCTCGACGACGGCGATCTTCCATCCGGCGCGCGCGAGCGCTGTTGCAAGCGGCTTGCCCGACTGACCCGTGCCTATGATGATCGCATCGTAAGCGCTCATGTCGCCTCCGGAAATAGCGGATGAATTCGTCCCAGTATAATCGCGGCATGAACCTCGCCGCCGCGCTGCCCGTCGCCCTGTTCGTCTTGGCGGCGAGCGCCTCCGCTCAGGACCTGGCGCAGCTCATCGAGCAGTCGAAGGGCCGCTGGGCCGAAAGTCCGCACGGGCCGAT
>Ga0137451_1000286_pt1 | contig 15142 bp, 9 predicted proteins | sample EasRivERMGT500_2_FD_102336 | JGI IMG/M metagenome (GOLD analysis project Ga0137451, IMG submission 102336) | Soil microbial communities from meander-bound floodplain in the East River, Colorado, USA - East River MetaG ERMGT500_2 | ecosystem: Environmental > Terrestrial > Soil > Floodplain ... | reverse complement strand
CAGGCGACACGTAACTGAAGAGGTGGCTGGTCTGGTGATCGTCGCCGCGCATGCGCGAGATCGTAGTACGGGCGATCCCGAGTGTCGATCCCTTACACTGCCTTTTTCAGCAGCCTGTTAGGTTTGCCGCGGAGCGTCACCGCCAGTCAAGCGGCCTGGCGTCGCGACTCCACGGTGCGCGGCCCAGCGCGAGGTTGGCCATCAGCCGGGCAGGACCGAAGATCATCCGGACGCAGGCCCGCCAGACGCGGTTCGTCGTGTGCTGCTCGACCCATCGGACGAAAAACAAGTCGAGCGCGTCTTCGGCGACGAGCATCGCCATCCCGCCCACCGGCGTGACGACGTAGTCCACCCACCCGATCGTGTTCGGGTGCATGCCGACGTTGCCGATCGAGGCTTCACTGAGCGGACCGATCTCGAACTGAATGCTGTACAGCGCGCTGGCGATGACCGGCCGGGCGCGCGTCTTCCAGTAATCGAGGCCGAGACCAATCTGCGGCTTTCGGCTGGTCGGGTCCTGCTCGATCCAGATGAACCCGGCGGCCGCGCCATGAATCGGGTGGCCGACGTAGTTGACGATCCAGGGATCGCCGTCCTCCCACGCCTTCGGCGCCTTCACCGATCTGATGTAGTCGCTCCAGAACGGCCCGCCGAGCTCGGCGCGGGTCTTTGGCTGAAACGCGATGCGAACGGCGTGCTCGACGGCGAGCAGCTTGACGGATCCCCAGATGAATCCGCGGATGCTCATCCGCTCGGTGTCATCGGTCGTCTGTGGTGGCTTCGAAGAGACCGGCGCGGCCGCGGTGGCCTGCGGCAAGAACGACTGCGCGAATGCCGGAGAGGCCGAGAGGACGAGCGTGAGAACGAGGGCCGCGCGGCTCACCGCGAGAGTACCGCGGTCGAGAGTGCAGCCAGCGTGGTCACGAGGATGCCGGCAAGCCACATGAACTGCCGCGACATCTTCGCGTCCATGGCGTCGAACCGGCGGTCCATTTGGGCTTCCATGGCATCGAAGCGTCGATCGACCGCTGCGAACCGCTGCTCGACCACATCGAACCGCCGGTCGATGCGTTCCTCAATTCGGACCATATCGTCGCGCAGTGCCTGCCACATCTTGCCCTGCTCCTCGACCCGGCCTTCCATCACCGCAACCCGCGCTTCAATGACTGCCACCAGCGCCTCCTCACCCTACCGTCGTCTCCCCCCTGGGAGCAAGCGGTATCGTCGATTCCCTGACGACGCACGAACCGTGCCGACTCGGCGGCGGCAGTCTTTGCGGCCATGTGGCGTTGGCGGGTTGCAGAAATTGCGAAGCGGGACAGGTCGCGAGGATTGCGGAAACTGCGCTATCGCACGACGGCGGTCGCGATGTTCCATCCGTCGAGTGCGATCGCCGGCTGATCGTCGCCGAGATCCCCCGCGGCCACCTCGATCGTGATCACACGGCGTTCACCGGGCAACAGCGAGACGTAGTTGTCGGAGTAGTACACGGGCAGGACGCGCGCCTTCGTCCGTTCGTTGCGCAGCTGGAGGTGCGCCATCAGCGCGACGACCTTGCCGGGATTCTGCAACGTGACATCGAGCACAACTATTTCTTTGTTTTTCGTGTTTCGCTGCTTGAACGACACCTGCAGTCCGATCAGCGGCAGGTTGTTCAACGCCTTCAGGTCGTTCTCTGCCAGGCCGTTGCGCCAGTAGAAGTTGTCCGAAACGAGCTGGCCATTGTGGTCGAACAGCTCGAGCTTCACGAAGTGGACCGGCGAGACCACGGACGGGAAGGCAATCGCGCCGAGGTCGGACGCCGCACTCTCGATGAGCTTGCCGATATTCGTCCTGCGATTCAGCACGATCTTGCCATCGAGGTTGACGACCCGTACTCGGTACCGGAGGTCGTTCAGCGCCTGCGGCAGATGGTTGATGGCCATCACCTGGAAGTTGTGCTGGTTCATCTGGATGTGGACCGGCTCACACGCCTTCTTCGCACCGAAGAAGCTGCCGAACGGCTCGAGATCGTGGCTGTAGATCTGCCACGTGAAGCTCGGCTGCGCAGGATTGCTCATCCAGGTGAGGACGCCGCGGGTGGGCGTGAACAGCCTGGTGAAGCGGCCTTCGTACAACGCGCGGAGCGCCTCGTAATTTGCGAGTTGTGCCGCGCGGACGAACTTTGACAGCGTGTCCACGCTGCCGTACCGGGCGCGCAGCGTCTCGATGTACTTCCCGGCGTCGTTGTTGCCGCCGCCGGTCGCGAAGTCATGTTCGGCCCAGGTGTCATTCGGAAACCGCTGGGCGTCCTCGGCCGGCATCATCGCGTAGATGGACTCGACGGTCGGAATGGAGATCGGACCGATCTCGGTCTTGAACGGCACCAGTGCCGTGCGATCCGATCCTTCCCTGTAGTACGCCGCAGGCGGCTGCCAAGAGTACGGTCCGCCGGAGCGCACGCCGCGCCCGGCGTCCGAGTTCGGCTGGTAGCTTCGACCCGGATCGAGCTCCTGCATGATGGCCGCGACGCCATTGGTGAGCGCTTTCGGTGACGGGTCGCCTTCATTGCGTCCGCACCACAAGACGATCGACGGATGATTCCGGAATCTCAGCACCTTCTCGCGCACGTTCGCGAGATAGAGCGGAGCGTCAAGGCCTGCGGCAGGTTGAAAGAACTCGTCCCACACCATCAGGCCGTGGCGATCGGCGAGATCGTAGAAGTCCTCGCTGGTGCTCTGCCCCACCCAATTCCGGATGATCGTGTAGTTCGCTTCGCGGTGCAGGCGCATCTGCGCTTCGAGGCGCTCACGCGGGATCCGCTTCAGTGCCTCATCCAGGCCCCAGTTGCCGCCCTTCGCAAACACCGGGACGCCGTTCACGACGAGCGTGAGGTTGTCGGATTCTCCCATCCGGTAGCCGATCGTACGGATGCCGACGTTCAGCGTCTTGACGTCGGACACCGCACCGTCCACCTCGAACGTCAACTCGAGTGGATACAGGTTCGGCTCGCCGTAGCCATTCGGCCACCAGAGTTTCGGATTCATGATCCGCAATGCCGGCACGGTGGCCGGCGAGAACCTGAGGACGCGACTCTCCCCAGCCTCGAGCGTCATCGGTCCTGCCGAAAACTGCACGTCGCCAAGGCGCCCGTGGATCGTGCCCGTCTGCGATCGCACGGAGGCGTTTCGCACCGGCACCTGAATCGAGACGTCGGCGGAGCGTCTGCGCGGCCGCGCCAGCGGCACGTCCGTGACGACGCGTGGATCGCGAATGACGACGGGCCCGGTCGCGGAGAGCGTGACCTTCTGCCAGATGCCGATGTTGCGGTCACGAATCGCCGGCGTCCAGTCCGAGCGACCGAACTGCTGCGTCTGTTCGACAGGATCGCCAGGCGTGAGGGGCGGCTTGATCAGCACCGCGATGATCGCGACCGACCCCGGTGTGACCAGCGTCGTGATGTCGAAGATGCCGCGCGCGAATGCCCCGCGGATCTCGCCGACCTGTTTGCCGTTCACCCACACGTCGGCCATGTAGTTGATGCCGTCGAAGTTCAGCCACACCCGCCGCGACGCGTACTCCGCTGGCACCGTCACCTCGGTGCGATACCAGTACGACGTGCGACTCAGGCTCTCGGGAATGATGTTCGGACGGTTGTTCTCGCCGTACAGCGGATCCGGATAGATGTTGTTGTTGACGAGCGTCGTGAGCACCGTGCCCGGAACGGTCGCGCGATACCAGGACGGCGAGGACAGCCCCGGCGCCTGTTCCCAGGCCGAGGACTTCTGTGGACGATGCTCGCTGTTGGCACCCGGATTATTCGGCGGATTGGCTTTGGCCGTCGGCGGCGGCACGTACGCGGACGGCACATAGATCGGCGGAACGAACGGCGCCATCGACAGCGGTCCGCCCGGCACTCTCACGAGTGCGACGTCCTGCATCAGCCAGCCATCAGTGAGCTCGATCGACGACGGCAGCGCGGTTGCGCGGTTCTGCGCGTGAGGCGCCGCAGCCAACACAAGAATCACGACCAGGCTGCGGACAATGCGCGTCATAGAGGCGGACGACCCACTGTAACAAGTCAGACCACCTGGCGATTCAAGGGCACGGTTCCCCAAACACCTTTCGGGTGATCGGGCGATCGGCTGATCGGGCGATCGGACGTTCACCAGATCACTCGGTCACCCGGTCACCCGATCACCCGGTCACCCGATCACCCGATCACCCGATCACCCGATCACCCGATCACCCGATCACCCGATCACCAGATCACCAGATTCCCCGATGACCAGATTCCCCGATGATCAGAACGTCTTCCTCGCCACCCACTCCCGCATCAGCGAATCGACGACGGCGTAGGTCCCGTCCTCCTCGCGGGTGACGACGTCTTCACGTTTGAGCGCAACGAGCGCCGTCTGCACGCTCGAGGCGCCGCCAAGACGATGGCGCTCGCGAACGTCGGCGCTGAGGACGCCGGCGCCGCGTTCGAGCACGACCGCTCGAAGCGCCGCGCGTTGCGGCAACGTCAGCCGCTGCCACACCGCTTCGAACATCGTCTCCTGCTCGGCCAGCAGACGGTGGAGCGTCGCGTGGAGATCCTCGACGCTCACACCACGTTTCCGGCGCGACGACGCGTCGTCCCACGTTTCGTGGGCGAGCCGCTGGACGTCGTACGGGAGATTGCCTGAGAGATCGACAATCGCCGCGCCGAGTCCTTCCTCGGGGTTGAATCCGGATTTTCGAAAGCGCTCTTCGATGAATGTGGCGAAGGTGTCTGCGGGGATTCGGCCGAGCCGCATGACCGGTCCGGCCTTGTAGAAGGGCCGGCGTGCGCCAATCATCTGCTCCATCAGGCTGGGCTCCGAGCCCGAGAACACGTAGCCGACGTGGCGCTGCGTCTGGACGGCGGCGCGCAGCGCCTGCTCTACGCTGCCGCCGTTGTAGCTGGCAATGGCCTGAAACTCGTCGAGCGCAATCGCGAGCGTGCAGTCGAGACGCGTGGCGATCTTCCCCGGCAGCGCAAAGACCTCCTCGGCGAGCTTCGCGGCATCGCGCTGCGTGCGCACCGCCGGAAACGATACGGTCAGCCCGCCGCCGCTCGCGCCGGCTTCGACCCGGAGTTCCGGCTTCACGCCGCGAAACAGATCCCGAATCCACGAGCGGGTCCGGGCGCCGCGCGTGTCGAGCGAGGCGAGCGCGCGGGTGTAACCCTCGAGAAACGCGACGTAGGAACTGAACGCGCTGACGGTAACCTCGAGCGTGACGACGCCCTGCTTCGACAGCGACGCCAGCGCCTGCCGGACCAGCGACGACTTGCCGTAGCGCCGCGGCGAGATCAGGAAGACCTTCTGGCAGTCGGCGAGGTCGGTCGCGAGCCGGTGCAGCTCGACCTCTCGATCGACGAAGGCCGATTTCGGCACGATTTCGCCGTAGACGAAGGGGTTCTCAGCGGCCATGGGCGGTCTCCATTACGTCGTTCGGCGTAATGATAACGCTGAATGGCGTAACGGTGCACTTCGTTGCCAAAAGCTGAAACATGGAGACCATGGAGACGATCCGGGGATGGAGGGCATGGAGACGATTGGATGGGTGGGCGACCGCATGATCACAGGAGAAAACTCTTCACGCCCCTTACAAGGACCGGAACGTTGAAATTGATCAGCAGGGCCTGCCTCTTCTTGAGCACCCACCATGTTTCAGCTTTTTTTACCAGTCCACAGCTTGCGAACCACGGATGCCAGCATCGCCGCACTCACGGCGAAGACACCCGTCAGCAGCCACGCCTGCGTCGTGCGTCCGTAGAGGAAGTTGCCGACCGCAAACAGCGACGACCAGATCGCGATGCAGCCCGTGAACCAGCCGAGGAGCGCGCGGGGGATGTTGAGGCTGTCGGTATCGGCGGCGGCGCTCGAGGCGCCGATCTCCTGACGGATGCGCGTCCAGCCGGGGCCGAAGGGCCGCACCTTGTTGTAGAACGCGATGAGCACGCGTCGATCGGTCTCAGGCGCCAGGTAGGCCGCCAGCAGCCAGCAGATGGTCGTCGTCGCCACCGTGATCATGAGCGCGGCGGCGGTGCTGATGTGCGTCCCGCTCTTGGCGAGCATCAGGAGCGCGATGGACACCACGAGCGAGCTCGTCATCGCGACGACTTCGCACCACGCGTTGACGCGCCACCAGAACCAGCGCACCAGATACAGCAGTCCCGTGCCGGCGCCGATCTGCAGGATGACGTCGAACGCGTCCTTCGCGGTGTCCATCAGATAGACGACGCCGGAGGAACAGATGAAGAGCAAGACCGTCGTGATGCGGCCGACCTGCACGTAGTGATGTTCCTCGCGGTCCCGGCGGATGAAGCGGCGGTAGAAATCGTGCACGAGGTACGACGCGCCCCAGTTGAGGTGCGTGAGGATCGTCGATGAGTTCGCGGCGATGAGGCCGCCGACCATCAGGCCGATGAAACCCGTCGGCAGGAACTTCAGCATCGCCGGATAGGCAATGTCGTGGCCGAGCAGGGTCGGGTCGAGATTCGGAAACGCCGTCTGAATGTCGGTGAGCTCCGGGTAGACCAGCAGCGATGCGAGCGCGACCAGAATCCACGGCCACGGACGCAGGACGTAGTGCGCGATGTTGAAAAAGAGCACGGCGCCCATCGAGTCGCGCTCCGACTTCGCGGCCAGCATGCGCTGCGCGATGTAACTGCCGCCGCCGGGCTCGGCACCCGGGTACCAGACCGACCACCACTGCACCGCGATTGGCATGATGAAGACCGCTACCGCCAGATCCCAGTTGTTCGTGAAGTCCGGCAGCACGTTCAGGTAATTGATGCCCCCGGGTCCGCGCATCGTCTGCAGCTTGTCCATCAACCCGTGCAGTCCGCCGACCTGTGGCGCCTGCAGAGCGAAGTAGGCGGCTGCGATCACCGCCGACATCTTGATGAAGAACTGAATCATGTCGATGACGAGGACGCCCCAGAGTCCTGACATCGCAGCGAAGACGACGTTGAGACTGCCGACGAGGGCGAGCGTCTGCCAGCGCTCCAATCCGAACAGGATGCCGGCGATCTTGCACGCCGCGAGATTCACCGTCGCCATGATCATGCAGTTGAAGAGCAGGCCGAGATACACGGCCCGGAAACCACGCACGACCGACGCCGGCTTTCCGGAGTAGCGCAGCTCGTAGAACTCGAGATCCGTGAGCACACCCGAACGGCGCCACATCTGCGCGTAGAAGAAGACCGTGGACACGCCCGTCAGCACGAACGCCCACCAGACCCAGTTGCCGGCAACGCCGTTGCGGCGAACGATGTCCGTCACCAGGTTCGGCGTGTCGCTGCTGAACGTCGTCGCGACCATCGACAGCCCGCCGAGCCACCACGGCACGGCCCGGCCGGACGCGAAGAACTCGGAAGTGTTCTTGCCGGCGCGCCGGCCGAAGAACAAGGCGGGCACAAAACAGATGAAGAGCGTAATCGCGACGATCACCCAGTCAATGGGTTGAAGGTGCATGGGCCGGAAGTGTAAGGGACTCGGAGGTCTTTGCCTGGGAAAAACCTGCAAATCCACTGGATGGTTCGTAGGACGCCGATGCGACTCGCCCACTACAATGGGCGCCTCTCGCTGACACTGCAGCCCAAAGGAAGAGTGCGATGGCCAAGTGTGTTCTGCTCCTGGCGACGGCGTTGTCCGTCCTTCTGCCCGTGGCGTCGACCGCGCAGGGCCTGACCGGAACGCTCACCGGGTCGGTGAAGGACGAGCAGGGCGGCGCGCTGGTCGGCGCGCGTGTCCGGCTGAGCTCCCCGGCAATGATTGGCGGACCAACGCTCGCCACCACGGACGGGAAAGGCAAGTTGCGCTTCTCTGGTCTGGCTCCCGGCACCTACGCACTGGAGGTTGAGCTCCAGTCGTTCGCGCCGTCTCGCCAGAGCGAACTCCAGATTGTCGGCGGCGCCACGATGGACATCACCGTCGTGATGACCGTGGCCCGCGTCGAAACATCGGTGGTCGTGGAGCGCAGCTCGCGCATCGTCGCGCGAGACTCTGGCTTGAGCACGCGCTTCGGCCCTGACGTGCTCGGTGAGATCCCGATGCGACGTGCAAGCCTGCACGACCTTCTCAAGGGAGCTCCGGGGATCTCGCCAACGACGCCGTCAGGCGGTACGACGCTCGTGTCTGCGTTTGGATCAGGTGTGGACCAGAACCTGTTCCTCATCGACGGGATCAACATCTCGGCGACGAGCAACGGCATGGCGCGCGCCGACCCGGGCATCGACTTCGTCCAGGAGTTGCAGGTTCAATCCATCGGGGCCTCCGCCGAGTACGGCAACGCACAAGGCGCCGTCGTGAACATCATCACCAAATCCGGCAGCAATCGATTCCTTTACAACGGCGCGTACTACGGACAGTTTGCGCGCCTCACGAGTCAGCCGGTTCGGACGCCTGACTCATCGGGCCACTTCGTGAGCGGGTACGAACGCGCGCTGTATCGCGACTTTGTGTCGAGTCTGGGTGGTCCGGTCGTGCGTGACCGGTTGTGGTTCTTTGGCGGATTTCAAAACGTGCGCGATCACGACAGCCAGCCGGGCACGGATCCCGGCTATCCGAGAGAATTCAACCAGGACAAGGTCTTCGTGAAGCTCACATGGCGACTGGCTCCGGGGTGGCAGCTGGATCAGAGCTTTCACGACGAGTTCTGGTCGAACGCCGAGCGTCCGACGTTTACGAGGCCCTTCCTGGCGACGCAGCGCCTGGACGCACGCGTGCCGGCGATCAACTTCGGCCATCTGGTGCACGTGCAGTCCGCGAATACGCTCTGGGATATCAGCGCCGGCCGGTTCGTCTTTTCCCAGACGACCTCGCCAAGCTCGGGCGATCGCACGATTCCAAACCGGGTCGATCAACCGGGAGACCTGTGGAGCGGCGCGCCGCAGCAGATCGGCGCCGTCAGGCAGGTCCGCACGACGGCCAAGGCGACCGTCACTCACTACCTGTCGGGACTGCTCGGCGCAGACCACGAGTTGAAGTTCGGCCTGCAGGCCGACCAGGGGGAGCACCGCTCGTTGATAGTGCTTCCGACCGGCGAGCGGTCCACCTACACCCAGGGCGTGCTGACCCAGACGGTCTTGCAGCCACCCGCGAACAGCGGCGGCAAGTTCTTCACGGCCGGAGCGTTCGTGAGTGATTCGCTCACGCCGTGGGAGCCCGTCGTCATCACGGCCGGACTTCGATTCGACTACAGCCGCGCCATCAGCCCTGACGTCCAGGTGTTGGACGCCGACGGACGCGACACGGGAGAGACAAAGTCCGGCAAGGGCATGCAGTACGAATGGAACGTCGTCTCACCGCGGCTGGGCGCCACGATCAAGCTCGACAGCGACGGCCGAACGAAGTTGCGGATGAGCTACGGTCGATTCAGCCAGGGTGTGCTGACCGGCGAGGTCAGCCCTGTCCATCCGGGCGCCGCCAAGGTCACCACGACGGAGTACGTGAACGGCATCGCCGGCATCCAGACGACCGTCGATCCGACGAGCAACGTGCGCCTCGATCCCGGCACCCGCTCGCCCCGCACCGACGAGTACTCGATCGGCGTGGATCGCGAACTCGGCAGCCGTCTCGCGATCACGGCCGCCTACGTTCGCAAGAACGGAGACAACTTCATCAGCTGGGTGGACGAAGGCGGCGTGTATGACGACGTGGACCGCGTCCTTCCTGACAATCGCACCATCACCGTGAAGACGGTCCAATCCAAATTGGCGCGACGCTACGTGTTGACGAATCCGCCGGACTACTCGCTCACCTACAACGGCCTCGTGATGGCGATGGAGAAACGTCGATCGCACGGCTGGCAGGCGTTTGGCTCGTACACGTTCTCGCGGGCGTATGGGCTGCAGCCATCAGGCGGAACGACGGCCGAAGGCGCGCAGGTCAGCACGGTCGGCGCGCCGCCCGTCGCGTTTTCCGCGCCGGTGACGTTCGGCCGGGATCCGAACGACCTGATCAACGCCGGCGGCCGGCTGGCAAACGATCGGCCGCACATGTTCAGGGTAATGGGATCGATCGACATCCCGCGGACCGGCGTCGTCTTCGCCGCGAATCTGCAGTGCCTCAGCGGCAAGCCGTGGGCGGCGACGGCGCTCATCAACCCGAACGACAGTCAGCGGCGCGTGCTGATCGAGCCGCGCGGCACGCGGCGGCTGCCGTCGCAGACGCTGCTCGACGTGCGCGTGTCGAGGGCCATGCGCGTCAGCGGTCTCGGACGCGTCGAGTTCATCCTGGACATCCTGAACGCGCTCGACGACACGGCCGCGGAAGGCATCGCCAGCGACATCCAGTACCTGGGCAACGGCGCGCTGAATCCGTCGTTTGGCCAGGCCAGTGTCTTCATGGACCCGCGTCGCGCGATGGTCAGCGTGAAGTTCAGTCTGGGCCGCTAACGGGCCGTGGCCTTCAGTTTCTCGAACCAGTTGACGATCACCTGGATCTTGTCGCGGGGGCCGCGGACGTATTCCTTCTGACCCGACGTGATCAAGCCGACAATCCGGCCGTCACTGGCGACGTCGAACGATGTGCGTGTGCCCGGTGGCCCGAGCTGAATCTTCTTCGGAATGGAGGACGGCGGACCGAATCCGGCCGACGGGCTGAAGGAGGCAACTTCGAACCCGACAGCTCTGGGATCGTAGATGAGCTCTTTTCCGTTCAGTGACCAGACCGGGTGATGTGGCGTATCCGATCCTTTCATGGGGAGCACATATAGCGCGCCCGTCGCCGGGAAGGGCTGGACCGCGACCGACGTCTTCGCGGTCTTGTCCTGTTCGGTGATCGAGTAGGCCACCCATTTGCAGTCCCGGGTGAACGTCGCGCCCGTCGGGTGCGCTGAGTGGACGCCTCCGAAGGGCCTGGCCGACTTCTCCCGCGACGACTTCGTCCACAGCGTCACATCGGATCCGTTCATGACGTCGAAGAGCAGCGTGTCGCCGCACCAGGACTCCGGAATGTGACTTGTGCCGGGCTCCGGCGTCGTGAGGCGCTCGACAGGTCCGCCGTCGGCGTTCTGCGCGAAGATACCGAAATCGTCCTCGCGATTCGATTGAAACGCGACGCGCGGACTGTTCGACGACCAGATCGGAAAGCGATTCTCAGATCCGGATGTCAGCGCGCGCTTCCCGATCGCTCCGGTCGTGTTGGTGATCCAGACCTGCGCCTGCTTGCCGTCGTCATTCCCGAAGACGATGCGGTTGTCGTCGGGGGAAATGCGGGGCCAGACGTACTGCCCCGGCTCGAGTTTCAGCGGCTGGACGTCGCCGGTGGGTGACATGAAGGCGAGGTCCATCTGAAAAGACCATGCCTCGACCGGCGCCGGAACGTAGACGAGCGTGCCCGTGTCGGACACGCTGAATTGCGCCGCACCCGTGTTGGATCCGGAAGCCAGATCGATGCCGGTTTCGACGGGCACCGATCCGCCCGTGACTTTCGTCACCGGGTCGAACGGGGCGGCGTACAGACTTCCAGTGAGGGCGTACACGATCTGTCCAGTCGCTGGAAGATACCGCCCATCCGTGCCGGTCTTGATCACCGTTGTCCGCGTCGGCGATTTCACGGACTGCACCACGATCTGCGCGTGCTCCCATCGATCGCGGGCGGTGCCGGTGGCCACAGTGAACAGCACATCATCGTCCGAAAGCATCTGCGGGCCATGCGCTTCTTCGCCCGCGTTCAGCTTGATCAAACGCTGCTTTTCAACGCCGCCGTTCTCAGGACATTGCCAGATGCCCCCGCTGCCCTGACCGAAGACGATGCGACCCTCCGCCCAGCTCATGCCAGACGGTGAGTCAGCCTTGCAGATGGGCACCGGGGATCCACCGGTGACCAACATTTTCTTGATCGTCCGATCCTTGAAGGCATAGAAGGCGATCCATTTGTTGTCGCCTGAAAAGGTCGGCTCTCGCACACCGATGGACTGCTCGGCGCCGGGAATGGGTGCGATCTTCCCCGTATTCATCGGCCAGAGATAGAGGCGGAAGGGACTCACGACGAAGGCGATGTGCGAGCCGTTCGGGGACACGGCCACCATGTGCCCGCCACCGCTGCCGTCGAGCAGTTCGCCCTCCGCAAGGAGAATCGGCGGCCACACGTTCACCAGGGAGGGCGCCGGTGCGGGCCCCGAGTACCAGAAGGCCGCACTCACAAACGCGAGCATGAGCGCGGCCGCGAGACTCCACGGCAACGCGCGATGGTGCAGCCAGCGGCCACGATTGGCGCCCGGTGCACCGGCCGTCACGGCGGTGTGTTCGCCCGACAGGAATTCCAGGCCGAACGCGAGATCGCGCGCCGACTGAAACCTGGTCTCGCGAGGTTTCTCCAGGCAGCGAGAAAGGATGCGCGCGAGCGCCGGCGTCACGTCGCCAGAACCGAGCGGCGGCGGATCTTCCCTGAGAATCGCGGCCATCGTCTCCGCGCCCGTTGGCTGCACGAAGGCCGCACGGCCCGCGAGCATCTCGTACAGGATGGCGCCGAAACTGAACAAGTCGGAGCGCGCGTCGACGTCCTCACCACGGACCTGCTCCGGCGACATGTAACCGGCCGTGCCGACCACGGTACCCGCCGCGGTCTCGGTGGGAAGTCCTGTACGCGCGGCGCCCTCGCTGGGCGCGGTCAGTTTCGCGATGCCGAAGTCCAGGATCTTGATTCGACCATCGTTCGTGACGAACAGGTTGTCCGGTTTCAGATCGCGGTGGACGATCCCTTTGTCGTGTGCGGCGGCCAGTCCTTCGGCTGTCTGCCGCGCGTAGTCGAGCGCCTTGCGAGGCGCCAGCGCACCGCTGCGCAAACGCTGGCCGAGCGACTCGCCTTCGAGCAACTCGGAAACGATGTAGGGCGCGCCAGCGTGCGTGCCGATGTCGTACACGACCAGGATGTTCGGGTGATTGATCTGCCCCGCGGCGCGAGCCTCCTGCTCGAAGCGATGCAGGCGCCCGCGATCGGCAGCGAAGGTCTCCGGGATCAGCTTGATGGCGACGTCACGTCCGAGGCGTGGATCTCGCGCGCGGTAGACCTCGCCCATGCCGCCGGCGCCGAGCCAACCGAGCACTTCATAAGGACCGATGAAGGTCCCGGCGGCAATGGGCATTGACGGGCCGATTATGACCTATTCCGTGACGCTTCCGGTCTCCGTCGAACCCAGGCTGCCGCGCTGGTGAAACGTCATCAGCAACGATCCGATCTTGATCGCATCGCCGTCGGCCAGGCGGACCGGTGAGGTCACACGCTCGCCGCCGCAGAACGTGCCGTTCTTGCTGCCGAAGTCCTCGAGCATGGCCCCGTCGGGCGTGACGACGAACCGCGCATGGCGTCGCGAGACCGTCGACGCATCGAGCCGGACTTCGACGTCAGGATCGCGTCCCACGACGTTGTCTCCCACGGACAACTGAAATCGCCGCTTGCCCCATTCGAGCCAGCAGCCGGGTCGATTCGCAGCGATCCTGCGACCAGGAGCCGCCACATCGGTGGCGTCCCCGCAAAACGCGTAGCCGAAACCGTGCGCCGTGCGGACAAACCGGGGCGCGCGCGCGCGATCGCCCAGCGCTTCGCGGAGCTCGGCGACGAGGTTCGAGAGGTTGGCTTCGGCGACGAATGTCTTCGGCCAGAGCCGTTCCTGGAGCGCCGCCTTCGACAGCACTTTGGGCCGTTCGACGACGAGGGCCAGGAGCAACTCGAACGCCTTGGGCGCGAGGTGAATCTCAGAGCTGCCCTGCAGCAATTGCCGGGTGTCGCGATCGAGGATGAAGGTACCGAAGCGAATCTGCACGGGGGCTCTTGGGCGAAACCTGCAGAGATCCTGTGAATCCTTTGAGACTCTCGAATCGCGAGTGCCTATCGTAATCGATATGACGAAACATCATGGTTTCAATCGAGCGTGGGCCTGCCGCCTGGCGGTGCTCGTCGCCGCCGCGAGCCTCGGCTGCGGCCCACGCGGCCAACCGCCATCAGCGCCATCGGGGCAATTGCGGTTGACGTCGGTTCAGCCGAGCACCGGACTGGCCGGCGTCGCCACGGCGATCACGATCACGGGCGACGCCTTTGAATTCGGCACGGTGCTGACCATCGATGGCGTCGCGACCGCGGTCACGTACGTCAGCCGCTCGAAGCTCACTGCGACCGCACCAGCTCACGACGCCGGGTCGGTCAACCTGATCGTCAGGAACCCCGACGGCCGGACCAGCGGCATGAACGCAGGGTTTCGCTACGTGACCCCTCCGCCGCCACCCGTGTTGACCGTGACGTCGATTTCTCCTGGCGCCGGATCAACCGGCGGTGGCACCTATCTGCTGCTCACCGGCACGAATTTCCGGCAGGGCATGGTCGCCACGATCGACGGGATACCTCAGGCAACGTTCATCGGCAACAGCACGTTGGCGTCTGTGAGCACGACCGCTCACGCCGCAGGGCTGGTGGAGTTCGTGGTCACGAACACGGATGGGGCCAGCGCGCGGCTGACCAGCGGGTACACGTACGCCCTGCCGCAATCGTTCGACGCCAACGGCATCTGGAACGCGTACATCGACCTGGAGATTCCGTCGTTTCGATTCACCATCCAGGGCAACGCGCTCACGAGTCTCACCTGCGGCACGGCGAGCCCGATCACCTTCTCGCCACCGGTCCCTGTGATCAACGGTGAGTTTTCGTTTACAGGCGCCGCCGGCAGCGTGTCTGGGCGACTTCTCGCTGCCCTGCAAGCCACTGGGACGATCAACATCCCAGGTTGCGGGCCCGCGACCTGGTTCGCGGATAAATAGGAGCGGCGTTACGCCCGCGTGGCGGATTTCGGCCGCCGCACGAGCTGCGGCGCCCGGTCTGCCCGCGTCGGACGCCGGTGCACCCTGGCGATATGCGTGGACAGACTGTAGGTCGGGATCAGCTCGCCGCAGAATCTGCAGAGGGCCTTGCCTGGCGAGAAGTGAACGCGTTGCATGAGCCAGCCAGCATATCAGAGTGCGTTCACTCGGGGGGTCTCCAGCTTTCGACGGACGCAGATCCGCGCAGCGCCTCGTATAGGCCTGCATGATTCAACAGGATGTCGATCAATGCTCGCTGAATCTCAGGTGAGTTCAGCGCCTGCGTGCTCATCGCGGTGTGTGCGTCGAGGGCACCCATGATGGCGTTCTGCGTTT
>Ga0137451_1000285_pt1 | contig 15153 bp, 12 predicted proteins | sample EasRivERMGT500_2_FD_102336 | JGI IMG/M metagenome (GOLD analysis project Ga0137451, IMG submission 102336) | Soil microbial communities from meander-bound floodplain in the East River, Colorado, USA - East River MetaG ERMGT500_2 | ecosystem: Environmental > Terrestrial > Soil > Floodplain ... | reverse complement strand
GCCCAGTTCGTCGACGAGCATCCGGTCGCCGAGCGCGAGGCGGGCGGCCTCCGCTTCGCCGGGGATTCTTGGAAAATCGCGGAAAGGGCGCAGCCGGGACTCGCGCGAGTCGAACGCCGGCTGGACGGCGCGAACCGCTGCGATGAGCACCGCACGGCTGCGCGTGAGCTTGCTCTCGTACAACCGGCCGTCGACCACGACGCCGCCGAAGTCCTCCTCCGTGAACTCGGTGTTGAGGAAGTCGATGGCGCCCTGCTTGATGCGTATCAGCGCGCTCGTTTCGAGATCCAGCTCGTCGAACACGAACACGAACACGCGAGGCGCAGTCAAGGTGGTGCGCGACGCCGGCGTGCTCTCGCCCGTGCGGCCACTCGTGCGGTCCCTCGCAACGAGGTAACACTGCTCGATCGTCTGCCGCTTGCCGTCCTCGTACAACTCCAGATCTTTGGCGGTGAGATCGCGGACGAACGTGCCGGCACGGTTGCGGACCATCACCTCGACCTCGACGAGGTTCGTCGCTTTGCGAAAGACCGGTCCCTGAGCGGGCGTCGTCTGACGGGCTTGCGGCACGGCAGGCGCGACGAGGATGGCCACGGCCAGACTTCCGAGCAGGAAGGGCGCTATTCGTGAACGCATGGGAAAACCGTGCGTGGATTGTAGCTGGATCGCCGTGCGCGCGAGGCCCCTTTTCAGGGGTGCGAGCCGCCACCGAGAATTCGCCGGATTTCGGCGATTTCCCTCCCAAGCTGTTCTGGCGGTGCGGACGACACATACCGCTGGCCGTATCGGCGCGCCTCGTCGAGGCGTCCAACGGCCGTCAGTTCGATGACGAGATTGTAGAGCGCGTCGAAATTGCGGCCGTCCAGGTCGACGGCGCGTCGCCAACTGTCGATCGCTTCGGCCGGGCGTCCGGTCAGATCGAAGACGACCCCGAGCGTGGTGTAGGCGTCGGGGAGCTGTGGGTCCGCTTCGAGCCCACTCCGCAGCGTGGCTTCAGCCTCACGTAGAGCGGCGGCGCGCCGTGGGTCGCGCGCCCCGAACGCTTTCGCGCCCTCGAGCTGAATCACCGCAATGTTGTGCATCGCCAGCCCGTTGGTGGGGTCGAGCGTGAGAATCTTCCGGAAGGTTGCAATCGCCTCGGCCGGTTTACCGGCGGCACGGTAGGCAACGCCCAGGCCGTTCAGGGCTTCCACATTCGTCGTGGCCAGACCGGCGAACATTTTCAGCGCCCGCTGGGGATTGGCACCGCTCTCCGCGAGGTAGAGGCCAAGGCGCGTGCGGACGGTCGCGTCCGTGACGCCGTGAGCGAGGGCGGATTCGAGCGTCGCGATCGCCTGGCCTGGCCTGCTCGTCTCCCAGTAGATGTACGCGAGATACACGTACGCGTCAGACATCTTCGACTGCACGGCGAGGACGCGAGTCAGCCGGTCGATGGCCTCGTCCGGCCGGTTCTGTTCGTACAGCGTTTCGGCGGCGTGCACTTCCTGATCGATCGGAGCCAGCGTCTTCGGATCGTCCGCCACCGTGTACGTTGAACGCGCTTCGGCGGAACCCGTGACGTACCCGAGCGCATGCAGCGCGGCGATGTTCTCGGCCGTTTCCGTTTTCACGCTCGGCCGATTCGGCGCGGCGGTGTTCAACGCCGCAAGCGCCTCGCGCATGGGCGGCACACGTTGGGGCTCGGTCGCCGCGAGATTGTCGCGCTCGGCCGGATCCTTCGCCAGATCGTAGAGCTCGCTGACCGGCAGGTCGATGTACTTGTCCCGCCGCACCAGCACGCCGCGAAGCGGCGCCCATCCGCGCGTGAGGTTGTACGACATCGATTCGAAATAGCTGGGCGTGTCAGGGCCGCGATTCGATCGAATGGCCTCGCGAAGCGACGTGCCGCCGAGCGACGCATCGTGCGGGAGGCCGACCGCATCTTCGATCGTCGGCAGGATGTCCATGTGGCTGACCGGCGAATCGACGACGGCCTTCGCCGCGCGGGTGGCCGCGGCGCCGGGCGTAATCGTCGCGACGATGAGCGGCACCCGCAGCGTGGCTTCGTAGGCGAACATGCCATGGGTCAGCTCGCCATGTTCGCCCAGACTCTCGCCGTGATCGGCCGTGACGATGACGAGCGTCGGCCGAGAGAGCGACGCGAGCCGGTCGAAGAGAAGGCCGAGTGCGTGATCGACGTACGCCGCTTCGCCGTAGTAGGGCTGCGTCGGGGATTTTGCGAGGTACTCCTGCGGCGGACGATACGGCGCATGCGGATCGAAGACGTGGACCCAGCTGAAGAATTTGCCAGGCTGCTTTCCGATCCACTCGACCGCGCGGCCGACGACGGCCTCCGCGGGCCGCTCGGGCATGGAGAGCACCACCGCGCCGTGCATCTCCGGCAACTGATCGTCGTACACGTCGAAGCCCGGCGTCAGCCCGAAGCGTTTCGTGAGCGGAAAGCCGCCGATGAACGCGCCGGTCGCGAACCCGGCCGCTTTCAGGCGCGTGGCGGCCGTGACCGTGTTTTCCGGGACCCGGAACCCGGGATTGTCACGCACGCCGTGCTCGTACGGCATCCGGCCGCCGAGAATCGTCGTGTGGGACGGGAGCGTGACCACCGCATGCGCGTGCGCGAACGTGAACCGCGCGCCGCGCGCCGCCAGTCCGTCGAGCACGGGCGTCGGCACGGGCCCGCCATAGGACGAGAGGGCATCCGCGCGCAGCGTGTCGATCGTGACGAGCAGGACGTTCTGGTCCGCAGCGGGAGGCGGCAGGGTGTACGCGCGAGGCCGCAGGGCCAGCCAGCCGATCACCGCGGCGGCGATGAGCACGCCGCCGGCGACGAAGACCAACCGTCCTCCACCGCGTCGGGGCGTCGGGGCGGGCGTCGACGGCGCAGGACGGCCTGCTTTCGATGGACGGGAACGCGGCACGACGCCGATCTTGCCACACGCCGGCTATCGAACGACTACTGCGATCGTGCGGCCTCTCAGAACGTGACGCCGACGGGCTTCCGCAGCAGAAATGCCCAGCCCATCGTCAGCAACAGGAACGCCACGGACCACGGGAGCGGCCAGCCGATCGCATTGAACTCGCGAGGCGCGTAGACGATCTCGATCGCGTCGACGGCCACGTCCTCCGGCAGCGGCGCCTCCACCGGATGCCAGAGACGATTGAAGAATCCCGCGGCGGCCCGCACTGGCGAGTACCGCGCCACCGAAGTCGAGACACGCACGTCCTTCGTGATGTCGTGCGGACCGAAGTGCACCGTGAGCGCGTACGCGCCGTCGCGCGCCGGCGTGATGCGCCAGGCCATCTCGCGTGCTGACGGTATCCAGACCGGCGGGCCGTCGACACGAATGCCGTCCGGCGCTTCGAGTGTCGCCTCTGGCCGCGCGTCGCTGCTGACTCGCATCTTCACAATCGCCGGCCGGCCCGGCTCGAGACCGACGTAGCCGAAGAACGGCTGCAATTGCGCCACGAGCAGCACGAGCGGAACTGCCAGCCACAGCATCGGCACCAGCGACAGTCGCAGGTACTTCAGGTTGTTGATCAGGATGCCGCCCTGCGCGCGGAGCACCGCGCGCGGGTCGCCGGCGAACAGACGCATTTCGAACAGGCCGGCGACAATCTCGCGTTTGACGAGTGCGATGCGCGACTGCGAGGACGTGTGCTTGACGACGAAGAGCACCCCGATCGCGGTGAGGAGCGCGATCACCGTCAATCCGACCCACGCCACGGTCATGGCCTCACGACAAGTAGCCGAGGCCCTTCAGCCGCTTCTTGATTTCGTCCTCGGACTGCGCCTCCTCGAGCCGCGCGATCTCCTTCTCGAGCGCATGCGTGATGAACTCTTCCGGCGTCGAATAGCCCGCGAGGCCGGCGTACTTCCGTATCTTGGCAAGCAGCGCGTTGTCGAGTTTGATTTTCGTGGAACCGAACACGCACGCCTCCGGCGTCTTTCTTACTTGATCGCGTCGAGCAAGGCCTTGACTTCCGTGGCGTGAGCGCCCTTTGGCTCGAGCTTGAGGTACTCGGCGAGCGGCTTCTTGGCCTCGGCGAGCTTGCCCTGATTGACCAGCACCATGCCGAGCAGGTAGTGCCCATCGGCCATCTTCGGGTCCGCGGCGATGGCCTTCTCGAGCGCCGCCTGCGCCTCGGGCGCCTTCTGCTGGTTCCAGAAGATGACGCCCTGGTTGTAGAGCGCATCGGCATTGCCGCCGGCCCCGCTCTTCGCGGCCAGTTCATTGGCCTTGGCGCTCATCTGCGTGGCGTCGTCCATGCGATGGAGCCGGTTGTAGAGCGAGGCGAGCACCGCGTACGGACCGGGGTTGTCCGGTTCGATCTCTATCGCGTTCTTGTAGTACTTTTCGGCCGTCGCAATATACGCCTGCTTCTCCGTGTCGTCCGTCCCGAGATCTGACTTGGCCAGGTACACGTCGCCCACCTTCGCGAAGCACGCGGCGCAATTGACGACGTCGATCGACACGGCCATGAACTTCGCGAGCGCGTCGTCGAATTGCGCGCCGCTCAGCGCGTTATCTCCGGCTTTGAACTTCGCGTCGATCTCCGCCTTCTTCTGCGCGCGAAGCTGCGCCTCGGTCGCGGGCGCCTGCTTGTCGGTACCGGTGTTGTTGCCGCGGTTCACCCCGCCTCGTGCGGGCGCGGCGGCTGTCGGCTTCTCCTGCGGTGCCGCGAGCTTGAACTCGCCCGCATCGACCACCGCACCGCTGCCCGTCACCTCGATCGGCGCCCTGGATTTCGCGACGAGGTTGAACTTGAGCACCTCGATATTCCACTTGCCCACGGGCACGCGATCCGCCGACCACTCGCCGCGGATGTCGGTCAACATCAGAACCGGTTTTGCGGTCCCCTCGGCAGGGCTGAGAGTGACTTGTGCACCGACGGCAGGTTTGGCTTTGTCATCGACGACCCGTCCCCTGGCGGCTGGCTGGCTCTGGCCGAACGCCGGCCCGGCCGTTGCCAGGACTGCGGTCATGAGTCCGATTGCCGTGCGCAGGATGATGCGGTTGGATGCCATGGCCTTCTCTTTCTTGCGCTGCGTGTCCGTTGGTGGACAATCTACCTTCTATTCAGGCGAGATACCAGAGCCACGACCTATGAAAACACCTCGGAGGTTCTTCACACTGTCGTCGGTCGCATGCACCGCGGTCCTGCTCGCGGCGTGTGGAAAGAGCGCTCCGCCCCCGCTTGTGCTGTCACCACCGGAGACGTTCGATTGGAACGGTCAGCGCATCACGTTCTCGCCGCCACCAAACGGCTGGCGGCGCGAAGGCGAGACGAGCGGCGGCATCAAGGGTGCACGTTTCGTGAAGGAACGATCCGTCGGCGAAGGGATCGGGCTCGGCGATTACTACCTGCTGTCCGACCGTGACCGCCGCGACGAGCTCCGGGAGATCCTGGAGAAGCTGCCGACGTACGACAACGGGTTCGCCTGGGACCGCGCGATTCGCGGCGCCTACGCGCACACCGATCAGCCGTTCACGCCGCTCGAGGCCGAGATCGCCGAGGGCATCAACAGCGCGGTGAGCTCGGCGGACGCCGCTTTCCGAAGACGCGATCGGGATACGGCGAAAGAGTTTCTCGAGGAAGCACTCGCTCATGCCGACCGGCTGCGATTCACGCTCGCCGACGTGATCGAGCGGGTGGAGTTCAAACCGGAGCGGCGTCAGGAACCGCAGCGCTACACGGTGACCGGGCGGCGCGAAGCCACCGTCGCCGGTGAGCCCGCCGTCATCGTCGACTACACGGTGGCGGCGGACACGGGCACGTTCGTCGCGCGCGAGGTGTACTTCGTCCACAACTCGCATCTCTTCATCGGCACGTTCATCGGCCTCGTGGAGACGCTTCCCATGTTCGACAAGGTCATCGCGAGCGTCGGGTTCCCGCAATGACACGCCGCTCGGCGATCGTCTGCGCGGCCGTGATCGCGGCGATCGTGTCGTTCGGCTGTGCGGCTGCTGAGGCGCCAAAGCCTGCGGCTGTCGAGCGCGAGTTCGAGGTGGGCCCCCATCGAGTGCGCGTGGTGCCGCCCGCTGGATGGGACGTGTTCGATCAGGGACTGCAGAAGCGTTTCCGAAAGGCCGAGGCGGAGGTCATCCTTCGTGACCTGGGCCGCGTCGATCCGCCTCTGCCGGATTTGAACTCGATCGTCGACTGGGGACTGAAGGGACTCGATCACGACGGACGGCGCGACGTGAAGTCGCGTCGTGTGTTGGCGGTGGACGGCCGCGAGGCCCAGGACGTCGAGACGTGGAATCGCCTTTCACACACGTGGCCGCAGCGTTTTCTGTTCGTGTCGAACGGTGGTCATCTGCTGGCGCTGTACACGCCGCGTCTGGCGGACGCCGAGACGGTCAAGGCGTACGAGACGATCCGCGACTCACTTCATTTCCTGACGACCGGCGCGGACAGCGGCCGCCGGTAGATGTTCTGCCCGCCCTCGCGGGTGCGCGCGCCGACGGCCCAGATCCATTCTCGTCCCTGAACGAACAGCGCGCGGAGATCCTCGCCGGCGATGTCGGCCTCGACGGTCCATGTGGCCCCGCCGTCGGTGGTGGCGAGGATCAGCGAGCGGCCGAGGTTCGCGTAATAGCCGGCGGCCCAGCCGCGCTCTCGATCCACGAAGCGCACGGCGCTCAATGTGAAGCCCGGAGTCCGGTCGCCGGCGTCGATCACCTGCACGCCGTTCGCCGTCGGGATGCGCTCGAGCTTCGGCGCGGACCGCGCGTCCGCGAGCCCGGTGCTCCGGCGCGTCCATGTAACGCCCGCGTTTTCGGTTGCGAGGACGACGCCTTCTTCGCCGACGACCCAGCCATGTTCGCGATCCACGAAGTGCACGTCCCAGAACGACGGTCGTTCGCCGGCGGCGAGCGGGAGCGTGAGGGATTCCCACGTCACGCCGCCGTCGGTCGTGCGCGACAGCGACGCGTGCATGCCGGCGACCCAGCCGTTGGCAGCGTCGACGAACTGCATCGCGCGCCCGGACACAATAGATATAGATGTGGAGGCCGGGTCTTCAGACCCGGCAAGTCCGACGGCCCCAGCGCCGGTCCACGTTCGTCCGCTGTCATCAGTGCGGAGCACGCCGTCGTTCGCGAGCGCCCAGCCGCGCTGTTCATCGAGGAAAGACATGCTGGAGATCGCGCGGGTGCGCTGCGGCACGTCGGCCGCTTCCCATGTGTCGCCGGCGTCCGACGTCAGCAGAATCGCGCCGCTGTCGGTGGCGATGAGTCCTCGTCGCTGGTCGAAGAAGTGCACGGCCGCGACGCTGAGGCGGCGTGGACTTTCCGCGCCGCCGATGAGCCCGCTCGTAAACCGCCACGTGCTTCCGCCGTTATCGGTGCGGCCGAGGAGTCCGCCGGGAATATCGAAGCCGCCGCCGGCGATCCAGCCGTGCGCGTCGTCCGCGAACCACACGCCGCGAAAGTCCGCTCTCGTCCCGAGGGGCATTGTTTGCCAGACGGGCGGTGGCGCAGGCTGGCTGCAGCCGGCGGAAGTGGCGACGATCAGGATGACTGCGTGACGAAGCAGCGATCGCACGCGCTGATGATACGCGCGGTACCCGGTGCGGCCCTTGGTCGCCGCACTTGAGACGCTAGTCCATCCACCAGGCGCGCCGGTAGCGCCAGAGGGTCTGCGAGACGGCTTCGGGATGCGCTCTGGCCACGCGCAGGAGCGCGCGCGCCGGGCCCTGCGGTCGACGTCGTCCCTGCTCCCAGTTCCGCACGGTCCCGACGCTGATGCCGAACATGCTGGCGAAGTGGCGCTGCGTTGCGTGGAACTTGTGGCGGAGCTCGATGAGCTCGATCGGCGAGAACTCGACGTTCGCCGGCCGGCCGTTGGGGTGGCTTGACCAGGCCTTCCGGCTCCTCATCAACTTGATACGGCTTGCGCCGAGCGCGCCGACGAGGCGGGCAGCCGCTGACCTCCCGCCAGAATTGGTTCTCGTTCCGCCCCATGGCGTCGTCGCGTAGCAACGACCGTGCCGGACTGTCGTTTCCGGCCGCTGACGCTGTTCGATGAGGTTCCATGCCGCCTGCTCTTTTCCTGGGAAGTGCGCCAGTGGCGTAGTCGGAGTAAGTCAATGGCGTAGCCGCCGGCTCCAGACGCATCCGTCCTGCGGGCCGCTGCTTCATCAGTCTTCGTCGGGGCGACCTGCATCGAGTAGACGAGTAGAATCGCAACGCTCGCCCCCTCCGGAGGTGCCCGTGCGTCGCTTGATCTCGCTCCTGGCCGTCATCCTCGCCCTCGCGGCGCCCTCGTCGGCGCAGTTGGAGAACGTCGGGTCGCTGTCGTTCCCGACGTCCGCGAAGCCCGAGGCGCAGCGGCATTTCCTGCGCGCGGTGGCCATCCTGCACAGCTTCGGCTGGAAGCAGGCCATCACGGAATTCCAGCTCGCACAGAAGGCGCAGCCGGATTTCGCGCTCGCGTACTGGGGCGAAACGCTCTGCTACAACCATCCGTTGAACGCCGAGCAGGATGCGCGCAATCCGCGCGCGGTGCTTGCGCGGCTCGGCCCCGACCGCGCTGCGCGCCTCGCCAAGGCTCCGACGCCACGCGAGAAGGGCTTCCTCGACGCCGTCGAAACGCTCTGGGCTGACGGCGAGTGGCGTGCACGGCGCGTCGGCTACATGCGCGCGATGGAGCGCCTGCACGATCAGTTTCCGAATGACGACGAAGTCACGACGTTCTACGCGCTGTCGCTCCTCAGTGCCGCGCGGGCCGAGGACGACAGCACGTTCCGGCCGGAGATGAAGGCCGGCGCGCTTGCGATGGGCGTGTTCCGCCGCAATCCCAATCATCCGGGCGCGACGCACTACGTCATTCACGCGTTCGACGATCCGGTGCACGCGCCGCTCGGGCTCGAGGCGGCGCTCGTCTACGCCAGGATCGTCCCGGCCGTGTCGCACGCCGTCCATATGCCGACGCACATCTTCATTCAGCACGGTATGTGGCACGAGGTCGCGCACCAGAACGTCCGCGCGTTCGGCATTGCGAAAGATCTCTGGAAGCCGGGTGACAGCCCCGGCGATATGGCGCACTCGGGCGACTGGGGCCAGTACGGCTTCCTGCAGCTCGGCGACTACGCCGGCGCGCGCGAGCGCATCCGCGCGTTCGAAGAGATCGCGACGACGACGCAGCAGCAGGCGCGCGTGGTTTCGGCGCTGGCGCTGGTCCGCGCGCGGTACATCGTCGAGACGGAGGAATGGAAGGTTCAGGAGATCGCGGCCAACGCGTCGACCGCGACCGTGTTCGCGAACGGCATGAGCGCGGTCGCGACCGGCGACATGACGACGGCGTCGGCGATGCTGGCGCGTCTGGCCACGAGCGCGCGGATTCCGGCGCCGGCCGCGTCAGCTGGCGCGCACGCCGATCACGGCGCGGCGCCGGCGACACTGACGCTCGCACCCGCGACACCCGCACCCGGCGGCGACGCTGAAGGCAACAAGTCGGCGCGCATCATGCACAGTGAGCTGGCCGCGCGGATCGCTGAGTCGAAGGGCAACCGCGACGAGGCGATTGCGCTGCTGCGCGAGGCCGTGAAGGTCGAGGAGAGCATGCGGCCGCCGAACGGCGCCGCCGATCCGATCAAGCCGTCTCACGAATTGCTCGGCGAGGTGCTCCTGCGCGCCGGCAAACCTGCGGACGCGGCCGCCGCGTTCGACGCGTGCCTGCTGCGGATGCCGAAGCGTGCGCGATCGTTACAGGGCGCTGCGGCAGCCTACGCGGCGGCGAATCAGCCTGAGCTGAGCCGCGCGCGATCGGCCACGCTGCAGTCCTTCTGGAAGGGGCCGCCCTTACGCTCCGCCGACCTTGCGCGGTGATCGCGCACGCGGCACAAAGCCGCGCGATGTCGTCGCCCGCCACGGCTGGTGCGTCTGCGCTTTCGGAGACCGGGTCGAGGCCGCCGGCGCCACGTCGGCGGGTTGATCCGCCGCCTCCGCCGCAGCCTTGGCCCGCGCCTTCGCGTCCCTGGCCTCGTCCTTCGCAAGACAGCAATGCTTGTACTTCCGACCCGAACCGCAGTGACAGGGCTCGTTGCGGCCGGGTCGCGCGGTAATTGGAGTCGCCATGTGGGCAGTGTACCGCGCCGAGATGAGGCCTGGGCGCCTGCGCTGGTGATAGCCTTAGCCCGTTTCGGCCTCGACGTTCCATAATCGCCGGCCGACTTACCGGAGGACACATGCGTCGCTTCCTGGTCGTACTGCTGTTCGTTGCCGCCGCCGGGCTCACCGTTCCTGCACCTGCGATGACGCAGGCGACTGACCGCATGAATCCGATCATCGCCCTTCAGGAAAAGGGCCTGCCGGTCTTCGGCATCGCCCATCCTTCGATTGGCGGCCGCGGCGGTGGAGGAACGACGATCGATCTCGGCGCCGTCGCGAAGGAAACGGTGGACTACAAACGGGCGGACTACCTCTTCACCTCGGGAACGTCCGACACATTCCTTCGCTACATCGAGGAAATCAAAAAGGCCGGCGGATCGATGCGCACGCATCCGTTCACGGCAAAGATCGGCATCTGGCACCGCAATCCTGAGAACGTCGGCAATGCGATCGTTCGTCAACTCGCGGCCGGCCATTCGAACGTCTCGATGGAAGCGGTCGAGTCCGCCCAGGAAGTTCGCGATGTGATCAAGGCGATGCGCCTCGTCTCCGCCGGGGGGACGCGACCTGACACGGGCCTCGAGAACGCCGCGGCGTTCTGGGGACTCTCGGTCGAGCAGTACAAGAAGGAGGCCGACGTGTGGCCGCTCAACAAGAACGGCGAGCTGCTGATCAGCGTCATCGTGGAGAGCCTCGCTGGACTGGAGCACGTGCGCGAGATCGCGGCGGAACCCGGCGTCGGCCAGATGTTCGCGGGCTACGGCACGCTCGGCGGCGTGTTCCGCGGCGATCCGGCCGGACGCGAGGCGGCGGCGGCGAAGATCCTGGCCGCGTGCAAGGAATACAAGATCCCCTGTGGATTCCCGACCAACAATCCTGCCGAGATCGAGCAGCGGATGAAGGAGGGGTGGACCGTCTTCATCATGCAGCGCAGAGATGAGGCCGGATTCGCCGCCGTGGAAGCGGGAAGAAAACTCGCCGGCCGCTAGCGCCAGCGCGCCTTCCTGGCCATGTCGGACGACACGTCCGTTCCACTCGATCGGGTCTCTCACTATCGATTGCTGCATCGCCTGGGCTCGGGTGGCATAGGTGATGTCTATGCCGGCCTGGATGAGACCCTCCAGCGACGCGTCGCGCTCAAGTCAATTCGTGCCGAGCATCGCCTCAACGCGATCTCGCAGGCGAGGTTTCTCCGGGAAGCACGTATCCTCTCGCAGCTCGATCACCCGAACATTTGTCGCGCCTATGACTACATCCAGGGCGATCAAAGCGACTGGCTGGTGCTCGAACAGATCGATGGTCGCAGCCTGAAGGAGGCCCTCAAAGAGGGGCCGATCGGTCCGACCGCGACGACGATCGCCGAGCAGATTGCGGCCGTGCTGGTCGTGACGCATGCGGCCGGCGTTGTCCATCGCGATCTGAAACCGGGCAACGTGATGATCACGCCCTCCGGGCACGTGAAGGTGCTCGACTTCGGCATCGCGCGGTCGCTCGTGCCGGGCGGGCCGGACTCGCCACAGGCAGCGCTCGCGGTGCTCGACGCGCTCTCGACCGCCGACGTCGAGGCCACACGCACATCGCAAACACCCGCGTCCACCGGAGCGGACTCCGGTGAGACCCAGTTTCAGACGCTCGGCAATTCGACACTCGGCACGCTCGTGTACATGAGCCCGGAGCAAGCGCGCGGCGAGGCCGCCACGGCGGCGAGCGACATGTTCTCGTTCGGCCTGCTCTTGTACGAAGTGCTGACCGGACGTCGCGCGTATCCCGACGAGCTCGATTCCGCCGCCCTGGTCGAACACGTGCAGAACGCCAGGATCGCGCCGCTGTCCGGCGTCTCTTCGGATCTGGTCGATCTCGTGCGGCGCCTGACGTCGTTCGCGCCAACGCAGCGGCCGACGGCGCTGGAGACGGTGGAACGGCTGCGATGGATTCGCGAGGCGCCGAAGCGCCGGCTCCGCCGGATCCTTGCGGCGGCCGCAATCGCGGTCGTCGCACTGGCCAGCCTGAAGTACACCGTCGATCTCAGACGAGAGCGCACGGCGGCCCTGCGGGCCGAGGCCGACGCGAACCGGCGTCGCGGTCAGGCCGAGGATCTCATTGGTTTCATGCTGGGCGACCTGCGCGACAAGCTGCAGAAAGCCGGACGCCTCGAGTTGCTCGACGGCGTCGGTGCCCAGGCCATGACGTACTTCGCGTCGGTGCCGGCGGCGTCGCTCACCGGCGAGGAGCTTTCGCGGCGCGTGCAAGCCGTCTATCAGATCGGAGACGTGCGGCTCCAGCAGGGCAACCTGAAGGCCGCCACGGCCGCGTTCGAAGAGTCGCTCGCGCTGGCAACCGCGCTCGCTGCGCGCGACCCGGCGAACGCGGATTGGCAACTCCGTCTCGCGACTGCACACTTCTATGTGGGAGACGCGCGGCGACGCCAGAACGATCTGGACGGCGCAATGCGAGAGCTCACGGCCTATCGCGACATCGCGGAGCGATTGGTCGCACGCGATTCGGCGAACATGACGTGGGCACTCGAGCTCTCCTACGGGCATGGCGGCGTCGCGGCCATTCAAGAAGCACAGGGAGACTTTGCGGGTGCGCGCCGCGCCCTGGAGCTCGCGCTCTCAGTCAAGGAAAGCATCGCCGCGCGCGATCCGAAGGCGATCCGCCAGCATGACCTGGCGGTGGCCCACAATCGGCTGGGGGTCGTGCTCGGCAAGCTCGGCGAGACGGACGCAGCCCTCCGTCACTATCAGGCCGATCTCGAGATCCGCCGCGCCATGGTCGAGCGCGACCCACGCGACCAATCGATCAAGCGCACGTACTTCGTCGCGATCGATACCGTCGGCGGCGCGCGGGAAGACGCCGGAGATCTCAAGGGTGCGTTGGAGCAGTATCAGACGGCCCTCGAGGTGACGTCGGCGCTCGCGGCATCGGACACGACGAACGCGGACTGGCAGCGAGACCTGGCGATCAGCGAGCGACGGCTCGCCGACATCTTCAGCCTCACCGGCCGGCCGGTCGAAGCGCGCAGCCGTTATCAACGCGCGCTGACCATCCTGCGGCCCATCGCCGCCGCGGCGCCGACCAGCCTCCCTCGACAACGGGATCTCGCCCGCGTGGAGCTGGGTCTGGGCGTGGTCGAGCTGAGCCGTGGCGCCACCGCCGCGGCGCGCGAGGCCGGGGCGGCGGTCGAGCGCCTGCTCGCCCCGTTCGCACAGAAGCCTGACAGCGAATGGGCGCGCGTCCTCGCGGAAGCGCGTCTGCTCTCCGCAGACCTGGCGGTGCGCGCGCGCGACACCGCGGGCGCGCGTCGGCTGCGTGAATCCGCGCTCGACGTGACACGCAGTGTGGCGGGAATCCGGGAAAAGCGGCTCCGAGGCACGGAAGCCCGCGTGCTCATCGCACTGGATCGAGTCGACGAAGCGCGGCCAATCGTCGCAGATCTCCTGCGGCTCGGTTACCGGCATCCGCTGCTCGTGGAAGCGTGGCGAGCGAAAGGCCAACCCGTCGACACCCCGTAGGGCGGCACCGCCCGTGTTAGACTCCGCGGCTTCCGGACGTCCTCAAACCGATTCAGCAGGAGCTCCCCATGCCCCCGACCAACGTACCCGTCAGCGTCGTCGCCAACTTCAGTGGTGTCAGCTATGACCCGAGCACAAATCAGTGGTCCGGCGACCCGACTTGGAATGTTCCCGCCAAGACCGCCGTGCGAGCCGGCAGCAATACGATCCAGTGGACGCTGCGGCCCGCGGCCGTGCCACAGGGTTTTGTCGTCTCGTTCCCGGCATCGCTCGGCATCGCGTTCGGCACCGACTGGCCGTACGACGACCCGGGTAAGCAGACCGATGGCACCTACACCGTGAATGACACGTTCACCCAGCCACCGGCTTCGGTGGATTACGAGTACACAGTCAATGTCGTGATCACCTCGGAGGCAAACACCACCATCTCCAAGGGGTTCTCGTACGATCCGGATATTGAGAACGAGGGTGGATCGCTCTCGATCGAGTAGGTGCCGGTGCGACCGGCTACTCACTCCTCAACGCGCTAATCACGTCCACCCTTGACGCCCGCGCCGCCGGCGTCACTGACGCGACAATCGCCGCCGCGACCAGGACGCCTGCGGCCGCGGCAACCGGCACGAGGCCCGGCATCTGGACGCCGGCGACGAAGCTGCCCGCGAAACGCGCGAGCAACCATCCGCCTACGGAGCCGGCGATGATGCCGATCACGCCGATGGCGGCGCCCTCGCGGAGCACGCGCGTGAGCAGATGGCGCGGCGTCGATCCAATCGCCAGACGCACGCCGAATTCGCGCGTGCGCGCGCTCACCGAAAACGCGAGCACGCCGGCCACACCGACGACCGCGATGAGCAGCGCCACGCCCGCGAATCCGCTGAAGACCAGCGCGTTCACGCGATTCGGCGAGAGGATCTCCGAGCGAATATCGTCGAGCGTCGCCGCGCGTTCCACCGGTTGATCACCCGCCAGTTCGCGGATGACCTTCGTCACCGGCGTCACGAGCGTGTACGGATCGACCTTCGCGTGGATGAACAGCCGTCCGCCGAACATCTCCTGGTCCATCGGGTGATAGACCGTCATCGCCGGCTCCGGCACCAGGTTCTCGTCGTCGATGTCCGCGGCCACGCCGACGATGCGCCGCGGCTCGGGGCTGACGCCGATGAACTTCGTCACCGGATCGGTCCACATGACCTTGCGGTTGACCGCGTCGAGGCTCGGGAACATGCGCTTCGCGACGCTCTCGCTGATGATGACGACCTTCTCGCCGTCGCGCCGGTCGCTGTCGTTGAACTCGCGGCCTGCGATCATTCGCACGCCGAGCGCCTCGAAGAAACCACCCGAGACCGTGCGAAAGCGCGCCCGCGGATCTTCCTCGCCGTTGACGCGCTTGTAACCCTCGGCCGTGAACTGCGCGGCGAAGAAGCCGGGATCGCGCCACGGCACGACGGTGCCGAGCGCGACGCGCTCCACGCTGGGAATTTGCGAGATGCGGCGGATGGCTTCCTTATAGAAGGCGCTGATATCCG
>Ga0137451_1000284_pt1 | contig 15168 bp, 17 predicted proteins | sample EasRivERMGT500_2_FD_102336 | JGI IMG/M metagenome (GOLD analysis project Ga0137451, IMG submission 102336) | Soil microbial communities from meander-bound floodplain in the East River, Colorado, USA - East River MetaG ERMGT500_2 | ecosystem: Environmental > Terrestrial > Soil > Floodplain ... | reverse complement strand
TCCGGACGGTCGCGCGCTGCTCGACAAGTTGATTGCGAAAGCCGACGTGCTCGTCGAGAACTTCCGTGCAGGCACGCTCGAGCGACAGGGACTTGGATACGCGCAAGTGTCGGCGCGTCATCCTCAACTGATCTATGTGTCGCTGTCGGGCTTCGGGCAGACGGGACCACGACGCGCGGAGGCCGGCTACGACGCCATCGCGCAGGCCGAAGGCGGACTGATGAGTGTGACCGGCGCGGCGGACGGACCTGCCCTCAGACTCGGCGTCGCGATCTCGGATCTCGCCTGCGGCATGTTCGCGTTTCAAGGCTTGTTGCTCGCGCTCATCGCGCGCGGCAAGACAGGGCGCGGACAATTCGTCGACGTCGGCTTGCTCGATGCCACGACTGCCCTGCTGACGTATCAGGCACAGCGTTACTTCGCGACCGGCGATGCGCCGTCACGGACAGGCAACCGCCACATGGCGATCGCCCCTTACGACACGTTCGACGTCGCCGACGGCGTGCTCGTCCTGGCGGTGGGCAACGACACGCAATGGCAGAAGTTCTGCCGCTGCCTCGAGATGGACGCGCTGGCGGCAGACGAACGGTTCCGCACCAATGCCGGCCGCACAACGCACTACGACGACCTGCGGCCGCTGCTCGTGCGCACGTTAATCACGAGAGATCTCGACGACCTCATGCGGGCACTGCGTGCCGCGGATGTCCCGTGCGGCGCCGTGCGATCGGTCGAGGAAGCGCTGACGGATCCGCAGACACTCGCGCGCGAGATGGTTCAGACACTCACGCATCCGACGATCGGCAAACTGCAAACGCTGGGCCTGCCGGTGAAACTGTCGGATACCCCGGGAGCCATTCGCACTCCGCCGCCGCGGCTCGGCGAGCACACGCGCAGGATTCTGGAGGAAGAGCTGGCAGTGGACGCGCAGGCGCTCACGGCACTGCAGTCATCTGGCGTCGTCGGAATTGCGTGACAGTGAGGATGGAGGCCGGGTCTTCAGACCCGGCGGGTTCGCTAGCTCCGGAGGACCAGCTTGGGAATCTCCGCCACCAGAAACTTCGCGACGTCGTCTTCCGAAATCTCGGCGACGTCCTTATCCGCTGCGACGGGACGCTCTTCGACGATGAGACCCTGGCGGCCGCGCGTGACGCTGACACGGCCGATCACCTGCGGCCGCGCGCCGCTCGTGTCGAGTTGAAATTCCAGAAACGTCTGCGGCGAAGCCTCGGAGCTCAGCCGAACACTGCCGGCCGGCGTGTCGGCCACGAATCGCATTTTCTCAGCGCACAGCGTTGAGGCCGCCTGAATGACGAGTGGCGTGGCGATGTCCGCAAGAAATGTCTCGTAGGCGCGCGTCGCTTCGTCGACCACGCGACGCCGATCTGTTGAGTCCTTGCGCGCCGCGTCGAGCGCGAACAGGATTCGCTTGCGAAGGTCGCCCGTCTCCATCCGGGCAATGGTACACCGGGTGCTGGGTGCTCAGTGCTCAGTGCTGGGTGCTGGGTGCTGGGTGCTGGGTGCTGAGTGCTCCGTGCTGCACCGAGCACAGAGCACCTAGCACTTAGCACCATCTTTCGTCCCCAGATGAATCGCCATGAAGCCGCCGAGCACCGGGATGTATCGAGCGTCAGAGAATCCCGCCGCCTGCATCAGGCGCACGACCCCGCGCGCGCCTGGATACCGGCGAATCGACGCGGGAATGTATCGGTATGTGTCCGGATCGCGGTGCAGCACCCAGCCGAGTGCCGATCCGATCAGTGTCAGATACACGAGGTAGACGCTGCGCACCCACGCGGACTCGGGGCGATTGAAATCGAGCGAGCAGATGAGGCCTCCGGGGCGCAGCACGCGGTGAATCTCTGCGAGGGCACGCGGCAGGTCCGGCACATTGCGCAATCCGTAGCCCGTGGTGATTACGTCGAACGACGTACTCATTACGGGCAACGACGTCATGTCCCCGACCATCCACGAAAGCCGGCCGGAGGGCGCCGGCTTGGCTCGCGCCAGTTCGATCATTCGCGGCGTGATGTCGAGCCCGACGACGCGCGCGCCGCGGCGGGCGGCCTCGAATGCGATGTCGCCGGTCCCGCACGCGAGGTCCAGCACACGCGCGTCAGGGCGGACCGTCGCCAGCTCGATCAGCCGGGTTTTCCACGCGCGATCGCGGCCGAACGACAGGAATCGCGTGATGAAGTCGTAGCGATCCGCAATCGTCCCGAACAGCCGCCGCACGTAGCGCCGCTTGGATTCCGGCTCGGCGAGTGCGGTCTCGAGTTCGTTGGACATCGCTGCGGCAGTCGCGCCGGGTCTGAAGACCCGGCCTCCATCAGTCCGAATGGGCATGACATCATAGAAAGCTACCGATGCTCCAGTCCCAGACCGTCGAGAACTACCTCAAGACGATCTACCTCGCTCAGGCCGAGCTGCCGGCGGACGAGCTCGTGCCCATGGGTCAGCTCGCCACTGCGCTCGGGGTCGTGCCCGGTACGGCGACGACGATGGTAAAAGCGCTGGCCGAGTCGGGGCTGGTCAACTACGAACCGTACATGGGCGTGCGGCTCACGCCTGCTGGCGAGAAGCTCGCGAGCCTCGTCTCGCGTCGCCATCGGTTGATTGAGCTCTTTCTGGTCAAAGTGCTCGGCATGAGCTGGGCCGAAGTGCATGACGAGGCCGAGCGCCTCGAGCACGCGGTGTCCGAGCGGCTGATCGAGCGCATCGACAAGATGCTCGGCCATCCCGAGGTCGATCCGCACGGCGATCCGATTCCCGCGGCGGACGGCACGATCGCGCAGCCGCACTACCTCGATCTGCTCACGGCCCCGCTCAACACGCCGCTGGCCGTGACGCGCGTGATCGATCAGGACGCGGCGTTCCTCCGGTTTCTCGAACAGCAGCAACTCACGCCCGGGACCGAGCTCGTCATCGAGTCACGCGACGCCGCCGCGGACGCCGTGCGCGTGAAGGCCGGCAGCGCCCGTCCGACGACGATCGGGTGGCGGGCGGCGTCGAAGGTTCTCGTCAGAACTGCGTGAGTGCCGGGTCTAAAGACCCGGCCTCCCTCTCGACCCGGCCTCCATCTCGCAACAAGAAATGCATTGCCAGCCCCGAGGCCCTCGTCTACAATCTGTTTTTGAGTAATCAAAATTGGATTTACGAATAGGCGAACCCAGCAAGCCAGCCGCGGAGCCGCGCGCCTGGCGGCTCCCCCCAGGCAGCGCCAGTCTTCCTGAGGTCTACAAGTCCATCGCCGTGCCCACGGGCGCGGGATTCTGGCGCAAGTTCTTCGCGTTTGCCGGCCCCGGCTATCTCGTCGCCGTCGGCTACATGGATCCGGGCAACTGGGCCACCGACCTGGCGGGCGGCGCGCGTTACCAATACACGCTGCTCAGCGTGATCATGATCTCCAACCTGATGGCGATCGTGCTGCAGGCGCTCGCTGCGCGCCTGGGCATCGCCAGCGGGCGCGACCTCGCGCAGGCCTGTCGCGACCACTTCTCGAGGCCGACGACCCTCGTGCTCTGGGTGCTGTGTGAGATCGCCATCGCTGCGTGCGATCTCGCCGAAGTCATCGGCGCCGCCATCGCGCTCAACCTGCTGTTCGGCCTGCCGCTCATCTGGGGCGTGATCCTGACGGCCCTCGACGTGCTGGTGGTGCTCTATCTGCAGACGCGCGGCTTCCGCTACGTCGAAGCGCTCGTCGTCGGTCTGATCCTGCTCATCGCCGGCGCGTTCGCGGTCGAGATCTGGCTCGCCAAACCGGATTTCGCCCTGGTCGCGACCGGGTTCATTCCGCGGCTCGAAATCCTGAAGAATCCGGAGATGCTCTACATCTCGATCGGCATCCTCGGCGCGACCGTGATGCCGCACAACCTCTATCTGCACTCCTCGATCGTGCAGACGCGCAAGTATGAAGACTCGGTCGAGAGCAAGCGCGAGGCGATTAAGTTCGCCACGCTCGACTCGACCATCGCGCTGATGTCGGCGCTCTTCATCAACGCCGCCATCCTCGTGATCGCGGCGGCGGCATTTCACGGCACAGGGCACCAGGACGTCGCCGACATCGGCGACGCCTACCAGTTGCTGACGCCACTCCTCGGCACGAGCATGGCGAGCATCCTCTTTGCCGTGGCACTGCTCTGCTCGGGCCAGAACGCGACGCTGACCGGCACGCTCGCGGGCCAGATCGTCATGGAAGGCTTCATCAACATCCGGCTGCGGCCGTGGCTCCGCCGGCTGATCACGCGCATGGTCGCCATCGTGCCGGCCATCATCGTCGTGGCGCTGTATGGCGAACGCGGCACGGGCGCGCTGCTAATCTTGAGCCAGGTGATCCTGAGCCTGCAGCTGCCCTTCGCCGTCTTCCCCCTCGTGATGTTCACGAGCGAGAAGGCCAAGATGGGACCGTTCGCGAGCCCGAGCTGGCTGAAAGCCCTGGCGTGGACGATCGCGGTGGTCATCGGCGGCCTGAACGTCTGGCTGCTGTATCAGACCTTCACGGCTGGATAGAATCGACGCATGTACCGCCGCATCCTCGTCGCCGTCGAAAACTCGCAGGCGGACAAGACGATCCTCTCGCACGTCGAGCAGCTCGCGCGCCTGACCGGCGCCGAGCTGCTGCTCGTGCACGTGGCCGACGGCTGGGCCGCGCGCAACTACAATCAGCTCAAGCTTCGCGAGTCCGAGGAGATGAAGGAAGACCGCGCTTACCTCGATCGGCTCGCCGGTGAGCTCCGCGCGAAAGGCTTCAAGGTGGAGCCGTACCTCGCACTCGGCGATCCCGCAAACCAGCTCATCAAGGTCGCCGAAGACATGCAGGCCGATCTTGTCGCGATGTCCACGCACGGACATCGCTTCCTGTCAGATCTCATTCATGGCACGACGGCGGACAAGGTCAGGCACCTGGTGAAGGTGCCGGTGTTGCTGTTACGCGCCCAGTAGGGGCCGGGCATGCCCGGCCCGACATCATTCCCCATACGCCGCAAACGATGACGGCGTCTCCCAGACGCGGACAGTCAGCACATCCAGCCCCTGCTCGCGTGACTTGTCGAAGATGAGCTTCGCGATGCGCTCGACCGTCGGGTTACTGTCGAGCTTGTAGATTGGCTCGCCGAGCGATTCGAGTGGCTTCACGAGCGGGTCGTCGTGCCGCAGGATCATCTTGTGGTCCAGCTCGCGGTCGATCCAGCCCTTCACCAGCCGCTTGATGTCTGAAAAGTCCGCCACCATGTTGCGGTTGTCGAGGCGGTCCGTGCGGACGTCGACCTCGACGAGCGCGTTGTGCCCGTGGGGATGCTTGCAGATGCCGTCGTAGTCGAGCAGGCGGTGACCGTAGCAGAACTCTATGCGCTTGGTGACGAGATACATCCCGTCACTGTAACGTAGACGGCGCGTGCCCGCATCCGCAGTCCTGTTCTCCGGCGGCCTCGATAGCGCGGTCCTGCTCGCCCTCGAGCTGGACGACCACTCGCCGGTCTGGCCGATTCACGTCCGGGCCGGCCTCGCGTGGGAGGACGCCGAGGCGCGGACGATCGCGCGGCTGCTCGCCGCCGCGCCGTTCGCGCGCCGCGCCCAGGCGCCGGCCACGCTCACCGTCGACATGCGCGACGTCTATCCGCCGGCACACTGGGCCGTCCGAGGCACGCCACCGGCGTACGACACGCCGGACGAGGACGTGTACCTCGAAGGCCGCAACATCGTGCTCATCGCGAAGGCAGCCGTCTGGTCCGCGCGTCAGAACGTCGAGCGGCTCGTCATCGGCCCGCTCATGGGCAATCCATTCCCTGACGCGACGCCGGAGTTCTTCACGACGATGGCGCGCGCGATGTCACTCGGCCTCGGGAAGCCGTTCTCCGTCGCCGCCCCGCTTGCGACGATGCACAAAGAAGACGTCATCCGGCTCGGCGCGGCCCGGCAGGTGCCGCTCGAGCTGACGCTGTCGTGTATGAATCCGCAGCACGATCGTCACTGCGGGTTGTGCAGCAAGTGCCGCGAGCGCCAGGATGCGTTCAGTATGGCGGGCGTCGAGGATCGGACGGTGTACGACGCGGAGTGGAAGACGTAGGCCACACCTGCTCGCCGCCAACCCACGTGGACGCGACAGCGAGATTCGCATCGAGCACGACAAGATCTGCGATCGCACCCTTCTCGATCGCGCCGTGACCGCGCAGGCCGAGCTCCCGCGCCGGCGTCGTGGCGCACATCTCGACAGCCCGATCGATCGGCACGCCGCACAACTTGATCAGCCTCTGAAACGCGAGGTCCATCGTCAGTACGCTGCCGGCGATCGTGCCGTCGCGGAGCCGCGCGACGTCGCCGGTCACGATCTCCTGGCCGCCGAGCCGCACGCAGGAACCTGCCGGCAGGCCCGATCCCGCGGTGCCGTCGGTGATCGCCATCACGCGTGACGGGCCCTTCGCCGCAATCGCGACACGCATCACCGAAGGATGGACATGATGGCCGTCGCAGATGAGTTCTGCGGCGACGCGGTCGTCAGAAAGCACCGCGCCGACGAGGCCGGGATCGCGATGCGTCATTGGACTCATGCGGTTGAACAGATGCGTCGCATGTCGCGCCCCGGCGTCAATCGCCGCCCGCGCCTGCTCGAACGTCGCGCCTGAATGGCCGAGCGACACGCGGAGCCCTGCTGCGATCAATCGCCGGACCAGGTCCAGTCCATCGCCAATCTCCGGCGCCATCGTCACGATGCCGACCTCAGCGCGTCGGCTCTCGATCGCCTCCAGAATCTCGCGCGCCGTATAGGCCGAGCCTTGTGGACCCTGTGAACCCTGAGGACCCTGTGAACCCTGAGAACCCTGGTACTCCCTGAGAAACTCCAGCGGCTGTGCGCCGCGGTACCCCGGGTTGATGAAGTTGCTCTCGAGGTGCGCGGGCAGCACGCGCGCGCTCCCGGCGGGCCGGGTGGCGCGCAGGGCCGCGACGTCATTGAGAAAAGCGCCCAGCGCATCAGGCGCACACGCGACCGTCGTCGGACAGAACGCCGTTACGCCCCACTGCGGCAGAACAGCAGCGACCCTGGCCAGCGCACCAGGACCGTCCAGCACATCCACACCGGACGCGCCGTGCACGTGGACGTCGATGAACCCGGGCGCGATGATGCGGCCGGAGCAGTCGACACGTTGTTCATCCTTCGACGGTGAATACGCCCCGGCCGTGATGTCGGCGATCCGCTCGCCTTCGACGACGAGCGTTCGACTGGACGCGACCTGTCCTGGCAGCACGATCTCCGCGCCGGTGAAGAACGTGCGCTTCATCAATCGCCCACGAACTTCGGAACGATTTCGATTTTCTTTCCGAGCAGCGGGAGCGGCGCCGCGCCGGACACGCGGAAGATGTCCCGGTCGATCTCCTTCAGAAGCCGAATCAGCCCCGCCTCATCCGGTGCGGTGCAGACGATGACGCCGGGACCGCTCTCGGGCGGAAAGCGCACGTCGTTGAAGAAGTCGTGGTCGAGAGTAATGAGAGTGCGGCCGAGATCGAGCGCGCGCCGGAAGTGTTCCAAGTCTGATGCGCGTCTCAGCTCGTCGTGCTCGAGCACGAAGAACACGTCCCAGTGCAGGTCGTGGCGCATGGCGTTGACCGCACCGAGCGGCAGGTTCGCGTCGACGTAGACGCGCGGCGCATCGGAGAGGTCGGCGGCAATCGGTCGGAGTTCAGAGGCCAGCGTGCCCATAGCTGAAAATGACTCCGGGGATCGGAGTCATTTCTTTTTCTTTGTCCGCTTCGCGTGCGCGGCCTTGCCCTGCTTTCGCAGGTCGGCAATGAGCGACTCGCGCTGATGGTACAGCTCCTTGCGCTTACGGGTGCCGTACTTGCCGGCGAGCGCGTACTCGCAGAACAGGGGGAAGGCGATCGTCGAGTCGCAGTAGGCCACGACCGTGTCGGGCAGCACGCCGGGATTCACCTTGCCCCAGCTCACGGCCTCCGACGGCGTCGCGCCCGAGAGCCCGCCCCAGACCACCTGATCGGTCGTGATCTGAATGAAGAACTCGTTGCCGCCCTTCGGGATGCCGTAGACCTCCCACAGCGTGGGCTGTCCCTGCAGGTAGAAGTTCTTCGGCGATCCGCCGCCGAGAATGACGCAGCCGTTCTTGTTGCCGGCCAGGATGATCGCGCAGACCTCGTTGACGTCCAGGTTCGGATCGATCATCAACCCGCTGCCGTTCATCAGCTCGTGCCACGCGATGTTCATCCCGATCGAGCTGTCGCCGGGTGACGACGTGTAGACGGGCACGCCGAGCTTGGCGGCGCGCGCGACCACCGAGTAGTCCTCGCAGCCGGGATTTCGCTTCAGCAGATCCTGGCCCAGCTCGTAGTGGAACTCCGACGTCGACACGGGACCGTTCATGCCGGAGCGCACGAGGAACTCGCGAATGTACGCGTCCGTCTCGAGCAGCACCGTCGCCGGAAAGAGGACGTCGTAGATGCGAATCACGCCGGCGGAGTACAGGTCGCGGTCGTCGAGAAACGGCGACCCGCGGCGCAGCGTGAAGTTCAGCGCGTAGTGCAGGTCGTGGTAGAGATTTGCGCCCGTGCTGATCATGAAGTCGACGAGGCCGTGATCCATCATCTCGATCACGCAGCCGCCGAGACCGGCCGGCGTCATCGCGCCGGCCACCGTCAACCCGATCGTCGTGTTGTTCTTCGGGTGCAGCATCTTCTCGGCGAAGATCTCGCACGCCTCGGACAACCTGCCGGCGTTGAACGCCTGGAAGCCGCCATCGATCAATTGCTTGATGGCGGGATTTCCCGTCGGACGGTAATAGGTGATCGGACGCCCCGTGAGGTACTGACGAGGGCCCCGGGCGGGCGACCCGGGCGCGCGATGCGGCATGGCAAATTAGCTTACCATCTCCGCATGACGCAGAGCGGTTCACTCACAGGTCCCATCGTCAACAGCGGATGGGGACTCTTCGAATGGCTCCTTGTCATCGGGCCCGTCCTCGTCCTCGTGCTCATCATCGCCTACGTGCTGCGCAAGGGCGCGCCGATGGCGGGCGAGAACGTCTTCCGCGCCAGCCGCCTGAGTCGCGGCAACCGCCTCTTTCCGTCGCAGGTCGTGATCTCGCCGTCGAGCATCACGCTCTTCAAGCCGCAGTGGATCGGCAAGGTCGAGGAGTCCATCCACATGGCGCACGTGTCGTCGATCAAGATCGACACGAACCTGCTGTTCGCAAACGTCTACATCGAGACGTCCGGCGGCCACTCACCGATCGTGTGTTACGGACACACGAAGGGTGATGTCGTGACGATGAAAAAGTTAGTGGAGAAATTCCAGTCGGACTATTACCGGACACGGACCGGGCAGCCTGTTAATGGGTGAATGAGTGAGTGGGTGAATGAGTGAATGCAGGAATGGGTGAATGCGCGAGTGAGTCAATGGCGTGATGGGCATTCACCCATTCACTCACTCACCCATTTCTGCATTCACCCATTCGCCCATTCACCCAATCACCCATTAACAATCCTCAGATTCCCATTGCATGGTATCCGCCGTCGACCATCATCACCTCGCCGGTGACGCCCTTGCCGGCGGGGCCGAGCAGGAAGATCGCGGCGTCGGCCACTTCGCTGGTTTCGACGGTGCGGCGCAACGGCGCGCGATCGCGGTAGTGCTGCAGGATGTTCGAGAAGCCTGAGATGCCGGCAGCCGCCAGCGTCTTGATCGGGCCCGCCGAGATCGCGTTCACCCGAATGTTCTTTGGTCCGAGATCGCTCGCCAGGTAGCGCACGCTCGATTCGAGCGCGGCCTTGGCGACGCCCATGACGTTGTAGTTCGTGAACACGCGGTCGCTGCCGAGGTAGGTCAGCGTCAGGATGCTGCCGCCGCCCTTCTTCTCCATCAGCGGCGCCGCGCGGCGTGACAACGCGACGAGCGAGTAGGCGCTGACTTCGAGCGCTGTGCGGAATCCTTCACGAGAGGTCTCGACGAACGGACGCTCGAGATCTTCGCGCAAGGCGTAGGCGGCGCCGTGCACCAGAAAATCCAGACCGCCGAATCGCGCATCGATCTTCGCAAACAACGCGTCAATCTGCGCGTCGTCGTTCACGTCGCATGGCGCGAGGAGCGGGTCGGTGAGCGACGCCGCGAGTTCCTGCACGTTCTCGCCGAGACGATCGTTCTGGTAGGTCAGCGCGAGCGACGCGCCTTCGCGAGCGGCCGCCTGCGCAATCGCCCACGAGATCGAGCGCTTGTTGGCGACACCTACGACTAGTCCGACTTTTGATGCGAGTTGGGACACTGGCTCAGACGGTCTTGCGTCCGCCCCGGCCACGACGCCGGCGCCAGCGTTTGCCGGCGCCACCCGCGCCGGGTTGTCCGCCGCCGGGCTGTCCGCCGCCGGGCTGTCCACCCTGATCGCGGTTCTGGGGAGGCTGGCTATGCCGGAAGCCGCCGCCGCCGCCGCCATTGGCGCCATGCGCGGGACGGCCGTTGCCATTCCCGTTGCCGTTGCCATTGCCGAAGAAGTCCGAGCGATAGCCGTGGCCCCGGCCGCGCTGATGCATCGTAAATTCGGGAATCGGTCGCGGTTCTTTCTGCTCGCCTTCGACGCGCGGCAACTGCGCTCGAATCAGCGTCCGGTGAGCCGGCCAACTGTCGGCGCGCTCGTCGCTCGCCGCTGGTGCGTCCATCGGTTCCGGTGGCTGGCCCGCACGGCCCGGCTCCGCAGGTGCGGCGGGCGGCGTGGCGGGTTTCGCCGGATCGGCAGCCGCGGCCATGGGCGCGGGCGGCGTCGGCGACGTCCCTTCAGTGGCACGCGACACGAGCACGCCGAGCGCAGCGTCTCCGCCGGGCTCGTCCTTGCTGCGTCGGCGCGGGATGCGCGCCTCTTTGTAGACATGCTCGGCATCACACGTGCTGCACCGGGTCTGTCGAACACTTTCACCAACGATAGCGACAATCACGTGATTGGTAATGCGTCGTTCACGTGGACAGTAGTCGTCCACGATGTCGCCAAGACGCAGCGGGCGCTGCTCCATCTAATTCTCCCGACGGGCGGTCATTGCCGGTTCGCTCTTTCGCGCCCCTCGAAACAGTGGTTTTCAAGCCATCAGTCTCGACAATCGGGGCACGCTCATTCCAAGGCCAGATACGACCCTGAGCGGAAGGAAGTGCGGTCTTGCAGGTCACTGGAGGATAACAACAAGCGCCCTCCGAGGCAAGACCTTCGATCGCTACCGCTTTTCTTTGTCAATCCACCGGAGCGCCGCCTCGAGCGCGGTATCGCGCCCTGCCGCCAGCGCCGCAGGATCGAGGGGCTGCCCCTCATCCGGGACGACGCCGCGGCCCTCGAGCGTCTGCCCGGTGGACGTCACGAAGTCGCCTATCGCGTACATCAGCACGTCGCCGTTCGCGAGCTGCCTGGTGGACGCCGGCAGCGCCTGGCCGGCGGACGTCCGCCCGAAAATCCTGGCGCGGCCGAGACTCTGCAGCCCACCCGCAAAACACTCGGATGTGCTCGCCGTCAACTCATCCACGAGAATCGCGACCGGTCCGGCAAATGGCGTCACGCGCCGTCCATCAGTCGTCGCAAAGCGCGGGTTGACGGGGAATATGAGCGGGCTCTCCCAGTTCTGTCGCGTGCGCATGCGGCCAAGCTGGGCGTCGGTCGACATGACGTGACCGGCAATCCCGCTCGCCATCAACGCGAGCCCGCCTGGATTGCCGCGCAGATCGAAGACGAGTCCGTCGTACTGCCGGAATCGATCGACGGCACTTTCGACAGGACCGTTGATCGCCGGCATCCAGTAATTGAATCCGATCACACCGACGCGCCTGCGGCCGGACGTCGCCACCTCCCGCGCCTCCACGGTGACGTGCAGTGGCGGGAGGTTGCCAACGCGCACGATCTGACCGGCATCCGGAATGCGCGTGACACGCACGTCCTTCTCTTTCTCAGCGCCAGCCAGCGACTTCACGCGCAGCGTCACCGAGGATCCCGCCGGTCCGTGGAGCGCTCGCGACGCACGCCGCCAGACCTCGAACGCGCGCAGGCGATCGTCGCCGCCTTGCGCGGCCGCGATCCACTCGGACATCACGTGCTGGTCGATGCCGACGAGCGTCGCACCAGCCTTGAGGCCGGCCTGCTCGGCCGCAGAGCCCTGTGCGACACGTGTGATGACGATGCCGGCTTGCGACGCACGGATGTCGATTGGGACGATCGCGTCGCCGACAGGACCATCCGCGGGCGCTGCCGATGCCGAGAGCAGCACGTAATGCGACCGGCGCAGCCGCGCGAGGAGCGTGCGAATCGCTTCGCGCGCCGCCTCCGGCGTCTCCGCGGATTGCACCGCGGGCCGCAACTCGGTCCGCGCCGCTGCCCAGTCGATGCCGCCGAATGCCGGGTCCGGAAATGTGTCGTTGATCGTCTGCCAGACGTCGTCGAAGCTTGCGAGCGCGGCGGCCCGCCAGGTTTGCGGAGCAGACGCCTGCGGCGCCGCCGCAATCGCCACGGCGCACAAGGCCCACGCGACCAGCCGGCGGACTCTCACTTGTTGATCAGCGCTTTGATTTGCGGAGGCAGAGTGAACGTGTTCGCCGGAGCGGTGTTGAACTCGAACGTCGTCAGCCGAACCACCTGTTCCATCCCCAGGGTGCGCGCGACGAGGGTGGTCGCCTGCATGATCGCGCCGAATTTCTTGTAGTCGCGCGAGAAGCCGATCGTGGGCAACACGCCCATGAACGTCTCGCGGGACGCCTCCGAACCGAGCAGCATCCCGGTCTCGACATCGAAGTACTCGGTCTCTTCGCTGCCCGACGTGAGCACGACCTGGATCTGGTACGCGGGACGATTGTCGAACGTCGTCTTCGCGACGGTCGTCACGGTCTTCACGTGATCTGCGCCGTGCAGAATGCCATCGAACCGCGCGTCATCTGCCACTTCCAGCAGCCGGCGGCCCATGAGGAGCTTCGGGCCGGACGCCGGATCGATTTCCCAGCCCACTTTCCCGTCGAAACCCGTTTCAAACTTCCCGATGTCGGGCATCTCGCCGCGCATGATCATCTTCGACGGCCGCGCGGCGATCATCTCGATCTTGCCGGAGATGTTCTGCGCGATGAACTCGACGGTGCCCACCGCGCGGATCGACGAAATCTTCTTGAATTCCGCCTCGCCACCGATCGCATCGACGAACCGCTTGACGATCTGTGCGGCCGGCGGCAGGCTCGCCGACTGCGCCGGGGCGGGCGCCGCCGTCTGCGCGATGAGCGCGAGCTCCGCGAGCAGAAGCAGGCCCGCGATTGCGCCGCACGCAGGCAGCAGCCGTCGAAGGTATCGGTCAATCATGGTGGTGCTCCGATGATGACATACGGGAAGCGGAGTGAGATAGTGGGTCGAGTCCATGCTCAAAGGCACGCGACCCGCCATCATCAAGCGCATTCAGCCCGTGTCGATTCACGGTCAGGTCTCGTACGAAGTGTCCTGGGTCGACCCCGATACGCCCGAAGACGTGCGCCACTCCCGCGTCGGCCCTGAGGCTGTCCCGCGCAACATGGAAGTCGGCGACCAGGTCACGCTGCACTTCCTGATGGGGATGGTCTCGGAGATTACGAAGTAAAGGTGCTTGGTGCTGAGTGCTTGGTGCTGGGTGCTTCTGCCCGGATCACAGCCAGAGCACCGAGCACAGAGCACCGAGCACAGAGCACCTAGCACCCAGCACGCTACTGCAGTCCCTTCCCCGTCGTATCCGGCACGATCAACCAGAAGAACGCCGCCACGATGAACGCGGCCGCGGATAGCGACAGCGCAGCCGGATAGCCGTTCGTCACGGCGACGGAGCCGGCGATCGTCGGCGCTGCCGCACTGGCGATGCGTCCGACGTTGTACGTGAATCCCTGCGCCGTGGCCCGAATGGACGTCGGGTAGAGCTCGGCGGTGACCGCGCCAAAACCGCTGAAATGACCGGTGGCGAAGAACGACGTGATGGGACCGAGCGCAAGGAGCGCCCACGGATTCTTCGTCGATGTGTAGAGCAACACGAAGATCGCGGCGAGTACGAGATACGACACGTACGTGCGCCGGCGACCCAGCGTGTCGCTGATCAGGCCGAACGTCACGTAGCCGAACCACATGCCGATGTTGTTCACGAACACGAACGCGCTCATCGTCGCGTTCGAGAGGCCGATGCCGCCGCTCTCCGGCGACGCGCGCAGAAACGACGGCATGAAGGTGTTGAAGCCCCAGTACGCGAACAGCGTGCACGAGTTCATCAGCACGAGGGCAATGGTGATCCGGGACATCTTGCCGAAGAGGGCGTCCCTGAGGCGGACGGGCGCGGACGCGCGGGCCGCATGCCAGCGTTCCGGCTCGCGCACGCCGCGGCGGATCCACAACGTCACCAGCGCCGGCAGCACGCCGACGAAGAACACGCTTCGCCAGCCGAGGCCGAGCACGTCCTGCACGAACCAGTTCACGCCCGCGGCCAGCATGAAGCCGATCGCCCACGAGCTCTGCATGAACCCGAGCGCCTTGCTCCGATGACGATCGGGCCAGGTCTCCGACACGAGCGCGGCGCCGCTGGCCCACTCCCCGCCCATGCCCAGGCCGAGCAGGATGCGGAAGATGGCCAGGTGCAACGCCGTGGTGGCGAAGCCACACGCCGCCGTAAAGATTGAGTAGATCAGCACGCTCAGGATGAGCGCCTTCGTCCGCCCCCAACGATCCGCGAGCACGCCGAAGATCAGCCCGCCCACGGCCGCCGAGAGCAGCGTCACAGATTGAATGGAGCCGGCGACCTTCGAATCGAACTGCAGGCCTTTCTGCAGCGCCGGCAGCACGAGCGCATAGAGATTGATGTCGAACGAATCGAGCATCCACCCGAGCGACGCTGCTACGAGCGCCCTGCGCGCGTTACTGTCGGCTTCACGCCACCATTTCATTCGCCGTAGCCCCCGCCGCCTGGAGTCTCGATCCGCAATCGATCGCCGGCTTGCAATCGAAGCTCAATCTTCCCCGGCAGCGTCTGCTCCTTGCCGTCGCGAATGAGCGTGTTGCGACCGCGTCCACCAGGTTGTCCGCCGCGCGCGCCGTACGGCGGTCGCTGGCGGCGTTCGGAGAGCACGGTGACGGACGTCTCGGTCAGCATCTCGTATTCGCGCACGATGCCCTCGCCGCCCGGAAACGCACCGGGACCGGCGCTGTCGGATCGGAG
>Ga0137451_1000283_pt1 | contig 15260 bp, 5 predicted proteins | sample EasRivERMGT500_2_FD_102336 | JGI IMG/M metagenome (GOLD analysis project Ga0137451, IMG submission 102336) | Soil microbial communities from meander-bound floodplain in the East River, Colorado, USA - East River MetaG ERMGT500_2 | ecosystem: Environmental > Terrestrial > Soil > Floodplain ... | reverse complement strand
CGGCCGATACCGGCGTGACCGGCTGGATCGAAGCCAGGGCGAACGCGCTGCTCGAAACGGGCTTGAAGGGCGTGCGGCGCACGCCGTTCGCGCAGGCGCGCCGCGCCGCCACGACGCGCGAGCACGATTTTCTCGACGCTTACGTCAGCGATCTTTGCAACGTGCTCGACATGGATGCGATCCGCGGCGCCAAGATCGGCATGGGCGTGGATCCGCTCGGCGGCGCGGGCGTGCACTACTGGGCCGCGATCGCCGAGCGCTGGGGCCTCGAGCTCACCGTCGTGAACGAGGCAGTCGATCCGACGTTCCGTTTCATGACGGTCGATTGGGACGGCCGGATTCGCATGGATCCGTCCTCGCCTTACGCCATGCGCAATCTGGTGGGCTTGAAGGATCGCTTCGACATCGCTTTTGCTTGCGACACCGACCACGACCGGCACGGGATCGTCACCCGCAGCGCGGGACTGCTCCCGTCCAATCACTATCTTGCGGTCGCCATCCATTACCTGTTTCAGAATCGGCCCAAGTGGGGCGGGCAAGCCGCGGTGGGAAAGACCGTGGTGAGCACCCGGATGATCGACCGCGTGGCCGCCAGGCTCGGCCGGAAACTCCACGAGGTGCCGGTCGGCTTCAAGTGGTACGTCGAAGGCCTCCTGGACGGCTCGCTCGGCTTCGGCGGCGAGGAGAGCGCCGGCGCAACTTTCCTGCGCCTCGACGGCGCCGTCTGGACGACGGACAAGGATGGAATCGTCCCCGCATTGCTGTCCGCGGAAATCACCGCGCGGATGGGCCGCGATCCCGGCGAGATCTACCGCGAGCTGACGCGCGAGTTCGGCGAGTGCCTCTCCGACCGGGTCGAGGCGCCCGCGACCCCGGAGCAAAAACGCATGCTGTCGGGACTCTCGCCGCAGCAGATCCTGAGCAAGGACCTGGCCGGCGAGCCGATCCTGAGCGTCCTCAGCCGCGCACCCGGCAACGGCGCTCCCATCGGCGGGTTGAAAGTGATCGCCGAGAATGGGTGGTTCGCCGCGCGTCCCTCCGGCACGGAGAATATCTACAAGATCTATGTGGAGAGCTTTCGCGGCGAGCAGCACCTGCGCCGCATCGCGGAGGAAGCACAGGCGATCGTGGACGCGGCTCTGGCCGCGGGCGCTCCGGACGCGAACTCTCATCGGCCGGCGCGCGGGGCACGCAGGGTCCCCGAACCATGAGCGGAAAGCAACCGAGCGTCGAAGCCGAGCTGGAAATTCTCCTGCGCGAATCATTCAGCTACTTCGCGCATGAGACCAATCCCGCCAACGGGCTGGTGATCGACAAGACGGCGCCGGACTGGCCGGCCAGCATTGCCGCCACCGGCCTGGCGCTGGCGGCGTACCCGGTGGGGGTCGAGCGCGGGTGCATGTCGCGCGCCGCCGCGGTGGAGCGCACGCTTGCGACGCTGCGTTTTTTCTGGAACAGTCCGCACGGCCCCGAACCCGATGCCACCGGCTATCGGGGCTTTTACTATCATTTTCTCGACATGCAGACCGGGCGGCGCGCCTGGCAATGCGAGCTGTCGACGGTGGACAGCACCTTTCTTCTGGCCGGCACGTTGACGGCGGGAAGTTATTTTCAAGCGGATACGGCCGAGGAGCATGAGATCCGGTCCCTTGCCGACGCGCTCTATCGCCGCGCCGATTGGCAGTGGGCCCAAAACCGGGGTGCAACCTTGACGCACGGCTGGAAGCCTGAAAGCGGCTTCCTCCAGTGCCGATGGGAGGGTTACGATGAAGCGCTTCTGCTCTACGTGCTGGCGCTCGGCTCTCCCACGTATCCGCCGTCCGACGGCAGCTACGCCGCGTGGGGTTCGACCTATCGGTGGCAGCACTGTTACGGATACGACTATCTTTACGCCGGATCGTTTTTCACGCACCAGCTGTCGCACATCTGGATCGATTTTCGCGGCATCCGGGACGCGTTCATGCGCGACAAGAACATGGACTACTTCGAGAACAGCCGCCGCGCCACCTATGTGCAGCAACAATACGCGATCGACAATCCGCTCAAATTCAAAGGCTACGGCCGGTGTTGCTGGGGGATCACTGCGAGCGACGGCCCCGGGCCCGACAGCCTCGAGGTCGACGGCATCGAGCGGCAGTTCTTCGATTACCTGGCGCGCGGAGTGCCGCACGGGCCCGATGACGGCACCCTTGCGCCCTGGGCAGTCGTGGCGTCCTTGCCGTTTGCGCCCGAGATCGTATTGCCGGCGATCGAACATTTCATTCACCAGCTCGAGCTGAAAGCAGGCAATCCCTACGGCTTCAAGGCGACGTTCAATGCGACCTATCCGGGAAAATCCGGCAGGGCGTGCGGCTGGGTGTCGCCCTGGCATTACGGACTGAACGAGGGGCCGATCGTGCTGATGGTCGAGAACTATCGCAGCGGCCTGTTGTGGCGATTGATGCGAAATTGCCCGTACATCGTCAGCGGCTTGCGGCGAGCGGGTTTCACGGGAGGTTGGCTGTGAAGAGGCCTCGGCGACACCCGTGATTCGATCTCTCATCGGCCGATGATTCTCGCCGAAAGCAGGTTCTTCGTCGCGGAGTTTTCCCTCGAGCGAAGCGAAGGGCCCCTCGGAATGACAACGCGCCGGGCAAACTATTGGACATGAACCAGATCCGCGGGCGCGGGCTTGCTTCGGCTTTGAGCCCCGGGAATTCTTACCTCGACCGCATGTTCCAAACGGTCGTCGACCAGAGGAACGGTCTCGTCCCGCAGCTCGACGCCGTCCACCGTGACACGCGTCTTCTCGTCCGCGGTTTGAAGAACGACGATGTGGTGGAGCGTTTCCCGGTAGCGGTAATGCAGCTTGAACGTTTTCCAGTCTGCCGGAAGGCAGGGCGCAAAGCGCAGTTTGTCGACTTCCAGCTTCAACCCCAGCAGGGACTCCACGATGAGCCGGTACATCCAGCCGGCGGACCCCGTGTACCAGGTCCAGCCGCCGCGGCCGGTGTGCGGCGCAACCCCATAGACGTCGGCCGCGACCACGTAAGGTTCCACTTTGTAGACGGCAATCGCCGCCTCGGAATTCGCATGGTTGACCGGGTTGATCATGTCGAACAGTTCCCACGCGCGCCGGCTGTCGCCCAGGGCAGCGAACGCCATCACCGTCCAGATTGCCGCGTGCGTGTATTGCCCGCCGTTTTCGCGCACGCCCGGCACGTAGCCCTTTATATAGCCGGGGTTCAAACCCGACTTGTCGAACGGCGGATCGAGGAGCTGGATCAGCGCGTGCTCGCGGCGCACCAGGCGCCGGTCCGCCGCTGCCATCGCCGTGCGCGAGCGCTGCAGATCCCCCGCGCCGGAGAGCACGGCCCAGCTTTGCGCGATTGCATCGATCTGGCATTCGGCGTTGCCCGCCGATCCGAGCGGCGTACCGTCGTCGAAGTAGGCGCGACGGTACCACTCGCCGTCCCAGCCGTTGCGCTCGATGTTCAGGCGCAATTGCGCCGCCTCCGTCCGGCAGCGTTCGGCGAGCGAGGTGTCGCTCCTCATGCGCGCAAGCTCGGCGAATCGCATCAGCACCTCGTACAGGAAGAAGCCCAACCACACGCTTTCGCCCTTGCCGTGCGCGCCCACGAGGTTCATGCCGTCGTTCCAGTCACCGGTGCCCATCAGCGGCAGGCCGCGCTCGCCGAAGCTGAGACCTTTCAGGATGGCCCGCACACCGTGCTGGTATAGACTGGCCGACTCTTCCGAGCGGACGGGCAAGTCGTAATACGAGTCCTCTTCGGGGTTCACCGCACGGCCCTCGATGAAGCGTACGGGTTCATCCAGCACACCGGTGTCGCCGGTGCTCGAAACATAGCGGCACATCGCCAGCGGCAGCCACAGATAGTCGTCCGAACAATGCGTGCGCACGCCCCGGTCGGTTGTGGGATGCCACCAATGCTGGACATCGCCTTCCCGGAACTGATGGGCCGCACAGCGCAGCAGGTGCTCGCGCATGAGCCTGGGCTCGGCATGAATGAGCGCCATCGTGTCCTGCAACTGGTCGCGGAAACCGAACGCGCCGCCCGACTGATAGTAGCCGCTGCGCCCCCACAGGCGGCAGGCCAGGGTTTGATACAAGAGCCAGCCGTTGGTCAACACGTTGAGGGACGGGTCGGGTGTCTCCACCTGCACCGCGCCCAGCGTGTGCTGCCAGTATTGCCGCACTTTTTCCAGCACGTCGCGCGCCGCCGCCGAACCGCGGCAGCGCTGCACCAGCTTGCGTGCATCGTCGAGGTTGCGCCCGGCGCCGAGCCTGAAGATGAACTCACGCTCTTCCCCGTCGGCCAGCTCGAACGCAACCTGGAGTGCCGCGCACGGATCCAAAGCGGCTCCCACCTTGTTGGAAAGTTGCGGCCGGGTCATGCCCGCCGGATTCCTGAGCGTGCCGTTGCGCCCGACGAACTCGGCGCGGTCGCCGCTATAGGTCCGGGTCCTGTCGTCGACGTCGAAGAACGCAATCCGATCGGCGAACTCGGTGTTGTAGGCGTTGCGTGCATGGAACGCGCCGCTCGCCCGATCGATCTCGGTAATCACGTGCATGGTCGATTTCGGCCGCAGATCTCCGAGCACCCATTCGACGTATCCGGTGGCGGAGAGCCGGCGCGCGCGGCCCGAGTCGTTCTTCACCTTCAATACCGAGAACTTCACCGCGGCGTCCAGGGCTACGTAGACGGTGAGCTCCGAGCTGATGCCGTCTTCCGCGTGCTCGAAGCTGCTGTAACCGAAGCCGTGCCGGCTGACGTAAGGCGTGGCGCCGCGGCTGGGCAAGGGTGTGGGCGACCAGAAGCGGCCGCTTTCCCTGTCACGCAGGTAAAAGGCCTCGCCGCCCGCGTCGCTCACCGGATCGTTGCCCCAGGGGGTCAGGCGGAACTCATGGGCATTTTCGCTCCAGGTGTAGGCCATGCCATTCTCGGAGATGACGGTTCCAAAGTGCGGGTTCGCCAGCACATTCACCCAGGGCGCGGGGGTCACTTGCCCATGCGCGGTCGTGATGACGTACTCGCACCCATCGGGGGTGAAGCCGCCCAGGCCGTTGCCGAGGATCAGATTGCGGCGCGGCAGCCCGGGGGCCGCCGGGAGTTCGAGAGAGGAGATTCTGGCCGGCACCAGGCGCGAGATTCGCTTCTCGATAAAGCTGCGACGGTCGATCTGTTCCGCCTGCGAGACTCGCTTCTCGATAAAGCCGCGACGGTCGATCTGTTCCGGCCGCGAGACCCGCTTCTCGACAAAGCCGCGACGGTTGATCTGTTCCGCCAGCGCTCCACGACTGTCGGTGATGATGGCGCGCGCGACCGATTGGAGCAGAATGCGATCCTCATCCGATATCTGTTCCGCCCGCCGCACGAAAATTCCGCCGGGTTTGTCCATCACGTGGGCTTCGACGCCCGCGGCGATCAGTCCCATGATTTGTTCCTGCAGCAGCTGCCGGTAACCGGCGTGATCTTCATTCCAGATCACCAGGTCCACGGTGAGTCCCTTCAGGCGCCAGTAGGCGTGGGCCTGCACCAGTTGGCGTACCAGATCGATATTCGCCAGGTCGCCGATCTGCAGCAGCACGATCGGCCAATCGCCGGAAATGGCATAGCCCCACAAGCCGGATTGTCCGCGGCGATTCTTGCCGAGAACGTCCGCATCCGCACGCAAACTGGAATTGGCGTAGATGACGGAGCCCGCAAGACGTCCATAAAGCTGCGCGTCGGCCTCGGTGGCATTGATCTGCCGCAGCACGACCTGGCTATGGGCCCACACCAGCTCGAAAACCCGGTCCGCAAGATGCCGATCCTGGTATTTCCCGGCCAGGCTCAAGGCGGCGTCGCGGGTGGCGCCGATGCCGGAGACCATGTCTATCGTTGCCGCTTGCTCCGGATCGAGGGTGATTCGATGCCGGATCGCGACGATCGGATCCAGCACCGAGCCTGCGCTGCCCGAGAGCGCCGCGGAATCGCCCATCGCCTGCGGCGCGGCAACGGTGCGCCCGCGGCCGATGAAGCGCATGCGGTCTGTTTCGTACGAAATCTCGCCGAGCTTCGCTCCGCGCACGGCCATCAGGTGAAACATCCACGGCGCCTGCTCGGCGAGCGAGCGGGGCCGGCGCGTGCACAGGACAGCCTGCCGCTCGCGGACGATCTCGGTCTGGACAAAAAGATTGCCGAACGCCGGATGCAATGCGTCCTCGACAGGTGCGGCGAGAACCACTTCAGCGTAACTCGTGACGTCGATCGTGCGACGCATCCGCGCGCGGTTGGTGATGCGCACCCGGCGCAGTTCGATGTCGTCTTCCGGAGAAACGACGATCTCGGTATGCGTATCGTAGTCCAGGTCGCGGCGGCGAAATTCCGCGCGTCCCTCCGAGAAAATCGCTTCGTAGGACTCCGCTCGTTCGAGCGTCGGCTGATGGGTATTCGACCAGAACACCCCGCTCGTCACGTCGCGGATGTAACAGAACGTGCCCCAGTTGTCGCAGGTCGTGTCTTCGCGCCAGCGGGTCACGGCGAGGTCCTTCCAGCGGCTGTAGCCGCCGCCCGCGTTCGTGACCATCACGTGGTAACGGCCGTTCGACAACAACTGCACCTCCGGTATCGGCGTGTCGGGGCTGCCGAGTATGCGCACCGGCATCCCCGGACCGCCGGAAATCGCACGAATGTGGGAAAGTGCGGCCGTGTGAAAATAGAACGCCGCGGCCTTTGGAATTCGCTCATGCAGCAGCAACGCGGTCGCCTGGAACGTCGGGTCCGACTCGAAGCGCTTCTGCATCGGACGGTCCAGGATCAGATAGGACAGGGAGAGAAGATTCATGCCCTGGTGATGCGTCATGAACGAGCGCACCACGGCGCTCGATTGCCCGCGCGGCAGACGCGATGGCGTGTAGTCGATCGCTTCGTAAAAGCCGTAATTTCCTTCCATTCCTTCAGCGGAGAGCCGCTGAAGGTTCAGGCATGCCTCCTCGGGCGCCACCATCAGCGCGAGCGCCGAGGCATACGGCGCAATCACCAGATCCTCGGCCAGTCCGCGCTTGAGTCCCAGGCCGGGCACGCCAAATGCGCGGTACTGGTAGTTGAGACGAACGTCGGTCATGTTGTAGCCGGATTCCGATATGCCCCACGCGACGCCGCGTTGTTTCCCGTACGCGATCTGCCGCCTCACCGCCGCCCGATAGGTCTGGTCGAGCAGCGTATTTTCATACGTCGGCATCACCAGGAGCGGCATCAGGTACTCGAACATCGAACCGCTCCACGACAGGAGAATCGTTTCGCCCCCGGTGGTCGTGAGCAGGCGCCCCAGGGCGAACCAGCTTTCCTGCGGCAGTTGTCCCTGTGCGATCGCCACGAAACTGGACAATCTCGCCTCCGACGCCAGCAGATCGTAGCAACTGGAGTCCTGGCGGCGCTCGCCGACGTTGTAGCCGATGGCGAGCAGATGACGCGCCTTGTCATAGAGGAAGTCATACTTCATTGCGGCCAGCTCGCCCAGCTGCAGTGCCAGGCGTTCGATGACGGCAATCCGCTCCTTGGCGAGGCGGCTTCCCGCGGCGAGGTGCCCTTGCAACTCATCCAGCCGCTCGCGCTCCTCGGGCGTCGCCTCGGGGGCCAGACTTTGCTCGATTGCCGCCAGCCCCTTCACTTCCATGGTTGCCAGTTCGCGCAGCGTCGGGATCTCGATGGAATCCAGGGCGTTACTGAGCCTGCCCGATGCAGCCGGCAGCGCGAGCCACGGTGCGAGCAAGGCCAGCTCATCGAGAGCGCTCCGGCATTGCCGGGTCAGCGCCCGCGCCCACCGCTGCGCGTCGCTCTCAGGTGCACCCGCGGGAGCCCGATCCAGGCCGGCCGCCGCCTCCGCAGCAGAGTCCGCCAGCCGGGCCAGCCACGTTTGCCCCGCCACGAGCGTGGCGGGCCGGGAATCGCAAGCCGCCTCCAGATCCTTCTGCAGCCGAGCGAGCGGGACGCGTGCAGCCGGTGGTGCTTCTGCCGCAGCGTCCATGAGTACTCGAAGGGTGTCGAACAGGCCGTCGGACCACCGCGCCCCCAGGATCTTGTGATCGGGCAGCGCGAGCAGTCCCGGCCGCAACGTGAGCAGATGGCCCGCGAGGTTTCCGCTGTCCACCGACGAAACATAGAGCGGGGCGAGCGGCTGCAGCGATTGCGTGTCGTACCAGTTGTAGAAGTGACCTTCGTGACGTGTCAAGGCCGCCATCGTCGCGAGCGCATTCGCGGTGCGCTCGATAAGGGGCCCGGCCGCGATGTAGCCGAAGTCGTAGGCGGACAAATTGGCAAGCAGGGCGAGCCCCATGTTGGTCGGTGAGGTGCGGTGCGCCACCACGGCAACCGGGTGCTCCTGATAGTTGTCCGGCGGCAACCAGTGGTCTTCCGGACCGACGAAAGTCTCGAAGAACGCCCAGGTCTTGCGCGAAATTTTCCGGAGAAAAATGATCTGCTCGGCCGTCAGCCGTGCTTCGCGGCGCGAGAGAGGCCGGCTGATCCACCAGGCGATTGCGGGCGAGGCAATCCACAAGAACAAAATCGGTCCCGCCACCGACTGCGTGACCGAATCGGATGCCGCCAGATAGACTGCCGTGGCGATGGAGAGCGCGGGTGCGATCCACATCGACTGGTAGCTTGCGGCCAGACCAACGCGATCATCGCAATCCGGGCTGCCCGAGGGAGCCCATTCCAGCAGTTTTCTGCGAGTGACCGCTATCCGCCAATTGGTGCGCAGGATAGCGTCCAAGCTGAAGCTTGCCTCGTAAGGCAGACAGGCAAGCGTCAGCACCGCCTGGGCGAAGTGGCCGCCGGCCGAGTGCAGTGCCGCGGCGAGATGCTGGCCGAGCGGCACGTCATCCGACTTGCGGAACAGGTCGAGAATCGAGGCGATCAGGGGCGGAATCAGGATGACGCCGATCACTACCAGGGTCCAGAGCCAGGCGGGCGACAAGAGGGTCCAGCCCAGCAGCAACAGGAGCGTCAACGCCGCGGGGACGAGACTGCGCCGCAGGTTATCGAGGATTTTCCATTGGGACAGTGCCGAGAGCGGATTTTTCCGGTCGCCGCCTTCGCGGGCGCGCCGGCGGCCGGGTTCGGAATCTGCGCGGTGGCCGGGTACGCGCGGCAGCGACCACGATGCAATCTGCCAATCCCCGCGTATCCAGCGGTGCCGACGGCTCACATCCGCGCTGTAGCGGGACGGATATTCCTCGTACAACGGCACATCGCTCAACAACCCGGCCCGTGCATAGCAGCCTTCCAGCAGGTCGTGACTGAGTATCCGGTCTTCGGGGAAGCGTCCCTTGAGCGATCGCTCGAACGCATCGACGTCGTAGATCCCCTTGCCGATGAACGAACCCTCTCCGAACACGTCCTGGTAAACATCGGAGACGGCGCGCGTATAAGGGTCGATGCCGGGCTCGCTTCCGAACAGTCGCGCATACCGCGACCGGTTCGTGCCCGGAAGGCTCGCCGCCACGCGCGGCTGCAGGATGCCGTAGCCCTCGGTCACCCGCTGCCGCTCTTCGTCGAAGTGCGCACGATTCAACGGGTGCGCCATCGCGCCCACAAACTTGCGCGCCGAATCGCGCGGCAGCTGTGTATCCGTATCCAAGGTAATGACGTACTTCACGCCGGATAACACGTCGGTCGCGCCGACGATCAGCGAGAAACACTCCTCTCCGCCGCCGCGCAGCAGCGAATTCAATTCCGCCAGCTTCCCGCGCTTGCGCTCGTAACCCATCCACAGCCGCTCCCGGGGATTCCAGCGGCGCGGGCGGTGGAAGAGAAAGAAGGAATCGCCCTGGCCGCCGCTTCTGCCACTCGGGTACTTTTCATTCAGTTCTTCGATCCGGCTCCTGGCCAGCAGCAACAGCGGCCCGTCCTCCGGCAGCGTTTCCTCGTGCGCGTCTTGAAAATCGGTCAGCAGGCCAAACTGCAGGTGCTCATCCCGGTTCGCCAGGAACCGGACTTCAAGCGCCTCGATCAGAACTTCGATGTCTTCAGCGCCGGCGAGCAATGCCGGGACCACGACCAGCGTGCGGCAGTCCGGCGGAATTCCCCTGGAAAAATCCATCCGCGGCAGCGGGCGGGGCGTCGCCAGCAAGGTTGCCACCCAGTTGACCAGCGCGATCGCCAGATGACTGGTGCACAAGACCACGAGGATCGCCGCCAAGATGAGCATCCAACCCTGCAGGCCGCCGGCATGCGCCTTTGCCAGCAAGCTCCCGGCAAAGATCAGTGTCAGCAGCGCGATCGTGCCCAGATAGAGAAGCAAAGGGAACCGGCAGCCTGTTCGCTGCACGGCCCCGGCGATCGACAAGCGCATCTCTGCCGCTCGTCTGAGCTGTGGCAGACCCCTATCGATCAGGTAATAGCCCACATGCGAAGCGCGATCGCCGCCGGCGCTGCCATGATCGCCGCCTTGAGCCCTCGCGCGGGCCGCGCTTTCGTGAGCCAGCTGAATCGCTTTGCGCGCGACCTCGTCCTCGGACAAACGGCTCGCTTTCGCCGTCTTCTCGACTGCGTGCCGGTAGCGATCGCGGGTGGCGAAATCCATCCTGCCGTAGACTCCGCCGGGATCCTCCCGCAGTTTGCGCTCGACGCCACTCATCGTTTCGACGAACTCGCGCCAGTCCATCGCTCCCAGAAAGCGCAGGCTGCCGATGCTGTTGCTGATCGAGACCTGGCCGGAGGCCTGCTTTTGGGTTTCCGACTGAACCAACTGCTCGATCGTCAGGCCGGACTCGGAGAGCCGCTGCTCGATCCAGGTGAGCGGCAATGCCAATGCGGAGCTCTGTCCCTGCAACCGGCGCGCAAGTTCGGCGACAAACGAGCTCACCATGGGCGGGTTGGACCGCGCCATGTCCGCGATCACCAGAATCAGGCTCTTCGGATCCTTCTCGGCGATCTCCATCATCTGGTCCGCCCAGGCGTCGGCGCGGTCCCGGTCCAGGGTGCTGGCCGCCACCCGTGCTCCGGCCCGGCGCAGATTCTCGATCAGCGCCAGGCGAAGCATGATGGGAATGGCCCACAACTCGCCCAACTTGAGCGCGGTGATCTTCTGGTAGGCCGCCACGAAGCGGCTGAGACTTTCCGGGTCCACCCGTCCGTCGCCGTGCGAGATCGCCTCCAGCGCGATGTCATACACGCGCGGCAGCCCGCCCGATGGCCCGTGAGCCAGGCGCGGCAGCTCCCTGCTGTAACCCTTCGGAAAATGTCGCTTGGCCGTGCGTATCTGTTCTTCGATCAGATAAAAATTATCCAGCAGCCATTCACCCGCCGGCGAAATCCGGCGGTTCCCCTTGACTGCCGCCGTCAGCAGGTTGCAGGCTTCCAACAGAACCTGTTCGTTCTCGGCCAACCGCGCGAGGAGCTGATCCGGCGCGCGCCGCGAGCTCAATCGGTGCGAGCCCGCCAGGGTCTTTCCATGCTGTTCCATCTGGTCGGCGCCGAACAGTTCCGCCCGCAGCGGAGGTTCGTCGTCGGCGTACGAATGCGTCGTGTGCCTGCCGCGCAGGCGCGCCGCCACAAGGCGCAGGGTGTCGCCGATATTGTCACCGCCAGCCTTCACTTCAGGTTCCTTGTCCGCCGTGAAATTGCGACGCCTTCACACTCACCGTGGTGACGGTGATGGATCGCCCGCTCGCAGAACCTCCTCCGCTCGCAACTTGATTCCGCTGGACGCCTATACCCGCTTTACTCGCGTTGATGCGCAAGCGGCTCCTGCGCGAATATTGACATGATTGGTCTGATTTTTAGGTGCGCCAGCGCACAGAGAAACGCGGCGAATCCGAGGAAGTTCGCGTGCAGGGACACAACTTTGCGCACGGGGAACGTATCGGCCTTGAACGGCCGCGCGTCACAGCAGCGTCGCGAGAACCGGCAGGACGAGCGTCGCCGCCCTTGTGAACGACATTTCCGTTTTCAGCAGCGCCGGCACACGGCCGGGGCGTCGCCTCACCGGCCGGCCGTTGGCCGGGTTTACCTCAGGCGAATATCGCCGAACAGCCCGAGTATCCCGACGACGATCAAATAGGCGGCGACGATATAGTTCAGCATCCGGGGCACGATGAGAATGAGAACTCCGGCGAGCAGCGATATCAGCGGGGCCAGGCTCAAGGTGATGTTCATGGCGTTCTCCTTTGTTGGGTTGCCGCCGAGGGCGGGCTCGGGCAGTCTTTCGCGCTGTCCTACAGGTCCTTGATGACCTCGTAACACCCGCAAGAGGCGGCTTCGAGGCCCTTCCGATCGAGAATCCTGATCGTGCCGCGGCTGTAGCTGATCAGATTGCGTCGCTGCAGGGCGCCGGCGGCTTGGCTGACTCCGACCCGTCGCACGCCGAGCAGGTCCGCCAGAAATTCCTGCGTGAGGGGGAATTCGTCCGACCCTACGCGGTCGCGCGTCATCAGCAGCCAGCGGGCGACACGCGCTTCCACCGTATGAAAGCGGTTGCACGCGGCGGTCTGCCTTGCCTCGGCCAGCTTTGCATGGGCATAGCGGTACAGCTCGCCCTGCAACGGCAGGCTCCTGCGGAACTCCTTGCGAAAGTGGGCCGCGTCCATCCGCATGGCCGTCCCGGTTCCCTGTACCAGGGCGCGAACCGACGCAAGGTCCATTCCCAGCGCGACGGAAATTCCGATCATGCCTTCCCGACCGACCAGGCCGACTTCCAGAGCCTGGTGGCCCTCCACCGTCGTCAGCAAGGACACGACGCAGTCGCTGGGAAAGTAAACATGCCGGATCGGATCTCCGGGCTCGAAGAGCACCTCGCCGTAAGTCAGCGTGACCGGCTTGAGGCCGGCAAGCAGGCGCTGATAATCCTTGCGGGGCAGGGCAGCAAGCAGGCTGTTTGCAGCGGAGCCTCCCTTGGCGACTTTACGCCCGGGCCCAGGCGGCCGTTCCTGGCGTTTGCGCTCGGCGATGTTCTCGCGCGAAACGACAACCAGCGCCGCGCCCTCTCCGGGAAAGGCCGTTGCGGTCAGGTCGAGCCAGCACCGCCCGGCCGGTGAGTTGCAGACATACTCGTGGTGAAACAGCGGGCTGCCGCCGGCAATCACCTCACGGATCCCTGCTGCGATCGCGGCGCCGTCCACGCGCTCGTTACCCCGGGCCTTGTCGCACACCTCGAGATAGTTCGCGCCCTCTCGAACATCCGCTCCGAGGCCGTCGGCGGCGAAAGTTCCCGACGGCTTGTTCGCCATGATGACGGTCCCGGCCGAGTCGAGCACCCAGACCTGGACGGCAAGCGCATCGAAGGTGTCGCGAGCGAAACGGATCCGCTTCTGCGCCAGGGTCTGCAATTGCTTGCGCTGAGTGATATCCCGCATGGTCCCGCGGTAGCCCTTGAACCGGTCCTGCTCGTCGAAGGTCGGCTCGCCGCTGATGCTGACCCAGCGCATCTCGCCGGCGCGGTCCGTGCATCTCAGTTCGAGATCGCGGAAGGTGGCGCGCCATTCCAGCAGCCTTCGGTGCGCCCGCCAATCGACGTCGCTCATGCTGTCGAACGGGGAATCCCGGAGCGTCTTGCCGATGATGTCTTCATCGTAGATCCCGGAACTTCCGCTCGCGGCGCCCGTGTGCGCAACGAAGCGGTAGTCCTCGTCCTGCTCCCAGCACCAGTCCACCGATAGCGCGAGCAGGCTGCGGACGCGCGCCTGGTCCTGTCGCAGCGCCCCTTGCGCCTCAGGCAGCAGGAGGGCGCTGCCGGTCGCGGGGTCCATCACTGCGTCAACCTCGCCCGCCTCGATGGCCTTGCGCTCAGGACCCCCCTTGACCAAGTGCAGGATCCGGTTCTCGAATCCAGGCCCGAAATTCGGGCGAGGGGGATTCCCGTCGAGCGCGCGCAGGTCGGGTTTCATTCGGCTGATTCTTCTATTCCGAGCGCGTGCAGCACACTGCTCTTGTCGCTGAGGTTGCCGACGATCCTCGCCGCCGGCGACGGCGACACCTTGGTCAGGCTGGGCGTGACGAGAATACCATCGGCCAGAGCGCGCAGCGGGGTTTCGAGAACGTCGATGATTTCCAGCTTGAAGTTGTCCTCCAGGTGCTCCTTGCAAATCGCCTCGAGATTGGCGACCGCCCGACGCGAATTGGGCGCGTTGTTCGCGATGTACAGGCGCATCACCACCACCGTCGTGACGGCGGGACCGGATGCCCTTTGTTTCGCCTTCTTACGGCGCATCGTGCGCATCCTTCTTGTTCTTCCTTCCGGAATTTCCGGAACCGACGGAGGCACGGCGCTTCGCGCGGGAAGGCGCTATCCCGGTTGCCGCGCGCCCTGACGGGTCCGCGCTGCGGATCCTGCGCAGCTCGATCTCCCGGTCGCTCGAGGAAACGATGCGCGCTTCATTCTCGCTGGAGTACACCGCCAGCTCGGCCCGCTGCCGGTTCAGATCCTGCTCCAAGGCCCTGATCCTGGCACGGGTTTCCGCTTCGGCGACCTGAAGCTCGGCGCGCTTGTGCTCGAAATCGGCGCGACGCTGTATCGTCTTGGCTTTTTCCTCGCCCTCCTTTTCCCAGCGCAGCGTGCCCATCAGCACCTCGCCTCCCGCGGTATAGACGTCCGCCAGCACCGGACCGGCATTGCTCAAGACCAGCTCGCGCACCTGGTTCGAGTGCCAGGTCCCCCGCGATTTGATGATGGTCAGCGCCCGGTTGCGTTCGCCGCTGCGGATCAGATACGAGAGATGGATCCAGGTATCCGCGATCGATGAAATCTGCAGGTCGGTCGCTTCGGTCTCCGGCTGGTCGCCCTCGTTGATGGCGGTGACCATCACGGTGATTTTCTCGTCCTTCGCCAGGTAGATGAAGCGGTTGGCGACCGCGCGCGCCGCCGCGATTCCTCCCGACTTGGCGATCGCTGAAATCGGGTCGATCACCATGCAGCGCGGCCGCTGCTCGCGAATCAGCGCTTTGAGCTTGACCAGCTGGTCTTCCGCGCCGATGGTTTCGGTGCGGCCCGAATACATGCGCAACAGGCCTGAGCCGACGTGCGCCTTGAGATGGATTCCGACCGACGTCAGATTGCGCGCGATGCGACCGGCGCCTTCGTCGAAGCTCACGAACAGCGTTCGCTCGCCTCGCCGGCAGGCGGCCTCCACGAACTTGCCCGCCAGGGTCGTCTTGGACGTGCCGGGAACGCCCGTGATCAGCGTGCTGCTGCCGCGGAACAAGCCGCCGCCCAGCATCGTGTCGAGGCGCTCGATGCCGGACGAGACGCGCTCGCTCGAAGCGACTTGCTGGATTTCG
>Ga0137451_1000282_pt1 | contig 15317 bp, 16 predicted proteins | sample EasRivERMGT500_2_FD_102336 | JGI IMG/M metagenome (GOLD analysis project Ga0137451, IMG submission 102336) | Soil microbial communities from meander-bound floodplain in the East River, Colorado, USA - East River MetaG ERMGT500_2 | ecosystem: Environmental > Terrestrial > Soil > Floodplain ... | reverse complement strand
GGCGTTGGGACGTTTGATGGCGCACGTCATCCACCGATTGAGCCGCTTGTACCCTGAGAGCGGCCTACCGTTGTGTCGCCATGGCGTGACTGAAGAGCAGGAGCGCGGTCTCGGAATAGCGACGACCGATGAAAAGAGGGTGACGTGCAAACGCTGTCTTGCGATTCTCAAGAAGTCCCCTACCCTACTATAGGAGCTTGAAGACGATGGCCAAACGAATTGCGTGTAGCAACTGCGGCGGCATGGGCAAGAAGATGTACGGCAAAGCCGGAGCAGTGAAGATCAAGACCTGCACGTCGTGCAGCGGGAGAGGTTACACCACGGAGACTCCAATGAAGAAGAAGAAGCAGAAAGAGAAGCGCACGATCCGTGTGACGGCGACTCCGTTCTCTGGCAGCTTCTTCCCGAAGCAGAAGCCAGTCGACACGAAGAAGCCGACCAAAGGTCTGCACGTCATGTCGCGCGACCTTGCGACGGGCGAGGACATCACGTCGAAGAAACTTTCTGAGCAGCAAGAGCATGCCCGCATGACGATCGAGGAGCGCGCGCAGTTCTTCGGGTGTCCTGGCAAGGTGATCGCGATCAAGAAGGGCCCGATCATCACGCTCTACGAATTCAAGCCGGCGAAGACGACGAGGGTCAAGCGTCTGGTCTCGCTACACGAGGACCTTGCATTGGCACTCAGCGCTGACACGGTGCTCGTCCAGAGGCTTCCTGGGCGTGATACGATGGGCATTGAGATCTCCAATCCAGAGAGCGAGCGACAGAGCGTCGCGTTCCGGGCGTCTCTCAGTGCGGTGCGCAAGGCCAAGAAGGCGGGGATGATTCTCCCGCTCAATCTTGGCATCGATCCTTTCGGTATCCCGGTCGTTGATGACCTCACGACGATGCCGCACCTCTTGATCGCCGGATCAACGGGCTCTGGCAAGTCGGTGTCGCTCAACGCGATCATCTCGTCGCTGCTGACGGTGTGCCCGCCCGATGAGCTTGAGTTCTATATGATCGACCCGAAGGGCGTGGAGCTCTCGCACTACGCGGACATCCCGCATATGAAGGCGCCGATGGTTCAGACGGTGCATCGTGCGAAGGAGATGCTCGAAGCGCTTATCCTCGTGATGCGCTTGAGGATGTCGCTGCTTGGCCTGAAGAAGGTGCGCGACATCGGTGAGTACAACGCGCTCGTCGATAAGGCCGAGAGGCTACCGCGCATCGTCTGTGTGATCGATGAGCTGAGCGACCTGATGATCCAGGACAAGAAGTCGTTCACGTCGCTGCTCGCTGAAGTCGCCGGCATGGCGAGAGCGTCGGGCATTCATATGATCTGCGCGACACACCGTCCGTCGGTCGACGTTCTCTCTGGCCGTGTGAAGGTGAACTTCCCGGCGCGAATGTCCTTCCGCGTGACGAGCGCGGTGGACAGCAAGGTGATCCTCCAGCAGAAGGGCGCGGAGAGCCTGCTGGGTATGGGCGACATGATGTACCTCAGCACTACGCGTGCTGCTGTCATCCGCATCCACGCTCCATGGGTTCCGCTGGAGGACGTGAAGGCGATCGCTGATCGTCTCCGCGCGGTCGAGGCAGAGCGCAAGGCCAAGGAAGAACAGGAGAAGGTAGAGGCGGAAGAGCAGCGTATCCGCGAACTCCGAAAGCTCCACGGCGAGCACACGACCGTGCCTACTGGCGTCGGCATCCGCCGCACCATCCCGCACGGCGAGCAGGAGACGATGCCCATCAACTTCGGGTATCTCGGCGACAAGAAGTAGCGGCACATCCCGGGAGCGTCTCGATGCGGGATCATCAACACTGACGCACGCTCCAGTCAGTGCTCATTCATTTGGGAGAACACGATCATGAAGACGCCGTCCAAGAAAGCCATCCGTCAGTCCAAGGGCATCGTGAGCAAGAAGTCGCTGGCGCTCGTGAAGAAGGCACGGAAGCAGATGCGCAAGCTGCGCAAGCTGACCATCAAGAACGGTGAGTCGATGAACTTCGTCGACAAAACGCTGGAGCTCTTCGGCAAGTACGTCGACGAGCAGAAGAAGCTCCGCGACGCGGAGACGAAGAAGAAGCCTGAAGCGAAGTAGCCGCCGCACTGGTGGAGGTCGATAACTCTGTCGGCCTCCGCTCTACCTACCCTACTATAGGAGTCCATCGCCAATGAAGAAGCCCAAGCGTCATCAGCATCCGCCAACGGATTGGAAGAAGGGCCAGACGCGTCCGTGTCCGACCGGCAAGTGCAAACACCGCCACGTCGTTGGCACTGGGCCGTGTGTGGAGTCGGGATGCGGCTGTCACGGAAGTTACGGTAAGAAGGGTGCGCGATGAACTTCAACCTCATTCAGCTGTGGTTGATGCTGCAACTCACCATCCGTGATTCTGAAGCGGAGAACATCGTCATCATGGATCGCGACGTCTACTACGCCATCAAGTCCAAGCTTGACGTGGTGATGCGCGATGTGGGTATATCGATGGAAGAGCGGAAGCAGTACACGCTAGGAGACGAGCCAGACCTGCGGATTCGTCCATCAGAGAGATTAGCCAATGGTGCGTGTACGACGTGCAGTCGTCGTCACAAGCACCGAAATGATTGTGAAGCGCTCAAGCGCCGCGAGGTGCCGGGCTAATGTTCCCACGGCGATGCAAGAAGTGCCGATGCTACATCGCACCTCAGCTCCATCGATGTCCACGCTGCAAGAAGACCGCGCCAGCATTGGCGACGAAGCCAACGAAGGAAGACAAGAGTGCAGCGCGGGCAAAGCGTGACGCGAAGGCGCCGGTCGTTCAGAGCAAGAGTATTCATTGGGTTCCGAGCAAGTTCGCGTTGGAGGCACACACCAATATGGTGGACGAGCTCAAGCGACGCATCGACAAGGAGGAGTCGGCGCGGATGCGGAATGTTCTTCGCAGTGAGATGCGATCCGTCAGAGCGACGCTGGATCGCGCCAACGTGCCTCCAGGGAAGAGGCCGTGGACGAGCGAGGACTTCCACGCGAAGAAGGCGTGCATCAGCGTCTTCATCAGTCCGAAGAACCGCCGCTACGTGCTGGCCGAGAAGGAAGGATCCGCGGACCTGATCATCGAGTACCCGAAGAAGCGTCGGTACGTCGGGATGCCGTTCATCAGACTCCAGCGCTTTGAGAAGTCTACGTACGCTCGGATGGCCAAGAAGGAGAAGCAGGAAGAGGTCGTGCACAAGAAGCGGAAGAAGGTGAAGGCCAATGCACGCGCGAAGAAGCGAGCGCTCGTCGAGAAACCCTAGCCTACCCTACTATAGGAGTGCGCTCGATGTTTGAGCAGAGCGACGAGGTGCTGCATGCTGCTCACTGAGAAAGAACGTGAGCGGCGACGGCAGCAGCGGTTCAAGCAGGAAGTACACGAGCAAGAGTTGCGGCGATACGCGAATCCAGAACGCGATCCAGAGTTGGCGAAGGTCTGGGTCGTGTATCAGTGGGTGCCATCAGACGCGGACGAGGGTGAGTGGCTGCTCACAGGATTCCGCCGCAAGCGGAGTCTCCGCAAGCACCAGACGATGGCGCGCTTCTTCTCGAAGATTCGGAGGAAGCTCAACATCGATAAGAAGTCCTTCGTCCTACTGCGTGACCTGGACGAAGCATCGCGGCGACTGAAGGAGTACGATCAGTCATGGCGTACACGACCTCCGCAGTTCCATCAGCGGAAGTCAAAGACGATCGCGCGCGCACCGGCAAAGAAAAAGCAGGTGAAGAAGAAGCCGAGGCGCGTGACGACGCGAGCATTGATGTTCAACAAGAAGACGAAGTACGTCGCACTCGGAAGATCGGAGTGGAGTCGCGAGCCTGGATACTTGTACCTTGGTCCACTTGCCAGCACGGCCAAGCGACAAGCGCAGTTTGAAGCGAGGCGCATCTTCACTGTCTACACAGATTTGCTGGTGCTTGAAGTGGGTGAGTTGTCCGAACCATTACGAGCATCGATGGCGAGGAACAAGCGAGTGCGTGCTGGTGTCACACGTATCGCTTGGCCGGAAGTTCCGCCGACCTTTGATGAAGCGTGGCGCAAGTTCGCGACGCGGTTGATCAGGAAGGAGTTGACCACCACCACTCTAGACGATCCACGGATGATCGATGTAGAGTTGGCGCTGCACTCCGAATGGGAAGCACAAGGACATCCGTGGCTCACGCTCAGCTGGTTCCGCAAACAGATACTACCGTGGAGACCCCAATGCGACGTACCAAAGAAGAGAAAGCCAAAGAGAAAGCGCGTGACCGCCGTCTCGCGAAAGGCTTCGGGTCCTTCCTTAAAGAAGATGATCCGGCGCTTGATCGCAAAACTGCGAAAGCCGCGTTCCTCGCACTCCCCAAAGCGCGGCGACTCAAGATCCGCCATAGGTACGAGGCGAGTGGTGAGGGCTTCACTTTCCTGGCTTGGTGGAAAGCCGAGCAAGAGAAGCAGGACGATCCGAGTGTCGCTCAGAAGGAAGGACGTGCTCACCGTAAGGGCAAGCGCGCGAAGGAAGTGACGTTGACCATCAGTCATGACAAGAAGAAGCTGGACAAGCACGTGCGGGAGGCGATGGCGATTCCGACGTCGCCAAAGAAACCGTACGTCGCGCTGCTCCAGCCGATGACCATCGTGCCTGATGATGCGGCCGGCAAGGTCGTCGTCGCGGACGCGGGATCGATCGTGCGGCTGATGGACCAGACGACGTTGTATCGCGACTACATGTCGCCCATCACGCATCGAGCAGACGAGGTTCTCGTGCAGTACGGGAACGTCAAGACGCTCGCGCTTGGCTGGGTGTCGGGCAGGACTGATCAACTGGCGCCGTCGAAGGGTCCAACGTTCCTGGTGAAGACCAGCAACGAGGAAGCGCTGACGGGCTGGGATCGATTGCGGTTGAAGGTGGCACGCTCACGCACGAAGGATCCATCCAATTGGATTGCTCCGTGGTTGGCGAATCATGGCGCGAAGCATCCGCGCGAACTCAGGGAGGTGACGAGGCTCTTCGGCGGAAAGCCGATCAAGAACGAAGATGTTGAGGATCGCATCGTACGGCTGTTCACACTCATACTCCACACGGAGCTGGACATGGCGACGGCAAAGAGCAAGAAGAGCAAGGTCAAGAAGAGCGCGAAGAGCGCGAAGACCGCGAAGGTCGAGAAGGCCGAGAAGACCACGAAGAAGGCGAAGAAGGTGAAGGGCAAGGAGAAGGCGGCGAGCAAGGACAAGTTCTCCGAGAAGAGCGACCTCGTCACGCGGAAGTTCAACGACTACGTGATCAAGCGGCTCATCAAGGAGAACCCGTTCCGCGAGGGCTCCAACCGCGCGAAGTTGTGGAGCAAGCTGAAGAAGGGCATGACGGTCGTCGAGTTCAACGCCTTCGGCGACGGACGCGCGCGGACCGAATTGCGCCACTACCGGGCGAGCGGCTGGATCAAGCTCCGTCGGCCGGCCACTGCCTAAGCCTGTCCAATAGTTCTAGGATAGGCTATTCGGGCCTTATAGGTCGATCTGGGAGCCTCCACGGCCGTTTTAAGCGGTCTATCCTAGGGCTCGTTGGACTCATTTCTTCAAGGGGAGAGGATGCTGGCAATGTCAAGCCCAATACAGATGTCACCGCGTGTGGCTCTGATTCGTTGGCTATCACAGATCCACTACAACGCGGTCCGTCAAATCGAGACGCCGTTTCCGAACGTGGTGACAGCCGACACCGCGAAGCCGCTCCGCGGGTTCAAGATCGCGGATGACCTGGTGCTGACGAGGAAGCGCACCTTCTATCAGATCATGGGAGTGCAGGCGATCCCGCTGACGATCGAAGAAGTGTCCGCCAACTACAACCTCCAGTCGATGCAGGCCAGGTACCGCGAGGCGGCAGAAGCATGGAAGCAATCACAGCGGAGACGCTCGTGAAGAAGCGCATTCACCCGAAACGTCGGAACGGCCTGTTCAACAAGGACGCGCCGTTCTGGCGTGGTGAACGTGCTGAGCACATCGTGAAGGCGCGCGTCGAGGGATACAAGAAGAAGCGGAAGCCGCGGAAGAAGTAGCCTACCCTACTACAGGAGAGACGATGGACTTCAATACGAATATTCCACGATCGATGGAGCAATGGCCACTCGGTCTGAAGTTGAGTCAGACGCCGACGAAGTGTTCATGCAGATTCAATGGCGGGCCGCTTCATGAGCCGCTAGAAGAGCCGGTGCTCTCGGTCGTTAACGATAAATGTTCTGTGCACGGCGTCGAGGCGATGCGACGGCTGGAGAAGATTGCGCTGTACCCATTGCGCTATGGCACGTCGCCAGAGCGGATGGCTGAAGTACTCGCGAGCCTGCCTCCCATCAGAGAGACGCGACGCGAGCGTGTTGTCCGTTGGTTCAAGTGGTTCCTCAACTTCATCTCGAGGGTAGACACATGGCAGTGAAGGACAAGAAGAAGAACAAGACGAAGCTCAAGGGAAAGAAGGCGCGTCTCGCCGCGGAGCTCAAGGCAAAGCGCATCGCAGCGAAGGGCGACGGCTCGTTTCCCGATCGGCTCGTCGTGACGCGTGAGAAGGACAAGGGCGCCGAGGGCGAGAAGGCCAAGTCCTGGTTCCTCGGGCACGCTGAAGACCTCAGCACGATCTACAAGGACGAGACGACCGTCGCGGTCTACAAGCTCGTCCGCGTCAGCAAGGTCGTGATCAAGAAGAAGATCGCGCTGAACCGGGGTTGATCGATGCTCCGCCTGCGAGAGGATGGCATCACGTGGGAGCGCGAGGACAAGCGGATGATGTCCAAGATCCTTGGACCCGAGTTCGCTCAGCTCCAGAAACGCAGAGGTACTGGATGGGCTCCGCCACTGATGTCCATCCTCAAGCTAGCGCGAGCGAAGGGTCTTGATCTATCGAAGGGTGCTGCGAGAGCGCTCGAGCTTGCAGAGGACCACCGCGGTTGGGTCAAGGCGATGAAGAAGAACGAGGACGGACTTCTCAGCACGATCGAGGATCCACGCGCCGAGCAATACTTCGCGCATCAACGCGCGGATCTGCTGTACATGTATCGACAGGAAGAACTGCGAGCATGGCTCATCGCTTCAGAAGCCGGCGTCGGTAAGACGCTTCCAGCCATCAGGTACACGGAGCACGTCGGCGCGCAGCGGAACATGCTCATCGTCCCGAACGCGGCGAAGGATCAGTGGGCTGCTGAGATCGGGCGATGGTCAACGAGCAAGCTGCCCGTCACGATCATTGATGGAACAGTGAAGCAGCAGATGGAGCAGATACTTTCCGTGAAGCGCGGCTGGTGCATCGGCCATTGGGAATCGTTGGTCCACGCGCGGCTTGGTTGGCTCAAGCAGCCGTGGGACATCACGATCGTCGACGAGCTCGACCGAATGCAGAACCGGAAAGCACAGCGGTCTGAGACGCTGCACAAGATACGGGCGAAGTATCGCATAGCCATCGGAGCACATCCCTATGCGAACGGCGTCAGTGAGTTGTTCAGCGTGCTGAAGTTCCTGTACCCAGACCTCTATCCATCGTTCTGGCGTTGGGCCAACATGCACGTGGACATTGAGGAGGGCGTGTTTGGCGGGCTCGATCTGCGGACACCACGACGTCCGAACCTACTCAACTGGGAGATCGCGCCATTCACTATCCGCCGGCTGTGGAAGGACGTCTGGAAGAATCTCCCGCCGATCACACGGGTACGCTGCACGGCGTATCTGCCGGTGAAAGCACGAGCAGAGTACAAGCGCATCCAAAAGAAGTTCTTCGCAGAACTGGAGGCACACCGTGGCGAGAAGAAGATCCTCTCGATTCCATCGGTGCTTGCTCGCGTCACACGGATGCGCCAGTATCTCGTTGATCCAGGATTGCTCGGAGCGAAGCACGCGAGCGTCAAGTACCCGATCGTGTATGATCTGATCAAGGACCTCGAAGGCCGACCACCAGTCATCTTCACGATGTGGCGAGAGACTGCGATGCGGCTGCGGAAGTTCCTCGAGAAGAAGAAGCTGAAGGTCGGCATCATCGTCGGCGGGATGGGCAGCAAGAAGATCAACCGCATCAAGTGGCGGTTCCTCGGCGGTGAGTACGACGCGGTCATCATCATGATCAAGGTCGGTGGGACCGCGCTGAACTTCGGGAAGTACGGCACGATCATCTACCTCGACCACCCGTGGAACCAGCGCGACGTCGAGCAGACCGAAGGGCGTGTGCGTCGTCCGGAAGAAGGAACAGGTAAGATCGTTCCCGCGACCAGCTACCACATCATCGTCGATGACTCGTACGAAGAGCGGATGCTCGAGACGCGGACTGACAAGCACGAAGACTTCGCCAAGATCTTCTCGGTGGCGGAGGCCATTGAGATGGATCTCGAAGACATGGAGGCAGCAGCATGAGTAAGCCGAAGGGCGAGGGCTTGTTCTTCCAGTCGTCCATCCATCGCACAGAGTTGGATGGCCCACTGCAAGGAGCACCGCGGATGAAGGTGCCGTTTGAGCCGACGCCGGAGCAGCCGATGATTATCTCGGCGTCAGAGGTTGGCCAGTTCCTACGGTGCCGGCTGCAATGGAACTGGGAGAAGCGCGTTGGCCTTCGATCTAAGAAGGTGTCGATGCCGCGCGTGAACGGAATCGTCGTGCATGCGACGAAGGAAGAGTTCTACAAGCTCGAGCGAGCTAAGCGCACACCAGAGATGATGGACAAGGCGATGCGCACAGCCATCAAAGGAATCACGGAGGTGCCTGTCACTCCGAAGGACCGTGAGCTGGCGAAGGCGATGCTCGACGGATACACTCGCTGGGTGCGGAAGAAGGATAACGACCACAGCGATCGGAACATCGGAAAGAAGATCGTGTTCCCGGAATGGCAGTTCGTTCTTCCGCTCGTCAAGGACCGCAGCATCTTGATCCGCGGAAAGATCGATGAGCTGTTCAAGCCGACGATCTACAAGCGTGTCCTCGCGATGGACGAGACGAAGACCAAGAACCAAATCTCGTTTGACATGATGGACATGGATGCGCAGCTCACGACATACCTCTGGGCGATCTGGAAAGCGTCAACGACCGGGGAGTGTCCGTTACCAGAACCTTTACAGCAACGGAGGTACGACCGCTACATCGCATGGCGCACGGTCCTGAGACGACAGATGCCAGGTCCGCGCGTGAAGGCCGCACTGTTCGCACGTGAGTCCATCGAGAGATCCTCCGATGACCTCAAGATGTGGGAGCGCGATACTCGGCGCGTCGTTCGCGACATGTTGGATGCTGCGATCTATCCGACCAAGCGAGAGACCTGCAAGTGGGATTGCGACTTCTACGAGTTGTGCTTGGTGCGCGGCAGCAAGTCAGACCTGAAGGACCTCATCGAAGAGCAGTACACAACCAAATCCTAACGGAGACGTAGACCAATGGCGAAGACCAAGGACAGCAAGGGCAAAGGCAAAGGCAAGAACATGGAAGTCCAGGCCGAGCTCGAGTTCGAGAAGGCCGCGCCGAAGTCCCACGTGTTCGGTGTGAAGACCGACGACGGCATCCTCATCAAGGTGTGGCTGCCGAAGGCGCTCGCGAAGAAAGCGCCAGACGAGATGGAAGTCACGCTCACCATCCCCATCGACGTGAAGGCGAAGGGCAAGGCGAAGGAAGAGGAGGACGAGGACGAGGACGATTCCGACGAGGAAGAGGAGGACGAGGACGATTCCGACGAGGAGGATGACTCGGACGAGGACGACGATTCCGACGAAGACGAGGATGACGACGAAGACGAAGACGACGACGACTCCGACGAGGAAGACGAGGAGGACGACGACGACTCCGACGACGACGAAGACGAAGACGACGAGGATGAAGACGAGGATGAAGACGAGGACGAGGAAGAGGACGACGACGAGGAGGAGGAGAAGCCGAAGCGTCGCAAGCCGGCCGCGAAAGAGGTCCCCGCGAAGAAGAAGCCCGCGGCCAAGAAGACCGCGAAGAAGCCCGCCAAGAAGGGCAAGGGAAAGAAGTAGGTAGTCGGTAGGTTCTGGATGGGAGGACAGGCTCAAGCGCAGCGCGCAGAGTTACGGGCTTTCGCGGATTAGATACCCGTGATCACTCCCATCTAGTTCCACCCTCATCGGAGAGACCAATGAAGAAGGGCAAGAAGAAGAAGGGCGACGGCACTCTACCGGTCGGCGGAACCGCGTATCATCCGACGATCGGTATCTTTGGTCTGTCAGGTGGAGGGAAGACTTCTGTCGCGGCTACTGCGCCACGTCCGATCTTCGCCGACAGCAATGAGGGCACGATGTCGCTGGATCACGTGCCTGAGCTGGCGCACGTTCGTCGAATGCGCATCGCCAGCATGAAGCACCTGAGCAAGCTGTACGACAACCTGACCGGCACCGGCGATCGGAACTGGAAGGGGAAGTTCGACACAGCGGTGTTCGATCACTTCGACGACATCCAGCAGATCATCCTCGCGGAACTCGCTGAGCGAGCGCAGGACAACCGCGAGGAGCCAGACCAGATCGAGATGCGTGAGTGGGGCGTGATGGCCAACAAGCTTCGCCGCTACTTGCGCTTGATGAAGACGCTCCCGATGACGAAGGTGCTCATCATGGGCGAGAAGTTCATGGAGCAGGAAGGCTGGATGTATCCGTCGCTCCAGGGGCAGATGCGTGATCAGCTCCCGTACTTCCTCGATCACTGCATCTACCTCCGCGTCAACGACAAGGGCGTGCGATACCTGCACCTCGACCCGAAGCCGGGCGAGTACTACGCCAAGACTCGCGCGCGCTGGTTCACGAAGGAAGAGCGGAAGATCCGCTTTGACTTGGACAACTACACGCTGCTGACTGATCTCATCACGAAGATTCAGCAGGGGCCACAGCGCCGGAAATCCAAGTAGCAAGTGCAGTACGAGTATGATCGTTTCTGGTTGGACCGGTTCAACTCTATCAAGAGGCATTACCACAATGGCGAAGAACAAGAAGGGAAAGAAGGGCCGTGGGAGTGACGACGATGTGCTCGTCATCAGCCGCGAGGATTGGAAGGGGAAGAAGGATTTCCCGACCGCTCCTGGCGGGAAGTACCGCTTCCGCTTCAACAAGAAGTCGGGGATCAGGCCGAACGCCGCGGGCGACGGGAACAACCTGAACCTGATCTCCACGCTGACGTCGCTGCACAACGGCAAGAAGACGAAGCACAAGGGCGTGAACGTCTTCGACAACATCGCGCCGCACGTCGGCTGGAAGATCGCGCAGATCCTTCGCGCAATGGGCATCAAGAAGCCGCCCAAGAAGATGACGCTGAAGGAGCTGCTGAATCTCATCAAGAAGTACGACAAGGAGATTCGCATCGTCATCGGCACGGGTCGGTACCGCGGCAAGAACAAGAACACGGTCATCCAGTATCTCCCGCTCAAGTCGTCGGACGAGGAAAGCGACGACGACACGGAAGACGATGATGACGATGAGGACTCGGATGACGAGGACTCAGACGACGAGGATTCGGACGACGACGATTCGGATGATGATGATGACTCCGATGACGATGACGACGAAGAAGACGAAGACGAAGATGATGACGAGGACGACGAGGATTCGGACGACGACGATGACGACGATTCCGACGACGACGACGAGGACGATGAAGACGATCGTCCGTCCAAGAAGAAGTCGAAGTCGAAGCCGAAGAGCAAGAAGCGTCGCAAGTAGTTCCCTCGCGTAGGTCCCCTCATCCTTCAGGTGCGAGCGCGTGCTGGATCGGCGCGCTCGCATTATTCGACTTCATATGATCTCGCTACGTAAAGCAGCACTTCGATATGCGAATCTCTATGGGTGGAAGGTCTTCCCACTCAAGGGAAAGGAACCACGAATCAAGGGAGGCTTTCACGCCGCGACAACCGACAGCGCCACCATCAGAACCTGGTGGGACCGCTGGCCAGATGCGAACATCGGTATCGCGTGTGATAGCGTACATGGCCCAGTCGTCATTGACTTCGATGAGCCGAAGGAGGACGAAGTCAGTGGCTTCAAATTTCTGAAGACACTGGAGTTGCCGCGCGAGGGACTGGTCACACGATCGGCGATCAGCCAGAAGGGTAGACTGCACTTGTACTTCATGCCAATGCGGGATGGCACGAGGCTCAAGCGCATGGTCCGCCCGTTCATCCACAACGACCAGAAGGTCGCGATCGATATTCTCGGCGATGGCGGATACGTCGTCGCGCCGCCGAGCATCCATCCCGACACGGGGAAGCCATACAAGTGGGATCAGAAGATTGATCTCGCGCCGTTCCCGAAGCGGCTGTTCCGCTTCCTCGAGAAGAAGAGCATCAAGCAGATCGCTCCGCCATTGCCTGACGTCATCCGTGAGGGCGAGCGCGATCAGATGTTGACGTCATTGGCGGGCACAATGCGCCGGCGGAATGCTTCACCACGTGCAATCCTCGAAGCTCTTCGCATCGAGAACGTGTCACGTGTGCGGCCACCACTCAGTGATGATCAGTTGCGGAAGATCGCAAAGAGCATCGGAACCAAGCGCGCATCCGACCAAGAGGAGAACCTCACTGATTTAGGGAACGTGCGGCGGTTCGTGACGCAACACCACGAACGGCTGCGTAGTGTACTATCGAAGAAGCACAACCCGTGGTTCATATGGCAAGGGTCTCACTGGGAGCCAGACCACACCGGCGAGGCCATGCGGCTAGCCAAGCAGACAGTGCGGTCGATCCACCTCGAGGCGGAGCGCATCGACGACGAGGAGCACCGAGCATTGCTCCAGCAGCACGCGTACAAGTCAGAGAGCGCTGAGCGTATCCGAGCGATCGTCGACCTCGCGAAGACCGAGCCTGAGATCTCCATCCGCGATACGCAGCTGGACAAGGACTCGTGGCTGTTCAACGTACAGAACGGAACCATCGATCTCTCGACGGGCAAGCTGCTTAAGCACAAGAAGACGGACTACATCACGAAGATTTCTCCGGTCTCCTATGATGCGAAAGCACGCGCGCCGCGGTGGCAGGAATTCCTCGAGGACATCTTCGCGGGTGATGCAGCGTTGATCGCGTTCATGCGTCGTGCGATCGGCTACACGCTCACCGGTGACATCCGAGAGCACGTACTCTTCTTCTGCTACGGACAGGGCCGCAACGGCAAGTCCACGCTGATGGAGGCGCTCCGAGAGTTGATGTCAGACTACTCGGTGCAGGCAGACTTCTCCACGTTCCAGAGCACGCGCAATGACGGGCCTCGCCATGACCTTGCTCGAATGCGAGGAGCGCGCTTGGTCGCAGCGATCGAGGCGCGCGGCGATCGGTCATTCGACGAGACGGTGCTGAAGCAGATGACGGGCGGCGATACGGTGACTGCACGAAACCTCTACGAGTCATCGTTCGAGTTCCGTCCGCAGTTCAAATTGTGGCTGGCTGCCAACCACTTGCCGCTGGTGCGTGAGCAGACAGAAGCATTCTGGTCGCGCATCCTGATGATTCCATTCACCGTCGTCATCCCAGCGCACAAGCGCAAGAAGGACCTGGGACGGCAGCTCGCGAAGGAGATGCCGGGCATCTTGAACTGGGCGCTCGAGGGATGCGCCGAGTGGCGGAAGAACGGGTTGATGGCGCCAGACACCGTGCGGAAGGCCATCAACGATTACAAGGACGAGTACGACGTGCTCAGCGAGTTCTTCAAAGAGCGCTGCAAGGTTTCAAATGGGGAGTGGACATCGCGCTCGGCGCTGTATCAGTCCTTCACGGATTGGTGGATGGAAACGCGCGGGCGCAATCCATTGTCACACACGTCGTTCAATCGCGCACTCGGAGAACGCACAGACATCCGGCCGAAGAAGCGCGACAGCATCCGCGGGTGGAGCGGCATCGGAATCAAGGACGTCCGCACAGGTCATCATCATCGGAGGAGCGACCGATGATCACGCGTTGGCGAGAAGACCAGCACCAGCAGCGTATCGTCTACCCGTCGGAGCTGCCTCGCCGCTCCTACATCGTACGCGGGACCGATGGGATTCAGGAAGTACTTGATCGGCTGGAGCGCGGGATACTCGCGGTCGACACCGAAACGTCCGGCCTTGAATGGACTACTGATCGCGTCGGTGCGTTGTGCTTCGCTGCCGGAGACACTGCCGCGTTCTTTTGCAAGGGTGCGCTTGGAACAGCCGCGCGTTGGTTCGCCAACCAGGTGAATCGACGTCGGCGATTGGTGTTCCACGGCGGGAAGTTCGACATGCACTTCATTCGTGAGACGTTTGGAATTCACATCGCGTACCCAGTGCACGACACGCTGACGATGAGTCGGCTGGTCGACCAACGCGGTGTTCCGACCGATCGATATCCATGGTACTCGTACAACCATGATCTCGACGTACTCGCGAAGTACTACGTGCATGAGGGAGCCGGTGACGCGTACAACGAACTGCTCGACGCCATTCGTCGTGCGATCGCTGAGGCGACCGGGGATAACCGGAAGCACAAGAGTCCGATGGCGGACTGGCTCCTGGCGCCGATCAGGAAGTCTGGCGAATACGGCCTACGCGATCCATGGTACACGCTGCGCTTGTACGACGTGTTCATCTCGATGATCTCTCACTGGCCGCAGTTGCCGGGGTATCCGTCGTTGATGTCGCTGTACGAGAACGAGCGATGGTTGACACTCGCGCTCCGCGATATGGAAGAGCGCGGTGTGCGGATCGACCAGGACTTCTTGCATGACTGGTTGGCGAAGGCTCAGCGTCGCACGGACAAGCTGACGGACAAGATGAACAAGCGCGCGGGCTACGAGCTGAATTGGAATTCGATTCCGCAGGTGCGTGAGTTGTTCTTCAATGAGCTCGAGCTTGAGAAGATCGACGGGGACAAGCTGGACAAGCGTGTGCTCCTTCGAATGCATCACCCGTTCGCTGCGCTGCTCCTCAAGCGTCGTCGGCAAGCGAAGATGGTTTCGTCGGGCAAGGCGATGCTGCGCAACCTCGACTCGAAGGGTCTGCTGCACGCGCACTACAATCAGAACGTCGACACTGGTCGTATGTCGGCGACGAAGGGCTTCCACCAGTTCGCGAGAGACTCAGGCATCCGCGCCGCGGTGATCCCGAGCGAGAAGGGGTTGATGCTTCGGTCCGCTGACTACGTGCAGATTGAAATGCGGTACGCAGCGCACTACAGCGAAGAGGATACGCTGCTCAAGGGATTCTCGAGTGGCGAGAAGTTCGACACGCACGCGGCACTCGCTGCGAGAATGTTCGGCGTGAAGGTACCGAACGAGAAACAGCGTGACCGCGGGAAGACGATGAACTTCGCCATGTTGTATGGCGCCGGTGAAGATGCCATCACAGAACAGTTGATCGATAAGATCAGTGCGAGCGAT
>Ga0137451_1000281_pt1 | contig 15346 bp, 14 predicted proteins | sample EasRivERMGT500_2_FD_102336 | JGI IMG/M metagenome (GOLD analysis project Ga0137451, IMG submission 102336) | Soil microbial communities from meander-bound floodplain in the East River, Colorado, USA - East River MetaG ERMGT500_2 | ecosystem: Environmental > Terrestrial > Soil > Floodplain ... | reverse complement strand
GCGATACGCGCGCTGGCGGCCGGGGCGGGGAAGGCGTTCTGCGAGATCCCCGCCGATGGGCCGGAGCGGGATGCCGCGGTCCGGTCCGCCGCGGGGCTCGCGACGCGACTCCGCGACGGGTACGCGCCCGCGCCGGGCGGAACGCTCGAGATCCGCACTCCCGAAGGGGGGACGCTCGAGGGGGCCGCGGTGCTCGGCCGCTTCCTGCGCGCCCAGGACTTCTCGACGCTCGTCGTCTATCGCGCGCCTCCGAGCGGCGCCGGGGAAACCCAGGCACGCCTGCTCCTCGACACGATCGACGTCCGCGCGCCGGCCGTCGTCGATCTCGCGGCGAACGCCTCCTACCCGACGGGGCCGGCGGCCGTCCCGGGGGAGACGCGTCGCGCCCTCCGCCTCCTCCTCTCCGAGGCACCGCTGGCGGTGGAGTGGCAGCGGGTCTCTCCGAACGTCCCCGGGCTCGAGTTCGCACCGGAGGACGTCGAGGTCCAGTCCTCGCGGGGCCTCACGGCGGAGGAGATCATCGCGCGCCACCAAGAGGTGCAGAAGATCCAGGACGACCGGCTCTTGCGCTGGACCGCGCAGGGGAGGGACGACCTCCACCTCAAGCTCGCGCAGGGGGGCACCTCCCTCGACATCAGCATCGAGAGCGTCTACTACGGACGGCAGGGGGCCGAGCTCGAGTGGGAGCAGCTCCGCTACTTCGTGAACGGCAACCGCATCACGTGGAAGCGGATCCCGGAGATCCCGCTGCTCCAGCCCGAAAAGGTGGTCACGCTCCCGCTCGACCTGACCTTCGACAAGACCTACACGTACCGCCTCGTCGGGGAGGAAGCGGTCGGGGGGCGGCCCGCCTACGTACTCGCCTTCGAGCCCGCGGCCACGGCCGCCGGGAAGAGCCTCTACCGCGGACGCGTCTTCATCGACCGCGAGCGCTTCGTCAAGCTCCGGGTCTCGGCCGTGCAGACGCACCTCGAGGCCCCCGTGATCTCCAACGACGAGACGAGCACCTTCGTCCCGGTCGTCGGGCCGGACGGCTTCACGTACTGGATGGCGGGCCGGGTCGACGGCCAGCAGCTCTGGACCGCGGCGGGTCGCAACTTCATCATCCGCCGGGAGACGCACTTCGACGGCTTCGAGCTCAACCCCACCGAGGAGAGCTTCAACCAAAAGCTCCAGAGCGCCTACGCCTCGACGAACCGCATGCTCCGCGACACCGAGCACGGCCTGCGCTACCTCGAGCCCGACGAGCAAGGGGGCCGGCGCGTCAAGGAGAACCAGGACACGAGCCAGCTCTTCGCGGCGGCCGGCGCGCTCAAGGACAACGCGCTCGACGCGATCACGCCTCTCGCCGGCGTGAACTGGTTCGACTACGACCTCTTCGGCCGCGACATCCAGGTCAACGTCTTCTTCGCCGGCGTCTATGCTTACCTCAACCTCACCGATCCCTCGATCGCCGGCAGCCGGGTGGACCTCGGCGTGGAGGCGTCGCTCCTCGCCCTCAAGCTCGACGACCGGCTCTACTTGGGCGGCGAGGAGGACGAGACGCAGCGGGTGCGCCGGCGCACCCAGTGGCTCACGGGACGCGTCGGCCATCCGTTGGGGAGCTTCGGCAAGGTCAGCCTCATCGGCGATCTCGCCTGGAACCGCTACGACGACAGCTCCGACGCGAACGAGGCGCTCGCCGCGCAGAATGCGGCCAACGGCACATCCCTCGCCTTCGCGCTGCCCTCCGACCACCAGCTGCTCATGGGCACGCTCCAGCTCGAGTTCAACCGCCGCGGGTACAGCGTCACCGCGACCGGCGCCTTGGCGCACCGCTCCGCGTGGGAGCCGTGGGGACTGTTCGACACGACGACCGGCACGTTCGTGGACGACGCGTTCGACCCCGATCAGCAGGACTACCGGACGTGGGGCCTGACCGCCTTCAAGGAGTGGTACCTGCCGAAGTTCCAGAAGATCAAGCTGGAGCTGGGCTATCTCGGAGGGTCGAACCTCGACCGGTTCAGCGAGTACCAGTTCACGTCGTTCATCGGCGGACCGTCGCTCCCCGGATTCTCCGGCTCGGGGGTGCGCTTCGACGAGGGCGGCATCGGGCGGCTGGGCTGGGCGTTCAACCTCGCGAACGCGATCCGCTTCGATGTCGAGGTCGGCCAGGCGTACGTGCGCGATCGATTCGGAGGGCAGCCCTTCCAGGACCACACGGGCGCGGGGCTGTCGTTCAACGTCGTCGGCCCGTGGACGACGATCTGGCAGGGGAGCTACGGCCGCGCGATCCTCTCGGACATCCCGGAGCTCGAAGGACAGCAGGAGTTCCGCGTGCTGGTCCTGAAGCTGTTCTGAGCGATACGATGCGCCGGCGATGAAGCAGCTCTTCCAGGATCCCAAAGCGGGAACGATCCAGGTCGTCGACCTTCCCGCTCCCGCGCTCCGCCCCGGCACGCTGCTCGTTCGCAACGCGTACTCGGTCGTCTCCCCGGGGACCGAGCGGAACACCGTCGCCGCGGCGCGCGACTCCTATCTCAAGACCGCGCGGGCGCGTCCGGACCTCGTGCGCCGCGTGCTCGACAGCGTGAAGCGGGACGGGATCCTCGCCGCCTACCGCAAGGTGCAGGCGAAGCTCTCGGAGCCCCAGGCCCTCGGGTACGCCTCGGCGGGTGTGGTCGTCGCGGTCGGCGAGGGTTCCGGCGACCACTTCCGCGTCGGGGACAAGGTGGCGTGCTGCGGGCAGAACGTCGCCTCGCACGCGGAGATGATCTGCGTGCCGACGAACCTCGCCGCGCGCGTCCCCGAGGGGGTGGCCCTCGACGAGGCGGCCTTCGCGACCCTGGGGGCGATCGCCCTCCACGGGGTGCGGCTCGCGGAGCCTCAGCTCGGAGGGCGCTACGCGGTGATCGGGTGCGGCATCCTCGGACAGCTCGCGGCGCAGCTGCTGCGCGCGCACGGGGGCCGGGTCGCCGCGTTCGACCTCGACCTCGGCCTCGTCGAGCGCGCGAAATCCCACGGTGCCGAGATCGGGATGGCCGGGGACTCCGAGGCGCAGGTCGCGAGCGCCCTCGCTTGGACGGAAGGTGTGGGCGTCGACGCGGTGATCGTCGCCGCGGCCTCCACGAGCGACGCGCCGATGACCGCGGCGGCGGGAATGTGCCGCGACCGGGGCCGCGTGGTGGCCTTGGGCTTCGTCCCGTTCGGGCTGCCGCGGGAGATCGCCTACGCGAAGGAGCTCGAGCTCCGCATCTCCCGCTCGTACGGCCCGGGGCGGTACGACGCCGGCTTCGAGGAGAAGGGCGTCGACTATCCGATCGGCTACGTGCGGTGGACCGAGACCCGGAACCTCGAGTCGTTCCTGGAGGCGGTCGCGCAGCGGCGCGTCGCGGTGGCGCCGCTCGTGACCCATCGCTACGCGATCGACGAGGCGCCGCGGGCGTACGACGATCTCGTCGCAGGAAACGGCGCGCGCCCGCTGGGGATCGTCATCCGGTACGACGATGCGCCGGTTGACGCCCCGGCGCCGGCCGCGGCGGCGCCGGCCCGGATCCGGGCCGAGAGCGGGGAGATCGGCGTCGCCTTCGTGGGCGCCGGGGCGTTCGCGCGCGGCACCCTGCTCCCGCTGTTGAAGAACCGCCCGGGCGTGGCGCTCGAGCGCGTCGTCACGGCGCACGGGCTGACGGCCTTCGACGCGCAGCGCAAGTTCGGCTTTCGCGAGGTCGGCACGGACGTCGCCGAGGTCTGGCGCGACCCCCGGGTGAAGCTCGTGTTCGTCGCGACGCGCCACGACACGCATGCGGCGCTCGTGGAGGCCGCGCTGTCCGCCGGCAAGCACGTGTTCGTCGAGAAGCCCCTGGCGCTCAAGGAGACCGAGCTCGTGCGGATCGAGCGCGCCGCGGCGACGGCGCCGGGAACGCTCCTGGTCGGTTTCAACCGGCGCTTCGCGCCGATGACCGTCGCGCTCCGCCGCGCGCTGTCGGAGCGCGGGCCGCTGACGATGACCTGCCGCGTCAACGCGGGCGCGCTTCCCCCCGGCCACTGGCTCAACGATCCCGCGTCCGGCGGCGGACGGATCATCGGCGAGGGGTGCCACTTCGTCGATCTCCTCACGTACCTCGCCGGCGACGCGCCGATCACCTCCGTGCACGCGCTTCCCGCGGGCCGGCCTCGCGGGCTCGCGGAGGACGTCGCCATCCAGCTCGGCTTCGAGGACGGAAGCGTGGGGCAGATCCTCTACACGGCGAAGGGCGACCCGTCGCTCGGCAAGGAGCGCATCGAGGCGCACGCCGGAGGCGCGTCCGGCGTGATCGACGACTTCCGCACCGGAACCGTGCGCCGCGGCGGGAAGTCGCAAGCGCTCTCGCCCGCGGGGAAGGGGCACCGCGAGGAGATCGAGGCGCTGCTCGCCGCCGTGCGCGGCGAGGGGCCGGCGCCGATCGCGCTTCAGACCCTCGTCGCGGTCACCCGGGCGACGTTCCGGGTCCACGAAGCGATCGCGAGCGGCGCCTAGCCTTCGCGCTCGGTCTGCCGGATCGCCTCGACCAGCGCCGAGGTCGAGCGTCCCGCGACCAAGGGGATCGTCGCGACCCGCCCGCCATGGGCCTGGACCCAGTCCGCCCCGACGATCTGGGAGACCGCGTAGTCGCCCCCCTTCACGAGGACGTCGGGACGCAGCGCCTGGATGAGCGCGAGCGGCGTGTCCTCCTCGAAGACGACGACCGCGCCCACCGCGTCGAGCGCCGCGAGCACGCGGGTGCGATCGGCCTCGCCCACGAGGGGCCGCTCCGGCCCCTTGAGGCGCCGGATCGACGCGTCGCTGTTGACGGCGACGACGAGCAGGTCCCCCTCGCCCCGCGCCCGGTCGAGCAGGTGGACGTGTCCGGCATGGAGGAGGTCGAAGCACCCGTTGGTGAAGACGATGCGGCGCCCGCGGGAGCGCTCGCGCTCGACGAACGCCTGGGCGGCCGCGCGATCGAGGATCTTCGAGGTCGGCGAGGCTCCCGGCTCGAGCGAGCGGACGAGCTCCTCGGGCGCCACGACGGTCGTGCCGACGCGCGACACCGCGACCGACCCGGCGGCGTTCGCGAGGAAGGCCGCATCGGCCGGTGCGACGCCGGCGGCGAGACCGAGCGCGAAATAGGCGATGACCGTGTCCCCGGCGCCGGTAACGTCGTAGACCTCTCGCGCCCGGGCGGGCACATGGGTCATGCGCCCCTGCTCCCACAGCGACAACCCGCGGTCGCCCCGCGTCACGAGCACCTGCCGGGCGCCGCTCGCCGAAGCCATCGCCTCCGCGGCGGGAGCCACGTCGTCGTCGCCCTCGATGGCGCGGCCCGAGGCGGCCTCCGCCTCCGCCCGGTTCGGCGTGATCGCGGTGCAGCCACGGTACGGCGACGCATCCCGCCGCTTCGGGTCGACGATCACCGGGATCCGCCCGCCCGCGAGCTCCGCCACGGCGCCGACGAGCGCGGCGTCGACCAGGCCCTTCGCGTAGTCGGAGACGACGACGGCGTCGGCGCCGCTCAGGGCTCCCTCCAGGCGCGCGGCGAGCGCCGCCCGGGACGCGGGCCCGATCTCCCCGCGGTCCTCCTCGTCGAGCCGCACGATCTGTTGCCCCCGCGCTACGACCCTCGTCTTGGTCGTCGTGCGGCGGCCCGGGTCGGAGACGAGCCCGGCGACGTCGAGGCCCGCCTGCTGGAGCAGGCCGCGCAGGGCGTGTCCGGACGCGTCGTCTCCCACGAGCCCCACGAGGCGAACGGACGCCCCGGCGGCGGCGAGGTTCAACGCCACGTTCGCGGCACCTCCCGCCGCGCGCGAGCGGCGGCGCAGGTCCACGACCGGGACCGGCGCGTCGGGAGACACGCGATGCACGTCCCCCCAGACGTACTCGTCGAGCATGACGTCGCCGACGACCGCGATGCGCCGCCCCCGTGCCGCCAGAAGGGCGGCCCGCGCGCTATCGGGGGTCATCGGCGCGCGCCGCGTCGAGGATCTCGCAGACCACGTGGAGCAGCAGGATGTGGGCCTCCTGGATGCGCGCGGTCTTCGAGGACGGGACGGCCAGGAGCAGATCGCAATGCTCGGACATGCGCCCCTGCGGCGTCCCGGTCAGCCCCACCGTGAGCGCCCGGAGCTCTCGCGCCGCGTCGAGCGCCCTCAAGACGTTCGCGGAGTTCCCGCTCGTGGACAGCCCGAGCGCGACGTCGGACGGGCCGGCGAGTGCGCGGACCTGGCGCGCGAAGATCTCCTCGAAACCGTAATCGTTGCCGATCGCGGTCAGTGCCGAGGTGTCGGTCGTCAGCGCGACCGCCGCGAGCGGTCCGCGCTCGCGCGCGTACCGGCCGGTGAGCTCCGCGGCGAAGTGCTGCGCGTCGGCGGCGCTCCCGCCGTTCCCGAAAACGAGCACCTTGCCACCCTCGCGCAGCGCCGCGTCGAGGCGCGCCGCGAGATCGACCGCCGCCGGAACGAGGATGCGCTCCAGCTGGGAGATCACCTCGCGGTGCTCACCGATCGCCGCCGCCGCGACCTCCCGATGCCTTTCGCCCATGACGCCATTGTAATGGCGAGGTACCGCCGCCTTGACACCCCGGGGGGCACGCGGGATATTGACCACTTGTCTCGAGGGCATTCCGCGTGAGCGCAAAGATTCTCGGCCTTTCGGCCTACTACCACGACAGCGCGGCCTGCCTCATCGCGGACGGCCGCGTGGTCGCCGCCGCCCAGGAAGAGCGCTTCACCCGGAAGAAGCACGATTTCAACTTCCCCACGCAAGCGGTTCGATACTGCCTGTCGGCCGGGGGCGTGAAGGCGGCGTCCGAGCTCGACTACGTCGTCTTCTACGACAAGCCGTTCGTGAAGTTCGAGCGGCTCCTGCAGAGCTACCTCCACGACGCGCCCAAGGGGCTCCCGTCGTTCATCAAGGCGATGCCGCTCTGGCTCAAGAGCAAGCTCTGGATGAACGAGAACATCGGCGACGAGCTCGACTACGACGGGCCGATCCTCTACACGGAGCACCACGAGTCCCACGCCGCCAGCGCGTTCTTCCCTTCGCCGTTCGAGCGAGCGGCGATCCTGACGATCGACGGCGTCGGCGAGTGGGCGACCGCGAGCCTCGGGGTGGGGGAGGGAAACAAGATCCGGCTCTTGAAGGAGCTCCACTTCCCGCACTCGCTCGGCCTGCTCTACTCGGCGTTCACCTACTTCACCGGCTTCAGGGTCAACAGCGGCGAGTACAAGCTCATGGGGTTAGCACCCTACGGAGAGCCGAAGTACGTCGATCGCATCTTGAACGAGATCGTGGATCTCAAGGACGACGGCTCGCTCAAGCTCAACATGAGGTACTTCAACTACGTCAGCGGCCTGCGCATGACGACCGCCGCGTTCGACCGGCTCTTTGACGGGCCCGCCCGCCCGGCGGAGGCGAAGCTGACGGACCGCGAGATGGACATCGCCGCTTCGATCCAAGTCGTCACCGAGATGGCGATGATGAACATGGCGCGCTTCGCGCACCGCGAGACCGGCCTCGACAACCTGTGCCTCGCCGGGGGCGTCGCGCTCAACTGCGTCGGGAACGGCAAGATCCTCCGCGAAGGGCCGTTCAAGAACATGTGGATCCAGCCCGCGGCGGGGGACGCCGGCGGGGCGCTCGGCGCGGCGCTGTTCGTCCACCATCAGCTCAAGAATGCCCCGCGCGTGGCCGACGAGAAGCGCGACACCCAGCGGGGCACGCTGCTGGGTCCGTCGTTTACCGACGACGAGATCGGTGCGTTCATCTCCGCCAAGGGGATCACCGCGAAGCGGTTCCCGGACACGGAGAGCCTGACGACCCACGTCGCGGACGTCATGCAGAGGGATGCGGTGGTCGGCTGGTTCCAGGGGCGGATGGAGTTCGGGCCGCGCGCGCTCGGCGCCCGCTCGATCATCGGCGACGCGCGCAGCCGCTCGATGCAGACGACGATGAACGTCAAGATCAAGTTCCGCGAGTCGTTCCGGCCTTTCGCCCCCTCGGTGCTCCGCGAGCGCGTCGGGGAATGGTTCGAGATGGACGCCGACTCGCCGTACATGCTCCTCGTCGCTCCGGTGAATCCCGCGCACCGCTACGACGTGCCCCAAAACGGCGCGCGCGGCCTCGACAAGCTCAAGCAGATCCGCTCCAGCGTCCCGGCGATCACGCACGTCGACTACTCGGCGCGCGTCCAGACCGTCGACCGCGCGGACAACCCGGTCTACCACCGTCTGCTCGAGAAGTTCTTCGAGGCGACCGGCTGCCCGGTCATCGTCAACACGTCGTTCAACGTTCGCGGGGAGCCGATCGTGTGCACGCCCGAGGACGCCTACCGCTGCTTTTGCCGGACGAACATGGACTACCTCGTCCTCGGCTCGTGGGTGATCGACAAGCGGGAGCAGAACCTCCCGCCGCTCGACGAGTCGTGGATGAAGGAATTCGAGCTCGACTGAGGACCGGATGCCACGCCACAAGAAGACCGAATCCCGTCAGGCCCTGGAGTTCGCCGCGATCCTCGCGGGAATCGGCGTCGTGTTCGGCGGCATCTCCTTTTGGCGCGGCCACGTGGGGCGCGCCGAGCTGTTCGCCGGGATCGGCGTGGGCGCGCTCGTCGTCGCCCTCGTCGCGCGCCCGCTCTGGGTCCGCTTCTTCCGGCTCTGGATGAAGCTCGCGGAGGGGATGGGCTGGGTCATGACCCGCGTCCTCCTCACCGTCTTCTTCTTCGTGTTCATCACGCCGTTCGGGATCGTGATGCGCCTGTTCAAACAGCCGACGCTCGACACGGCCTGGCACGACGGCAAGGCGACGTACTGGATCGAAAAGGAGCCGGTCGAGCCCACGCTCGAGCGGTACGCGAAGAGGTACTGAGATGGGCCGCATGTCCGTCATCGGGGAGTTCTGGGAGTTTCTCCGCGACCGGAAGAAGTTCTGGCTGCTCCCGCTCGTCGTCATCCTCCTGCTGCTGGGTGTGGTGATCGTGCTGACCGCGAACAGCGCGCTGGCGCCCTTCATCTACACCGTCTTCTAGGAGAGCTCGTCGGGGCTCAACCCCGACGCGATGGTCCTCCGCACCCGGTCCATGAGGGGCAAGACGTCGTCTCCGTAGCTCGCGGGATCGACCGGCGGGAAGAACGTCACGTGCACCGGCCCCGGCCGGACGACGATCGAGCGCGGCCTCACGACGCTCCGCGTGCCGGTGATCGCGATGGGCACGATCGGCACGCGCGTCTCGAGGGCGAGGTGGAACGCCCCCTTCTTGAACGGCGCGAGCTTCCCTGTCCGGCTGCGCGTCCCCTCCGGGAACAGGATGACCGAAGCGCCGGCGCGGATGCGCGCCGCCGCGCGCGACAGGCTCTTGATCGCCTGCGAGCGGTCGGCTCGGTCGATCGGGACGAACCCCGCGACCCACATCGCCTGCCCGAGGATCGGGACGAAGAACAGCGACCGCTTCGCCACGAAACGGCACGTCACCGGCAGCACGATCGCCAGCACCCAGATGTCGACGTTGGAGAGGTGGTTGGCGAGGAACAGTCGCGGCGCCGTTCCCGCCGCGTGCTCGAGCCCCTCGTACGTCGGCTTCACGCCCGTCGCGGCGAGGCACCAGCGCGACCAGACCCTTCCGGCGCGATAGGCGGCGTGGGCACGCGGCGCGACGATTCCACCGACGATCGCGGCGATTCCGCAGACGGTGGTCGCGACGAAGACGGTCGCGAGCGTGAGGAGGCCGCGGAGCATGAGCGCGGGAGTATAAGGGGGGATGCTCCGCGATCGCTGGCGCGCCCTGGGGATCGTGATGGGCTTCGGCGCCGTCTACGATCTGGCCTTCGGGCTCGCCATCTTGTTGTTCCCCGCGACCGCCGGTCGCGTCCTGCGCCTTCCGCTTCCGGCCGACCCCATCTACCTCTTCCTCGACGGCATCTTGCTCGTGGTGCTCGCCGCGGTCTACGCCCTCCCCGCACGGCACCCGGAGCGGTTCCATCCGATCGCGCCGATTGCCGCCGGTGGACGCTTGCTCGGCTTCGTTTTGTTCGTCGCCGCGTGGCGAGACGGAAGGCCGACGACGTTCCTCCTGCTCGGCATCGCCGATCTCGCGCTCGGGGTTGTAACCGCCGTTGCCTGGCTGGCCGCGAGCCGCGCCCGGCCAAGTGATTGAAATCATTGAGTCTTGACCCTCCCCCGGTCGAAAAACTATCCTGCGGCCGCCCATGAGGGACACCGTTCGTTCCTGGCTCGCCGAGCTCGGGGGCTTGGCGCTCCTGGGCGCGGACGCCTTGAGACAGGCCTTCCGGCGGCCGTTCGAGCGCCGGCTCTGGGTCGAGCAGCTCGAGCACTTGGGCGTCCAGTCGCTGACGATCACCAACGTCACGCTGCTGTTCACGGGGATGGTGCTCGCCGTGCAGACCGCGTACTCGCTCCGGTCGTACGGGGGCGAGTCGTTCGTCGGGAACCTCCTGGCCCTCGCCATCGTCCGCGAGCTGGGGCCGGTGCTGACGGCGCTCATGGTCGCCGGTCGCGTCGGGGCGGGGATCACCGCCGAGCTGGGATCGATGACCGTGACCGAGCAAGTGGACGCGATGCGCGTGCTCGCGGCGAGCCCCGTGAAAAAGCTCGTGGTCCCGCGCGTGGGCGCGCTCGTCATCGCGCTCCCGCTGCTGACGGTCTTCGCGGATGTGGCCGGGTTGTTCGGCGGCATGGTCATGGCGGTGACGGACGTCGGGCAGAGCCGCGCGTACTTCGTGAGCCACGTCCTGCTCGCCCTGCTGATCGAGGATCTCGTCAGCGGCATCGGGAAGACGTTCTTCTTCGCCTTCTTCATCGGCGTCATCGCGTGCTACAACGGGCTGAACGCGACGGGAGGGGCCGACGGCGTCGGCCGGGCGACGACCAACACGGTCGTGTCGGCGTCGATCGCGATCATCATCTCGGATTTCTTCCTGACCAAGATCTTCCTGATGTTCTGAGGAGACGGATGTCCGCGCCCTTCCTCCGATTCGTCGACGTGCACAAGAGCTTCGGGCGCAAGGTCGTCCTCCAGGGCGTGAACCTGGACGTCGAGAGCGGGGAGACCTGTGTCGTCCTCGGCGGCAGCGGGAGCGGGAAGTCGGTGCTCTTGCGGCACGCGGTCGGCCTCCACAAGCCGGATCGTGGCGAGGTGTGGGTCGACGGGACCGAGATCTCGGGGCTCGAGGAGGAGGAGCTGCTCGAGACGCGCAAGAAGGTGGGGATGTTGTTCCAGTCCGGTGCGCTGTTCGACTCCATGACCGTCGGCGAAAACGTCGCGTTCGCGCTCGAGGAGCACACGGACTGGGACGAGGACCGGATCGAGGCCCGGGTGCAAGAGACGCTCGGGCTCGTCGAGCTCGAGGGCGTGCTCGACCTGATGCCCGCCGATCTTTCGGGCGGGATGAAAAAGCGCGTCGCCCTCGCGCGCGCGATCGCGCTCGCCCCCCGCGCGATCCTCTACGACGAGCCGACGACCGGCCTCGATCCGATCACGGCGACCACGATCAACAGCCTCATCCGGAGCTTGCAGAAAAAGCTCGGCGTCACCTCGATCGTCGTAACGCACGACATCCACTCCGCGTTCACGGTGGGCGACAGGATCGCCTTCCTCAACGAAGGTACGATCCTGTTTCACGGCACGACGGACGAGGCCCGCGCCGCCAAGGTTCCTTTGCTCCGCAACTTCCTGGAAGGGGGGGGGTATGCCTAAGACGTCGGGCCGGGAGGCCGTGGTCGGGGCGTTCCTGGTTCTCGCCCTGATCGTGCTGGCGGTGGCGGTGATGGCCGTCGGCGGCGAGTCCCGGCTGTTCGCGCGCAAGGTGAGCTATCGCGCGCTGTTTCCCTCGACCGACGGTCTGATCGATGGCTCGCCGGTCAAGATGGGCGGTGTCCAGGTCGGCACCGTCACCGGTCTGAGGCTCCCGACGGATCCGGGCGCCCGAGGCATCGAAGTCGAGATCAGCGTCGAGCGCGCCTACGCGTCGCGCGTGCGCGAGGGGTCGGAGGTGGCCTTGAAGTTCCTCCAGTACCTCTCCGGCGAGAAGTTCGTGGAGCTGACGCCCGGCGATCCCGACCGGCGTCCGTTCGAGGAGGGCGAGCTTCTTCCGGTCCAGGAGGGGAGCCGGATCTTCGAGCAGGGGGAGGACATCGCGGACAACCTCAACGCGATCACGGTCTCGCTGCGGGAGATCCTCGAGCCGCTCCAGCGCGGCGAAGGACTGCTCGGCCAGGCGTTGAAGAACCCGGAGTTCGGCAAGGAGAGCCTCACCGCGCTCCAGGGAACGCTCAAGAACCTGGAGCAGATCTCAGCAGAGGTCAAAGGCGGCCAGGGATTCGCCGGCCGCCTGATCAACGACCCGACGCTGGGCGGACGCGTCGACGACCTCGCGAAGGCGATCGAGAGCTTCTCGGCGCTCCTGCAGTCGCTGACGCGGGGCGAGGGAGCCGCCGGCGACCTGTTCGAGAAGAACGGCGACTCCGAGCAGGCCATCGCGGAGCTGAAGGAGGCGGCGGCCTCGCTCCGCCGCACCGCCGTCCGCCTGGAGTCGAAGGACGGGCTGATCGGCAAGCTCTTGAACGACGAGGCGTATTCCAACCAGGTCGCCTCGAAGCTCGAGGAGTCGGTGGCGAACATCGCCGCCATCACCGGCAAGATCAACCGCGGCGAGGGGACCTTGGGCGCGCTCGTCAACGATCGCACGCTGTACGACGGCGCCGAGGACGTGATGGCGGGGGTCAACGACAGCAAGTTCGCGCGGTGGATGCTGCGTCACTACCAGAAGAAGGGGATCGAGGCGCCGCCGCCTCCGGCACCCTCGCCGTCCCCGTCGCCGTAACGGGCGATTCGGCGCTTCGCTTGGCGTGGGCAAGCCGCGTCCCTATATTGTCCCGTTCCACCACACCGGGAGACACAGGTGCCGTCGAACAACAACCACGCCGCGGCGCTCCAGCGCAAGATCGAGAACAAGTCCGCCCGCATCGGGATCGTCGGGCTCGGGTACGTCGGGCTGCCGCTCGCGGTCGAGTTCGCCCACGCCGGCTTCAAGGTCGTGGGGATCGACGTGGACCAGCGGAAGGTGCGCTCGGTCAACGCAGGGACCTCGCACATCGAGGACGTCGCGACCGAGACGCTCGCTCCGCTCGTCAAGCGGGGCCTGATCCGCGCACAGGCGGACTACCGGGGCGCGGGAGGCCTCGACGCCATCCTGATCGCGGTTCCCACGCCGCTGCGCAAGACGAAGGACCCCGACATCTCCTACATCGTCTCGTCGCTCGAGGCGATCGCCCCCTAGATCCGGGCCGGGCAGCTCATCATCCTCGAGTCGACGACCTATCCGGGCACGACCGAGGAGGTGCTGCGGCCGCAGCTCGAGGAGCGCGGCCTGAAGGCCGGGCGCGACTTCTTCCTCGCCTTCTCGCCGGAGCGGGTCGACCCGAGCAACCCCGTCTACCAGACGAAGAACACGCCGAAGGTGGTCGGCGGCTCGACCGCGGCGTGCACGAGGATCGCCGCCCTGCTGTACCGGCAGGCGATCGACACGGTCCATGCGGTGAGCTCGACCCAGGCCGCGGAGATGATCAAGCTGCTCGAGAACACGTTCCGGGCGGTGAACATCGCGCTGGTCAACGAGATCGCGCTCATGTGCGAGAAGCTCGGCCTGGACGTCTGGGAGGTCATCGACGGCGCCGCCTCGAAGCCCTTCGGTTTCATGCGCTTCTACCCGGGACCGGGCATCGGCGGCCACTGCATCCCGCTCGACCCGCACTACCTCGCCTGGAAGCTCAAGACCCTCAACTACTCCGCCCGGTTCATCGAGCTGGCCAGCGAGATCAACGGCCACATGCCGGAGGTGGTCGTAAGGCGCGCGACCGCGATCTTGAACCGGGCCAAGAAAAGCGTGAAGGGCTCGAAGATCCTCGTGCTCGGGGCCGCGTACAAGCGCGACACGGGAGACACGCGCGAATCGCCGGCCCTGGACGTCATCCGCCTCCTCCAAGAGGAAGGCGCTGCCGTGCGCTTCCACGATCCCCACGCGTCGTCGATCCGCCTCGAGAGCGGCACCGTCCAAAAGGGGATCGCGCTGACCCCGAAGGCGCTCAAGGCGGCGGACCTGGTCGTCATCGTCACCGACCACTCCGCGTTCGACTATCCGGCGATCGTCCGCGACGCGCGGCGGGTGCTCGACACGCGCAACGCGACGCGGGGCGTGCGGGCGTCGCGCGGCAAGATCGAGAAGCTCTAGGCCGGTCGGCGATGGGCGCGACACTCGTCACGGGAGGCGCCGGCTTCATCGGCTCGCATCTGGTCGAGCGCCTCCTCGCGGAGGGCCGCCGGGTCGTCGTCCTCGACAACTTCGACCCGTTCTACCCGGCCGAGGTCAAGAGGCGGCACCTCGCCCTGGCCGCCGCCCAGCCCGGCTTCCGGCTGGTGGAAGGCGACGTCCGCGACCCCGCGGCGGTTCGCGAGGCGCTCTCCGCGGAGCCGGTCGACACCGTCATCCACCTCGCGGCCCGCGCGGGCGTGAGGCCCTCGATCGAGGATCCTGCGCTGTACGTCTCGGTGAACCTCGACGGGACGGTCGTCCTGCTCGAGGCGTGCCGGAAGGCGGGCGTGCCGACGTTCGTCTTCGGGTCCTCGTCCTCGGTGTACGGCGACAACCCCAAGGTGCCGTTTTCCGAGGACGACCCGGTCGACCATCCCGTCTCGCCCTACGCGGCGACCAAGCGTGCGGGCGAGCTGCTCGCCCACACGTACCATCACCTCTTCGGCCTGCGCGTGAGCTGCCTGCGCTTTTTCACCGTCTTCGGGCCCCGCCAGCGGCCCGACCTGGCGATCCATGCGTTCGCCCGGAAGATCGCGTCGGGGGAGCCCCTCCCGGTGTTCGGGGACGGCACCTCAGGCCGCGACTACACCTACGTGGACGACATCGTCGAAGGCATCGTGCGCGCCGCGTCGCGCACGACGGCCTTCCACGTCTGGAACCTGGGAGGGTCCCACCCGGTGACGCTCGACGCGATGATCGGGCGGCTGGCCCAGGGGCTCGGCAAGACCCCCGTCATCGACCGGAGGCCGCCGCAGCCGGGAGACGTGCAGCGCACGTGGGCCGACGTGTCCCGCGCGCGGCGCGAGCTCGACTGGGCGCCGCGCGTCGGGTTCGACGAGGGCATCGATCGATTCCTGGATTGGTTCCGGAGGAGCGCATGAACATCACGGTGGTGGGAACCGGCTACGTCGGGCTCGTGACCGGCGCATGCTTTGCGGAGTTCGGGAACCACGTCACCTGCGTGGACAACGACGCGACGAAGATCGCGCGGCTGCTCCGCGGTGAGATGCCGATCTACGAGCCGGGGCTC